>JAESFV010000340.1_pt1 | contig 20603 bp, 20 predicted proteins | sample 9269471 | NCBI WGS metagenome assembly JAESFV01 (sample SAMN14502647, study PRJNA617108) | algae metagenome | isolation source: Symplocastrum torsivum CPER-KK1 and co-occurring heterotrophs from... | place: USA: Central Plains Experimental Range, Colorado | collected 2001-01-01
TCGTCGATGTAGACGATGCCGCGCTGCGCCCGCTCGACATTGTAGTCGGCCGACTGCAGCAGCTTGAGGATGATGTTCTCCACATCCTCGCCGACATAGCCCGCCTCGGTCAGCGTGGTCGCGTCCGCCATGGTGAAGGGCACGTCGAGGATGCGGGCCAGCGTCTGCGCGAGCAGCGTCTTGCCCGAGCCGGTCGGCCCGATCAGCATGATGTTGGACTTGGCCAGCTCGACGTCGCCGGCGTGCTTGGTCGCGTGGTTCAGGCGCTTGTAGTGGTTATGCACCGCCACCGAGAGGACGCGCTTGGCATGGAACTGGCCGATCACATAATCGTCCAGGACCTTGCAGATCTCCTTCGGGGTCGGGATGCCGTCGCGCGACTTCACCAGCGAGGATTTGTTCTCCTCGCGGATAATGTCCATGCACAGCTCGACGCATTCATCGCAGATGAACACGGTCGGTCCCGCAATGAGTTTGCGGACCTCGTGCTGGCTCTTGCCGCAGAACGAGCAGTAAAGAGTATTCTTGCTGTCGCCGCCGCCAACCTTGCTCATGCGTCTCTCCGTCCGCTCGGCAGTCCAGGCATTGCCCGGAACCGCCCCAGTCCCGCGGCCGCCGCGGGCCTCCAAGGGGGGAGAAACGCGACGGCTCGAAAACGCCGTCAAAAGGAAGCGACTTAAGGGTCCTTGTTCGAAGCCACAGCCAAGCACGCTAGCAGCGACACGATCAAGCGGGCAATCGAACCATCCCCGACTTCGCGGATGGGGCGCTGGCCCCGTCGTACCCCCGTCACACCTCCGGGCGACACTTCATTCTGCAGTCATGCAAGCGCGATACCGCGAAGCATGCAAGCCCGCGCTTCATTTCGGCGCGGGCTTCAATCTCAATATAGGAAGCCGAACCGGCTTCGGAAACACGGCGCAAACCCTCATCAGGGCTTCGCCGGAGCCTCCTCGGGACGCTTGTCGATCACTTTGTCGATAAGGCCAAAGGACTTGGCGACCTCGGCGGTCATGAAGTTGTCGCGCTCCAGCGCATCCTCCACCGCCTTGATGTCCTGGCCCGTGTGCTTCACGTAGATCTCGTTGAGCCGCTGCTTGAGGCTCATGATCTCTTTGGCGTGCAGCATGATGTCCGTCACCTGGCCCTGGAAGCCGCCCGAGGGCTGGTGCACCATGATTCGCGCATTCGGCAGGGCGAAGCGCATGTCCTTCTCGCCGGCGGTCAGCAGCAGCGAGCCCATCGAGGCCGCCTGGCCGATGCACAGCGTCGACACCGCCGGCTTGATGAACTGCATCGTGTCGTAGATCGCCAGCCCCGATGTCACCACCCCGCCCGGGGAGTTGATGTACATCGAGATTTCCTTCTTCGGATTTTCCGCTTCGAGGAACAGCAGCTGGGCGACCATGAGGGTCGCCATGCCGTCCTCGACCGGGCCGGTCAGGAAGATGATGCGCTCCTTCAGGAGCCGGGAATAAATGTCGTAGGAACGCTCGCCCCGGTTGGTCTGCTCGACCACCATCGGGACCAGGTAGTTGTTCAAGGTATCAATCGGGTCACGCATATTTCGATCCTCGGCGGTACGGCGCGCCTGCGCCGCCCGCGAATCCAACCACCCTACAATAAAGGGAAAGCGCGTCCCTACCAGCCCGCCGGCGATGAAGTGGCGGACAGGGGAGCCGCGCGTGGCGCACGACTCCGCGAGTTCCGTCGGCCTCAGGCCGCCTTTTCGTCCTCGTCCTCGGCATAGAGCTCCTCGCGCGAGACGGGGACTTCATTGACCGTGGCGAGTTCGAGCAGATAGTCGACCACCTTCTCCTCGAAGATCGGCGCGCGCAGGCTGGCCAGCGCCTGGGCGTTCTTGCGGTAGAACTCCCACACCTGCTGCTCCTGCCCGGGGAACTGACGGGCACGCTCGACGACGGCGCGGGTCACCTCGTCGTCCGTCACCTGAATGTTGTTCTTCTCACCGATTTCCGCAAGCACCAGCCCGAGGCGCACGCGGCGCTCGGCGATCTTCTGGTAGTCGGCGCGGGCGGCTTCCTCGGTGGTGTCCTCGTCGGCGAAGGTCTTCTTCTGGTTTTCCATCTCGGCGGTGACCGAGCCCCAGATGCCGTCGAATTCCTGCTGGGCCAGCGTCGGCGGCACGTCGAACTGGTGCAGGCCGTCGAGCGCGTCGAGCAGGCGGCGCTTGGCCTTGTTGCGGCTCTGCGCGTTGTGCTCCTGGGCGATGCGGCTCTTCACCTGCTCCTTCAGCGCCTCAAGGCTGTCCATGCCGAGCGTCTTGGCGAACTCGTCGCCGATTTCCATCTCGGTCGGGGACTCGATCATCTTCGCCGTGACCTCGAACGCGGCCGCCTTGCCGGCCAGATGCGCCGCCTGGTAGGCCTCGGGGAAGGTCACGTTGACGGTGCGGGTCTCGTCTTCCTTGATGCCGACGAGCTGTTCCTCGAAGCCGGGGATGAAGCTGTTGGAGCCGAGCACCAGCGGCACGTCCTCGCCCGAGCCGCCCTCGAACACGTCGCCGTCGATCGAGCCGACGAAGGACAGGGTGACGCGGTCGCCATTCTCGGCGGTGCCGTCCGGCTTGGCGGCGTAGGGGCGGTTGGCCTCGGCGATCCGCTTGACAGTCTCCTCGACCTCCTCGTCGGACACCGCCAGCACCGGCTTGTCGAGGCTGATGCTCTTGAAGTCGCCGAGCGTGATCGCCGGCAGCACTTCGAGATTCACGGTGAAGGACAGGTCGGCCTTGCCCTCAATCACCTCGTTGACCGCCGCCTCGTCCTGCGGCAGCTCGACCTTCGGCTGCATGGCCAGCTTGAAGCCGTTATCCTCGATGATCTTGGTGTTGGCCTCGTTCACCGCCTGGTCGATCACCTCGGCCAGCACGGACTTGCCGTACATGCGCTTGAGATGGGCGACCGGCACCTTGCCGGGGCGGAAGCCGTTGAGGCGGACCTTGTCCTTGAGCTCGCTGAGGCGCGCATTGGCCTTGGCGTCAAGTTCGGCGGCCGGCAGCACCACGCGATATTCGCGCTTGAGACCTTCGGCGAGGAGTTCGGTGACCTGCATTTTCAATCGGCCTTCGTCTTGTTTGCCGCTTGCGCGAGCTCTCGAATGTCTGTGTGCGAGGCCGCGTGAACGCCGTTGGCCCCGCTCGGTGCAAATGGGTCGGAAGGCGGCACCGGACAAGGGCAGGCGCTGGTGCGGGCGGAGGGACTCGAACCCCCACGACTCTCGCCACTGGAACCTAAATCCAGCGCGTCTACCAGTTCCGCCACGCCCGCGGTTGCGCCTGTCGCCCGCCGCATCGTCCGGGGACGCGCATGGGCGCATGGGCGCGCACCCGAGAAGGTACCGCCAGCCGGGTGCAGGCTTATAACACGGTCATGACGCTGCGCCAGCGCAAAATGCGCGCCCTCGCCCGCCGCTACACAGCCCCGAGAAAGCCGAACAGCCGGCGATAGACCGGGCGCAGCGCCTCGATCAGATCATCGGCCACCAGCCCCGGCCCGGCCTCGCGCGCGGCCTCGCCATGCAGCCAGACGGCGGCGCTGGCCGCCTCGAAGGGCGGCATGCCCTGCGCCAGCAGCCCGCCGACGATTCCCGCCAGCACATCCCCCGCCCCCGCCGTCGCGAGAAAGGGGGGCGCGTTGGCGGCGATCGAGGCGCGCCCGTCCGGGCTCGCCACCACCGTGTCGGGCCCCTTGAGCAGCAGCGTCGTCCCGAGCCGGGCCGCCCCGGCGCGCGCCCGCTCCAGCCGCGAGGGCGCCGCCAGCACGTCCGGGCAGCCCTCGAACAGCCGGGCGAACTCGCCGTCATGCGGGGTGGCGACCGCCGCCGGCGCGGCAGCCAGCGCCTGCGCCAGCGCATCCGCCGCGCCGGTGAAGGAGGTGATGAGGTCGGCGTCGATCACCAGCCGCCGGTCGCGACAGGCCGCCAGCCGCTCACGCGCCCCCGGCCCGACGCCGAGGCCGGGGCCGAGCACCACGGTCGTCAACCTGGGATCGGCCAGCAGATGCCCCAGACCGGCGGCATCTTCCACCGGCCGCACCATGACGGCGGAGAGATTGGCCGCGTGGATCGCCAGCGCCTCGACCGGGCACGCCACCGTCACCAGCCCCGCCCCGGCCCGCAGCGCCGCCCGGGCGGCGAGCCGCGTCGCCCCGGTCGCCTGCGCCGGGCCGGAGACGGCGACGAGGTGGCCGCGCGCATATTTGTGCCCCTGCGGCGCCGGCACCGGAAAATGCCCCGCCCACATGTCCGGCACGTTTTCGAAGGCGCGGGGAGCGATCACGTCGAGCGCTTCGGGCAGGATGCCGATCTCGGCCACGGTCAGTTCGCCCGCCTGCAGGCGGCCCGGCAGCAGCACATGGCCGGGCTTGGGCCGGAAGAAGGTGACGCTCCAGCGCGCCTTTATCGCCGCCCCGCGCACCGCGCCGGTGGCGCCGTCGATCCCGGAAGGTAGGTCGACCGCCAGCACCGGCACGCCGGCGGCGTTCACCCGTTCCACCAGCCCCCGTGCCGCCCCGTCGAGATCGCGCGCCAGCCCGGCGCCGAACAGCGCGTCGATGACGAGATCGACCGCCTCCAGCGCCACGCCCTCCCCCGGCTCGACCGGCCCCGTCCACTGCGCCGCCATGAGTGCGGCATCGCCGCGCAGGGCGGCGCGATCGCCGAGCAGCGCCAGCCGGACCCGGTAGCCGCACGCGACCAGAAGGCGCGCCGCGACGAATCCGTCTCCGCCATTATTGCCGGGCCCGCACAGCACCAGCACCCGCCCGCCGGCCAGCGTCACCCGCGCCGCGCGGCGGGCGACCGCTTCTCCCGCCCTTTCCATGAGCAGGGCGCCGGGCACGCCGCCGGCGATGGTGAAGGCGTCGGCGCGCGCCATTTCGGTGGGGGTGAGAAGCTCCATGAAACCTTGTTCCTGCACGGTCCGGGCGATGCGGCGAGGCCGGGCGCCAGCTTAGCCGAAACCGGTGGCGCGGGTCGAATGAGGCCGTCGTCGCAGCAAACAGCGGCAAATGCCCACGTTTCGCGCAGCCCTCGGGAGCCGGGAGTGGCACCGGCTGCCTATTCCTTGATCAATCCGCTCAAAACTTCATCATTGGGAGAAAACGAAGCTGTTTGGCCCGCCGCGTGGCGGCGTGCGATGATGCGATATTAACGGTTTCCGGCGACACTGGGGTGCTTGGCATGGGTTCTGCTTCTTCGCGACCCGACTCGGCCGGGCGTCGCGGATCGACGAGTCAGGGAGACGAGGTCAGATGAAGAAGATTGAGGCCATCATTAAGCCCTTCAAGCTCGACGAGGTGAAGGAGGCGCTGCAGGAAATCGGCCTGCAGGGCATCACCGTCACGGAAGCCAAGGGCTTCGGCCGGCAGAAGGGGCACACGGAACTCTATCGCGGCGCGGAATACGTCGTCGATTTCCTGCCCAAGGTGAAGATCGAGATCGTGGTCGCCGACGAAACGGTGGAAACCGCGATCGACGCCATCCGCCGCGCCGCCCAGACCGGCCGCATCGGCGATGGCAAGATCTTCGTTTCCAACATCGAAGAGGCCATTCGCATTCGTACCGGTGAGTCGGGCGTCGACGCCATCTGAGAGCCAGCGTAGTATGGTCGCGCATATGAGCGCGCCGCATCCTGATAGGGTGCGGCGCGTATCGTCGTTGACCATCCGCTTGGGACCAGCTGCCCCTCAAAAATCGGCAGTATCAGAAGAGGTACGAACAATATGACGACGGCCAAGGATGTACTGAAGCTAATAAAGGACAACGACGTCAAATACGTCGACCTGCGCTTCACCGATCCCCGCGGCAAGTGGCAGCATGTGACCTTCGACATCACGATGGTCGACGAAGATTTCTTCGCCGAAGGTCAGGCATTCGATGGTTCCTCCATTGCGGGCTGGAAGGCCATCAACGAATCGGACATGCACCTGCAGCCCGATCTCGATTCCGTCACCATCGACCCGTTCTTCGCCGAGACCACCATGGTCGTGGTCTGCGACGTGCTGGAGCCGACCACGGGCGAGCCCTATGGCCGCGACCCGCGCGGCATGGCCAAGAAGGCCGAGGCCTATCTGAAGTCCACCGGCATCGGCGACACCATCTATATCGGGCCGGAAGCCGAGTTCTTCATCTTCGACGATGTGCGCTTCACCGCCGATCCCTACAACACCGGCTTCAAGCTCGATTCGGTCGAACTGCCCACCAATGGCGGCACCGAATATGAGGGCGGCAATCTCGGCCACCGCGTCCGCACCAAGGGCGGCTATTTCCCGGTGCCGCCGGTCGACAGCTGCCAGGACCTGCGCGGCGAGATGCTTGCCGCCATGGCCCGCATGGGCGCCAAGGTCGAGAAGCACCATCACGAGGTCGCTTCCGCCCAGCATGAGCTGGGGCTGAAGTTCGACACGCTGGTGACGATGGCCGACCAGCTGCAGATCTACAAGTACTGCATCCACCAGGTCGCCAACGTCTATGGCAAGACGGCCACCTTCATGCCGAAGCCGATCTTCGGCGACAACGGCTCGGGCATGCATGTGCACCAGTCGATCTGGAAGGACGGCAAGCCGCTGTTCGCCGGCAACAAATATGCCGACCTCAGCCAGGAATGCCTGTGGTACATCGGCGGCATCATCAAGCACGCCAAGGCGCTGAACGCCTTCACCAACCCGCTGACCAACTCCTACAAGCGGCTGGTCCCCGGCTATGAGGCCCCGGTTCTGCTCGCCTATTCCGCGCGCAACCGCTCGGCCTCCTGCCGCATCCCCTACACCACCTCGCCGAAGGCCAAGCGCGTCGAGACCCGCTTCCCGGACCCCGGCGCGAACCCCTACCTCGCCTTCGCCGCGCTGCTCATGGCCGGCATGGACGGCATTCTGAACAAGATCGATCCCGGTCCGGCGATGGACAAGGACCTGTACGATCTGCCGCCGAAGGAGCTGAAGAAGATCCCGACCGTCTGCGGCTCGCTGCGCGAGGCGCTGTCCTCGCTCGACAAGGACCGCGACTTCCTCAAGAAGGGCGGCGTGTTCGAGGACGACTTCATCAACGCCTATATCGAGCTGAAGATGGTCGAGGTCATGCGCTACGAAATGACCCCGCACCCGGTCGAGTTCGAGATGTACTATTCGGTCTGACCGGCACGCCGGCCGACCAACGGAAAGGGGCGCCGCGCGGCGCCCCTTTTTTGTGCCGGCCGGCATGTCTGTGCCATGCCGGCAAACAAAAAGGGCGGGTCCAAGGACCCGCCCTTTCGTAGTGGTAGAGAAGCCGATCAGCGCTTCGAGAACTGGAAGCTGCGGCGGGCCTTGGCCTTGCCGTACTTCTTACGCTCGACGACACGCGAATCGCGGGTCAGGAAGCCGCCCTTCTTCAGCGGGCCGCGCAGCTCGGGCTCGTAATAGGTGAGCGCGCGCGAAATGCCGTGGCGCAGCGCGCCGGCCTGGCCGGAGAGGCCGCCGCCGGAGACCGTGCACACCACGTCATACTGGCCGGTACGGGCCGCCGTGGTGAAGGGCTGCTGGATGATGAGGCGCAGCACCGGACGGGCGAAATACACCTCGATCTCGCGCTCATTGACCAGGATCTTGCCGGTGCCGGGGCGGATCCAGACGCGGGCGACCGCGTTCTTGCGCTTGCCGGTGGCGTAGGAGCGGCCCTGGCGGTCCAGCTTCTGGACATGCTTGGGGGCCTCGGGGGCCTGGGACTTGAGGGCTTCGAGCCCGTCGAGCGACTGGATGAGCTCAGCCATGATCAGTTCCCCACATTCTTGCGGTTGAGCGCGGCGACGTCGAGCGTCTCCGGCTGCTGGGCTTCATGCGGATGGGTGGCACCCTTGTAGACGCGCAGATTGCCCATCAGCTTGCGGCCGAGCGGGCCGCGCGCCAGCATGCGCTCAACGGCCTTCTCGACCACGCGCTCGGGGAAACGACCTTCGAGGATGAACTTGGCCGTCCGCTCCTTGATGCCGCCGGGGAAGCCGGTGTGGTGATAATAGACCTTGTCGTCGCGCTTGCGGCCGGTCAGCACCACCTTGTCGGCATTGATGACGACGATGTTGTCGCCGCAATCGACATGCGGGGTGTAGATCGGCTTGTGCTTGCCCTTGAGGCGGGTGGCGATGATGGTCGCGAGACGACCGACCACAAGGCCGGACGCGTCGATCACGACCCATTTCTTCTGAATATCGGCGGGTTTTGCCGAAAACGTCTTCATGGGAAAATCCATATGCAAGGGCGCGGAATGCCCGCACCTCTCTCGTAGCGGGTTTCTAGACGAGCCCGCGCGCAACGTCAATGTCGCCCTACGCCGAATTCGCTATGATAATCAATGGGTTGCGATTTAGGTATTTTAATACCCCGCGCTAACCCCTTGATTTCGACCTCCCGCCACCCGCGAAGGGCCCCGCGCGCACCCACGCACCGCCTGCCTGCGAAAAAGCTCGCGTCGCCCGCCGCGCGGTCCCATATGGCACGACGCGCCCGCCTCCAGCTGTCAGGTCCTGCGATGAATCACGATTCCTATGACGACGCCTTCCTCGCCGACTGGCTCGGCGCCGTGCGGAGCATCGCCGTGGTCGGCGCCAGCCCGAAGCCCGATCGCCCCAGCCATGGCGTCGCGCTCTATCTCGCCCAGCGCGGCTACAAGGTGTTCGCGATCAATCCCGGCCAGGCCGGGCGCGCCATTGCCGGCCTGCCGACCTATGCCCACCTCGCCGATGTGCCCGAGCCGATCGACATGGTCGACGTGTTCCGCGCGCCCGAGCATCTCGAATCCGTGGTCGGGGAAGCGCTGGCGCTGTCGCCCCGGCCCAAGCTGATCTGGGGCCAGCTTGGCGTGCGCGACGATGCGGCGGCGGCGCGGGCCGAGGCGGGCGGCATCGCGGTGATCATGAATCGCTGCCCGGCGATTGAGATCCCCCGCCTGCGCCTCGCCCGGCCGGCCTGAGGGCGGCGCGGCGTCTGGCGGCAGCCCCGCCCAAGAGAGGCCAATGCATCCCAGGAGAGGCGGCGGCCCTCGCGCCTCTCCCTCCGGTCGATATCAACAGCAATATTACGCTGTTTAATTCTTTCTCCAATCCTGTTGCGTTTTTTAGCGGAGGCGCGACACTGCCGGCCAAGACGGCCGCAGCGTCCAGCGCCCTTGCGCGGATCGCCGGCCCGTCGACAGGAGAACGCCAATGACCGACGCCACCTCGCCCGCTCCGGGCTTCGCCACCCTCGCCGTCCATGCCGGCGCTGCGCCCGACCCGACCACCAAGGCCCGGGCCACGCCGATCTACCAGACCACCTCCTTCGTGTTCGACGATGTCGACCACGCCGCCTCGCTGTTCGGGCTGAAGGCATTCGGCAACATCTATACCCGCATCGGCAACCCGACCAATGCGGTGCTGGAAGAGCGCGTGGCGGCGCTGGAAGGCGGCACCGCCGCCCTCGCCGTGGCCTCCGGCCATGCCGCTCAGCTGCTGGCCTTCCAGACCCTGCTGACCCCCGGCGACGAGTTCATCGCCGCCCGCAAGCTCTATGGCGGGTCGATCAACCAGTTCAACCACGCCTTCAAGAGCTTCGGCTGGAACGTGGTGTGGGCCGATTCCGACGATGTCGCCTCGTTCGAGCGCGCCATCTCGCCGCGCACCAAGGCCATCTTCATCGAATCGATCGCCAATCCCGGCGGCATCGTCACCGACATCGCCGCCATATCGAAAATCGCCAAGCGCGCCGGCGTGCCGCTGATCGTCGACAACACGCTGGCCACCCCCTACCTCATCCGCCCCTTCGAGCACGGCGCCGACATCATCATCCATTCGGCCACCAAGTTTCTCGGCGGCCACGGCAACTCCATCGGCGGCGTGCTGGTCGATGGCGGCTCGTTCGACTGGATGCGCGAGGGGCGCTACCCCTTCCTGTCGCAGCCGCGCCCGGAATATGAGGGCATCGTCATTGGCGAGGCCTTCGGCAATTTCGCCTTCGCCATCGCCGCCCGCGTGCTGGGCCTGCGCGATCTCGGCCCGGCGCTGTCGCCGTTCAACGCCTTCCTGCTGCTCACCGGCATCGAGACCCTGCCGCTGCGCATCCAGCGCCATTGCGACAACGCGCTGGCCGTGGCCAAGCACCTCGCCGACCACCCCAAGGTCTCCTGGGTCAGCTATCCCGGCCTGCCGGGCGACCGCTATTACAACCTCGCCCAGCAATACACGCCGAAGGGCGCGGGGGCGGTGTTCACCTTCGGGCTGAAGGGCGGCTTCGAGGCTGGCGTGGCGCTGGTATCGGGGGTGAAGCTGTTTTCGCACCTCGCCAATATCGGCGATACCCGTTCGCTCATCATTCACCCCGCCTCCACCACCCATCGCCAGCTCGCCGACGAGCAGAAGGTGCTGGCCGGTGCGGGCCCGGATGTGGTGCGGCTGTCGGTCGGCATCGAGGACGTGGCCGACATCATCGCCGATCTCGATCAGGCGCTGGAGCGCGCCTGAGTCACGCCATGCTTTCGCCAGCCTTGCAGATCGTGAACGAATTGTGAGCGTGTCATGCGCGGCCCGCAGGGCTGGGATGCGGTATATTTCCTACCAAATGAGCAGGGTGTCAAATATATAGGCATCGGAATGATTAACGGACGTGCAGCTGCCGGGGATGCCCGGAGGCCGCGATCCGGTTAACCGATAACCGATGGAGACTGACATGCTGCTTTGGGGCCTCGTTGCCAAGCAGATCCGCCGCTACCAGGCGTATCGCCGCACTCTGATCGAGCTCTCGCAGCTCGACGATCGCACCCTCGCCGACATCAACGTGTCGCGTGGCGAGATCACCAGCGTTGCCCGTCGCGCCGCCGCTGCGGCGTGATGCGCCTTTGAGGTGGGACGAACGCGCCTCATCGCACTGATCGTCCACCTCATCGCACTGATCACACGGCCCCGGAATTTTCCGGGGCCGTTCTTTTTTGTCCCCGTTCCGTGCTAAGCCGCGCACGGATTTGTTGAGCAGCGGCAGGATATGAGCATCACCGAAAAGCGCCCGGTTCACATTGTCGGCGGCGGACTCGCCGGCTGCGAAGCCGCCTGGCAGCTCGCCCGGCGCGGTATTGCGGTGGTGCTGCACGAGATGCGCCCGACCCGCGGCACCGACGCCCACAAGACCGACAGCCTGGCGGAGCTTGTGTGCTCTAACTCCTTCAGATCAGACGATTCTTCCAATAATGCCGTCGGCGTCCTGCACGCCGAGATGCGCCGCCTCGGCTCGCTCATCATGGCCTGCGCCGACAGCCACCAGATCCCGGCCGGCGGCGCGCTGGCGGTGGATCGCGAGGGCTTCGCCGAGGCCGTCACCGCCGCCGTCACCGCGCATCCGCTGATCACGGTGGAACGCGGCGAAGTCGCCGGCCTGCCGCCGGAAGAATGGGACAGCGTCATCGTCGCCACCGGCCCCCTCACCTCCCCGGCGCTGGCCGAAGCCATCCGCGCCCGGACGGACGAGCAGGCGCTGGCCTTCTTCGACGCCATCGCGCCGATAATTCACTTTGATTCCATAGACATGGACGTGTGCTGGTTCCAGTCGCGCTACGACAAGATGGGACCCGGCGGCACCGGCGCCGACTACATCAACTGCCCGATGGACAAGGAGCAGTATGAGGCCTTCGTCGCCGCGCTGGTTGCCTCCGACACCGTGCCCTTCCGCGAATTCGAGAACACGCCCTATTTCGACGGCTGCCTGCCGATCGAGGTGATGGCCGCGCGCGGCCCCGAAACCCTTCGCCACGGCCCGATGAAGCCGATGGGGCTGACCAACGCGCACAATCCGACCGTCAAGGCCTATGCCGTGGTCCAGCTGCGGCAGGATAACGCCTTGGGCACGCTCTATAATATGGTCGGCTTCCAGACCAAGACCCGCCATGGCGAGCAGGTGAAACTGTTCCGCATGATCCCGGGCCTGGAGAAGGCGGAATTCGCCCGGCTGGGCGGGCTGCACCGCAACACCTATCTCAACTCGCCCCGCGTGCTCGACACCACGCTGCGGCTGAAGGCCGAGCCGCGCCTGCGCTTTGCCGGCCAGATCACCGGCTGCGAGGGTTATGTCGAGAGCTCCGCCATGGGGCTGATGGCCGGCCTGTTCGCGGCGGCCGAGCGGCGCGGCAAGGCCCCGGCCCTGCCGCCCGCGACCACCGCCCATGGCGCCCTGCTCAACCACATCACCGGCGGCCATATCGAGACGGTGGAAGCGGGCCCGCGCTCCTTCCAGCCGATGAACATCAATTTCGGCCTGTTCCCCCCGCTCGACGCCAACCCCACCCGCGACACCGAGGGCAACCGTCTGCGCGGCGCGCAGAAGACCGTGGCCAAGAAGCAGGTGCTCGCCGCCCGCGCCCTTGCCGACCTCGACGCCTGGGCTAAGGCCCATGCCGACGAACCGGGCGAGGCTGCCGCGTGAGCTTCACGGTTCCTGCCAAGGGTGGGGTGTTCGAGCTCGACACCGTGCTCAAGCGCGACACGTTCTCCACCATCGAGCGCGGCTTCTGGCGCGACGCCGCTGGCCATGTCTTTCCGGCGGTCCGGCGCAACTATGCCGAAGTGAAATGGTGGGTGAAGCCGCTCGCCCGCCATTTCGCCGCCCGCGAGGCGCGCGCGCTGATCCGCGCCGAGGGCAGTGGCCACACCGTGCCGGTCTATGCGCTGGAAGAGGGCTATCTGGTGCGCGGCTTCGTCGACGGCATCCCGCTGCAGATCGCCCGGCCGCGCGGCGATCGCGCCTATTTCGCCTCCGCCCGCAAGGGCTTGCGCGAGGTGCATCGCCGCAACATCGCCCATAACGACCTCGCCAAGCCGCAGAACTGGCTCTACGCCGCCGACGGGCGGGCCGTGCTGATGGATTTCCAGCTCGCCATGGTGTTTTCCCGGCGCAGCAAGGCGTTCCGTGTCGCCGCCTATGAGGATATCCGCCACTTCCTCAAGCAGAAGCGCAGCTACTGCCCGGAGGCGCTGACCGCGCGGGAAAAGAAGATCCTGGCCCGCAAGAGCCTGTTCACCCGCGTGTGGATGCAGACCGGCAAGAAGGTCTACAATTTCGTCACCCGCCGCCTGTTGAACTACCACGACACTGAAGGGCGCGGCCCGCGCGCGATGGAACAAGGCCCGCGCATCGCCGGAGCCCTGGCGGAGGTCGCGGGCGTGCGCGCCGTGCATATCTGCGACTTTCCCACCGCCGGCCATTCCTTCGGCCTCTACGCCTTTGTCGAAGCCGAAGGCGTCACCGAGGACGCGCTGCGTGCTCATCTCGCCGCCCGCCTGCCGGACCTGCTGCCGCCCGAGCATCTCCAGGTCGTTCCCGCCTTGCCACGCGACGCCACCGGCGCCGTGCGCGACGACCTGCTGCGGCTGGTGGCGCTGAACCAGCTCGACCAGCTGTCGCAACTGCCTCGCGGCCCGCAGGAAGAGGAAGCGCTGACCCTCATCATCCGCGACCGCCGCAATCTCAGCGATCGGGTGCGCGGCGGAATCTAGCTCAAGCGGCGGAATCGGCCGGGCTGCCGGCCTGCGCCCGCAATTCGCGCACGAAGGCGTCGACCAGCGGCTGCTCGCCCTTCAGCCGACGCGTGGCGGCGAAATGGGTGGTCTCGAAGCCATAGGCTTCCGGCCGCAGCACCCGCATCTGGCCGCGCGCCACCCAGTCCTCGCCGATATGGCGCGGGAGATAGCCGATAAAGCGGCCCGACAGGATCATCATCACCTGCGCCTCCATCTGCACGATGGCGCCGCTCGCGCGCGGGTGGTTGACCCGGTAGAGGTCATCGAGGTGGCGATAGCGTCGCACCGAGAACAGCGCCTCCTCGATCCGCGCATGGGTGATCTCGCTGCCGGGCACCGCGAACAGCCCATGGCCGCGCCCGCAATAGAGCGCCTGCGCCTCGCGGTTGAGCGGGACATAGGTGATCCCCGGCACCTTTTGCGAGAACGGCCCGACCACGAGATCACGCGCGCCCTCCATCAGCGCCCGCTCCAGCTCCAATGGCGTTCCCAGTTCCAGATCGACGAACACTTCGGACGCATAGGCCATGTAGCGTGCCAGCGCCGTCTGCAGGCCAAGCTGCGGGTTGGTGACGACGCCATCGACGATGCCCACCCGCAGCCGACCGACCAGCCGCTGCTGATCCCGGCCGATCCGGCCATGGAAGGCGTCGATGTCCTCGAACAGCCGCTTGGTGGCGGCGAGGGTCGATTCGCCGAACGGCGTCAGCCGGAACCCCGCCCTGCCCCGCTCGCAGAGCTGGCCGCCGAGCTTGCGCTCCAGCGCGGCCAGATGGGTGGAGAGGGTGGATTGCGACAGGTTCAGCGCGATCTGCGCATCCTGGAAGCCGCCCTCCTGCGCCAGCACGACGAAGACGCGCAGCAGCCGCAGGTCGATATTGTCGAGACGGCGCATGCGGGCTCCCTTTTCTCGTCATCTGGTCGGCGCGACCGGAAAAACCCCATTGGTCGTCATCCCGGCCGAGCGCAGCGAGAGCCGGGATCGCGTGACGCGGCCCCACCTCCGGCAGACGATCCCGGATCGGTCCCGCGGACCGTCCAGGAGGACGGCGGCACGCTCGGCTCACGCCAGCCAATCTCACATCGATATTTGCCGATGTATCCTTCCACTAAATCCTATTCTTCCAGAACTGAATATGGAGAACGATGGGCCGTCCTCGAGGAACACGCCGTGCCCCACCTCTTCGTCTCCCGGCCCCGCCCATGACACTCGACGGCCTTTCCGGTCGCACGGTGCTGGTCACCGGCGCCAGCCGCGGCATCGGCCTTGGCATCGCCCGCGCCTTCGCCGCCGCCGGGGCGGATCTGCACATGCTGGCCGAGGACGACGCGATCCATGAGGTGGCCGAGCGCCTCGGCGCGCGCGGCCACCGCGCCGACATCACCTCGGCCGGGGACGTGGCCAGGGTCGCGGACGCCCTCCCCCATCTCGATGTGCTGGTGAACAATGCCGGCCTTGAGCGTGTCACGCCGCTGGACGATCCCGGCCCAGAGAACGAGGCAGTCTTCCGCCGGGTGGTCGAGATCAATGTTGTTGGTACCTTCCTCGTCACCCGCGCCGTGCTGCCGCGCCTCACCCATGGCGGGCGCATCATCAACACCGCCTCGATCTGGTCGCGCGGGGCCGAATCGCTGTTCGGCGCTTATGTCGCCTCCAAGCACGCGGTGATCGGCCTCACCAAGACCTGGGCCAAGGAGCTTGGCCCGCGCGGCATCACCGTGAACGCCGTCTGTCCCGGCTGGGTGCGGACCGAGGCCTCGCTGCGCTCGCTCCACGCCATGGCGGCACGCACCGGCATCGCGCCGGACGTGCTGCTGGAGGAGATCGTGGCGGCACAGATACTGCCAGGTTTCATGGACCCCGAGGACGTGGCCGGCACATATCTCTTCCTCGCCTCCGATCTTGCCGCCAACATCACCGGCCAGAGCCTGGGCGTGGATCGAGGAGAATACCCATGGTAGCCCCGCACAAGGACAGCCCCCATAAGGATGTGCGCGTCATCGTCACCGGCGCGGCAAGCGGCATCGGCCACGCCTGTGCCAACGCGCTCAGCGCCGCCGGCGCCAGGGTCATCGGCTTTGACCTGCATCCGCCACCGGACGAGACGCGCTGGCCGACCATTCTGGTCAATGTCGCCGACGAGGCCTCGGTCATCGGCGGCATGGAAGCGGCAAAACGGGAACTGCGCGGCCTCGACGTTATCGTCAACTGCGCCGGAATCTGCGTGGAAACGCCGCTGGCGAGCTTCGACATCGCGGCCTTCGAGCGCATGGCGGCTGTCAATGTGCGCGGGCCGATTTTGATGGCGCGCGAGGCGCTGAGCCGCTTCAGCGGCGACGGCCCCATCCGTGGGCGCATCATCAACATCGCCTCCGAGCTCGCCTATCTCGGCCGCGCCGGCTTCTCCGGCTATGCCGGCACCAAGGGCGCCATCCTCACCCTCACCCGTTCCTGGGCACGCGAGCTGGGGCCGGACATTCTGGTCAATGCCATCGCGCCGGGGCCGGTGGATACGCCGCTGCTCGATTTCGACAATCTCAGCGAGGAGCTGAAGCGGCTGGAGACGGGCAACCCGTCCCGCCGCGTCGGCCGCCCGGAGGAGGTCGCGCAGGCCGTGCTGTTCCTCGCGAGCCGCAGCACCACCTTCATCACCGGCCAGTGCATCAGCGTCGATGGCGGCGCGGCGATGCACTGAACCGAACGGCAATCAGCACTCAGGGGGACCGGATGGTCGACAGCGTACGTCTCGACGAACTCAGCTGGCCGGAATTCGCGGCGAAGATCGCCGCCGGCGCGCCGGTCCTCCTGCCGCTCGGCTCCACCGAACAGCACGGCCCGCATCTGCCGCTCAATGTCGACGTGGTGCTGCCCACCGGCGTGTGCGAGCGCATCGCCCGCGAGGTCGGCGGCCTCGTCGCCCCCACCGTCGCCTATGGCTGCAAGTCGATGCCGCGCTCGGGCGGCGGCGAGCAGTTCCCCGGCACGCTCAGCGTCGACGCCCACACCTTCGCGCTGGTGCTGCGCGACGTCATTCGCAACCTCGCCCGGCAGGGCGTGCGCCGGCTGGTGGTGGTTAACGGTCATTACGAGAACCTCTGGCCCTCGGTCGAAGGCCTCGATCTCGCCCGCCGCGAGATCGCCCGCGACGGCATCACCGATTTCACCGTGATGCGACTGGAGTACTGGGACTTCGCCCAGCGCGCGACGCTGGAGAGCATCTTCCCGGCCGGCTTCCCCGGCATTGAGCTGGAGCATGCCAGCCTGATGGAAACCTCGCTGATGCTGGTGCTGCGGCCGGACCTGGTCGAAATGGACAAGGTGCCCAGCGACGGGCCGGCCACCTTCCCGCCCTATGACCGCTTCCCCGTGCCCGACGATTTCGGCCTGCCGCCCTCCGGCGTGCTGGCCGTGGCGACCGGCTCGACCACGGAAAAGGGCGACCTCCTGATGGCTGACTATGTCACCCACATCTCCGCCGCCATCCGCAAGGAATTCGGGCTGTAGGCCTGCGTGTCCCGGCCCAGCGACGCCGCAGGCGGAGCGCCGCGCCGGGATCCAGGGAAAAACCGCGAGGCTCCATTTTGCCTTGCCTTTGCCGCCCGCGGCGACGTCTTGCGCTGGGTCCCGGATCGGCGCCGCGCCACGCGCGGCTTGTCCGGGACACAGGAAAACGGGGCAGCGCCCCAATGAGGCCAGTATGACCAACACTTTCGAGCCGCTCGATTCCGGCACCGTCCCGCGCTTCGCCGGGCTTCCCACCTTCATGCGGCTGCCGGTGGCGACGCCGGCCGAAGTCGACATCGCCATTCTCGGCGTGCCGTTCGACCTCGGCACCACCAACCGCGCCGGCACCCGCCATGGCCCGCGCGAACTGCGCAACCAGTCGAGCCTGATGCGGCGCGTGCACCACGTCACCGGCCTGTCGCCCTATGACCGCGCCCGCGTCGCCGATTGCGGCGACGTCATCATCGACCCGTTCGACCTGATGCGGTCACTCGACATCATCGCCGCGCATTATGAGGGTGTGCGCGCGGCCGGCGCCCTGCCGCTCACCGCCGGCGGCGACCACCTCATCAGCCTGCCGATCCTGCGCGGGCTGGCGAAGAACGGCCCGGTCGGCCTCATCCAGTTCGACGCCCATTCCGACACCTACGACACCTTCTTCAACGGCAGCCGCTACACCCACGGCACGCCGTTCCGCCGCGCCATCGAGGAAGGGCTGGTCGATCCGAAGCGCTTCGTGCAGATCGGCCTGCGCGGCGCCATCTCCGACGCTGGCAATTACGACTATGCCCGGGACATGGGCGTGCGGATCATCTTCATCGAGGAGTTCATGGCCCGCGGCGTCGCCGATGTGATGGCGGAAGCCCGCGCCATCGTCGGCGCGTCCCCGACCTATGTCACCTTCGACATTGACGGCATCGACCCCTCGCAGGCGCCGGGCACCGGCACGCCGGAGATCGGCGGCTTCTCCACCCGCGAGGCGCAGGCGATGGTGCGCCTGCTCGACGGGCTGGACATTATCGGCGCCGATCTCGTCGAGGTCGCGCCGCCCTTCGACCCTTCCGGCCTCACCGCTCTCACCGGCGCGACCGTCCTGTTCGAACTCCTTTGCGTCCTCGCCGGCGTGGTGGAAAAGAGGGGCGTGCGCTGATGTCCCACGGCTATGAAAACGGTCGCTTAGACCTTCCATTCGTTGGCATTTGCACCTTCGGCAAATACCCGCTGCAGCTCGACTGGGACAAGATCGACGCCGATGTTGCCGTCCTCGGCGCACCGTTTGATCTCGGCACCCAATGGCGCTCCGGCGCCCGCTCCGGCCCCCGCGCCATTCGCGAGGCCTCGACGCTGTTTTCCTTCGGCCATGCCGGCGCGTATGACCACGAGGACGACGTGACCTATCTGGCGGCGGAAACTACCCGCATCGTCGATATCGGCGACGCCGACATGATCCATACCGACACCGAAGGCAGCCACGCCAACATCGAATATGCCGTCCGCAAGATCCTCGCGGCGGGAGCGCTGCCGGTGGTGCTCGGCGGCGACCATTCGATCAACATTCCCTGCATCGAGGCGTTCTCGGAGCAAGAGCCGATCCACATCGTACAGTTCGACGCCCATCTCGACTTCGTCGACGAGCGCCACGGCGTGAGGCGCGGCCATGGCAACCCGCTGCGCCGGGCGGCCGAGAAGCCGTATGTCACCGGCCTCACCCAGCTTGGCATCCGCAATGTCTCGTCCACCGCGCGGGAGGGCTATGAAGCCGCCCGCGCCATGGGTTCAGATATTCTCAGCGTCCGCCAGATCCGCAAGCTCGGCACGGAGGCGGTGCTGGCGCGTCTTCCGGTAGGCAAGCGCTACTACGTCACGATCGACATAGATGGCTTCGATCCCTCCATTGCCCCGGGCACCGGCACGCCGAGCCATGGCGGCTTCACCTATTACGAGGTGCTGGAACTTCTCGACGGGCTGACCCGACGGGGCAACGTGGTTGGAGTCGATCTGGTCGAGGTGGCCCGCGAATACGACCCGTCGGGCGTCACATCCATCCTCGCCGCGCAGGTGCTGCTCAACTTCATCGGCCGAATTCTTCATCGTCGGGGCTCTTGAATACCGTTCGATAGGTCCAATCTTCTCCCTGTCGATGCACCTTCCGCACCGAGCGGCCGCCCGTTATCGTTGATGCCGGGCCGGCACATGAAGAGGACCACCCATGCCTGTCCACGACACCGCCAACGACGTCCCCTCCAACGCCAAGAATGTCGCCATCGAACTGCTCAATGCCAACCTCGCGGCGGGAATCGACCTCGCACTGGCCATCAAGCAGGCACACTGGAACCTGAAGGGGCCGCAGTTCATCGCCGTCCACGAAATGCTCGACGGCTTCCGCGCCGAGATGGACGGCCATACCGACACTATGGCCGAGCGGGTCGTGCAACTGGGCGGTACGGCGCTTGGCACCACCCAGGCGGTTGCGGAGGGAAGCCCGCTGAAGCCGTACCCCACCGACATCTATGCCATCCCCGACCATCTCAAGGCGCTGGCCGAGCGCTTCGGCGCGGTGGCGAACAATGTGCGCAAGGCCATCAACGATTCCGACGACGCGGGCGACCCCACCACCGCCGACATCTTCACGGCCGCCTCGCGCTCCCTCGATAAGGCGCTCTGGTTTCTCGAATCGCACCTCGAAGTTCCGCGCTGAACGGGTCTGCATCCCTCCCATTTTTGGTCCGCCCCCTTGCGACTGGCAGAGCTCGCAATGCTGCGCCCTGCCAGCCATCGATTTTCCGTGGACCGAAGCGCCCCTCTCATAAATACGTTGGCCACTGCCCCAATTTCTCAATAATCTGCTGCCCAACATCATCGCCGCTCTGCTCGTGACGGCTTCCCGTCACGACAGAGGCAGGGGCCGGCACATCGGCCGCGGGCGTCGCTACTGGGACGGGAACGGCAGGCATGAGGTCAACTGCACGCAAAGCGGCTCAGGCAGTGGAGACGGCCGACATCTCCGACGCCCCCCGCGTGGCTTTTCCGGCAACGGCGGTTAACGACCCGGCTGGAGGCACGACCCCGATCACCCATTGGGAAATCGGGCGGTTGATCGAGCGCGCCCACCGCCGCTTCCTGGACGTGCTGCGCGCCGAATTGACCCGCCTGAGTGTCGACGACATCAGCCCTTCGCAGGTGATGTTGCTGTTCACGATCGGCAACGACGAGCTATCCGTTCGCGACCTTCTGGAACGCGGGCATTATCTCGGATCGAATGCCTCGTACAATCTGAAGCAGCTTGTCGATGCCGGATATGTCCACCGCACCGCCTCGCAGCGTGACCGACGTTCGGCACGCCTGCGATTGAGCGAGAAGGCGCAGGATCTCTGCGACGCCATCCGCGCGACGCATGACAGCCGCCAGATCAGCCATGACAACGACCAGACGACCGAGCTCGGCATCGCCTATGGCGTGCTGCGGCGGCTCGAACTGCTGTGGACCGGCTCCCTGCGCTGAGGAGTCGGTGCCTGCACCCGCGAACCGCGGATGCCCCTAGCGCGGCACGTCTCCCGCAACGCCGCTCAG
>JAESFV010000341.1_pt1 | contig 20408 bp, 13 predicted proteins | sample 9269471 | NCBI WGS metagenome assembly JAESFV01 (sample SAMN14502647, study PRJNA617108) | algae metagenome | isolation source: Symplocastrum torsivum CPER-KK1 and co-occurring heterotrophs from... | place: USA: Central Plains Experimental Range, Colorado | collected 2001-01-01
CCAGCCCCTCGCTCACCAGGAAATCCAGCGCCCGATAGACCGACATCGGCGCCGGCTTCTCGCCGGAGGCGCCGAGGCGCTCCACCAGATCATAGGCGCCGAGCGGGGTGTGGCTGTCGGCCAGCACCTCCAGCACGCGCCGGCGCAGCGGGGTGAGCCGCGCGCCGCTGCGGGCGCAGCTTTCCTCGAAGCGGGCGATCGCACCGGCCACGCAGGCGGCATGGTCGTGGTCGTGGCCATCGTGGTCGTGGCCATCATGGTCGTGCCCGTGCGGGCCGCCGGGCGGGGGAGTAGAGGTCGACATGGGGGGAATATAACGCTTCACCCGTCACGGCGCCATGACGAGGAGCGATTGCACAGTGACGAGGAATCTGGCGCCGCAACAAGGAAATCCGGTCGGTGCCGGTGGACGATGCCCCCGGGTCATAAAAGTCTCGTCGCCCTCAGCCATTTTCCGGCGGCCGCGCCCTTGTGACGCTCCGGGAGCGGGAGCAGGATGCGGTGGCTGGGTAGCTTAGTGGGGGTATCATGCAGGTTCTCAAATTCCTTTTCATCGCCGCGCTCGCTCTGCCCTTGGCGGCGTGTTTTGAAGGCCCGGCCGGGCCAGCCGGCCCGGCGGGTGCCAAGGGCGAGGCCGGGGTGGCGGGCCCCGCCGGTCCGGCCGGTCCTGCCGGCGCCACGGGTCCTGCCGGGCCTGCGGGTCCTTCCGGCCCGGCCGGGCCCACGGGTCCGCAGGGGCCTGCCGGCACGGCGGGCACGCCCGGCGCGCCGGGTTCGTCGTCCATCACCGTGCGCAGCGCGCCCTGTCCGTCGGCGGGCTGCACCAGCAGCTGCGAGAGCGGCGAGGCGGTCGTCTCGGGCTATTGCGTCAATACCGATCGCGGCTTCCAGCACATCGCGTCCTTTGCCGATGTGGGCGGCAAGACCGTGGTCGCCTGCGAGCACCCGGTGAAGGAAGTGGTCGCGGTCTGCCTCAAGCAGCCGTGATCTCCCGCGCCTGAGCCTGTCTATTGGCGGGGCGGTGATGCCCATGTCATCGCCCCGCTCTACGTTGCGGCGAGCGGGTCCCTTCGGCTCGTCCTTGGCCGCTCCTTTTGTCGAATGAGGTACCGTGCATGTCCTTGAAGGGTAAGAACGCCGTCATCACCGGCTCGACCAGCGGCATCGGCCTCGCCATCGCCCGCGCCTTCGCCGCCGAGGGGGCGCATGTCACGCTGAACGGCTTCGGCGATACGGCCGAGATTGAGGCGCTGCGCACCGGCATCGAAAGCGAATTCGGCGTTCGCGTGTTCTATTCCGACGCCGACCTCACCAAGGCGGCGGCCTGCGCCGGACTGGTGGCTTATGCGGAAGAGACTCTCGGCTCGGTCGACATTCTCGTGAATAATGCCGGCATGCAGCATGTCGCGCCGATTGAGGACTTCCCGGACGACAAATGGGACCTCGTCCTCGCGCTCAACCTTTCCGCCGCCTTCCACACCATCAAGGCCGCCGTGCCGGGCATGAAGGCGCGCAAATGGGGGCGCATCATCAACACCGCCTCCGCCCATGCGCTGGTCGCTTCCCCATTCAAATCGGCCTATGTCGCCGCCAAACACGGCATTGCCGGCCTGACCAAGGCGGTGGCGCTGGAGACGGCGCCCTTCGGCATCACCGTCAACGCCATCTGCCCCGGCTATGTCTGGACGCCGCTGGTGGAGAAGCAGATTCCCGACACCATGAAGGCGCGCGGCATGAGCGAGCAGGAGGTCAAGGACATGCTGCTGGCGGAGCAGCCGACCAAGCAGTTCGTCACCGTCGAGGAGGTGGCAGCGCTGGCGGTGTTCCTCGCCGGCGACAGCGCCCGCTCCATCACCGGCGCACTGCAGCAGATGGATGGCGGCTGGGTGGCGAAGTAGCCGCCTCTCGACGCGCGCCCGGCTTTATGGTGTGACGGCGCGATGAGCCAGACCGTCACCCCCTCCGACGACCTATCCGCCGCCGCCCCGCCTGCCGAAGGGGCGGCGCCCGCGAACGCCCCGTTCGACATCGTCGCCCGCGTGCTGCACCGCGACGGCATGATGCTGGTGATCGACAAGCCGCCGGGCCTTGCCGTGCACAAGGGCCCGAAGGGCGGCGAGACGCTGGCCGACCATCTCGACGCGCTGCGCTTCGGCCTGCCCAACGCGCCCGAGCTGGCGCACCGGCTCGACAAGGACACGTCCGGCTGCCTCGTGCTCGGCCGCCACCGCAAGGCGCTGGCCGATCTCGGCAAGGCTTTCGCCGACGGCACGGTGGGCAAGACCTACATGGCCGTCGTGCGCGGCGTGCCGGGAGAGCTGCGCGGGCGGATCGAGCTCAAGCTCGCCAAGCGCTCGCCGACGCGGGGCTGGTGGATGGCGGTGGACCCGAGGGGGCAGGAAGCCATCACCGAGTGGCAGACGATTGCCGTGGGCGAGGGGCTGGCGGTGCTGGCGCTTTCCCCGCTCACCGGGCGCACCCACCAGCTGCGGGTGCATCTCGACGCCATCGGCCACCCGATCCTGGGCGACAGCATCTATGGTGGCGCCTCGCGTCTGCCGGGCGGGCCGATCCTGCATTTGCATTCGCGCCGGGCGGTGATCCCGCAGAAGAAGGGCCGCGATCCCGTCGATGTGCGCGCGCCGCTGCCCGCCCATATGCGGGCGACGCTGGAGCGGGCGGGGTTCGACCCCGCCGCGCTTGAGGCGCTGGCGGATGCCGCCGATTTCACACCGCGTGCCGGCGCTAAACCACCCGCAGGCCGGGCTTGAGGGTGCGGGCCATCCGGCCGCCGAACTGGCCGCAGCCGATCAGCCCCGGCGTGGGGTGGGTGATGACCTGCACCGGAATCTCGGCCAGGCGCCCCTCAAAGGGCGGATGCTCCTCGAAAGCGGCGCGGAAGCCGGAGCCGGCGAACAGCGAGGCAAGGCCGACCGAGACGCCGCCGGCGAGATAGACGCCGCCGCGCGCATTGGTGATGAGCGCGAGATCGCCGGCAATGCGGCCGAACAGCCGCAGAAACACATGGCAGCTGTGCGTTGCGGCGTCCTCGTCGCGCCGGGCCGCCGCGATCACCTCCTCCGGCGACAGGCTCACGCCCGACAGGATGCGGTGGATGCGGGCAAGGCCCGAGCCGGACAGCGCGTGCTCCACCACGACGGGACCAAGCTCGCGCACCATGTGGCCGAGCAGCAGCGCCTCTTCCGAATCGGCGGCGCCGAGCCGCACCCGGCCGCCCTCGCCGGTCAGCACCATGCGGTTGCGGCCGGTCTTGACCAGCATGGCGGTGCCGAAGCCGGTGCCGGGGCCGCAGACGAGGATGGGGGCATCGCGCTCGGCATGGCCGCCGCCCACGGGGACGAGGTCGTCCGGGGCGAGCGCGAGCACGCCCAGCGCCAGCGCCTCGAAATCGTTCAGCGCGGCGAATTTCTGCCAGCCGAAATGCCGGCGCACGTCGCGCTTGGAAAAGGACCAGTCGCGGTTGGTGAGCCGGATGACCTCTTCATCCGCCGGCCCGGCCACCGCCAGCACCGCGCCGCCGACGCTGGCATGGGCACCCTCGCCGCGCTGTGCGAGGTCGGCCTCGATCATCTGCTTGAAGCCGGCGAAGTCGTCGTTGCGGTGGATCTGGATGTCGCAGGGCACGCCATCCGTGCCGACGAGGGCGAGACGGGAGGAGGTTCCGCCGATATCGGCGATGAGGATCTGGTGGGGCATGTTCCGTTCGCGGCAGGAGCAAGGCGGTGAGGCGGGCCGGTAAGGCGGGTGGGCGGGCCGAACAGGGATAGGACCCAATCTCGCCCGCTTCGACAACCCCCAAGCGGCCATTTGGATGCCTGGCCCAACCAGATCCGTGCGATAAGGTTGCCTTCCCGCGTGGCTCGGCCTAGTCCCATCGCGATGAAAGAACCGCGCCCGCCTGCCCGATCCCCGTCCGCCGATGTGCCCGGCCTCGCCGCCCGCCGGGCCGCGGCCGATGCTGTCCAGTCCGTCATGGAAACCGGGCATCCGCTCGAGGAGACGCTTGAGCGGCTGACCCGCGAGCTGGATGAGCGCGATCGCGGGCTGGCGCGGATGATCGCGGCGACCACGCTGCGCAAGCAGGGGAGCCTGCGGGCGCTGCTGCGCACGCTGATGGAGCGCGGGATTCCCGAGAAGGCGCGCCGGGTCGAGATGCTGATTTTGGTCGGCGCGGCGCAGATCCTTTTTATGGATGTGCCCGACCATGCGGCGGTGGGCACCACGGTGACGCTGGTCGGCGAGCAGGCCAGCACCGCCGGCTTCAAGGGCCTCGCCAATGCCGTGCTGCGGCGGATCGCGCGCGAGGGGAAGGCGATCCTTCCCGATGTCGCCGACCAGCCGGAATGGATGGTGGAAGGCTGGACCGCCGCCTATGGCCCGGCGGCCGGCGAGGCGATCTCGCGGGCGCTGGCGCATGAGGCCCCGCTCGACCTGACCGCGCGGGAGAACCCGGAGATTCTCGCGGAAAAGCTCGGCGGCCGGCTGCTGCCGACCGGCTCGATCCGCCTGGTCGAGGCCGGCAACGTCACCGCGCTGGCGGGCTTCGAGGCGGGGGAATGGTGGGTGCAGGACGCGGCGGCGGCGCTGCCGGCGCGGCTGCTTCACCCGGCGGCCGGCATGACCATTGCCGACCTCTGCGCCGCGCCCGGCGGCAAGACCGCGCAGCTGGCGGCCGCCGGGGCGCGGGTGGTGGCGGTGGACCGTTCCGCCCCGCGCCTGCGCCGGCTGAAGGCCAATCTGGCCCGGCTTAACCTCACCGCCGAGGTGATCGAGGCCGACGCGACCCGCCTCAAGGCCGGGCCGTATGACGGTGTGCTGCTTGACGCGCCCTGCTCGGCCACCGGCACCATACGCCGCCACCCGGAAGTGGCGTGGACCAAGGCGCCGGCCGACATTGTCAGCCTCGCCTCGCTGCAGACCCGCCTGCTCGCCAACGCCGCCGAACTGGTGAAGCCGGGCGGGGTGCTGGTCTATTCCACCTGCTCGTTGGAGCCGGAGGAGGGCGAGCGGCAGATCGCCGCCTTCCTGGCGCTCCGGCCCGATTTTTCGCGCGATCCCGTCGCGCCCGGCGAGTGCGGCATTCCGGCGGAATGGATCAACGCCGCCGGCGAGGTCCGCACCCTGCCGACGCATCTGCCGGACGAGGACCCGCGCTATGCCGGCCTCGACGGCTTCTTCGCCGCGCGGCTGCGCAAGGGGTGAGGGTTTTCACGCCGGCGTCGCACGGTTTCCCGCCCCGGTTGGATGCCGTGACCCGCTCCGCTAAGCTCGCGCCATGCATGTGCTGGTGATTCCCGGCGTCTTCGAGAGGGGCTGAGACGCTGATGGCCCGCGAGATTTATGCCGATCGCGCCCGGCTGGCGCTGTTCGCGATCGAGACCGGCTGGAACAGCCTGGTGGTGCGCACCCTGGCGCATCCGTGGTTTCCGTGGCGCGCCACCGCCGTGCCGCTGCCCTCGCGGCTGCTGTTCGCCCCGCATGAGCTGCGCACCGGCGACCCGGCGCGGGCGGGCGAATTCTATGCCGGTCGCTACAGCTTCGCCGGCAAGCTGGTGCTGACCGATGGCGCCTCGCCCTTCGAGATGGTGCCGCCCTCGCCGGAATGGGCGCGCGAACTCTATTCCTTCGGCTGGCTGCGGCATTTGCAGGCTGCCGCCTCGCCGATCGCCCGCGCCCATGCCCGCGCGCTGGTGGGCGACTGGATCGGCATGCGCGGCCATCGCCTGCCGCAAGCCTCGGCGCCGGAAGTCGCGGCGCGGCGGGTGGCGAGCTGGCTCACCCAGGCGCCGCTGATCCTGCAGGATGCCGATCCCGGCTTTCACCGCCGCTTCATCCGCAGCCTTACCGCGCAGGTGCGCTACATCAAGAGCGTCGGGCCGAGCGCGCCGGACGGGCGGGCGCGCCTGGCCTGCGCGCTCACCTTGTCGCTGGCCAGCCTGTGCATGGCCGACCAGACAAGGCTGATGCGCGCGGCGCAGAAGCGGCTGATCGACGAGCTCGACCGGCAGGTGCTGGGCGATGGCGGCCATGTCAGCCGCAATCCCGGCATGCTGATCGAGGTGCTGCTCGACCTGCTGCCGCTGCGCCAGAGTTACGCCGCCCGCCATGTGGCGCCGCCGCCGGCGCTGTTGAACGCCATCGACCGCATGATGCCGATGCTGCGCTTCTTCCGGCATGTCGACGGCGCCTTCGCGCTGTTCAACGGCATGGGGCCGACGCCGGCGGACGTGCTCGCCACCGTGCTCGCCTATGACGATGCGCGCGGGCGCCCGGTGTCAAACGCACCCTATTCCGGCTATCAGCGCATGGAGGCGGGCGCGACGGTGGTGATCGCCGATACCGGCGCCCCGCCGCCTTTGCCGCTGAGCCTGGAGGCGCATGCGGGGTGCCTGTCCTTCGAGCTTTCCGCCGGGCGGCACCGCATCGTGGTCAATTGCGGCCTGCCCGCCGCCGGGCGCGAGGAATGGCGCGCGGTGGCGCGGCAGACGGCGGCGCATTCGACCGTGGTGGTCGAGGACAGCTCCTCCTGCCGCTTTCTCTCCGCCGGCCCGCTGACGCGGCTGTGCGGAGCGCCTGTTCTGGGCGGCCCGGCGGATCTGCATGTCGACCGGAGCGAGCGCGGCGGTGCCGACGTGCTGCGCGCCAGCCATGACGGCTATGCCCAGCGCTTCGGCGTGGTGCACCAGCGCTCCTGGCGGCTGTCGGCCGACGGCATGCGGCTCGACGGCGAGGACCTGTTCCGGGTGGCGCAGGGCGAGGAATTCTCCACCGACCAGCCCGGCCGCTACGCGCTGCGCTTCCACCTGCACCCCTCGGTCGAGCCCTCCCGCGCCTCGGACGGGCAGACGGTGATCCTGCGGCTGCCGGATGGCGACGACTGGGCGTTCACCGCCCCGGACAGTGCCGTCGTCATCGAGGAGAGCATCTTCCTCGGCAGCAATGCCGGCCCCCGCCGCACCGAGCAGCTGGTAATCACAGGCAATGCCCGCCAGACGCCGCGGGTGGAATGGACCTTCGTCCAGCTCAGGGCGCTACGGGGGTAGAAGCTGGGCGGCCTGTGTGCTTCGAGGCCGCCTCCGGCGGCACCTCAGCATGACGAGGTTGCCGCCTTGAGCGCCGTCATCCTGAGGTGCGAGCGCAGCGAGCCTCGAAGGATGCATGCCTGACCCGGGGGCTCGAAGGTTCACCCGGGGGGCCAGACGTGATAGGGCGGCGGCATCCTGGTTCCAACGCACTGGCCGCTTTCATGTCCGCTGACATCCGCCCCATCGCCCGCGCCCTTCTCTCGGTGTCCGACAAGACCGGCCTCGTGCCCTTCGCGCAGGCGCTGGCCGCCAAAGGCATCGCGCTGGTGTCGACCGGCGGCACGCGCAAGGCGCTGGCCGAGGCGGGGCTGGAGGTGAGCGACGTGTCGGACCTCACCGGCTTTCCGGAGATGATGGACGGCCGGGTGAAGACGCTGCATCCGGGCGTGCATGGCGGCATTCTCGCCATTCGCGACGATGCCGGCCACCGCGCCTCGATGGAGGCGCACGGCATCCTGCCGATCGACCTCGTCGTGGTGAACCTCTACCCGTTCGAGGCCACCGTGGCGCGCGGCGCCGGCTATGATGACTGCGTCGAGAACATCGACATTGGCGGCCCGGCGATGATCCGCGCCGCCGCCAAGAACCATGCCGATGTCGCTGTGGTGGTCGATCCCGCCAGCTATGCCACCGTGCTGGCCGACCTGGAGGCGAAGGGCGGCACCACGCTGGCCACCCGCCGCAAGCTGGCGCAGCTCGCCTATGCCCGTACCGCCACCTATGACGGCGCCATCGCCGCCTGGTTCGCGGAAGTCGAGGCGAAGGAAAACGCGGACGCGGTGGCGCAAAGCCAGGTGTTCGGCGGCCGCCTCGCCGAGGCGCTGCGCTATGGCGAGAACCCGCACCAGAGCGCGGCGTTCTATGTCGGCGGGGCCGCGCGTCCGGGCGTCGCCACCGCCCGCCAGCTGCAGGGCAAGGCGCTCTCCTACAACAATTTGAACGACACCGACGCCGCCTTCGAGGCGGTGGCGGAGTTTGACCCCGCCCGCGCGCCGGCGGTGGTGATCGTCAAGCACGCCAACCCCTGCGGCGTCGCCGAGGGTGAGACGCTGGTCGAGGCCTATCGCAAGGCGCTGGCCTGCGACCCGACCTCGGCCTTTGGCGGCATCGTGGCGCTGAACCGCACGCTGGACGCGGAGGCCGCCCGCGCCATTGTCGACATCTTCACCGAGGTGATCGTCGCCCCCGACGCGTCTGAGGAAGCCGCCGCCATCATCGCTACCAAGAAGAATCTGCGCCTGCTCGTCACCGGCGGCTTGCCGGACCCGCGCGGCGGCGGCCGCCTGGTGAAGTCGCTGGCCGGCGGCTATCTCGTGCAGTCGCGCGACAATGCTGTCGTGGACGACATGGCGCTGAAGGTGGTGACGCAGCGCGCCCCGACCGAGAAGGAACTGGCCGACCTCGCCTTCGCCTTCCGGGTGGTGAAGCATGTGAAGTCGAACGCCATCGTCTATGCCAGGGACCTCGCCACGGTCGGTATCGGCGCCGGGCAGATGAGCCGGGTCGATTCGGCGCGGATCGCCGCGCACAAGGCGCGGGATGCAGCCGAAGCGGCCGGGAATGCCGAGCCGCTGACGCGCGGCAGCGTGGTGGCTTCCGACGCCTTCTTCCCCTTCGCCGACGGGCTGATCACCGCCATCGAGGCCGGGGCGACCGCCGTGATCCAGCCGGGCGGCTCGATCCGCGACGCGGACGTGATCGCGGCGGCGGACGCCGCCGGCATCGCCATGGTGTTTACCGGCGTGCGGCACTTCCGGCACTGAGCGCGGGCGGGGGCAAAACGAAAAAGGGCCGGCGCGAGCCGGCCCTTTGCGTGTGAGGCGCGTCGCCTCAGAAGCGGTAGGTGACGCCGACGCCGACGATCCACGGGTCGAGATTGGCCTTGCCGGTGAGCGGCTGGCCGGCGACCACCACGTCGAAATCGGGCCTCAGGAAGAGCTTCTTCACATCGACGTTGATGCCCCAATGATCATCGAGCATGTAGTCGAAGCCGGCCTGCAGCGCCCAGCCGAACGTGTCCTTCACGTCGATCGAATCGGCGGAATAGGCCTTCTGGTCGAAGAAGAAGGTGTAGTTGATGCCGGCGCCGATATAGGGCTTGAAGGCGCCGAAATCGGTGAAGTGGTACTGCAGCGTCAGGGTGGGCGGCAGCAGCCACACTTCGCCGATCTTGTTGAGGCTGGAGATCGAGCCCGCGCCGTTGATGTCGTGCGGGGTGACGCCGAGGATCAGTTCGGCTGCCCAGTTCTTGGTGAAATAGTAGGTGATGTCGAGTTCCGGCACCACCGAATCGGAGACATCGAGATTCGAGCCGGGCACGCCGCGCACCGAGCCGTCATTCTCGGAGATGACGCCGAGCAGGCGCAGGCGGATCTGCCACGGGCTCTGTTCCACCACCGGGGCGGGGGCCTTGTAGGCAAGCGGTGGCGTGCTGTCGATGTCGGCGGCCAGCACCGGCGCAGCGGCCAGCACCGTGCCGAGAAGAGCCAGACCCGCCGCCGGAGCGGAAAGACGATGTAGTGTTGATCCGATGGACGCCATGCCCCAAACCCCTTGTTTCGGTTGCTCCTGTGCGGAGCTCGGGCCTAGTGGTGAGCGGAGAGGGCGTGCGCGAGCTTGATCGAGATCAAACCGGCGATACTCTTGTACGTCTGTGACCCGCAGGCAACAGGAGGAGCAGCGACGGCGCTCGCGGCATTTCAGCGACCAGAATAGACGTATAATAGAACAATCAGTTAAAGCCGGTACGCGGGCGCCCATGCGGGGCCCGCCGCATCCGGCGGGGGGAAATGATGGGCGTCGAAGGGTTCCTGGCCAGCGAAGACGAGCGCGTCGCGCGCCAGCTCGTCGAGCAGGCGGACCTTATCCTGCAGGCGACCGACGGCGATGTGCCGGCCCGGTTCGCCCATGGCTTGTTCGGTCGGGCGGTGGCGGAGGATGTGCGTGTCTACACCCCGCATGAACTCGCCGGCCTGGCGCGCCTCGCCTATGGCCATCTGAAGGTCCGCCGGCGCGACAGTTCCGACATCCGCATCGAGCAGCCCCAGGCCGCCGAGGGCGGCGACCGGCTCGCCCGGGTGTCGGTGATCGAGATCGTCAATGACGACATGCCGTTCCTGCTCGATTCGATCATGGGAGCGCTCAATGCCCAGGGGCTGACGGCCAGTTTCGTGGTGCATCCCATCATGGGCGTGGACCGCGACGCGGCCGGGCAGGTCACCAGCCTCGTCCCCGGCGAGACGCCGGCCGGCGCCCGCATGCGGCGCGAGAGCCTGATCCAGATCCACGTCCCGCGCATCGAGGATGAGGGCCGGCGCGCCGCGCTGATCGAGGAACTCACCCTGGTGCTGAACCAGGTGCGCGTGGTGGTGGGCGCCTGGCAGCCGATGATGGCGCAGGTGCGCGCCGCCGTCACCAATCTCACCCTGGCCCCCGCCCTGGTGCCGCGCGAAGACCGCGAGGAGGCGATCGCCTTCCTCGAATGGCTGCTGGCCGGGCGCTTCACCTTTCTCGGCTGCCGCCATTACCAGGCCACCGGCACGCCCGCTGGCGCGAAGGCGCCGGTGTTCGAGCGGCGCATGGAGGACGCGCTAGGGCTGATGGCGGATGAAGCCTTCCGCCTGTTCCGTCCCACCGGCGACCCGCGCAGCGTCAGCACCGATCTCGCCGAGGCGCTGGCCGACCCCAGCCCGCTGATCGTCACCAAGTCGCGCGCCGTCTCCAATGTGCACCGGCGGGCCTGGATCGATGTGGTGCTGGTCAAGCGCTACGATGCGCAGGGGCGCGTGGTCGGCGGGCTGTGCATCGCCGGGCTGTTCACCGCCACCGCCTATACGAGTTCGGTCCGCACCATCCCGATGCTGCGGCGCAAGGCGGCGACCGTGCTGGCGCGGGCCGGATTCGCTCCCGAGAGCCATTCCGGCCGGGCGCTGGTGAAGGTGCTCGAAACCTATCCGCGCGACGACCTGTTCCAGATCGACACCACCGCGCTCTACCAGTTCTCGCTCGCCATCCTCCAGCTTGACGAGCACCCGCGCGTGCGGGTGCTGGCGCTCAATGAGCGGTTCGACCGCTTCGTCTCGATCCTCGTCTTCGTGCCGCGCGAGCGCTACGACAGCGACGTGCGCGAGAAGATCGGCCATCTGCTGGCGGGAAGCTTCGGCGGCCAGATCGTCGCCTTCCGCCCGATGTTCCTGGAAGGGCCGCTGATCCGCGTCCACTTCATCATCGAGCGTGGCCCCGGCGAGGTGCCGACGGTCAATCGCGCCACGCTGGAGGAGGCGATCGGCGCCATCATCCGCACCTGGGGCGACGGCTTTGCCGAGGCGCTGGCGGCGACGGTGCCGGCCAGCAAGGCGAGCGAACTGATGGAGCGCTACGCCAAGGCGTTCCCGGCGGGCTATCAGGCGGGCTCGGCGCCGGCCGAGGCAATCGACGATCTGCGCCTGATCGAGGAACTGAGCGATGCCAGCCCGGTGGCGGCGGATTTCCGCGCCTCGGCGCTGCGCGAGCGCGGGCGGGTCTCGCTCAAGGTGTTCAGCTACAAGGTGCCGCGCCTGCTCTCCGAGCGGGTGCCGCTGCTCGAATCGATGGGCTTCGTCGTCATTGACGAGCGCACCTTCACCATCAAGCCGGGCGGCGGTGCGCCGGTCTATCTGCACGACATGCTGCTGTCGCGGCGCGGCGGCGGCGACATCCCGCTCGACAAGCTCGGGCCGAGGCTGCACGCGACGCTGATGGCGGTGCTGCGCGGCGGCGAGAGCGACGGATTCAACGCGCTGGCGCTGAACGCCCTTCTTGGCTGGCGCGACATCGCGCTGCTGCGCGCGCTCGGGCGCTATCTCCGCCAGGTCGGGATTCCCTTCAGCCAGGACTATCTCTGGCAGACGCTGAACGCCCATCCCGCCCTCGCCCAGAAGCTGGTGGCGCTGTTCCATGCCCGCTTCGACCCGGAGGCCAATGACCGCCGGGCCGAGCGGCAGGAGGAATTGCGCGCCGCGATCGAGACCGCGCTGGCCGACGTGCCGAGCTTGGACGAGGACCGCATCCTGCGCCGCTTCGCCAACCTCATCAGCGCGGCGGTGCGGACCAATTTCTTCCAGCGCGGGCCGCAGGGCGGCCACCGGCCGACCATCGCCATCAAGTTCTTGAGCGCCGAGGTCGAGGAACTGCCGCAGCCGCGCCCGCTGTTCGAGATCTTTGTGCAGTCGCCGCGCGTCGAGGGCATCCATCTGCGCTTCGGCCGCGTCGCGCGCGGCGGGCTGCGCTGGTCCGACCGGCCGCAGGATTTCCGCACCGAGGTGCTGGGCCTCGTCAAGGCGCAGCAGGTGAAGAACGCGGTCATCGTGCCGGTGGGGGCCAAGGGCGGCTTCGTGCCGCAGCAGCTGCCCGCCGGCCCGCGTGAGGCGATCCAGGCCGAGGGCATCGAGGCCTACAAGCTGTTCATCTCCAGCCTGCTCGATGTGAGCGACAATATCGAGGACGGTCGCACCGTCCATCCCGCGCACACGGTGCGGCATGATGAGGACGACCCCTATCTCGTGGTCGCTGCCGACAAGGGCACGGCGACCTTCTCCGACACCGCCAACGCGCTCTCGCTGCAGCGCGGCTTCTGGCTGGGCGACGCCTTCGCCTCCGGCGGCTCGGTTGGCTACGACCACAAGGCGATGGGCATCACCGCGCGCGGCGCCTGGGAGGCGGTGCGCCGGCATTTCCGCGAGATGGATGTCGATATCCGCCGCACGCCCTTCACCGTGGCCGGCGTCGGCGACATGTCGGGCGACGTGTTCGGCAATGGCATGATCCTGGAGAACACGATCCGCCTGGTCGCCGCCTTCGACCACCGCGACATCTTCCTCGATCCCAATCCGGACCCGGAAACCTCGTTCCGCGAGCGCCAGCGGCTGTTCGCGCTGCCGCGCTCCAGCTGGCAGGACTACGACAAGTCGCTGATCTCGCCCGGCGGCGGCGTGTTCCCGCGCACCGCCAAGAGCATTCCGCTGACCCTGGCGATGCGCGAGGTGCTCGGCTTCGACAAGAGCTCGGCCTCGCCCTCCGAGGTGATCAGCGCGATCCTGCGGGCGCCGGTGGACCTGTTGTGGTTCGGCGGCATCGGCACCTATGTCCGCGCCTCCAGCGAGACCGACGCGCAGGCGGGCGACCGCGCCAATGACGCCGTGCGGATCACCGGCAACCAGGTGCGGGCGCGGGTGATCGGCGAGGGCGCCAATCTCGGCGTCACCCAGCGCGGGCGCATCGAGGCGGCGCGCCGCGGCGTGCGGCTGAACACCGACGCCATCGACAATTCCGCCGGCGTCAACACCTCCGATATCGAGGTGAACATCAAGATCGCCATGGCCCCCGCCCTGCGCGAGGGACGGCTCGACCCGCAGGCGCGGGCGCAGGTGCTGGCCGGCATGACCGGCGATGTCGCGGCGCTGGTTCTGGCCAACAATTATCTGCAGACGCTGGCGCTCTCACTCGCCGAAATGCGCGGCCTCGACGATCTCGGCTTCCTGCAGCGGCTGATGCAGCGGCTGGAAGGGCGCGGGCTGCTCGACCGCGCCGTCGAGTATCTGCCCTCCGACACCGAGCTGAACGAGCGGCGCGGCCGGGGCGAGGCGCTCACCCGGCCGGAAATGGCGGTGCTGCTGGCCTATGCCAAGCTCTCCGCCCAGGCCGACCTCCTTGAGACCGGCGTGCCGGATGATCCCTATCTCGCGCGCGAACTGGCGGCCTATTTCCCCGCCGAGCTGCGCGAGCATTTCCCCGAGGGAATCGAGCACCACCGGCTGCGGCGCGACATCATCGCCACCCGCCTGTCGAACGCCATGATCAACCATGGCGGCCCGGCCTTCGTCGCCCGGCTGACCGACGAGACCGGGGCGGGGATCGACAGCATTGCCAAGGCCTTCGCCGTGGTGCGCGACGGTTTCGGGCTCGCCGCCCTCAACCGCGAGATCGACGCGCTGGATGGCCTGGTGGCGGGCGCGGTTCAGCTCGACCTCTACGGCGTCGTGCAGGACATGCTGCTCGACCGCTCGATCTGGTTCCTGCGCAATGTCGACCTGCGGCGCAATCTCGACGAGCTGGTCGGCCATTACGCCGCCGGCATCGCCCCGGTGGAAAAGGTGCTGGCCGGCCCGGTGCGCGAATTGCTGCCGGAAGAGGCGCGGGTGCTGCACGATGCCCGCATCAGCCAGTGGACGCAGGCCGGGGTGCCCGAGGCGCTGGCGCGGCGGATCGCCCGCCTGCCGGCGGTGGAGAGCGCCACCGACATCGTGCTGATCGCCGACCGCACCCGGGCGCCGCTGGCGGACGCCGCCGTGACCTTCTTCGCCGTCGCGCTGCTGTTCCGGCTCGACCGCATCCTCGGCCCGGCGCGGACCCTGTCGGTGAGCGACTATTACGACCGGCTGGCGCTGGAGCGGGCGCTGGCCGCCTTCGAGAGCGCCGTGCGCCGGCTCACCGCCGAGGTGATCGAGGAGCATGGCGCCGGCGTCGCCGGGGTGTCGAGCTGGGCGCGGGCGCGTGGCGAGGTGGTGGAGCGGGCGCGCAACGGCGTGCACGAGATCGCCGGCTCGGGGCTCAGCGTGTCGAAGCTCTCGGTCGCGGCCAGCCTGATCGGCGATCTGGTGCGAGGATAGTATCCACGCTTCTGGCGTGCCGCTCTCAAACGAAAACCGGCCGCGCATGGCGCGGCCGGCTCGCAATCATCTTGCGTAGTGCCAAACCCGCCTGAGGCTACACCGCCGCGTGCTTCTTGTTCTGGCGGTGGGAGATCAGGTCGTCCACCACATGCGGGTCGGCGAGCGTCGAGGTGTCGCCGAGATTGCCGAACTCGTCCTCGGCGATCTTGCGCAGGATGCGGCGCATGATCTTGCCGGAACGGGTCTTGGGCAGGCCGGGCGCGAACTGGATCAGGTCGGGCGAGGCGATCGGGCCGATCTCCTGCCGCACCCAGGACACCAGCTCCTTGCGCAGCTCTTCGGTCGGCTCGATGCCGGCCATCAGCGTCACATAGGCATAGATGCCCTGGCCCTTGATGTCGTGGGGATAGCCGACGACGGCGGCCTCCGACACCTTGGGATGGGCCACCAGCGCGCTTTCCACCTCGGCGGTGCCCATGCGGTGGCCGGAGACGTTGATCACGTCGTCGACGCGGCCGGTGATCCAGTAATAGCCATCGGCATCGCGGCGGCAGCCATCGCCGGTGAAATACTTGCCGGGATAGGTGGAGAAGTAGGTCTGCATGAAGCGCTCATGGTCGCCATAGACCGTGCGCATCTGCCCCGGCCAGGAATCGGCGATGACCAGATTGCCCTCGCAGGCGCCGCTGAGCGGGTTGCCTTCGGCATCCACCACTTCCGGGATGATGCCGAAGAAGGGGCGGGTGGCCGAGCCGGGCTTGAGCTTGGTGGCGCCGGGCAGCGGGGTGATGAGGATGCCGCCGGTCTCGGTCTGCCACCAGGTGTCGACGATGGGGCAGCGCTCCTCGCCGATCACCCGGTAATACCATTCCCAGGCTTCCGGGTTGATCGGCTCGCCGACCGAGCCGAGAAGGCGCAGCGAGGCGCGGCTGGTCTTCGCCACCGGGCCATCGCCGCCCTGCATCAGGGCGCGGATGGCGGTGGGGGCGGTGTAGAAGATGTTGACCTTGTGCTTGTCGATCACTTCCCAGAAGCGCGACGCGTTCGGGTAGTTCGGCACGCCCTCGAACATCAGCGTGGTGGCGCCGTTGGCGAGCGGGCCATAGACGATGTAGCTGTGGCCCGTGACCCAGCCGATATCGGCGGTGCACCAGTAGATGTCGCCCTCGTGGTAGTCGAACACATATTGGTGCGTCATCGCGGCATAGACGAGATAGCCGCCGGTGGTGTGCAGCACGCCCTTGGGCAGGCCGGTCGAGCCCGAAGTGTAGAGGATGAACAGCGGGTGCTCGGCGTTCACATGGGCGGCGGGGCAGTGGCTGGTCACCAGCTCGGCGGCTTCGTGGTACCAGACATCGCGGCCGGGCTTCATGTTGACCGTGCCGCCGGTGCGGCGCACCACCACGACGTGATCGACCTCAAACTCGGTGACCTTGGCGATCGCGGCGTCGACATTGGCCTTCAGCGGCACCTTGCGGCCGCCGCGCAGGCCCTCATCGGCGGTGATGACGACGCGCGAATCGCAATCGCGAATGCGGCTGGCCAGGCTGTCCGGGGAGAAGCCGCCGAACACCACGGAATGAATGGCGCCGAGACGCGCGCAGGCGAGCATCGCATAGGCCGCCTCGGGGATCATCGGCATGTAGATGGTGACGCGGTCGCCCTTCTCGACATTGCGGTTGCGCAGCACATTGGCGAAGCGGCAGACCTCGTCATGCAGCTCCTGATAGGTGATGTGCCGGTGCTCGGACGGGTCGTCGCCTTCCCAGATGATGGCGACCTGGTCGGCGCGGGTCGGCAGGTGCCGGTCGATGCAGTTCCAGGCGACATTGGTGACGCCGTCCTCGAACCATTTGATCGAGACATGACCGGGGTCGAACGTGGTGTTCTTGACCACCGTGTAGGGCTCGAACCACTCGATCCGCTTGCCCTCATCGGCCCAGAAGGCCTGCGGGTCGCGCAGCGAGGCCTCGTACTTCGCCTGGTAGCCGCGATCGTCGAGGAAGGCGCGCTTGGCCCATTCCGCAGGCACGTCGTAGAACTTGTCGGACATGGCGTTTCTCCCCCTTAAGGCTGGCGCTGTGCGCCTCTTGCTTCGCCGGGATTATGGGGAGCCGGCCCCGGCTGGACAAGCCGACGCCGCGCGCGACTTTGGTCGGTAGGTAGTCAAGCGGAGGGCGAGGGGGCGTCGACTACCGGCGCGGGCGCCAGACACTGGTGGCCTTGATTTCGGAATCCTCCAGCTCGCGCGACACCGGCACGGCATAGTCCGCCACCTTCTCCAGCCGGTCGCGCGGCAGGTAGGAGCGGCCGGGATCGCCGATCCACACATCGGCGCCCTGCGCGGAGAGCGCTTCAAGCCAGGCGAAGACCCTTGCCGCGAGGTCGCGCTCATAGGCGATATCGCCGGCCAGCACCACGTCCCAGCCGCCCGCCGTGCCCACCACGTCTGTGGTCAGCACCGTCACGGCGTCGGCCTTGTTGAGGGCGGCGTTCAGCGCGATGGCGGCGTGGGCAAAGGGGTCGATGTCGGCGCAGGCGACATGAGCCGCGCCCGCCTTCGCCGCCGCGATGCCGACCAGGCCCGAGCCCGAGGCGAAATCCAGCACGCGCTTGCCGCGCACGGTCTCGGGATGGTCGAGAATATAGCGCGCCAGCGCCTGCCCGCCGGCCCAGGCGAAGGCCCAGAAGGGCGGCGGCAGGCCGATCTGGCCCAGTTCCTCCTCGGTGCGCTGCCAGATCGGCAGCGATTCGGTGGCGAGGTGGAGGGTGATCTCGGGCACCAGCGGCGGGGCGAGGCGCGCCGTCTCCGTGCGGATGAAGCTGTCGGGATCGGCGATGCCGCGGGGCGTCACCGGGTGCCGCCCGCCATCTCCAGCACGATATCCCATTCGGCGTCGGTGACAGGCTGCACCGACAGACGGGAGAATTTCATCAGCGCCATCTCGGCGAGGCGCGGCTCGGCCTTGACGGCGGCCAGCGAGACCGGAGTCTTCAGCGCCTCGACCGCCTTGATATCAACCATGACGAACTTGCCGGAGGGGTCGGACGGGTCGGGATAGGCCTCCTTGATCACCTCGACGATGCCGACGATCTCCTTGCCCTCGTTCGAGTGGTAGAAGAAGCCGCGATCGCCCAGCCTCATGGCGAGAAGCTGCTGCTTGGCGAGGTGGTTGCGCACCCCGTCCCAATGCGTGCCCGTCTCGGCGGCGGCGACCTGCTGGTCCCAGGACCATTTGAAGGGTTCGGACTTGTAGAGCCAGTGCGCCATTTCCACTCCTCGTGACCTCGCCGGGAGGTCCATTCACTTACCGTCTCACCGCGCCGCCGTCATCCCGAGGTGCCCGGCCAGCCGGGCCTCGAAGGATAGTGGTCTGAAGCGCTCAATGCCCATCCTTCGAGGCTCGCTTCGCTCGCGCCTCAGGATGACGGCGTGTCCGACGGGCTACCATCCCGCCGCGACATCGCCTCACGCTTCCGCTTTCTGGGGGCGGGCCAGCAGCGACCCGATCGCCTGTTCGATATCGCTGCGCCCGGCCAGCACCGCCTCGACGGCGCGGGCGATCGGCATGTCGACGCCGCGCGCCTGCGCCATCGCCACCAGCACGCTGGCGGTGAGAGCGCCTTCCGCCAGCTTGCCCGGCGGGTGCAGGCCCTCGTCCTGGCCGAGGCTGAGGCCGAGCGCGTAGTTGCGCGACTGCGCGGTGGAGCAGGTGAGGATGAGGTCGCCAAGGCCCGACAGGCCGGTCAGCGTCTCCGCCTTGGCGCCATAGGCCTTGCCGAAGCGCATCAGCTCGGCGAAGCCGCGCGCGATGAGCGCCGCCCCGGCGCTGGCGCCCAGCTTTCGCCCGCCGACAATGCCGGCGGCGATGGCGAGCACGTTCTTGGCCGCGCCGCCAATCTCGACGCCCCGCACATCGGCGCTGTGGTAGAGGCGGAACGAGGACGAGCCGAGCGCGGCGGCCAGCGCCTCGGCAAGGCCGAGATCGCGGCAGGCGAGGGTGACGGCGGTCGGCAGGCCGGCCGCGACATCGGCGGCGAAGCTGGGGCCGGACAGAATGGCGGGAACCGCCTGCGGGCAGGCCTCGCTCAGCACCTGCGTCATGAACAGCGAGGTGCCGCGCTCGATGCCCTTGGCGCAGGTGACGACGGGGGTTCCGGCGGCGAGATGCGGGGCGAGCTCGGCGGCGACGGGGCGGCTCGCCTGCGCCGGCACCACGAGCAGGATGGCGTCCATCCCCGCCAGCACGGCAAGATCGGCGGTTGGGCGCACAGTGTCGGCGAGAACGACCCCCGGCAAATGCGTGGGATTGCTGCGGGTGCGCGCCATCGCCGCGACGAGGTCGCGGTCGCGACCCCAGAGCACGACCTCGCGCCCGGCGCGGGCGCTGGCATTGGCAAGGGCGGTGCCCCAGGCGCCGGCGCCGACCACACCGATGGAGGCATAGCGAGCGGACATCAGCCGCCGGTCCCGGCCGGGCCAAAGGAGGGGGCGGGAAGAACGGCTGCCGGGTTGACCGATGCCGCCGGGTCCGTCGCTTCTGCCTCCTCGGCGGGAGGCACCGCGAGGCCGGCGACCGCGAGGGCGGCCGCTTCCACCTCGGCCAGCGGCCAGCGGGCGCGGGGGGAGACGTCGAGCCCGTCATAAAGGCCGCGCGCCAGCCGTTCCGCCCCGGCCCAGGCGATCATCGCGCCATTGTCGGTGCACAGTTCCGGCGGCGGCACGGCGAGGCGGGTGCCGCCATCGGCCGCCACCTTGTGCAGCGCCCGGCGCACCGCCTGGTTGGCGCCGACGCCGCCGGCCAGCACCAGCGCGGAGGGCTTCAGCGCCTTTTGCCGCATCACCCGCAGGGCGCAGCGCACCCGGTCGGAAAGGACGTCGACAATGGCCGCCTGGAAGGAGGCGCACAGGTCGTTCACGTCCTCCTCGCTCAGCGGGGCGATCTTCAGCGCCTCGATCCGTACCGCGGTCTTGAGGCCGGAGAGCGAGAAGTCGGGCACCGGCTTGCCATGCAGCGGGCGCGGCAGGGCGAAGCGGGCGGGGTCGCCCTTCAGCGCCGCCCGCTCCACCGCCGGGCCGCCGGGATAGGGCAGGCCGAGCATCTTGGCGGTCTTGTCGAAGGCCTCGCCGACCGCGTCGTCAATGGTGCCGCCGAGCTTGGTGTAATCGCCGATGCCGGTGACGGCGACCAGCTGGGTATGGCCGCCCGACACCAGAAGCAGCAGGAAGGGGAAGGGCACCTTGTCGGTGAGGCGGGCGGTGAGCGCATGCGCTTCCAGATGGTTGACGGCGATCAGCGGCTTCTTCGCCGCCAGCGCCAACGCCTTGGCGGTGGTGAGGCCGACAATGACGCCGCCAATGAGTCCCGGGCCGGCGGCGGCGGCGATGCCGTCGATGTCGTTGAGGCTGAGCCCGGCGGCGCGCAGGGCGCGGGCGATCAGATGGTCCAGCACCTCGACATGGGCGCGGGCGGCGATCTCCGGCACCACGCCGCCATATTCGGCATGGTCCTCGGTCTGGGAATGGACGATGTTGGACAGGATCGTGCCGGTGCCATCGGCACGGCGGCGCACCACCGCGGCGGCGGTTTCATCGCAGGTGGTCTCGATCCCGAGCAGGAGCAGATCGCGCATTGACTTTACGGGGTTGGAC
>JAESFV010000342.1_pt1 | contig 20169 bp, 17 predicted proteins | sample 9269471 | NCBI WGS metagenome assembly JAESFV01 (sample SAMN14502647, study PRJNA617108) | algae metagenome | isolation source: Symplocastrum torsivum CPER-KK1 and co-occurring heterotrophs from... | place: USA: Central Plains Experimental Range, Colorado | collected 2001-01-01
GCGAGGGGAGTTGATTGATACATTACTAACCAGTTGTGTCTGTTAATTTAAATTAACAGACACAACTGGTTAGTAATGTATCAATCAACTCCCCTCGCCTCATTCCCTAACTAGTTCTATCTTGCTCACCCTGCTAGTCTAACTAGTTAGTAATTAAACCTAACTAGTTACTGCACCCCTCTTGCCAAATGCTTGCAATGACCATATATCAGCATCCTATAATCACCTCGCTCTTGGGGTAGTTTGACTTGTTAGTTTTCAGTTGTCCACATATTCTAACTAGTTACTGGATTGTCTTGTCTCACTATCTAACTAGTTAAAACATTTAACTAGATATTCTAACTGGTTCTTAGTCCGTAACTAGTTTTCAGTTGCCTAACTGGATAGGCGATCGCTTTTGATTTTATGGCTTTTGTGTAGGGTATTTATACCCATCTTTGAAAATGTAATGGGTATTTTTACCCACCGGATAGGCGATCGCATCCGCGCTAGCTCCCGATGTCTCTCTCCAACATGGACAACTTCCCCCTACCTCAGTGAGCGCTGTCTTCAGGACTGTCCTGTTTGTTCTGGACAACTGGCACGGGAAAGGCGATCGCACCCGCAAAGCTCCAAGCGACTCTCTCCAACATGGACAACCTAACCTACCTCAGTGACCGCTGTCTTCAGGACAGTCCTGTTTGTCCTGGACAACTGGCACGGGTCTGAAAGGCGATCGCATCCGCGCTAGCTCCCTCGAAATTGCGCTGTAAGCGTTTGACCGTGGAATCCTACCGAGCTATCCTCTAGCGCGTCTCACATCTTGATACTCAGGGAGTAGAGATAGCCTGAGTGTTGCCAGACTATTGACCGGAACGGGCGATCGAACCCGCGCTAGCTCCAAGTAGCCTCTCTTCAACATGGACAACCCGACCGACCGCTGGCAACCCGCGCTAACTCCCTCAAAATTGCGCTGTAGCCGTTTGACCGAGAATCACTACCGAGCTATCCTCTACTGCCGGACTTCCAGAAGTTCCCTCAACGTGCAGCTATCCAAGTGTCACAACATCCCATCTAAAAATGCTATCTGCTTAAGGTTGAAATATCTTCTTCGAGAAAACAGAAAAATCATTATCTAGGCATTGTGGAGGGTTGTTAGCCAAACATTGATACAAACTTTCCTTGAACTTCTTTTAAGATTTATCTTGTACCAGTTTGCTTTCTGGACTCATTTTTTACATAATTTCGGAAATATTCTTTTGCTTTATTGAAGCTTATATACAGGAAGTCAAAGAAACAAACAACTTTTTTGAGCTTCTTTAATTACGTCAATTCTATCTCTAAAAATGAGGATTGTTTACATGAATAACATTAAAAATCAAGCGAGTATAGCATTTACTATGCTATCCCTAACAAGCTTACTTACTGCTGCAATTCCACAACAAGTGAACGCCTTTGGCTTATCAGACTTAGACCCAAGCTCTACTGTAAAAGAACTTGGCAGAGAGGTAGACATAACTAATCAAAATTCTGGTATCAGAGAACTTGGCAGAGAGGTAGACATAACTAATCAAAATTCTGAGATCAGAGAGCTTGGCAGAGAAATAGATATAACTAATCAAGATTCTGGTATCAGAGAACTTGGCAGAGAAGTAGATCCGTCCACAATAGCAGACGATTGGGTTGACGATCGAGTTAAAAATTTTGGAGAAGCGGCTGATCAGCAGGTTGAAGAAATCGGTCAAACGGCTGGTCAGCAGATTGAAGAAACCGGTCAAACGGTTTTAAATTTTGCAATACAGATAGCTATGGTTATCGGTGGTCTGGTGAGCTTTCTCTTTGTGCTTTCAATACTGCGAGGTTTAATGAAGCGAATAGTTACCTGAATGCTTTTTTCTTCAAAATTCCACAACTCTACACTACATACTGACTTCTATTTTCAACAAGGGACTCATGAAAAATTATCTAATGCTAGCAGCTTTAGGCGCTATCTTCGGCATAGGCTTCCGTTTCATCCAACAGCCTTCAAGCAATGTGAATCAACCTTCTACTGAACCTGTAGCGGAAACACAGCCTGTAAGCCAAGACCCTTCACAGCCTGTAAGCCAAGACCCTTCACAGCCTGTAAGCCAAGACTCTTCACAGCCTGTAAGCCAAGACCCTTCACAGCCTGTAAGCCAAGACTCTTCACAGCCTGTAAGCCAAGACTCTTCACAGCCTGTAAGCCAAGACTCTTCACAGCCTGTAAGCCAAGACCCTTCACAGCCTTCAGATTCACCTGGATTCTACGATCCTTGCGCTCATGGAAACCAGTGTAGAAATGATCCTCCAACAATTGAAAAACAACTAGAAAAGGTAGGTGACAAACTAAATCCAAGCAATCCCGACTCCGCACCAAGAGAGCTAGGACGCAAACTCGACCCAACAAGTTGGTAGAAAATCTATGTTAGGTCTTGATCTTTATCAATAATGTTACGCCTGAAGAAATCCAAAAAATACAGATTTTCTAAATCTCCTTGAATTAGAGGATTTAGAAAGTCTGGTTCCCAAAAGTTGGTGGACTATGGAGACAAGATCTCTTTATTTGCATAATTCCTGAACCAATTTAAGCAAAATCACTAACTTTTAATCTGCTGAGACTTCAACGCTTCACCATCCAAGTACTGCTCATTGACTAGGCTCAGAATCTTTGTAATCTTCTCAGATCCATGACGCTTGTTGTAGTAAGTCTCAGCCTTGCTTGGGTCTTTAGAATTCTGCATTTCATACTTGCTATTGTGGCTAATCACCTCATCAGCATGAGCTTTTATCCAGTCCCCAACTATCAAACCATTGACCCCTGAAAGCTCTCTTAAAGCTTGGTTAGTGATTGCCAAGCGGTCATCTTCCCCAGTTGCTACCGTGTTGTTGTAGAGGCAGATAGCCTCATAGCTCCGTCTAATCTTCTCTTCAGAAGCTCCCTTGACCTTGGTTAACCACAAATCAGCATTAGACATTCCAGCCCAGTCAATCACCTCTTGTTCTTTGACAGGTGCCTGAGTTGTCGGCTTACTCTGACTGGCTTGCTGAGTCGTTGGAAAATTTGACAGCGCTTGCTCTATCTTCTGTGTAACCATCCGCTCGATCATTGCTTCCAGTTCGGTCTTGCTAACTGTGACCTGCTGATTTTGAACCTGTAACATTTCCTCTTTCTCCTTCTGTAACTGGTTAATTTGTGTCTTGGCTTCTAATAATTGCTTTGCTAACTCAGCAATCTTCTCTTGAGACTCGATTAGACGAGTAACAACACTTTGCTGATTGGGAAGCTCCCAGTCTTGCTGTAATTTTTTGAGAGGCTCCAAGTCGAACTCATTGATTCTGATTGAGGTAGTTTTCTCCTTCTCTGGAGCCGTGGGAAATAAAACGGGCTTAGTGGTGAAATAGTCGGCATAGCCTAAGCTTGTTGCTATGTTCTGTAACTCTTTGTCCGTGGGATTCTCTTTGACGAAGTGACCCAATAGACGGGCATAATGCAGCATCTTGGAACCTACGGAGCGACCGCAATCTCTCTCAGTTGCCAGCGCTCCGTAGGCGGCTCTTAGCGCTTTGCAGTTGTCTTGTTCTTCCTCGTAACGAAAAGCCAGAACGGGTTCTTTCTCACCTTTATCGCCAAAATACTCACGAACTACTCGATTCAATGAACCATTGCGACGACTATCAATTGATTGATTCTGAGCCGCTAAATCGTTGGGGAAGTCGTTAGCGACTTCTCTAAGTAAGACTCTTGTACTGCCTTCTCTACGCAAGCGATAAAGGCACTTGATGATGTACTCACCAGGGTAAAGCGTTGCGATCGGGAATACTGGCTTGTCACCTCTCTTCTTACCTTGACCCTCAAACTGAACCTGATAGGCTTGCCCCTCAATCGGGGCAAACTTGGCACGGGCGATTATCTCATGGGGTCTTCTACCAGTTGCGGCAATGATGCCAACGGCTAACTTATGGGGGTCAGCACTTTCGAGTAATTGTCCTGTGACTTCTAGGTATGCCTCTGGGTCTATCTCCTGATCATTGCCTAAACGACCGATGACCCGTGTTGTTTCGTTGCGTTGCTTCCAGTGGTCACGATCTAAGCCACACATCAGCACAGCATAGTGCTTTAGTTCTTGACCTTTGACGTTACCATTCTCATCATGTTTGGCGATCGCTTCTGCGTTCAAGCCTTGCTCTAATTTGATGCTCTTAAATTTCTTGTAGAAGCCATAGCGACTTAGTACCGTTCCTAAAGACTTTTGGCTGTAACTGGTGTTTGTGTTTACCCACTCATTGAAGCGATCGCAGTAGGGCTTAATTTCTTCCAAGCTCTTAAGGTCTTTGGTTGCCTCAAATAGCTGGTCTATTTGCTTCTGTAGTGCTTTAGACATTTGTGGTTAGTTCCTTTTTGTAACCTGTTATCAGTCTAGCTAACTGGTTAGGGAGTGTCAATAACTTGTTAGAGTTTTCTGTAACTTGTTATTCGCTAGGATAAAAGGGCAAACCAGACACATTCCATAAGAAAACCCCTAAACTTTGCGGTAGTTAGGGGTTTTCGAGTATTAAAAGAAGTAAATATCTAGAATTTGGTCAACTTCCTATACAACGAAGTTGAAATCAAGTCCTAAGAGGATTTCCGAACCTGATCTATCTTGTGCAACGGCAATCAAATCACCTTGGTAGTAAATTCCTGTGTCTAGGGCATCACTTCCAAACCAATTAAAAGTTCCCAGAGAGTAGTCACTTATACCGCCATGTGCTTCAAATTTATCGCTCTCTAAGTAGTTAAAATCTGTGATCAGAGCATAGCCATCCGCTCCGTAGAGACCTCCATACAAGTAGTAGGCATCACCATAACTTCCAATCTTAAAGGTATCTGCACCACCACCACCCGTTAAAGTGTCATACTCATTGCTCGAACCATAACCATATCCATTGAGAACATCATTGCCTTCACCACCCGATAAAGAATCACTGCCTTCATCACCCCATAAAAAGTTATCAGAACTATTTCCTGTCATAGTATTGTCAAGATTATTACCGTTGGCACCATAGGCATTACCAATCAGCGTAATGTTCTCAACATTGGCATCTAGACCCGAAAAGTTGGCTGATGTGAAGACTGTATCAATTCCTTCGTTGGCGTTCTCGTACACACCGTCAACGTAAAATTCCTCTTGAGCGTCAACATAGTAAATATCGTCGCCTGCACCACCATACATTTGATCACCTCCTGGGTAATCATTTGTACCGCCATCTAAAATGTCGTTACCTATTCCGCCATACAGATAATCGTTGCCATACTCGCCAAGTAGATAATCATCACCATCTCCGCCATACAGCTCATCGTTGCCGTTCCAACCAGCCAACTCGTCATTCCCGTTGCCGCCATAAAGTATGTCGGCACCATTTCCAGCCCACAGTGTGTCATGACCCTCCTCACCATATAAGATGTCATTTCCTCCCCAACCAACGAGAAAATCATTCCCATCCCATCCGTAAACAACGTCATCTCCCTCATCAGCGAAAATGTAATCGTCTGAAGGATCTAGTGGATCGATGGTTTCGCTTGCGGGTGTTCCGGAATAAGTACCCATATCATTCTCCTTGTTAATTTTGCTGAGTTCTACATTTGGGCTGAGGGTTAAACTTCTTTGTCTTTCCTCTATCTATCACTCAGCTCAAAAAGCCTCTTTTATGCATGACTTAGGCAAATTTCACTTTTACGATCTAGCCTTTAACCAAAGCCCTTGCTTGATTTCCCCTCTGTCACTGTTATGACTTGAGCCTTTGTAATCGCTTACTGTATGTCATTGTTCATATTCAATATCCAGTGTTTAGATGTCTCAAATTTGGTCAATCTTCAGTTACCTTTGAGCCGTTGCTTCACTGACGCTGGCAGCGGCAAGAGTAAGCCATCAAGTAATAGATGATTTAAGGCTGATAGCTCGACTCCGAGAAAGAACGCGATCGCCTTTTGCCAACCGATAGCCCACTCAACTTGCTGCAAGCCTGGAAAGATGACCCACAACGGCAAGAGCAAAGCGGCAAGATATAGCAACCGGATAGTTGAGCCGACGATAACGCCGTGAGATAGCCAATGTCGATGGCAGGGGATGAGCTTCTGATAGGGAATCCAGATCCACCTCAACCAACCCCAACGTTTATAAGGCTTGCTCACTAAATCCAGATCTGGACTGAGATAAAGACCTGCTACCATATGAGCCGCCGCTGCCACTATTCCCAGTTCGAGGGAGTGAGAAACACCAATGATTCCAATGATGGGAGTAGTGAAGAGGATTGAGCGATCGTGATTTTTACCGCTTGCCATTACCCTCCCATCTCCTTGATTCTCGATTCAAGGTTTTTATACTCTTCATGGTTTGTCGTCTTCAAATTTAATCCCATCTGAAAGAGTCTTATCTTAAGCAGTGTTAGATTCGTTTTTAGTTGTGCCTCACTAATTACTTTTTCGTTCTCAGCAAGCTTTTTGTTTAGGTCATTCATTGTCACCTCAGATTAATAGTTATTCGCCTTCTGTATAGCGCTTGCCACAGTCTTTACAGTGGTATCTTTGCCGTCCTTGATACTTGCCATCTTTCTTGCGATTGGTGCTATTGCAGCCCGGACACCCAGACCCTACATACCCGGATTGCGGCTCTATTGCGGCTCCACTGGGGTTACGTGTTTTCAATGGTTCTAGCGTCTTATCTGGGCTGTCTGGAGCTACTGACACCACGGCTGGCGCTAGCTCTTGCTGTTGTTGGAGCTGGTCAAGAGTATAGGTTCCGAAGGCTGGTAGCTCGATGAAATAGGGCTTTTTATTAGGTTCAATAACCAAGGCAAAGCGGTAGGCTTGAGGGTCAGTTTTTTCTAACCCTAGCTCATCATTTTTGAGTTTACAGAACTCGGTGATTCTATCAGCAGTTTGCTTTAACTTGGACTGCTCATCATGGGTAAAACGATTAGAGTTTGTAATCGCATCGTAAGCATTTGCCCCAATGTGGACATTGACCGCGCTATTCCAATCACTTCTATCCATCCCTGGATATTCTGAAACATTGGCATTCTGACCAATAAAGATAGCGCCTAAGTTTTGGTGCGAGGCTTGCTTAATGATGAAGTTGACGTTTCCACCAATGACCGCTTTTTTCCCTTTGGTATGAGACATTGTTGAGTCCACTTCATCAAAGACTGATAGCTCAAAAGTGTCTCTAGATTCATCCCCATTGGCTCTAGCGTCCACCCGCTTAGCTAGTGATTCAATGCCTTTCTCAGAGTCCTTGTGAGACGTTCCGACAGTGGGGAGTGTCCAGTAGTTCTTAACTGAATCATGCTGTGGATTGTAGAGTTTGGGAACACCGGAACGATGCTTCAGGATGACTACAGCCAAATTTTCAGCAGTTGGACTCTTGCCGCTCTCACTTCCTCCAGTGAGCCGAACTCTTGACCAACCTTTGACGGTCTGCTCAAACTGACTTGCTGGAATCCATAGGCGATCGATGTCCTTGCTGTCTGCTTTGGGCTTTTTTGATAGGGCAACGCTAACGCTCACTAGACCGCTCTCAGGATCTAGCTTGAACTGGGGAGAGTTCAGTGTGTGTGATAAGGCTTGCAGACGGTCTGAATGCTCGTTCAACTCATCCACCATGATCAGCCGTTGGTTGCGATCAGTGAAAAACCAGAGGGTTGCCTCATATCCTTGGTAATCACTTCCAGCCCTATCCAGGATGACTCCTAGCGCTTCAAAGTAGCGAGTGAAGATATTGCTTACCTTCATATCCTGCCTAGTCGCTGGACGGTATTCTAGAGGCTTGCTGAGTCGGCTTACTTTCTCCTCTAGTTCCTTGACCTTCATCCGAAGCCTAAGAAAAAACTCTTCATCTTGAGTAACTTGGCTCTCCATGCCCTCAGCGATCGCCAGCGTTGATTGAAAGCGATTGTTCAAGTCAAGCCTGAATTCTTGGAGCATTGCCTCATACTTGGCAACCAATCCTTGAACTTTGTCACGAGGGACTAGATCGGATTCTCGCCACTCCTCAAGAATTTCGCTTACCTCTTGTAGCTCTAACTGAGTTTCTTGGTTGCTGAGTTTGGCGATTGCCTGGATTGCTTTGGTCTTGACGTTGGTCAAGTCATCATTGACGCAGTAGTAGAGACTTAGCAGATCACCTAAGCTATTCCACTTTCTAGGAGTTTCGGCAAGCTTCACTCCATAGTCACTAAGCAGGTCTTGAGCTTCACTCAACAACGCATCTAGGCGATCGGTTAGCTTTGGGTATTGCTCACGCTTAGTAGTAGCCAGTGACGTGATTTTGATATCCCACTCGCCTAACGCTTCCTCTACAGCAGTTCTCGCCAAGTCAATGAGACGGTCTAACTCACCCGTTACCCGCTCTATGTGTTGCCGCAGTTGTTGATTCTGACTCGTTAGCGCCTCAGCATGATTTTGGACTCTAGACAGTTCTAATGTGTGAGATTCCTTGTCTGATTCAAGACTTTTTACGTTAGAGCGTAAGCCGTTAACAGTTACTTTCAGGTTATTAGCGGCGGCTGTCTGGGTAAGAATTTCATCTTCTTTTGCTGACACTTCAGCCCGATGCTGAGTTGTCATTGCGTCGATTTGTTCGTTGACTATTTGGAGATGCTTCTTTTTCGTGACTACTGACGCAGTGAACGCTCCCAGTCCGCTTCCAATTCCGATATATCCCACACCTTGAACTGGCGTAAGTAGTAACAATCCACTAACCAGCACTCCACCCAAACTGAGAACACCGATAAAGTCTGTAGCGCTATTAAATCTATCTTCTAGTGACATTGGCTTTTCTCCTGAAAGGAATCCCCTAGACCAAGCCAGGGGATTGTTAACAAACGTGGTTTAGTTCAGGTCTTCTAACTCTTGCCGGAAGTTTTGGGAGAGCTGTAGCAGCTTAGGCTCTAACGCTTCCTTGGCTTTTGTTGCTTCAATCTTCAGACTGCTGATTTGAGACTGCTTAAGGCTTTTTCGTGCTGCCCATTCGTCATCAATCAAGGGCGTAATGCTTTGCATCCCTGCTAAGGTTTTTTGCCCTTGCACTAACCGCTCTTGCGCTTGGTCGAAGCGATTAATTGCAATGTCTCGGTTAACTTCTGCTGTCTGATAGCCGATGTACTTGCTTTCGTTGTTTACGCCAGTCGTCGCGTAATCAATCGCCAGTCCTTCAAGCTTCAGGTACTCATTGCCAGCTCGGACAACATCCTGATTTAAGCCAATGTTCGCGCTAACAACTTTGATAGTTTGGCGCTTCTCTTCGATGCTGGTAATCATCTCATCAGCTTGTTCCTTCGTCGTTCTGGGCAGTGAGGAAGAATCACTGAAGAGGTCTGATGCAAAATAGCTATTCACATCAAAACTTGGGAGGCTCAAGCCGTGGTTAACTTGGGAGATTCCCGTGTAAGACTGAGATTGTTTTGGTGTGGTGGACGTTGCTCCGTTGGACGCTACAGCGGTTGATGAGCCGTTAGAAGGGGCAACCAATGACGCGGCAATTGCTAAAGGATCTAGTTTGTCTTTGGGTGCTGAGTCAGTCTTAGGTTTTCTCGTTTTGCGCTCGGATGCTGGGGTAGTATTCCTTGGTTTCCCGCCTAATGGACGGCTTTTGTGGATGAGCTTTCTAGGTGGCATGGGAGTATTTCTCCTACAGGTTATTAGCCAGCCGTAATCTAATCAACGGCTGGCAGTACGTGACGTTATTTAGTCGGAGTAGCTGTCTATGTCTTGGAGGATTGCGGCGGCTTCTCCCACAGCGGTAACGGCATCAGCGAGACTGGTTGCCAGTTGTGGCACTCGCGAATATCCTTGAGCAGTTGAGAGGGCAGATTCAAGCCGATTCTTGCACTCTATGACGACTTCAGAAAGGTAGCTTTCATCGGCGGCGGTAAAGGGTTTCTTGGTGTGTTGTTGCTGCATCACTACCCCTTCAGTCGTGGTTGGATGCTGCTAACCTGTTTGCTTGAGCCGTCGTCATAATTGACGGTCACAGTCACATTGACCCAAGCATCGTTTTTGCTTGTGGATTGGTTACTTGAGGTGATTTGACGGTCTGACATAATAGGTGGTGATTCCTTTCAGTAGGTTGTTTGGAGTCAGAGGGCGATCGCGCTTACTTTGGACGGGAAGGCGATCGCTTGTCTATTAGTCATTAAGGACGCTAGCCGCTTGTTCAATCAGCATCGTGGCTTTGCTATTCTCGAACTTCAAATCAATCTGAGTTGCAAATGCGTCAACGATTTCGGCAGGCTGAAAACCATTTTTGAGTAATATATCAATGGTTTCGCCGAGGATGTGTTGAACGATGTCTTGCTGGGCAAGACGGATGATTTCTTGAACCTCGGAGTAGGGGTAGTGACCGAATTTAGCGATATCTTGGTATTTTCGACTGATTCAGAATACATTTGTTTTTCCTCGATAGGGTGGACGTTAGCGGATAGCAACACAAAAGGCAGCGGCAAAGTTTTGGTCTGTTGGGTCAAAGTCGAGCGGTTGAAATAGGAAAGACTTAAGACGGCTGAATAGTTTCACTTGGGATTTACTCTCTTGGAACTGCTCTAAATGTTGATAGTAATCTTCAAAGTCAATTTGCAGATGAGAGCCAAATTTCTCGAACTCTTGGATTGATTCACTCTCGACAAGACTGGAAACTAAACACCGAAGGCGGCTCTCATCTCCGTCAAGTTCTTGTCGAATGAGGCGAAAAAATCAGAAGTTTCCTTTTCTCTTGCAGAAGATGCTTGGAGTAACGCAACCTTAATCAGATTGTCATCACCCGATGATTGCTGGTTATGGTCGCTAATCAGCTTCAGCAAGATGTCTAAACGCATTTGACGAAGCTTGCTGAGGGCTTGCTGTAACTCTGTCGCAGTAGCAAAAGTGTCTTGAGCTATGTAATTGAGAATTGCGGTTTTTGTCTCTATGTTCTCCCGTCCAAACTGCATCTCTACCGCCTCTTTAATTTGTTGCTGAGTGAGGTTCATAGCGCCTTCAGAAGGGAGAGAGAGGTCTGAGCGATTAGATGTAGCTAAATCGCCTTTAGGTGTCTCTTGAGCGGGTACAGGTTGAGTCATTTGTTGGGATTCCTCTGTTGGTTGTAAAGCTTGCTCGGTTGTAGCCAGTTGACTGTTGTCGGGTTCATAAGATGGCGCTTGATATTGAATTTCAAGCGTTTCTATAACTGCGCTCATCTCCTCTTCAGAGGGACTCTCAGGAGTAGTAACTACACTCTGATACACCTCTCTAACCTGAGATTTGCTAACGCTGATACCCTTGCGAGAAGCGCGTGTCTGAAGGCGTTTGATGTACTTATCCATGATCTTTTAGGCTCCTATTTTGGTACAGTTTGCAATTTTATAGATGAAAGCGTTGGTCAGCACTTTGGTAAGCTTTTCGGGGTAGTAATACCGTGTTTTCCTAAACCCACCTAAAGATTTGAACCAACGCGAGATAGTAGCCGGGTGAGGAGCAATGCCTTCTCTGTTAAGAATCTCCAAAATCTGATGACCTTTAATCTTTGAGGAGTTAGTAGCCAATAGCTTCTCAGCTTGCTGGTAACAATCAAAAACTTGGAGGATTCCTACAGATGATCTAGGGATTTCCTTGCGAAGCTTGGCAAAGAAGACCACGGTATCCGAGTTAACTTCCATTCCTGAATCAGCTAGCGTTCGCTTCACTGATGACCAATGAGTATCAGATACTCGTTTTCTCAGGAATGTCTCATAAGCGGTTCTTGCGTCCATTTCTCTAGTTGCAATACAAAATTTTGCTGAGTTTACCTTGCACAATGCCGTTGCACAGTTAAATTGCAGATGCGTGTTTAACGCAATTGCTTAGCTTGCGGATGCGTGAGCGTGACGCTGTGAACTGTTTGTATGTTGAGTTCCTTGCACCTCACGCACTGTACAGAGCATTAAGGGTTTTATTGCTTTTTAGGCTGTGCAATTTTGTGTCTACTTGTATGACACTAACACAAGTTCCCTCATTTGAGTATATACAGTTTTGAGTATTTGAGTACAATACTATTGGTACTGCTCTGATGGAAATGACACAATGATTGCTGTGTGTAGTTTTTGAAATATGACTGAAGACTTAGATAAAACCGTCAGAGTACAAGTACCTATGGCGGAAGAGCTTAGAAATAAGTTCAAATCTGTAACCGCAGCAGAGGGCAAAACAATGAGCGAAGTAATCCTAAATTTCGTTAAAGACTATGTAGAGGATAAAACCGAAGAAAAACAAGCTAAATCTAGTCGGCAACCATGACTAAACACAACACCAACAAAAATAAGCAGCCTTCTGCTAACTCAACGAATCTTCCGCCCAAACTTCCCGGCACATCAGAGGCTTTGCAACGGGCGATACTCTTGCTTGGCAACCGTACAAAATCTGAATTGGGAGGCAAGTCTAGACAAGAACTACAAGACCTGATTGGCGCTTACCCTGCCAGCGAACAGGCTGCATTATGGAAGAAAAATTTAAAGCAATTGGCACGAGGGGAATGACGCTCTATCAATACCCTGAAAATCTTTCTACCAGGTAAAGCGATCGCGCTCAACCTAGAACAGTGCGATCGCTACGCATGATCTGCAACGCGCTTGCTAAGTAAGTGACTTGTAGATCTAAGGATCGAATAATATCTGCTGTAAGCAACCTTTTGCAACTTCTAAGTTCTCAACACAATTGACGTATGAAAGATGAACTAAAAACTCAATTCACTTTGAGCCTGAAAGATTGCATTGAATTGATAAGGGATCTACCCGATTACCTTTTAGAGCATCGTCATGGTATTCGATTGAGTTTCAAACATCTTGGCGAAGATGGGAAACTTTTCAAAGGAATCAGAGAAATGTACAGAGCAGAAGCCTCGTGGTTGCAGTATTCCCTCTTAAGTGAAACCCAGCATCTACCGGAACTGACCTTTACATCGAAAGCCCTGTACAAACCGCTTGCAGAGAAAGCAAAAAATTTCTACGACCTGGCTTCGGAAGTTTTTTTGCGATTGGATACCCAAAAACAAGAGGAAATATCCTCTCATGCTGTCTGGATGACTCTGTGTGAAACCGAGATATGTGAAACCATTCTGAAAAATAGTGGCTTTATCGATACGGCTAAACCTATAGGAAAAGCCAAGCTGTCGCAAGAAAATAATGAATACTACACAACTCTCGAACAGGTATCAAAACTTCAATTTGGGTACACGCCACAACAAACACCGATTAACGCGCTGGAATCAACCGCTGCCTTCATTGCCCAAGATGATATAGAGTTTCGGCAGAAACATTACACAAAATACCTTAAAGCACAAAAAAGCTACTTCGACAAAATGAGGCGATCGCCGCTTCTAGTTAGCTTTTTAAACGCAGAAGGTAACTTGGAGGTTATGGGACGAGGGAAGGATACCCGAAAGTCAAAGGGGTTTTGTAAAGATTGATCGATTAAATGTACAAAGCTTGCAACCCTTGCCAGCAGCGAATTAATGTGAATTTATTCAATCAAGAAAAATCGTGACAAACCCACTAACTCTTGTAAAAAAGCTTGACAAACCCAGTGTTGCTGCACATCCTAAACGTCGGCAGATAAAATCCCGCCAACAACGACGACAAGAGGAACGCGATCGCGTCAAAGCTAACAAACTTAACCGAAAGAAAAACGATCTGCTGTCTGCTTAAGCCTGCAAGCGCTTTAATTACCTCTACTTGAAGTCTTCGTTTGCGCTCAATGGTGAGAGGTGGAACTCTTACCGAACTCGCTCGACAACAGACCGAGTCTGATATAGATAACTTCAAGGTTAACAGGTATACCTATATCGCGTGTAGGTGCAAAAAGCAGATAGATCCCCCCACAAGCACGTAAGAAGGATCTATTTATGTCAAATATCCGTAACCCAATTGTCGCACAAATGCGACAACCCAGGCAATCTGAGAGTCTATCTCAGGGGAGATCGCTACAGAACATCTGCCCTCACTGCCAAAGTTCAAGTCTCATCATCGGCGCCGGTAAAAAGCCAGGTGAAGAGAGCCGACGCTGTGGAGATTGCAAAACTTTTCTAGGGTATTCGCCATTACCAAAGCTCAAAAAAGCGCGGAAGCGTAAAGAGCTTACTAATTGCCTTGAAATCCTTGAAAAGCAAGGTATTCGAGGAGAAGAATTAACGATTTTCACGCTCTCACTCGCAAATGATGGGGGTGAAGCATGAGTCTCACACCCAGCAGAAAACACAACGCTTGCCCCATTTGCGAAAACACCTCAGGCAAATGCCGACAGAGTAGAGAAGACGCTGACTACTGGCAGTGCATGACCTACGCTGATGCTAGAAAAGGCGAGGTTATCAGCGGCTACAAGTGCTTAGGTCATTCAAAAAATAGCCTTTGGGGTCAATTCCGGATTGACAACTCTCAAGAGTGGAGTGACCAACAAAGGTTTGAATGGAAACAACGCAATCAACAACGCCAGCTACAGCAAATCGGGGAGGATGATGAGCGGCGACGGCGATCTTTGTCGGTAATTCAGCGTGATAAGCAGTATCGAGAAATATTAGCTCAACTCACGTTACACCCAGATGATAGAGCCGACTTAGTAAGGCGTGGCTTCAGCGGCGAACAGATCGAGCTATGCGGATTCAAGTCAGTTGAGCGATACCAGCAACTTCAGAATCAATTTAACGAACTACTACCAGGGGTCACAGGTAATGGTAGGCGGTTGATTGTCTCTAGTGCGGGCTATCTCTGTCCAGTAAGAAACGCCGATGGTTTGGTTGTTGCGTGTCAAATTCGACTGCGGTCACTACCAACAAGTGAATCTAATCGCTACCGTTGGTTATCTGGTAATGGTCAAACACTTCACCTCTACCCTGATGGTGGTAAACCAGATGGTGAATTACCGTTAGCTGTCCATCTTCCCCAAAAGCTAAGTAAGTTTGCGATCGGCATTTGTGAGGGAGTAGGATCTAAACCGTTTCTTGCTTCACAGCGATTAGGGATACCATTCGTTGGAGCCGCTGGAGGACAACACGCCAGTAGTCCAGGCATCCTTAAAACCTCATTAGATCAACTACAGGACTCGAATTTTGCGGAATATCAATCGCTATCCCAAATAGAAATCCTAGTAACACCTGACGCTGGTGACACTCTTAACCCCAGTGTGATGAGGCGTTGGCGGTCAGTCGTTGACCTGTTACAGGGGTGGAATTATCCTGTCAAGTTTGCGTGGTGGGGTCAAGTTGATAAGAGTCACGCCGACATTGACGAATTAGCGGATCTTAGCGCGATTAGCTACATTACTCCTGATGAGTTTTGGGCGATCGGCAAGAAAGAATCTAAACCACTCCAGACCGTTAAAACTACAGGACAGGGATTTGAACCAGAGCCACAGTGGAAGGTCAAGGCTAGGGCTGCATGGCGTAAAAATCGTCAGTTCTTCTCAGACATAAAAGAGTCAGGTCAGTGGTGTAATTTTGCCCGTCCTGGTGCCAATACAATCGCATTCTTTAAAGCTGGTCTAGGTCGCGGCAAGACTACACGATTAAGAGCCTGGGTAAAGGAGTGGAAGGCGACGGATGATGTCGGCTTCCTGTGTCTAGGGTATCGAAATACTTTGCTACTTCAGTTATGTGGAGATAAAAAAGGCTTAGGATTTCATCACCTACACCATCATTCTGGAATGGCGATGAAGTCAGCACCTTCTGAGGGCATTGCCCTATGTGTAGACAGCCTATGGCGCTTTTCACCCGAAGACTTTGACGACAAAATCATTATCCTTGATGAGGTTAAATCAGTCGTTAAACACCTTCTACACTCAAGCACGGTCAAGAGTCGAGACAAAATTATCAGCCTATTTGCTGAGGCAATTAGACGTGCTAGACAGGTGATTTGTCTTGACGGACTGATGGCTGATTGGGTTGTAGATTACCTACATTCCTTGGCACCTGAGAAGCAAATCATTAGGGCAGAAAACACCTATGTAGGAGAGAAGCCAAGACTTAATTTCTTGCTTGGTACAGTAGGGACTGACGATAAAGTCAAAGTTAACGACCGCTCACCTTGGCTTAAGTACCTGTTAGAAGAGTCTCCGATGCCTGCGGTATGCTCTGATAGCCAAGTGATGATTGAAGCGCTAGACGAGCTGCTAACCGCCAAGGGGTTGAAAGTTCTAAGAGTTGACTCGAAAACCGTAACAGAGCAGTACGTAAAGGATTTTCTACTGAACTGTGATGAGTATATTGAGCAATACAGACCAGATGTACTGCTTTACACCCCATCAGCCGAAAGTGGTGTAGATGTCTCGATTCCTAATCATTTCACACATCACTTTGCTTTCTTTTATGGTGTATTAGATGTAGATGGAATTCTGCAAATGATAGGCAGAATTCGAGACAACATCACCAAGTTTGTCTGGTGCCGAAGTTTTGTTGCAGATGATGAGAAGCAAAATTCAGGTTCGCCTTTCGTAGATCAGATCAGCAAATCAATCAATGAAATTCTCATCCAAGACATAGCAACCTCAGCCGATGGCGACAACTGGATAGATACAGTAGGCAATCACCTGAAGACGATTATCGCTAATAGCATTGATCACAACTTCCGCGCTAGCTGCATCATCAACTCAGTTCAGAACTATGAGAAAGCAAATCTCAGGGAGTGCCTAAGAGAAGTCTTGGTTCAGTCGGGCTATCGCGTTGTCGATTGCACCCTAGAGAGTCACGAGGATGCTAGCAAGAAAACCAAGGACGCAACCGAGGCAGTTAAGCGCCAAAACTGCGCTGATATCTTCCGCGCTGAGAAGATTGACCCTGAACTGGTAGACGAACTGAAGTTTGATGCCAGTTGGGAAGAACGGTGTGAAGTCATACAAGCAAAGCTGAGAGAAAGACTACCGGGGATTGATGATAGCCCGGTGTGGGATGAGGATTTTATTTACCTCGTGAGGTATGGCGATCGCAACTTCATCAACAACATAGAGAATTACTGGCTATTCACGCATCCTGATGTAGCTAAGCGGCAATCACAAGATAATTTACACTGGATGGCGCGACGGCTCCATACCTTCATCGGCAATGTTAAAAGTCGTTGGGCAAGAATACACGCACTTTTAGAAATGGATTTCGGGCGATTCCTGAACCCGGAGAAGGAATGGTCTAATGAAAGCCCAGAACTAATCGAGTTAGTCGCGCTGGGGAAGAAACATAGCAACGCACTCGGCAAACATCCAGGTAAGGCTACCCCAGTTCAGTTCCTAGGTAATCTTCTAGGTCTGTTTGGATTGAGACTGAAGTTAAGAAAGGATCGCACTGGCACACGCTGCTATCGACTTAAAGAGGAAGTCATTAGCGACCCAATTCGACAACAGGTACTCACCTGTATTGAGGAAAAATTGACCCAGCCTAAAGAGAAAATCGACTGGGAATCGGCAATAAATGAGGCTCATGGCACCCAAACAGAAAAAACGGCTGAAACAGAGGCAGAGCAAGGGCTAGAGGTGACGGCACCCTCCCCTAATTTTCTATATAGAAATCAACTAGAGGGTGCCGTCAATAATTCAACTTTAAAAAGCCATGATTTGTATCAGGTTTTAGGGGGTGCGAGTGAGGTTGTTGAGCCGTTGACCGCTGCCGAAGTGGGCGGGGTGACTGAGGCTGTTGAGGGAATCAAGTTAGTTGAGTTGTTATCAGTGGTATCGACGGCTGAAGCGTTTGCCGCTGTGATTGAGGGATACTCTCAGGAGACGGTTCAAGACGCGATCGCGAGTCAAGACACGCAACCCAAGCGCCAGCAGTTAGCCCAGTGGTACGAGCAAGGGCAACTGGCAGCGACGGAAGTGCCAGCGGTGGAAGGCGTAGAGGAGGCGCTTACAACCCGACCAAGCCTTCAAGAGTATCAGCCAGGGCAAGAAATATGGGGGTATTTCCCTCAAAGCCAAGATAAATGGCTCAAGGGCATTGTCGAATGGGTTCGAGGGAACACAGTCCGGATTGTAAGCGGTTACTTTGGGGCTTTTGTTGAGAGTCCTGATGCGATCGCGCCCGGTGACTGGGTGCTGACGGGGTGAGGGCGTGACTATGAAAACCAATTCTCAGATATTCCTCACCTATAGCTGTCCTGAGTCGGGTTAATGTCGCAAAATAGCGCTGTAACGACATCTCTTAAAAACCTTACTCTCATTGATACTGAGAGATAATTGATCGTATCGTGTCGCAACAAAAATGTCGGATGTCGCAAAAACAACGACAATCTTCTAAAAAATCAAAACCAGACCAAATTGAGGCAGTAATCAGACTTCTCAACGCTGGTAAAACACAGACAGAAGCCGCTAAAACTCTGGGGATTAACCTTAGAACTGTTCAGAGATGGGTTGCTGACCCAGAGGTTAAACAGAGGTTAGTTGCGGCTCAAAGGGAGGTGAAGGCGATTGTCGCCTCTGACCCAGTAGTGATGAGTGTTACCGAAATTAGAGCGCAAGTTCAAGAAATCCTAGATTACAGGGATAGTCAGAGGAATTTTGCCTTAGAAATGGGTCGAGTTGTCCAGAAGGCTACCTTGATACTCTTAAATGCTGTAGAACGGCTTGAAGAAAATCCTGATGAAGTCACAATCAGAACAATTCCACAGCTAATGAGGGCTGTTACAGATGCCTCTGAGAAAGTTTCAAGTGCATGGGCTAGGACAACGGGATTAGACGATTTACTAGAGCAGATAAATGAGCCGAAAGCTATTAGAGAGGGGTCGTCGGAAGCTTGAGCGACAACTCCCACTCAATAATCAATTTGCTAAGAACAAAATAAATGAGAAGTCTGAAAAATCTAAGCTACCCATACCTGAGCGGTGGGAAGATTTTGCTAGGCTTTGCCGCATCCGCTCAGGTAACAAGGTCATCAACTTTGACCCATACAACTACCAAATCAAACTATCAGACGCGATCGATAACCACTTTGGTACAGTCGTCACCAAATCAAGGCAGCTAGGTATCACTGAAGCTGTAGCCTGTAAATTCTTACACAAAGCCTGTAAGAATCCTGGATACGCGGCTGTCATCCTGAGTAAGTCACAGGTTGATTCCAGCAACATTGCCAAGCGCATCAGGCGTATGGTGGACGGGCTAACAGACTATATCGACTTAGCTACCGATTCCTTAACAGACCTGCAAATCAAGAATGGTGGACGTTTAATCTTTCGTCCCAGTACGCCTAACGGTACTCGCGGTCTAGAATCAATTTCAGATGTCTTGTTCGACGAGGCAGGTTTTGTTGTCGATATTGAGCGCATCTACACCAGTACTTTGCCGGCAACAGAGATGGTAGGGGATGAGGCACGGATTGTTATTTTGTCCACACCTGCGGGAAGGTCTGGTTTTTATTGGGAACGATTGGCTAGTGGGAATCCGTCAGGAAAAGATATTGACAGTATTTGTGCAGCCATCAAAAGTGATCTGATTGCTCCCGCCCAGTTTTGGACTGACGAAAATCAGTGGTGTAAGGCTGTTCTACATTGGAAAGCTCACCCAATTTATACCAATATCCCTAATTATTTAGAGTCGATTCGTACCAAAAAGCAGCTTTCTCAATCAGCGGTAGAGCAAGAGTACAACCTTAGCTTTGAGGTATCAGAGGTTAATATCTTCTCACCTGATTTAGTACGAGCTTGTTCTATTGGAAGCTTTAGACCTCCAAATCTTTATAGAAATTCCTGGGTTGAAAGCTCGACTTACTACCTCGGTATCGACACCTCAACAACAGGCGATGACTATACCGTTGCTGTCGTTTTAGAGTGTACTCGTCAGTCGGCTAACTTAGTAGCAATGTATCGGGAGCGCAAGCATAGTCTGGATTACAACCTTACTCATATCAAAAAACTAATAGCAGATTACCGACCTCATAAAGTTGGTGTTGAGGTTACTGGTGGAGTCGGGCAAGTGTATCTTGAGGAGTTATCTAAGTTTGATTCCTCTCCCGAATTTGTAGCTATTCGTACTACCAAAGATTCAAAAGTTTCGATGGTAGATAGATTGTTACTTGCTTTAGAGCAAAAGTACTTAGGGCTTGCTGAATAAGTCAGAGGAAAACAACCGATGGATTAATTAGTTATTTAAGGCTCAAGGAATAATAAGCTCTTGTTGCTGATAATTCCTCCAATCATAACTGGGATTAATAATTG
>JAESFV010000343.1_pt1 | contig 20008 bp, 21 predicted proteins | sample 9269471 | NCBI WGS metagenome assembly JAESFV01 (sample SAMN14502647, study PRJNA617108) | algae metagenome | isolation source: Symplocastrum torsivum CPER-KK1 and co-occurring heterotrophs from... | place: USA: Central Plains Experimental Range, Colorado | collected 2001-01-01
TCGGAATGAACACGGCCGAGAGCACGGTGGCGATTCCGACCAGCGCGCCGGTGATCTCGCCCATCGACTTGCGGGTGGCCTCCTTCGGCGAAAGCCCCTCCTCCTCCATCACGCGCTCGACATTCTCGACCACGACGATGGCATCATCGACCAGAAGGCCGATGGCGAGCACCATGGCGAACATGGTCAGCGTATTGATGGAATAGCCGAACAGCGCCAGCACGCCGAAGGTGCCGAGCAGCACCACCGGCACCGCCAGCGACGGGATCAGCGTCGCGCGGAAATTCTGCAGGAAAACGAACATCACCACGAAGACGAGGACGATCGCCTCGAACAGCGTGCGCACCACTTCCTCGATGGAGAGCAGCACAAAGGGCGTGGTGTCGTAGGGATAGACAACCTCCACCCCTTCCGGGAAGGTCGGCTTCATCCGCTCGATGGCGGCCTTGACCTTCTCCGCCGTGTCGATGGCGTTGGCGCCCGTGCCCAGATTGATGGCGAGCCCGCCCGCCGCCATGCCGTTGTAGCGGGAGGAGGTGGTGTAGCTCTCCGCGCCGAGTTCCACCGTCGCCACATCGTTGACCCGCACCAGCGAGCCGTCCGTGGTGCTCTTGAGAATGATGTTGCGGAACTGCTCGGGCGTTTGCAGCCGCGAACGCGCCGTGACCGTGGCGTTGAGCTGCTGGCCCTGCCGCGCCGGCAGGCCGCCGAGCTGGCCAGCGGAAACCTGCGTGTTCTGCGCCTCGATGGCACTCGCCACGTCGCTCGGCATCAGCTGGTATTTGGAGAGCTTTTCGGGGTCGAGCCATATGCGCATCGCATAGGAGGAGCCGAACAGCGTAGTGGAGCCCACGCCCTCGATGCGCCGCAGCGTGTCGTTGAGGGTGGAATCGACATAGTCGGACACATCGGTCGACGACATGCGACCATCGGTCGAGACGAAGCCGATGACCATCAGGAAGCCGTCGGAGGCCTTGTCGACCGAGATGCCGTTGGTCTGCACCACGCTCGGCAATTGCGGGGTGACAAGCTGCAGCTTGTTCTGCACCTGCATCTGCGCGATGTCGGGATCGGCCGCGTTGGTGAAGGTCAGCGTGATCGTCGACTGCCCGGTCGAGAGCGAGGTGGCGGACATGTAGTCGAGATTGTCGATGCCGGTCAGGCCCTGCTCGATGACTTTGGTGACCGAGTTTTCGACCGTCTGGGCGTCGGCGCCGGGATAGGAGGCGGTGACGCTGACCGTGGGCGGGGCGATCTGTGGGTATTGCGCAATGGGCAGGGTGTTCAGCGCCAGGACGCCGCCGAGCATGATCAGCAGTGCGATGACCCAGGCGAAGACCGGCCGGTCGATGAAGAAACGGGACATGGACGCGCCTTCAGTTCGACGGGTTGGTCGAGACGCCGGCGGAGGTGCCGGCCACGGCCTGACTGCCGGCGGGAACAGGCGCGGCGCTCTGCTGGCCGCGCTCACGCACCTCGCCCGTCGTGTCGTCCACCACCACGTCGACCGGGGTGACATCCTGGCCTGGGCGGGCGAACTGGCTGCCCTCGACAATGACGCGGTCGCCATCGGCTATACCGCTATCCACCAGCCAGCTGTTGCCGACGCTGCGCGACACGGCGAGCACGCGCTGCTCGACCTTGTTGTCGGCATTGACGACGAGGGCCACCGGCTCGCCCTTGGTGTTGCGCGTCACCCCGCGCTGGGGGACGAGGAAGCTGTCCGGGGCGACGCCTTCTTCGATAACCGCCCGCACATACATGCCCGGCAGCAGCAGCCGGTCCGGGTTGGGAAACTGCGCCCGCACGCCATAGGTGCCGGTGGTCGTGTCGACATAGGCCGAGGTGAATTCCAGCGTGCCGGGATGGGCGTAGGTCTCGCCATTGTCGAGTTCGAGCCGCACCTGGACGCGGTCGCCGGAGATCTTGATCCGCCCGTCGCGGATCGCCTGGCGCAGGTTCAGAAGGTTGGTGCTGGACTGGGTGACGTCGACATTGATCGGGTCGAGCGTGCGGATGGTGGTGAGCGCCGTGTCCTGGCTCGCCGTGACCAGCGCGCCGGGGGTCAGCGTCGACTTGTCGATCCGCCCGCCGATCGGCGCGGTGATGCGGGTGTAGTCGAGATTGATCCGGGCGGTGTCGACATCGGCCTTGGCGGCGGCGACATCGGCCCTGGCCTGCGCCAGCGAAGCGACGGCGTCGTCGTAATCCTGCTTGCTGACGGCGTTCTGCTTGATGAGCCCCTGATAGCGCTCGACCTTGGACTGGGCGCTCGGCACCGCCGCCTCGGCCTTCTGCTGGCTCGCCACCGCGCTGTCATAGGCGGCCTGATAGCTCGCCGGGTCGATCTGGTAGAGGGCGTCGCCCGCCTTGACCTCCGAGCCTTCCTCGAACAACCGCGACGTGATGATGCCGCCGACCTGCGGGCGCACCTCGGCAACGAGCGAGGCGGTGGTGCGGCCGGGCATTTCTGCGGTGATGGCGACCGATTGCGGGCGCACCGTCACCACGCCGACCTGCGGGCGCCCCTGCGCGCCCGGGCCCTGCGGCTGGCCGGCCTCGCGACCATCGCAGCCGACGAGCGCGAAAAGCAGGGCGAGAGTGCTGGGAAGAAGCGCCGAACGCGCGGGGCGAAATGACGCCACAGTGAAATTCCCTATATAGAGTACCGATAAGTATCTATATTATCGAGTTTGTTGATCTGTCAATTGGTGCGCTCGGACGGTCCGCCGGGCCCCGGAAGGGGGTAGTCGCATGTCGCAAGCTGGAAATGAGGGGCCGGTGCTGCAGCGCCGCGCCCGAGGGCGACCAAAAACGGCGCCGGATTCGGCCCGGCGCAGGGAAATCGTGGCGCAGGCGCTGCAGATCTTTCGCGAGCTTGGCTATGCCCGGATGACGACCGACACCGTGGCCGCCCGCTGCCAGATCTCGAAGACGACGCTCTATCGGCTGTTCCCGAGCAAGACCGCGCTCATGGCGGCGATCATCGAGGCGCATACCGAGAGCATGATCGACCTGCCGCGCGACTATGACCATCTATCTCTGGCCGAGGCGCTCGACCGCATCTTCTTCAACGAGATCGACGATGAGGCCGATCGCGAGCGGTTCGCCTTCCTGCAGTTCCTCTTTCTGGAGGCGGCGGTGAACCCCGAGCTCAGGGCGATCTCGGACAAGTTCGGCCGCCACGCCGTGCTTCGGCTACTTGCCGACTGGATCGACCACCAGCGCTCGCTTGGCCGGATCGACGTACCGGACTCGCACGATGCCGCCTCCATGCTGATGGACCTGGTGGGGGGATCGATCGCGCTGACCCGCGACGGTCGGATGCACTGGCCCGGCAGCGAGCGGCGGCGCGCCTATGTGCGCGAGTGCATCCGGGTGTTTCTGGGCGGGGTGGCGACGCCGTCGACGCCCGCCAGCGCCACGCCCACCGAGGGGGATGGCCGCTCAACGTGAGGCGAGGCCTAGCCCCACGCAGGCAGCCTCGCTCTCGCGTGCCAGTTCCTCGAACTGTGCCGCCCGCCCATTGCCGGCGCGCCAGAAATAGCCCATGTCGCGGCCGGCCGGCCAGCCGTCGAGGGTGAGGAGGGCGATGTCGTCCTCCATCCGGAACTCCGAGCGCGCATAAAGCTCGGGGAAAAGCGACATGCCCATGCCCATCACCACCATCTGCCGCAGCGCGTCGAGGCTGGTGCCCTCGTAATCCTCCCGCATGTCGGCACCGCAGGCGGCGGCAAGCTCGCGGGTCCGCTCGAACAGATGGTGCCCGCGCCCGAGGGTCAGCAGCCGCTCGCCCCGCAGCGCCTGCGGGTCGACATGACCGATGCTCGCAAGGGGATGGTCCTTGGGCACGCCGAGGAAGATCGTCTCGCGGCACAGTCGCCGGAAAGTGACGGCATGGCCCGAATCCGGCGCTGGCCCCAGGCCGCAATCCAGCGCGCCGGAGACCACCTCGCGCAGGATCGCCGCCGGCCGCTCCTCCTTGATGTAGATCTGCAGCGCCGGATAACGCGCATGCAGGGGCGGCAGCAGGTAAGGCAGGAAATAGGGCCCGAAGGTCGGCGCCACGCCGAGCCGGATCAGCCCGCCGAGATTGCGCGCCCCGCTCGCCGCCACCGCCACGATATCATCCAGCGTCAGCAGCACGGCCCGCGCCGCCTCGATCACCCGCTCTCCGATGGCGGTGGGCTGCACCCGGCCGGGCGTGCGGTCGAACAGCGTGGCGCCAAGCTGCGCCTCCAGCTGGGCGATCTGCACGGAGAGAGTCGGTTGCGAGACATGGCAGCGCCGCGCCGCCGCGCCGAAATGGCCGGTCTCGGCCAGCGCGACGGCGTATTCGAGCTGGCGATGGGTCGGACGGAAGGCCATAGCCGATAGCTCCAATCTATCGATGATATTGAGACTATGCATTGGAACTATGAGCCCGTCCACGCCATCTTGCCCTCATCGAAAGGAGGGTGACGTGGACCAGTTCCTCAAATCGCTGACGACCCGCAGCCAGATGCTCGATGTCGAGCTCGCGGCCGAGCGCCGGCGCGACAAGCCTGACGGCGAGCGCATGATGGCGCTCAGGCGCATCAAGCGCCAGCTGATGGCGCAGATCGACTATATCCGCCGTGAAGGGCGCGACATGGCCGAGGTGAGGGTATCGCGCCGGCCAGGGCGCTTCACTGATCTGAGCCTCCCGCCGCTGCGCTGACCGCCACGTCCCCGCCTAATCCCTTCCAGCCCGAGGTCCGGGTCCCTCTGACGGCATCGCGCCGCCATGTCGGTCCTCCCCCTACCCGCACCCCCAGTGCACGTCCGCGCGTACGACCTGCGGCGCCTGCCCGGCGCCGCAGGTCGGCGTGTCGGCGTGTGTCGTGGGGGCTGAACCGAGGACCCGATGGACACATTGATATCAGTGATCACGGCCGACATCGTCGGCACGCCCGCCTGGCTCTGGCTGAGCTTCCTCGCCATTGTCTTCATCCTGCTCGCCTTCGATCTCGGCGTGCTTAACAAGGGCAACAAAGAACTGGGCATCGGCGAAAGCCTCCGGCTTTCGCTGTTCTATATCTTCGTCGCCGTGCTGTTCGGCGGCTGGGTCTGGTACTCGCGAGGGGCCGAGGCCAGCATGCAGTACTTCACCGGCTATGCGATCGAGAAGGCGCTCTCGATCGACAACGTCTTCGTTATCTCGCTGATCTTCAGCTACTTCGCCATTCCCCGCATCTACCAGTACCGCGCCCTTGTCTGGGGCATCATCGCGGTACTGGTGCTGCGCGGCATCATGATCGGCGTCGGCGCCGCGCTGGTGCAGGAATATGACTGGGTGCTGCTGCTGTTCGGCGCCTTCCTCGTCGCGACCGGCATCAAGATGCTGATCGTCAAGGAGGGCGAACAGGACATCTCCAAGAACCCGGTGGTTCGCCTGCTCTCGCGGGTCCTGCGGGTGACGCCCCAGCTGCACGGCCAGCGCTTCATCGTGCGCCAGCCGCACCCGGTGACGGGCAAGATGGTGCTCTGGGTGACGCCGCTGTTCCTGGCGCTGGTCGTCATCAACATTGCCGACCTGGTCTTCGCGGTCGACTCGGTGCCGGCGATCTTCGCCATCACCACCGACACCTACATCGTCTTCACCGCTAACATCATGGCGATCCTCGGCCTGCGCGCCCTCTACTTCGCGCTTGCCGCCATGGTGCACCGCTTCGAGTACCTGAAATACGCCCTGGCGCTGGTGCTGGTGTTCATCGGCGGCAAGATCTTCTGGAACTACTTCTACGGCAAGCTCGACCCGGCGGTCTCGCTCTCGGTCACGCTGGCGATGATCGCCGGTGGCGTCTTCTTCTCCCTGTGGAAGACCCGCAAGACCGGGCTTGGCGCCCACTGATCCCAAGGCCGGCGCCACGGCGCCGGCCTTCCCCCTGAAGCCTTCGAGGGCCGGGCCGGCCGCCGCGCACAGCGGTGCCGCGCCCGGCTCTTGCCTGTCCACGCCGCCCCGTCAAATAAGGGAGCCCCCATGTCGCTCGCCAGTGCCGCCCTGCTCTCGCCCCCGGTCCTGTGTTTCGGCCTGGGAGCGCTCGCCTGCGCTCTGCGCAGCAATCTGCGTGTGCCGGCGCCGGTGTTCGAGGCGGTCTCGATCTATCTGCTCCTCGCCATCGGGCTGAAGGGCGGGGCGGAGCTGGCGGAGACGCGCTGGGCGGACTTCGCCGCGCCGGCAGGCGCGGCGCTGGCACTCGGCCTGTTCATCCCGCTCTGGTGCTTCCTCGCGCTGCGCCGGCTCGCCGGCTTCAGCGTGGCGGACGCCGCTTCGCTCGCCGCGCATTACGGCTCGGTCTCCGCCGTCACCTTCATCGCGGTGGTGAGCTATCTCGCCCAGGCCGGCATCCCGCATGAAGGCTTCATGACCGCCATATTGGCGCTGATGGAGGCCCCGGCGATCGTCGTCGCGCTGCTGCTGGCCCGAATAGTCAGGGATCGGGCGGAGGACCGGGCGGGCGCCGCCACGGCGGATATCGCCCAGCCTTCGCTTGGCGACGCCCTGCGCGAGGTCGTCTCCTCCAAGAGCTTCCTGCTGCTGGTCGGCGGTATCGCCATTGGCGGGGTGATCGGCAAGGCCGGCATGGCTCCGGTACAGCCCTTCTTCGGCGATCTGTTCCTCGGCTTCCTCTGCCTGTTCCTCCTTGAGCTCGGCATCGTCGCGGCGGAGAAGGCGGACGAGGCCTGGAAGGCGGGCGGCCGGCTGCTGACCTTCGCGATCATCGCGCCGCTGGTCAATGGCGCGCTGGGGCTGCTCGCCGGGGCTGCGGCCGGCCTGTCGGAGGGCGGGGCGATCATATTGGCGACGCTGGCGGCAAGCGCCTCCTACATCGCCGCCCCGGCGGCGGTTCGCCTCGCCCTGCCGCAGGCCAATGCCGCCTACGCTCTGGCCGCCTCCCTTGCCGTCACCTTTCCGCTGAATGTGGTGATCGGCATCCCGCTCTATGCGGCACTGGCGAACCTGATCTATCGCTGAACGCCGGACCTTCTGGTGGCGCCCTGATCCGGGCGGCCGGGCGCACCGTAAAAGCGGCATGATCCCGGCTGCTGCCTCTTTCACCCCCGCCCCTGCCGTCCGCGTCACCGCCTGGCTGCTGGCGGCGGCCGGGACATTGCCGTTCCTCGCCGCCATCGCCGATGCCGGAAGGCTCGGCGGGATCGGCACAGTGCAGATCTACGGCGCCGTGATCGCCTCCTTCGTCTGCGGCATGCACTGGGGGGCGGCGCTGTTCGCGCCCGAACCCCTGGCTGTCCGGCTCTTCCTGCTGAGCAATGTGGCCGCGCTGCTCGCCTGGCTGGCCGCGCTGCTGACGCCGCGGCCCGGCTTCCTGCTGCTGGCGGTGATTTTCGCGGCGCTGCTCGGCGTCGACCGGCATCTGCGCGCACGCGGGGTATGGGCCGGCTGGTTCTGGCAACTGCGGGTCGCCATCAGTGCGGTGGTGGTGAGCGCCTGCGTGTGGATCGGGATGGCGGCATGAAGCGCATCGCCATCATCGGTGCCGGCCTCTCCGGACTGACGCTCGCCCACGCGCTGAAAGGGCGGGCGGAGATCGCCGTGTTCGAGAAGGCGCGGGGCCCTGGCGGGCGCACCGCCACCCGGCGCGAGGGCGTCTACCGCTTCGACCATGGCGCCCCCTGCTTCACGGCACGCACGCCGGCCTTCCTGGCCTCGCTGGCGCCCCTGCTCGATACCGGGGTGGTGGCGGAGTGGCCGGGAGCGGTGATCAACCTCCAGGCCGGCCGTGTCACCGGCATCCGCCATCAATCCGAACGCCTGCTGGTCGGCGTGCCCGGCATGAGTGCCCTTGCCACGCATCTCGCGGCGGACATTGATCTCAGGGTCGGGACCGATGTCGCCCCGCTCGATGCCGGCGCGAAACCCTACGCGCTGCACAGCGTCAGCGGCGAGGCGCTGGGCACGTTCGACCTCGTGGTCTCGACCGCGCCGGCGCATCAGAGCCGGGTCCTGTTCGGCGCGGCGGCGGGCGGAGCCGCCCTGCCTGAGGCCGCGATGAAGCCCCGCCACGCCTTGATGGTCGCGCTCGACAAGCCCTGGTACCAGGGGTGGATCGCCGCCCGGGTGAGGGGCGGGCCGCTGCGCTGGATCACCATCGACAGCTCCAAGCCCGGACGCGCGAGCGATTGCACCACCCTCGTCGCCCAGACCCGCAGCCGCTGGTCGCGGCTCCATTGCGACACGCCGGCGGACCTGCTGGCGCCGCTCCTGCTGCAGGCGCTGCAGGCAGCATTGCCCTTCCAGCTGCCCGAGCCGGCCCTGGTGAGGGCGCACCGCTGGCGTTCGGCGCTGGTTGAGCGCGCCAGCCGGCCCGGTCCATGGATCGCGCCGGACGACTCGCTGGCCGCCACTGGCGACTGGGCCACCAACAGCCGGATCGAGGAGGTGTGCCTGGCCGCGCTCGACCTCGCCGAGCGTCTCACGCGGGGTCTGCCATGAACGCGGTGACGGTCTGGTACGATTCACAATGCCCGCTGTGCCGGCGCGAGATCGCCCTGATGAAGCGCCTCGACCATCGCGGACGCATCGCCTTCGTCGATCTGGAGGCGGCCGACTCCTGCCCGGTCGATCGCGGTGCGATGCTGGCGCGCCTGCACGCCAGCGAGAACGGGCGCCTGCTGACCGGCGCGGCGGCCTTTGCCGCCATGTGGCGGCAGATTCCGCTGCTGAGACCGCTCGGCCTCGCGGCGCGCAACCGTCACTTTCTGTCCCTGCTCGAGCGGGCCTATACCGGCTTCCTGCGCCTGCGGCCGCGCCTGCAGAATCTGGCCCGGCGCTTCGAGGAGACGCACAGGTGAGGCTCGCTGTGGTCATCGGGTCCAGCGGTGGCATCGGCGCGGCGCTGCACGAGGCGCTGGTGGCAGGAGGTAGCTTCGACGCGGTGATCGGCCTCTCCCGCCGGTCCTTGCCCAGCCTCGACCTGCTGGAGGAGGCGACAGTGGCGCAAGCGGCCCGCCATGTCGCGGAACGGGGAACGCCGCATCTGGTGCTGGACGCCACTGGACTGCTGTCCGACGAGAAGCTGCAGCCGGAGAAGGCGCTGCGGGCGATCGACCCGGCGGCAATGGCGCGGTCCTTCGCCATCAACGCCATCGGGCCAGCGCTGCTGATGAAGCACTTCCTGCCCCTGCTGCCGCGCAGCGCACCCGCCATCTTCGCGACGCTGTCGGCCAAGGTCGGCAGCATCGGCGATAACCGGCTGGGCGGCTGGTACAGCTACCGCGCCTCGAAGGCCGCGCTCAACCAGCTGGTGCGCTGCGCCGCCATCGAGCTGAAGCGCACTCATGGCGCGGCGATGTGCGTCGCCCTGCACCCCGGCACGGTGTCGACGCCGCTGTCGCGCCCCTTCGCCAAGGTGGGGCTGGAGCCGCTCTCCCCCGCCGAAGCGGCGCGCGACCTGCTGGCCGGCCTGGCACGACTGGGCCCGGCCGATAGCGGCGGCTTCTTCGACCGCCACGGCAATCCGCTGCCGTTCTGACGCCTCGGCAGCCTTGCGGCATCGGCTCAAGCGCCGCGCAACGCGCAACAGCAGCTCCGATCAGGTGCCGGCCTGCGTCATCCGCGCCACCGCGCGGCGGGCCATCGCGCCGACGAGGTGGGCGCGATAGGCGCCGCTGCCGTGGATGTCCTCGATCATCTCATCCGCCGGCAGGACGAGACCCGCCAACGCCGTGGGCGAGAAATGAGCGGCAAGCGCCGCCTCCGCCTCGCTCCAGCGGAAGACGCCGCCCTGCCCGGCCCCGGTGACGGCGACGCGCACGGGGCCTTCGCCCGGCAAAGCCTGGGCCCGCCAGATGAACACGCCCGCCATGGCATAACGCGAGGCGGGGTTGCGGAATTTCGCATAAGTCCCCTCCCCACCCAGCGGAATGGCGACCTGGATGATGATCTCGTCCGGCTCCAGCGCGGTCTCGAACAGGCCGGTGAAAAAATCGGCCGCCGCGATCTCCCGCCGGTCGGTGACGATGGTGGCGTCGAGCGCGAGGCACGCGGCCGGGTAGTCGGCCGACGGGTCGTTATTGGCGATCGAGCCGCCGAGCGTGCCGCGATTGCGCACGGCGGGATCGCCGATCAGCCCCGCCAGCGCCGCCAGCGCGGGCAGGCTCTCGCGCACCACGGGCGAGGCTTCGACATCGGCATGGCGCGCCATGGCGCCGATGACCAGCCGGCCGTCAAGCCGCGCGATGGCGCGCAGCGCCGGCAGGGCGCCGAGGTCGACAAGGTCGCTCGGGGCGGCGAGCCGCTGCTTCAGGGTGGCGATGAGCGTCTGTCCACCGGCGAGCGGCTTTGCCTCGTCACGCCCGCGTAGCAGGCCGACGGCCTGCGCGACCGTGTCAGGGCGATGATAGGCGAAGGCGAACATGGCGCGCTCCTAGTCCAACCCGACCGCCGGAGCGGCGTCCATGGCGCGTGCCCCGGCAATGATCGCCTTGACGATGTTGTGGTAGCCGGTGCAGCGGCAGAGATTGCCCTCCAGCTCGGCGCGCACCGTTCCCTCGTCGAGAAGGGGACCGTGACGGCGCACCATGTCCATGGCGGCGAGGATCATCCCCGGCGTGCAGAAACCGCATTGCAGGCCGTGATGCTCGCGAAACGCCTCCTGCATGGGATGCAGCGTTTCCCCCGCCGCCACGCCTTCGATCGTACGCACCTCACGTCCTTCGACCTGTACGGCGAGCACCGCGCAGGCTTTCACCGCCTCGCCATCGACAAGCACGGTGCAGGCACCGCATTGGCTGGTGTCGCAGCCGACATGGGTGCCGGTGAGCCGCAGTTCGTCGCGCAGCAGCTGCACCAGCAGGGTCCGCACATCCACCGTGACAGAAACGGCAGCCCCGTTGACGCTCAAGGCGAGCGGGTGCGCCGGAGCGTGCACAAGCGAGGTGTCCTCGAATGAAGTCGGCTGCATCGCACTACTCCCGCGTTCCGGCGGCGGTTGCGGTTTGGGGGGCGATCACGGCGCGGCCTCGCTTGGCAGGGCCGGCGCCGGGACCGGGGGCGGGGCGACGATCTGCGCGAAGGCGCTGAAGAACTCGCCCGCCAGCTTGCGGGAGGTGCTGTCGATCAGCCGCGCGCCCAGCTGCGCGATCTTGCCGCCGACCATGGCCTGGGCCGCATAGGTCAGAAGCGTGGCGCCGTCCGGCTCGGGCTCCAGCCAGACATCGGCACCGCCCTTGGCAAAGCCGGCGACGCCGCCCTGCCCCTCGCCCGTGATGCGGTAGCGGCCGGGCGGATCAAGGTCGGACAGCGTAACCGCGCCGGAAAAGTTGGCCTTTACCGGCCCGATCTTGAGGACGACCCGCGCGGTGAAGGCGGTCGACGAGGCCTGCACCAGTTCTTGGCAGCCAGGAATGCACCGGCGAAGAATGTCCGGATCGTTGAGGGCCTGCCAGACCACCTCGCGGGGAGCCTCGATGCGCTGCGCGCCGGTCAGTTCCATGTGCCACCTGCCTCAAAAGCCGCGCGCCGGCGCAAACGCCATGCGCAAGAACCACTCGACCGCCTCGCCCCGCCTGACCGCGGGCGGCGATAGGGACGCCGGGCACAGACGTCCCCGAACAGCTAGCAACGCTCGTGCCAACCGCTCCACCGCCTCCCAAGCCACGGCCACGGCTGTCATTCCCGCTTAGGGGACCAGCGGCGAGAGCGGATTGCCCCCTTGTTCACCGCCGGCTGCCCAAAATTAACGCACCTACCAACACCATTAAATATTGAGCAAATCTTGCTGATTGGTATGGTTACATAGCACACCATACCATCCGGTGCCGGTGCTGACCCGCCGATTGCCGGAGGCGCGCGACACGAAGGCCCCGCCGGGCAGGGGCCGCAGCGACCCTTTGGCATTTCCAGCACAGGAAAGAATCGCATGTTCGCTCACGGTATCCTTCGCTCCGCACGCGCCGGCCTGCTGGCAGGCGGCGTCGCCACCGGCCTTCTCGCCGCCGCGCTGACCTCCCCCGCTTTGGCGCAGGAGACGATCAAGATCGGCGCGCCGCTCGCCCTCACCGGCGGCCTCGCCGACGAAGGCCACAAGCAGGATGTCGTCTGGAAGATGTGGGTCGAGAAGATCAATGCCGGCGGCGGCATCCAGGTCGGCGACAAGAAGCTCAAGGTGGAGCTGATCGAATATGACTACCAGTCGGAAGGCCAGCGGGCCTCCCAACTGGCCGAGAAGCTGATCAACGACGACAAGGTGCAGTTCCTGTTCTCGCCCTTCGGCTCGGGCCACACCAAGATCGTCGCCGGTGTCGGCGAACGCTACCAGATACCCACCATCGCCTGCGTCGCCTCCTCCGAGAGCGTGTACGACCAGACGCTGAAATATCTGTTCGGCACGCTCTCCCCCAATGGCGGCATGACCACCGCCATGGTGAAGTTCTTCAAGGAGAAGTTCCCGGAAACCAAGTCGATCGCGGTGCTCGGCCGCGACGACGTCTTCCCCAAATCCATGGCCGAAGGCATCGCCAAGGCGGCCGAGGCGGGCGGGCTGACCGTCGCCTACAAGGAACTCTATCCCGTCGGCACCATGGACCATGCCGCCGCGCTGTCCTCGATCAAGGCCGCCAAGCCGGACTGGATCTACATTACCGGCTACACTCAGGACCTCATCCTCGCCCGCAAGCAGATGCAGGACCTTGGCGTCACCGCGCCGATCGTCACCATGGTTACCGGCCCGTCCTACAAGGAGTTCACCGACGGCCTCGGCCCGCTGGCCAATGGCATCTCCTCGTCAAGCTGGTGGCATCACCTCACCAGCTATGAGGGCCAGGGCGTATGGCCGACCACGGCCGCTTTCTATGAGGACTTCAAGGCCCGTACCAAAGGCGACCCGGATTATGTGCACGGCTCCTGCGCGGCGGCCGGCGAGGTCATTGTCGACGCGCTCGCCCGCGCCGGCTCGCTCGACAAGGCCAAGGTGCGCGACGCCATCGCGGCGACCGACATCCAGACCTTCTACGGCCCGATCAAGTTCGGCCCCAACGGCATGAACCTCTCGCGCGAACTGCCGATCATCCAGGTGCAGGACCAGACCATCAAGGTGCTCGCTCCCGCCGAGATCAAGAATGCCGACATGATCGCGATGCCCTGACCGGCTCGTCTTCCCCGCGCGCGGCGGATCGTCCGGCGCGCGCTCTCTTCGCTCTTGCGGCCGCCCCACGGGCCGCGAGCGCGGGTCAGCGACAAGGGCGGCAGCGGTTCAGAGTGACATGGCGATCTACCTGCAGATCCTTTCCAACGGCCTGATGCTCGGCGCGCTCTATGCGTGCCTGGCGGTCGGCTTCTCGCTGGTCTGGGGCGTGTTGAACGTCATCAACATGCTCCACGGCTCGTTCATCATTCTTGGCGGCTACCTCACCTTCTTCGCCTGGCATCTCTACGGCATTCATCCCGTGGCGATGCTGCCCGTCGTCGCGGCGCTGATGTTCGCGCTCGGTTTCGCGCTGCAGAAGCTGGTGATCAACCGGGTGGTGAGCGCTCCCGTCCTCACCACACTGACGCTGACCTTCGGCCTCGACATGATCCTCTACAACGCGATGACCTACTGGTTCACCGCGACCCCGCGCCGGATCACGCTCGATCTCGGCGCGGTGCAACTGGGCTCCATCGTCCTGCCGGTGGACCGGCTCGTCGGCACCGGCCTCGCCTTGGCGATGACGCTGCTGCTCTATGCGGTGATGCGCGGCTCCTCGATCGGCCGCGCCATTGTCGCCGTGCGGATGGACCGCTCCGCCGCCGAGCTGATGGGCATCCGCACCGACCGCATCTACGCCATCACCTTCGGGATCGGCGCGCTGATGGCGGGCGTGGCCGGTGTGGTCTTCGCCACCGTCTTCCCCATCACCACCAATGTCACCGGCATCTGGCTCGGCAAGGCCTTCGTCGTCTGCGTGGTGGGCGGGCTCGGCTCAGTGCCGGGCGCGCTGGTCGGTGGGCTGGTGCTGGGGCTGGTCGAGAGCTTCGCCGGCCACTGGTTCGGGCCGCAGCAGGCCATCACCGCCGGCTTCGTGCTGATGCTGGTGCTGCTGCTCACCCGGCCCACCGGCCTCGTCGGCGTGAGGGGGTACGAATGAAATCCGGCTTTCCGCTTTACGCCGCCATGGTTGCCGGCCTTCTCGCGCTCGCCACCACGCCGCTCTATGCCGATAATTACGTGGTGCGCACCGCCGCCATCGTCGCCATGTATGGCGCGCTCGCCACCTCGTGGAACTTCATCGGCGGCTTCACCGGCTACCCCTCCTTTTCCACCGCCGCCTTTTTCGGCCTCGGCGCCTATGTCGGGGCGATCTGCCAGCGCCACGGCATTCCGATGGGCCTTGCCTGGGCCATCGCGACAGTGGTGGTCGCCGCCTTCGCCGCGCTACTCGGCGGCATCATCCTGCGGCTGCGCGGCCATTACTTCGCCATCGGCTCCATTGCCGTGGTGGAGCTATGCCGGCTGGTCGTTTCCTCCTGGTCGAGCCTCACCGGTGGCGGCGACGGGCTCAACCTGCCGCTGATGTCCTGGCCGCCGGAAGAGCTGATGCGCTTCTTCCTCTTCGTGATGCTGGCCATCTTGCTCGCCAGCCTCATCGCCACAATCCTCGTCGACCGCTCGCGGCTCGGCTTCGGCCTGCGCTGCATCCACCAGAACGAGGATGCCGCCGCCATGGTCGGCATCAATACCACCGCCTATAAGATCGCCGCCTACACGCTCTCGGCCATGTTCTGCGCCACCGCGGGCGCGGCCTATGCCTCGTGGACCGGCTATATCGACCCGACCGACTCCTTCCAGATCGTGATGACGGTGAAGGTCGTCGTCATGGCCCTTCTCGGCGGCGCCGGCACCATTCTCGGCCCGGCGCTCGGAGCCGCCGCGTTCGTGCTGCTGGAGGAACTGTTCTGGGCGAACTTCCTCGACTGGAACCGCGCCATCCTCGGCGTCGTCATCGTGCTGCTTATCTTCTTCCTGCCGGACGGGCTGCTCAGCCTGCGCGCGCTGCGGCGGCTGCGCGCAGCCAAGATCGGGGGCCGGGAATGATCGAGCCCATCCTGCGCCTCGACGGCGTCTCCAAGCAGTTCGGCGGGCTCGCCGCCCTCACCGACGTGTCGTTTTCGCTGAACGAGGGCGAAGTCGTCGGTCTCATCGGGCCGAACGGGGCGGGCAAGACCACGCTGGTCAATGTCGTCACCGGAAATCTGCGCCGCTCCTCCGGCCGCATCCTGTTCAAAAGCGAGGATGTCGGGCTGCAGAAGCCCTATCAGGCGGCCCGGCGCGGGCTCGCCCGCACCTTCCAGATCGTCCAGCCCTTCCCGGCCATGACGGTGCTGGAAAATGTCACCGCCGGCGCGCTGTTTGGCGCCGGGGCCGGCTCGCTGGGCGACGCGCGCGACATGGCGATGCAGAGCCTCGAATTCGTCGGCCTCGACGCGCTGGCGGACCGGCCCGCGGCCAATCTCGCCTTGGCGGCGCGCAAGCGGCTGGAACTGGCCAAGAGCCTCGCCATGAACCCGAAAGTGCTGATGCTCGACGAGGTCAATGCCGGCCTCAACTCGTCCGAGATCGACGGCGCCCTCGCCCTCATCCGCAAGATCGCCGACCGCGGCGTCACCGTGCTCATCATCGAGCACCTGATGAAGGTCGTCCTCTCGCTGTCGAAGCGCCTGCTGGTGCTGCATCACGGTCAGCTCATCGCCGACGGGCCGAGCGCCGAGATCGTCGCCGACGAGCGTGTCATCGAAGCCTATCTCGGCGCCAAGTTCGCCGCGCGCCTCAAGGAGCTCAACCATGGCTGAGCCGATGCTGGCACTGGAAGGCGTGACCTCCGGCTATGGCCAGATCCGGGTGCTGTGGGGCATGGACCTCGTGGTCCAGCCCGGCGAAATCGTCGCCCTGGTCGGCTCGAACGGCGCTGGCAAGACGACCCTGCTGCGCACCATTTCCGGGCAGCTGGCCCCGCAGTCCGGCACGATCCGCTTCAACGGCGTACCCATCGAAGGCGCCCGGCCCGATGTCGTGCTCAAGGCCGGCCTCGCCCATGTGCCGGAAGGCCGCCGCCTGTTCCGAGGCCTCACCGTGCGCGACAATCTGATGCTCGGTGCCTATCTGCGCACCGACCGGCAGGAGATCGCACGCGATCTCGACTGGGTGTTCGACCTGTTCCCGATTTTGCGCGACCGCCAGCGCCAGGACGCCACCACTCTCTCTGGCGGCGAGCAGCAGATGTGCGCGGTGGGGCGCGGAATCATGTCCCGCCCGCGCCTGCTGATGATCGACGAACTCTCGCTCGGGCTCTCGCCGCGCATGGTGGAGCATCTGAGCGAGGCGCTGCTGGCGCTGAACCGGGCCGGCCAGACCATCCTCCTCGTCGAGCAGGACGTGATGACCGCCTTCGAGCTCTCCCACCGGGCCTATATTGTCGAGAGCGGCCGCGTCACACGCTCCGGACTCTCGGCGGAACTGGCGCGCGATCCGACCGTCAGCGAGGCTTACCTGTCGATTTAATCGCGGCGATATAAGAATAATTTGCACCAATGGTTCTATCATTAGTATCATCTAAACTCGTCGCGTCGCCGACCCTCGCTCGCCGCCTCGCAGGAAACGCATGAACCCGTTCGATCTGCCCTCCGCCGTCGCCGATGCCTCGACCTACCAACGCACTGTCGCGCATCTGCGCGCGCGCGGCATCGTGCTGCCGCGCTTCTCCGAACTGGCGGCGCCGGCGACAATGCCCTCCGGCGCGCGCGCCTTGGCCGAGGCCGCGGACAGGAACGCCCCGGACGCGCGAAACCTGTTTGGCCTGCACTGGTTCAACGAGGCGGCAACGCTCGCTGGCCGCACTGTGCCGGCGCATATCGAGCTGCCGAGTTCCATTACCGGCGTTCCGGCGCGGATCGTGGTGATGCTCGGCCGGCATTTCCCGATGATCCAGGCGCACAAGGTACTCGCTGCCTATGCGTGCCTGGCGCCGCGCCTCGTCACCGGCACGTTCGATCCCACCCATCACCGCGCCGTATGGCCCTCCACCGGCAATTACTGCCGGGGCGGCGTGGCTATCTCGCGCATTCTCGGCTGCCACGGCGTTGCCGTGCTGCCGGGCGGGATGAGCGCTGAGCGATTCAACTGGCTGGAGAAATGGGTCACCGACCCCGCCGATATCGTGCGCACGCCGGGCACGGAATCGAATGTGAAGGAAATCTACGACGCCTGCGCGGTGATGGCGAAGGACGAGAGCAATTTCATCCTCAACCAATTCTCGGAGTTCCCGAACTATCTCGGCCATTTTGCCGTCACCGGCGCGGCCGCCGGGGCGCTGTTCGAGGCGTTGAGCGCGGGCGCGCCCGGGCTGCGGCTGGCGGCCTTCGTCGCCGGCACCGGCTCGGCCGGCACGCTGGGGGCGGGAGACCACCTCAAGGAGACATATGGCGCCCGCATCGTCGCCATGGAGCCGGTGGAGTGCCCGACCCTGCTCTATAACGGCTTCGGCGAGCACAATATCCAGGGCATCGGCGACAAGCACGTTCCCCTCATCCACAACGTCACCAATACCGACATTGTCGCCGGCGTCTCCGATGCCGCCTCGGACGATCTCGCTTTGCTGTTCGGCACCCCGGCCGGGCGCGCCTATCTCGCAGAGCGGCGCGGGGTGGACACGGCGACGCTGGCCGGCCTCGCCGCGCTCGGGCTATCAGGCATCGGCAATGTGCTGGCGGCCATCAAGACCGCCCGCCGGCTCGACCTCGGCGTGGACGACGTCATCCTCACCATCGCCACTGACGGCTCCGAGCTGTACCCGAGCGAACTCGCCGCCCACCTCGCGAAGAAAGGTGGCCGCTACGACCAGATCGATGCGGCGGAAGCCTTTGGCCAGCATCTGCTCGGCGCCGGCGCCGACCATGTGCTGGAACTCGACCACCGCGACCGCCAGCGCGTGTTCAACCTCGGCTACTACACCTGGGTCGAGCAGCAGGGCATCAGCGTCGAGGATTTCGAGCGACGCCGGCACCAGAGCTTCTGGCGCGGGCTGCGGACCCATCTCGACGTCTTCGACGAGTTGATCACCCGCATGAATCGCGACATCGGCAATGTGCAGGCGGCGTAGGAGAGACATGTGAGCATTCCCTCCTATCTCGACCTGCGCCAGAAGACCCGCGCGCGCGACCGCAGCCTGCGCGACAAGGTGATGTCGCTGGAAGAGGCGGCAGCCCTGGTGGCGGATGGCGACAGCCTCGCCATTGGCGGCTGCACCGCCTCGCGCACGCCGATGGCAATGATCTGGGCGCTGATCCGCGCCGGGAAACGCGACCTCGAAGTCTCGCGCTCCATCGTCTCCACCGAGGGCGATCTGCTCTACGCCTCGGGCGTCTCCCGCCACATCATCACCTCATGGTTCAGCCAGGGCATCGTGTGGGGCGTGTCCAAGGTGATGCGCGCCTATACCGAGTCCAAGCGCGCCCGCTTCGAGGAATGGAGCCACATGGCGATGGGCCTGCGCTATCGCGCCGGGGCCATGGGCGTGCCCTTCATGCCGATGCGCTCCATGCTCGGCTCGGGCGTGCTGGACCGCACTGAGGGCGCCAAGACGATGGAATGCCCCTTCACCGGCGAGACGCTGCTGCTGGTGCCGGCGCTGAACCCTGAGGTCGCGATCATCCATGTCCAGCGCTGCGACGCCTACGGCAACGCCCAGATCGACGGGCTGACCTTCATGGACATCGACATGGCGATGGCGGCCAACAAGGTGATCCTCACCACCGAGCGCATCGTCTCCAACGAGCAGATCCGCCGGCATCCGGACCAGACCAAGATCGGCTTCTTCACGGTGGATGCCGTGGTCGAGGTGCCCTTCGGCAGCGCGCCGCATGAATGCTACGGCCTCTACGAGCCGTTCTACAGCCACATGGACCTCTATGCGCAGATGACGGCAAAGGACGCGGATACCGGCGCCAAGGCCTATCTCGACCGCTTCTATCACGAGCCGAAGAACTGGGCCGACTATCTCAGCCGCATCGGCATGGCGGAACTGCTCGATGCCCAGCGCCGCGGGAGTGGCATCTATGACGACTGAACGCGCACGGGTGAGCCTCTCCGTGGCGCCGGCCTATACCGGCTCCGAACTGCTCGCAGTGATGAGCGCACGGCTGCTCAAGGATGGGCAGACCGTGTTCGCCGGCGTCGGCATTCCGCTCCTGGCCGCGATCCTTGCCCAGAAGACGCATGCGCCGGGCCTTACCATTCTGTTCGAGGGCGGGGTGATCGGGCCGTTCGTGGAAGCGGGCAAGCTGCCGCCCTCCACCAATGAGCAGCGCTGCTCGCGCCGCGCCAACATGCTGGTGTCGATTACCGAGGTGCTGCTGCTGCTGCAGCGCGGCTATGTCGATGTCGGCTTCATGGGCGGCGCGCAGATCGACCGTTTCGGCAATCTGAATTCCTCCTTCATCGGCGATGCCGAGAACCCGAAGATCCGCCTGCCCGGCACCGGCGGCGGCAACGACATCGCCTCGCTCGCCGACATGATCGTCGCGATGAAGCATGAGAAACGCCGCTTCGTGGAGAAGGTGGATTTCATCACCTCACCCGGCTTTCTCGACGGCGGCGACACGCGGGCCGAGGCCGGCCTGCCCGCCGGCGGCATGTTCCGGGTGGTGACCGATCTCGGCATTCTCGGCTTCGAGGCGGAAAGCCGCGCCATGACGGTGCTGGCACTCCACCCCGGCGTCTCGGCGGCCGACATCAAGGCCAATACCGGCTTCGAGCTGCCGGTGCCCGACGATGTCGAGGTCACGCCCGCTCCGACCCCGAACGAGCTCGCCATCCTGCGCGAACTCGATCCCGAACAGCTCTACACGGCCTGAAGTGCCGCCATCCGCAAGCGTGGAGACGATCATGAGTGTGCCGGCCTTCGGCGTGGCGATGCGCAACTTCACCCGTTTCCCGGAGCTTCCGGACGCGGGGGCGCTGATCGACTACGGCGTGCGGATGGAGGAGCTCGG
>JAESFV010000345.1_pt1 | contig 19942 bp, 12 predicted proteins | sample 9269471 | NCBI WGS metagenome assembly JAESFV01 (sample SAMN14502647, study PRJNA617108) | algae metagenome | isolation source: Symplocastrum torsivum CPER-KK1 and co-occurring heterotrophs from... | place: USA: Central Plains Experimental Range, Colorado | collected 2001-01-01
TCACGTCGTCGCCGCTGTTGCCATCGATGTCGTCGCCGGAGATCTCGCCGCCTTCCGTGGCCGCCAGAACGATCCGGTCGTCGCCGGACGAGAACCAGCCGCCGTCGCCGGAAATGTCGTCAAAGCGAATCTCGCCGCCCTTCGAGGCCACAAGGGCGATGGTGTCGTCGCCATCGCCGCCGGAGATGTCGTCGACGCTGACGTCGCTCCAGCGACCGACCGCTGCCAGGACGATCGCGTCGTCGCCCGAGCCGCCCGAAATGTTCTCCGCCCGCACGTCTCCGGCGAACGCCGCCCCGAGGACGATCAGGTCATTGCCATCATTGCCGCTGACGTCGTCCGCACGCACGTCGCCACCGAGCGCCGCGCCGAGGACAATGAGATCGTCACCGCTGCCGCCATCGATGTCGTCGACACGGGTCTCACCGCCGAGGATGCTGAACACGCCGATGAAGTCATTGCCGGAACCGCCGTCAATGTCGTCGACGCGGGTCTCGCCGCCCAGCGCATTGCCGACCAGGATCAGGTCGTTGCCCCGGCCGCCATCGATGTCGTTCGCGCGCACATCCGCGCCGGGGCCGATCGCCGCGAGGACGATGGCATCGTTGCCATCGCCGCCATCGATGTCGTCGACTTCGGTCTCGCCGCCGAGGATGCTGAACACGCCGATGAAGTCATTGCCGGAACCGCCGTCAATGTCGTCGACGCGGGTCTCGCCGCCCAGCGCATTGCCGACCAGGATGAGGTCGTTGCCCCGGCCGCCATCGATGTCGTTCGCGCGCACATCCGCGCCGGGGCCGATCGCCGCCAGGACGATGGCATCGTTGCCGGAGCCACCGTCGATGTCATCGACGCGGGTCTCGCCACCGAGGATGCTGGCCACGCCGATGAAGTCGTTGCCGGAGCCGCCGTCGATATTGTCGACGCGGGCCTCGCCGCCCAGCGCATTGCCGACCAGGATGAAGTCATTGTCGTCGCCGCCATCAATGTCGTCGGCGCGCACATCGGCACCGGGACCGATTGCCGCCAGCACGATGGCGTCGTTGCCATCGCCGCCATCGATGTCGTCGACGCGGGTCTCACCGCCGACAAGGCTGATCACACCGATGATGTCATCGCCCGAACGGCCGTCAATGTCGTCGGCGCGGGTGTTGCCGCCGAAGACATTGCCGACCAGAATGACGTCGTCACCGCGGCCGCCTTCGATATCGTCGACACGGATCTCGCCGCCGAAGCCGCTGACCACGGCGATGAAGTCATCGCCCGAGCCGCCCTCAACGTCATCGACCGTTACGTCACTGTCGGAGCCGAAGGACCCCAGCAGCAACCTGTCATCGCCGCGACCGCCGTCGACGTCGCCGCCAATGGTGATATCGGCGCCATTGGTGGCGACAACCGAGATCTCGTCGCGCCCGGTGCCGCCGTCGACCGAACCTTCGATCAGAAGGTCCTGCGAAGACGAATTGAAGATGTTGATGTCGTCATTTCCGGAACCGCCATAGATGTTGGCCGTGCCCGGGATGCCGCCCCTCTCGATTGATGTCGCCACCTGATCAGAGGCCGTCACATTGATGACATCATCCCCATCGCCGCCATCGATGTTGCCTTGGAAGAGCGAGACGGTGCCCGTGCCCGACGACAGAGAGCCGCCACCGAAACTGATGGTGTCGTCGCCTTCCCCGCCGTTGATCGAGCCCTTGATGTAGATTGAGCTGTGATCGGTCTGGGTCGCGTCGGGCGCGACGGTGATCACGTCATCCTCGCCCAACCCATTGACGTTGCTGAAGCCGATAGCGCCGTCGTACCAGGAATAATTGCCGCCCACGATGGTGATCGTGTTGGCATCGGCGTTGCCGTCAATGTCCCCGTCTGTCGGCACAGGACTGTTGTCGCAGAACCAGTTTCCGGAATTCGGGACCGTCTCGGTGCAGCTTGCAGGGCCTGACGACGGTTCAGCGCGTACCGGCGTCGGCGCCAGCATCACGGCGGCCGTCAGCATGGCCGCTACGGCGACAGCCGAGGCCGATCCGAAAAGAGCCGACTTGCGATGATCGACAATCACTGGAGTCGCATTGTGGGCATTGCCCCGACGCACAAACGCCTTCGCGGCGCGCGCATTGCGGCGCACCTCGGCAATCTTCCTCGCCATGTAATCCCCCGATTCCCCAATAGTCGCAGGCGGTCAAGCCGCCCATTGCGCGACGTCGCCGGTACCCGCTAGCCCGGAACGCCACGATTCGAGGCGAAGCTAATGCAACCGCGCTCCAGGTTGCAAGACTGTCACATCGTCATAAAGGCTGCGTAAGTATCGGTAATAAACTGCCTTTTTTCGGTATCAGGCACCCGAAATTACGAAAAAATGTTTGAATTTCAACAGTTTCTAAACCATCCAACCAACATGGAGAGCCTCTCAGAATTGTCGCTAAAATAGTACCGCGTTTAAACTTTCGACGTGTGCGTGGCAGTTCTCGACCGCCGTGCTATTTTTGCTACGCATCAGGGGAGGCCAGAGGCACGGTCGGAGCGGGTCCGACCGAACATTCTTTTTGCGGAGGATGCTCGGCCTGCGGGGAAAAATGCTCATTGGTTATTGTCTCGTCGAATCCGATGGTCGGACGTACGGCAGCGCCGTCTCCGACCCCCTCTTTCACCCAGCTGGCGATGTGCTTCCCACCCATGCCGGCAAGCCGGCGCGGGCCGAGCCGGAGCCACCCGAGGCCGCCGCGCTGCGGGCGCTCGGCTGCGAGCATGTCTTTACCGACCTGGACGACGATCGGCGTGTCGATCGGCCAGGCCTGCGGGCGGCCGTCGATTTCTCGCGTTTGGGCGATGTGCTGACCGTACCGGCGCTCGGCCATCTCGGCGCGGATGTCGAATCGGTGGTCCGCATCGTGGCGTCGCTCAGCCAGAAGGGCGTGACGATCCGGCTGGGCGGCATGCCGATGGACATGATGATCCCGTCGGGCGAGGCGCTCGCCTTCGCCTGCCGCGCCCTGGCGCAACTGACCGAGCCCGGGCCGGCGCCGGCGACCACGTCCAGCGGACCACGCCGGCGCGGCCGACCGCAATCGCTCTCCAACAAGGATATCGCCAAGGCCCACCGGCTGCTGGCCAACGGCAACGCCGTCCCGGAAGTCGCGCGGGCGCTCGGCGTCTCCCCGGCCACGGTGTACCGGATCTTTCCGCGCCGGACGTCGAAATCCGATCATCCCGACGACACCGCAAACTGAGCCTGGCGGATCAGCGGCGCGGATCGCCCGTTACGCCGGGCGATCCGGACGTCGTAGACAGGGAGAGAAGCCGGGACAGGGGCGCCTGGTGAATTCCCGCTACCGCCTGGCATGCGCCGGCGGTTTCGCCGGCACTCATGGCCGACGCGGGCCAGCCGGCGCCGCACCATCATGGGCAATTCGCAGGAAGAGGAGTGGCTGGGGGACCTGGATTCGAACCAGGACTAACGGAGTCAGAGTCCGCAGTTCTACCGTTAAACTATCCCCCACCGTCGCGCCGCAAGCGGCGCTTTCCGGGGCCTTCCGCGGCGACACAGTGTGTCGGATCGCGGGGGCAGCGGCAGTGGCGCGCTCTATAGACGCTCCCGCCGGCTCGGTCTACCCCCCAACGCGCAGTTTCCACCGACACTGCGTCACCCCGCCGGAAAGCGGTTGCCACGGCAGGGCCACGCCCTCACCGGGCCGGTGTCCCATGGCTGCCACGCGACCCCTTTTCCGCCGCGGTCCCGCCGACGGGACCGGCGATTCGGTCGCACACCGGGCTGGCGGCAGCGGCGGGGCGATCTCAGGGATGACGGCAAGCGTCCCGTCCGGCCTCCGTGTCATGGCCCGAGGTCGCCCCGCGCTTTCGCTCTGAATTCCGCCTTCCGGCGCCGCCGACGGTAACGGTCGCGGGCTCATGGCGGATTATGTCGGTTGCATTTCGACAGCGCCGTTTCCGCATCAGGACGCGGCTCCCCTGATGTCTCCGGTCAGGCGGGCGCCGTAGCGGCAGCGCCGGCGTCGCCAGGCGCCATCCACGCCGCCACAGGGCCGCGCCCCTCCCAGGACACCTGACCGTCGTTTTGAACATGGCTCCTAGGACGAAAGACGCATGAAAGGGCAGCCAGATCGAGGACAGTGAACGACTCTCAACCATTTTGGTTGGAACCTGCGCTCTCCGGGCGTTAATGCCGGATTAACAGGCAAAGCAAGGCATGCACGAACCTCAGTGCTGCCATGCAGCATTCCGCCTTTTGCGCTGCGGTAAAGCCTCTATATTCCGTGGCATACAGAATACTGGAGGCTCAGATGAACACCACGACCCTTACCCACACCTCGTCCGACTTCTTCTCCCGCGTTGTCGATGGCGTCGCCAGCTTCTTCGAAGCCATTGGCGAAGGCCGCCGCATCGCCCAGCGCTACGAGGCTCTCGCCCGTCTTTCGGACGCCGCCCTCGCCAAGCGTGGCCTGACCCGCCAGGACATCGCCCAGGCTGCCGTCAACGGCCGCTGAGACGTCCCGGCTGAGCGGCCCCGTCCGGATCGGCCGCTCCACGAATACGCAAGGTGACGCTGTCGGTTGCCCCTGCAGCGTCCATGACGGTCAGACGCACGAAGCCCGCGCCCGCCGGCCGCCAGAACAATGTGGCGGCCCCGGCGGGCTGGCCGCTCGGCACGCCATCGACGAACACGGTCAGTTTGCCCGTCCCGCCGCTCACCTTGAGCGCCAGCGGCTCGTCGCTCTCGCGCTCCAGGCTGGCCCCATCAGGCGGGAACGCGATTCTCGGCCCCTCCTCCGTACCGCCCTGTCCCGACGCCCGCCCGAAATGCCGGAGCGGCGGCGGCAATTGCGCGTTCTTCACGTCAAGCGCCTCGCGTGGCGCCGGCGCGAACGGGGCTGGCCGGCTCACCAGCCGGGCGAACGCCTCGAACAGGATCGGTGCCGCCGCCTCGCGCCCGATCATGCCGGGCACGGGCTGGCCATCGGGCCGCCCTACCCAGACGGCGACCGTCCGCCGCCCGTCGAACCCAACCGCCCACGCATCGCGATAGCCGAAGGACGTGCCGGTCTTGAAGGCGATGCGCCCCGCCCGCTCGTTACGCGGCGCCGGCGTGCCGGCCAGCGACTGCGCAAGATAGGCGGCAGCCACCGGGCTCACCAGCTGCCGGGCCTCCTCCGGCCCTGAGGCGGCACTGTCCATCCGCTCGCGCAGGCCATGCGCCAGGCCGCCATTGGCAATGCCGGCATAAAGGCCAGCCAGCGCGTCGAGGCTCATGCCGACCCCGCCCAGCCCCACCGCCAGCCCCGGCACTTCGCCCGGCGGCAGCTTCAGGCCAAAACCCGTCTGGCCGAGCCGGCTGGCGAGCCGCTGCGGCCCCACCGCCTGCAGCAGCACCACGGCCGGCACGTTCAGCGACAATTGCAGCGCCTGCCGCACCGACACCGTGCCCTGATAGTCGCGATCGAAATTGCGCGGCCGGTAGGCGCCGAAGCGCGCCGGCCGGTCCTCGATCAGCGTTTCGGGATGGGCAATACCGTCTTCGAAGGCGAGGCCGTAGATGAACGGCTTCAAGGTCGAGCCGGGCGAGCGGATGGCCCGCGTCAGGTCCACCGCGCCGGCGCGCTCGGTATCGAGCGGATCGGCGCCGCTGACCCGCGCCAGCACCTCGCCACTGGCATTGTCGACCATAACAAGCGCCAGCGAGACGCCGGTGCCGAGCTCGCGCACACGCTCTGCCGCCAGCGCCTCCAGCCGCGCCTGCGCCGAGGCGTCGATGGCAAGCGCGTGCACCTGCGCCGCCGGCTGCTGACGCCGGGCGTTCTCTGCCGCGTGGGCGGCGAGCATCGGCAAGGCGACCCGGCCCGTGGGAACAGGCGCCCGGCTGGCGAACGCCACCTCCGCCGCGCCGAACAGCCCGGCCTCGCCGAGCCGGACGAGCACCTTGTCCCGCGCCCGCAGGGCCCGGGCCGGGTGGCGGTCCGGCCGGCGCGATTCCGGCGCTTGCGGCAGCGCGACCAGCAGCGCCGCCTCGGCCAGCGAGAGCCGGCGCGGCTCCTTGCCGAACCAGGCGAGGCTGGCCGCCCGCACGCCCTCTATATTGCCGCCATAGGGCGCCAGGGTGAGATAGAGCGCCAGAATCTCGCTCTTGCTCAGCCGTGCCTCCAGTTCGAGAGCCCGGCGCATCTCGGAAAGCTTGGCACTGAGCTTGGCTTTGAGCCCGCTGCCCTCCCGCGGCTCCAGCAGCCGCGCCACCTGCATGGTCAGGGTGGAGCCGCCGGAGACGATGCGCCCATGGCGCAGCATCTGCCCCGCCGCCCGCACAAGAGCGAGCAGATCGACCCCGCCATGCTCCCAGAAGCGCTTGTCCTCATAGGCGACCAGCATGTCGCGGAAGCGCCGGTCGACGTCGCGGGTCTCCGCCTTCAGCCGCCAGCGCCCATCGGCGAGGGCGAAGGGGCGCAGCAGCCGCCCCTCGCGGTCGCGCACTTCCACCGAGAGCGCGAGCGCGGGCGGCGGCGGGGCGCTGGCGCGCACGCCGGCGAGCCAGGCAGTGGAGCCCCCCGCCAGCACCATCGCGCCGAGAACAGCGATGCCGCACCCGCGCTGCAGGCCCCTCCTCACGCAAGCCCCCTCATCGCGCCGGCCCCGTCACTTCGGTCCGGCCGGCGCTGGTGCGGGCAAAGCGGCCGGGGCGGTACATGTCCTCGACGATCGCCGGGGGATGGGCGTAGCGGCCGGGGGAGACGGCGCGCACGATATAGGCGACGCGCAGCAGTTCAGGCTCTTCCGAACCCTGGGTGCGGTCGAAGGCGGCGGCGAAGAAGGCGTCGCGGAATTCCGCATGCGCCGGCTGCGTCGTGTCGCCCAGCCAGGCCAGCGCCCCGACATCCGCGCCCACAGCAAGGCTCGGATTGTCGATCTCGAAGCCGGCGGGGAGATGATCGACCAGCAGCACATGGCTCGGCCCGGCCTCGTCCTCCTGCGCCTCCAGCACCACGACGAGGCGCTGGTTCTGCGCCACCTTGGCGGGATCGGCCGGCACGCCGGCCAGCGTGTAGTAGCGGCGGCTCAGGCTGAACCCGTTCGCCGCTGCCGGCTCCGGCGCCACCGGGGGGCCGTCGATGGAAACGACCACGTCCAGCGGGGCGATGCCGCGATTGGTCAGCACGATCGGCTTGGTCAGCTCCTGCGGCGTCAGCGTGCGCTCATAGAGGCCGGTATGGGCGGTGCCGTCGATATCGAGAGCGATGCCCCTGCCCTCGCGCAGCGCCCGGGCGGCGAGAAGCAGCCAGGCGTCCTCCTGGGTCGAGGTCGGGCCGGCATCGACAAAGGCGGTGGCCACCCTCTGGCGGGCGGTACGCGCCGTGCCGGTGAACCCGGCCTCGGAAGCGAGCGTCGCCACCCCGGCCGCGTCGCGCAGCACCGAGCCGAAGTCCGGCCGGCCGGACGTCACCATCTCGGCCGCGCCGGGCAGCAGTTCCAGCGCCGCGCCGAACACCTTCTCCGCCCGCCCCTTGTCGCCAAGCATGGCGAGCGAGGCGGCGAGCTGGCCGCGCGCCATCGCACTCGTCACCTCATCGAGCTTGGCGTCGGCGACATAGCGCAGATCGCCCAGCGGCGCCCGCCCGTTGCGGGCCAGAACGTAGATGGCGTAGGCGGCGCCGTCATCGGTGGCACCATCCCCGGCATAGGCGAGCGAATTGCGCAGCCGGTCGAGCGCCATGGAGAAGGGCTGTTCCGGCACGGCGTGGCCGCGCTCGCGGGCGCGGGTGAGGAAGTCGGAGACATAGGCGTCGAGCCACAGATCATTGCCCCCCGCCTCCCACAGGCCGAAGGAGCCATCCGAGCCCTGCCGGGCGATCAGCCGGGCGATGGCGGTGCGGATCGTCTCGGCCGGGTCCTTGGTCAGGCGGAAGCGCTGGGGCGGGCCGAAATCGCTGAGATAGAGCAGCGGCAGCGCCCGGCTGGTCAGCTGTTCGGAACAGGCGAAGGGGTAGCGGTCGAGCGCGCCGAACAGCGCCGGCACGTCGAAGGCCGGGTCCAACCCGGCGGAAACGCTCACCCCGCCGCGCCCCGGCACGAGATCGGCGACGAGATCCGCGCTCAGAATCAGCGCCGCCCCCGGCGCCAGCGTGTCGATGCTGCGGCGGGAGATCGCGGGATAGGCCGGGCGCACATTCAGCGCATAGTCGCGCACGATAGCGAGCCCACCCGGTCCCGACAGCCGCACCGAGACCTTGGCCTCGCCAATGCCGGTGCCGTCCATCTGGGCGGCGAAGGACTGGCGCGCGCCCTTGGCCAGCGGCACCGTCTTCGGCGCGCTGGCCACCTTCACCGGACCGTCGGTGACGATCTCCAGTGCGTAATCACCCGCCTCGCCATCGACATTGTCGAGCGACAGGTTGAGCGTCGAGCGGTCGCCGGACGCGAGGAAGCGCGGCAGGGTGGCGGTGATCACCACCGGATCGCGGATCACCACATCGGCCTGCGCATGGCCCACCGCCGCGCCGGACCACGCCACCGCCATCAGCCGGCCGGTTCCGTCGAAGGGCGGCAAGACAAAGTCGATGGTGCCCCTGCCCTGCGCGTCGAGCTTCACCAGCCCGGAGAACAGAGCGAGCGGCGGCTGGGTCGGCGGCTCCGCCTGCAGGCCCATATCCATGGCGTCGCCACCCGAGCGCAGGCGCCCCCGGCTGCCGAGCATGCCGTCGATCAGCTGGCCGTAGAAATCGCGCACCTCCGTCCCCAGCGCCCGCTGGCTGAGATAGAAGCCATCGGGGTCGGGTGCCTTGAAGCCGGTGAGGTTGAGAATGCCGACATCGACCAGAGCGAGCGTCACATAGGCCTCGTTCTGCCCGCCCCCCGTCACCTGCACCGGCACCGAAAGCGTCGTTTCCGGCCGGGCGAGATCGGGCGCCTCCAGCGTTACCGCCAGCACGCGCTGGGCGCGGTCGACGCCGAACCAGGCGAGGCCGATCGCGCGGCCGGGATTGCGGCTCGCCGCCACATCAAGCGGCCGGTGGACGAAGGCGAGCGCATAGGCGCCCGGGCCCCATTCCGGGGCGACGGTGAAGGCGACCGAGGTGTCGCCGGCTTTCACGTCGAGCGTCTTGGCTGCCAGCACGCCGTCGCCGACGATCAGCACGGTGGCTGAACCGGCCATGCGGCTGGTGAGGTTCACCTTCAGCGTGTCGCCGGCGGCGTATTGCGCCTTGTCGAGCCCGACCTCCAGCCGGTCCGGGGCATCAGCGGTGGCCCCGCCACCCCAGCCGGCATCGAAGGCGACAGCGGTGGCGCGCGTGCCGTCGGTGACTTCCAGCCGGTAGCGGCCCCAGGCGACCGGAACGTTGAGCCGCGCCGGCGCACCGGCGGTCAGGTCGAGCCTGCCATCGGCCACCTTGGCGACCGATTCGACCGGCTCGAAATCCCAGCTGCCGCCGAGGCGGTACCATTGATAGCGGGTCTCGATGCGGTAGAGCGCCCATTGCGCGCCCTTCAGCGCCACCGGCTGGCCCGCGGCATCGAAGCCCTGCACCTCGAAGCCGGCAGTGGCGTTCTCGCCGGGGCCGGCCTTGTCGAACAGCGGCTTGACGCCGATGCCGTCGCTGGCGGCGCGCACCGGCAGCACCAGCGAGCGGCGCACCGCCCGCCCGCCGCCTTCATTCAGCGCGACGAAGATCTCCGCCTCCAGCGGGCGGGCGGTCGCGGGCAGCGCGGGTAGCACCACCGGCAGGCTCGCCTTGCCCTGCGCGTCCGTCACTGGCGCGTCGGCCAGCGGCTGGCGCACCGGGGTGAAGCCGTCATCCGCGCGACCGAAGAGCCAGCCCGGAAGGCCCGGCCGGGCATCGGCCACCCGCACCTCGATCTCGCCCTCAATGTCGAGCCCCGCCGCCGGCGGGCCGAACAGCCAGCGCCCATCCGCCGCCACCGTCACCGGCGTGTTGGCGGCGAGGAAGGTGGCGGTAGTGGACAGGTCGAGCGCCAAACGCTCGGGCACATAGTCTTCCAGAAGGAAGGTGGTGGACCCAACAGGCGCGCCGCGCGGGTCGACATAGGCCTCGACCCGCCAGGTGCCGGTCATCGCGTCGCCCATCAGCGGATAGGTGAGCGTGCGCCCGCCCGCCCCCTGGTCGTCGACCAGAACGCGGCGCTCCTCGACGCCGTCGGGGCGCTTGAACATCACCGTCAGCGGCACGCCGGCCGCCGCGCTCACCTGCGGGCTGCGCAGCAGCGCGGTGACATGCACCTCCTCGCCGGAGCGGTAGACGCCGCGCTCGGTGGTGACGAAGGCGTCGTAGCGCTCGGGCGCCGCGCGCCCGCCGACGCCGCGGTCGGTGAGGTCGAAGGCCTGATCGTCCAGCGAGAGGAAGGCATAGTCGCCCTCCTTCGCCTGGGCGACGATGACAGCCGGCGCGAATCCCTCCGTGCCGCGCATCAGCCCGGCATCGAAGGCGGCGCTGCCGCTGGCGTCCGTCCGCGTGGTGGCCAGCACGTCGTTGGACTTGGCGAGCAGGCGCAGCTCGACCCCTTCCATCGGCTGCGCGCTGCCGAGCGCACGCACCATGACGGTCAGGCCCTTGCTGCCCGACAGCGCGGTAAGGCCGAGATCGGAAACCACGAACCACTGGGTGGCGCGCGAGCTCCATTCGTCATTGGGATCGGCGGCATCGCCGCCCGGCCGGGCCGCCAGCACATAGACGCCCGGCGCCAGCGTCTTCACCGCCTCGTCGACGGGGAAGGAGGTGGTCACGTCCTCGTTCAGCGGCGACGCCGTTTCCAGCTCGCCGGTGAAGATGAGTTCGGCCTTGCCGTCCTTCAGCTGCTGCAGGTCATAGCCGCCGAGGTCGCGACGGAACTCGCCGTCGAGGGCGGTGGGAATCAGGCTGCGGTCGCCAATGCGATAGAGATCGACCGCTACGCGCGCTGTGTTGACCGAGACCACCGGAATGCCGCGCGGGCCGGTGCGCGGCAGCACATAGTTCCGCCCCGTGAAGCGCACGCCCGGCTTGCGATCGCGCACATAGATGGTGAGTTCGGAGGTGGCGGCGAGCGGCTCGGCGGCGATGGAAGACGGCAGGCCGGCCCGCAGCGTCACGTCATACGTGTCGCCATGCTTCAGCCCCTCGACGCAGAGCTGGCTCGCTTCCGCAGTCACCGCCGGCTTGTCGACCGGGCCGCCGGGGCCGCTCAGCGTCACATAGGCGGAATAGTCCTTGCCGCCCTTCACCAGCGGTTCGGAGAACTGCACGCAGATGCGCGGATTGGAGGCGTCCGAATCGACGCTGTAGTCGAGAATGCGGAAACCGCGCTCCTCGCGCAGCTTGTCGTAGAAGGCGCGCTGCTCCGGCACGTCGGCATAGGTGAGCGCGGTGGTGAACGTGTCGAGCGCCGGGCGCCACAGCGAGCGCTGGTCATAGAGATGGCCGATGGCGAACAGCGCCTCGGCCTGCGCCGCCCGCGTCGTCGCCGCGCGATAGGCGAGGAAGGCCGCCGCCTGCGCCCGCTCCAAGAAGGTGTCGGCGCTCTCATTGTCGTTCGGCTTGATCCGAGAGAGCGCCCGCGAAAAGCGCTGCCAGAGGCCGGCATCGCCGGGGCTCGCCTGCGCCAATTGCCCGTAGAGGCCGGCGGCGGTTCGGGCGTCACCGGCGGCAAGCGCGGCATCGGCGTCCTTGCGCAGCTGGGCGGCCGGCTTCGGCAGCGGCCCGCGCTCGCGTTGCAGTAGGGCCTGCAGTCGGCGGGCGGCCTCCACCAGCTCCTGCGGCGCGTAGGTCTTCGGCAGGGCGTCCGGGGCCGGCTTGGCCGTCGGCGTCGCTGCGGGCTTGGCAGGTGCGGCCGCCGCGGGCTTGGTCGCCGCGGGCTTGGTCTCGGCAGGCTTCGGCGCCTGCGCCGCCGCCGACCCGACCAGCGACAGGGCCAGCACCGACACGGCGGCCCCGTGTCCGAGCCAGGAAAAGGCCGAGGTAAACGGGATCATGGCACCTGCTCCGAGACTGACCGCCTGCTTTGGGACCGGACGATAGGACGAAATAGGCCACGGTGCCATGACGTTGCCCGGGCGGCGGCGACATACCTGCGGGACCGTGGCGACGGCACGGATGTCACACTGCCGAGGATTGCCGCGCCGCCGCCATTGAATCGCCGTCCGCGCTTAGGTATACGGGCCGACATCCATTCGGGGGCCTGCGACGCGGGAGCGCCGGGCGAACCCATTCAACCGTGGCCGGACGCGGCTGCCGAGACCAGAGGCCTTTCATGTCGACCACGTTCGAGACCGTTGCCAACATCATTGCCGAGACGTGCGACATTCCGCGCGAGAACATCACGCCGGAAAGCCACGCCATCGACGATCTCGGCATCGACAGCCTGGACTTCCTCGACATCGCCTTCGCCATCGACAAGGCGTTCGGCATCAAGCTGCCGCTTGAGAGCTGGACGCAGGAAGTCAATGAAGGCAAGGCGACGACCGAGCAGTACTTCGTCCTCAAGAATCTCTGCGCGCGTATCGACGAGCTGATCGCTGCCAAGTCCGCCTGATCCGGCGGAAGGACGTCGTACAAGCGGGTCAGGTGATGCGCCTCGAATATTTCCAGATGATCGACAAGGTGGTCGAGCTCGACCTTGAAGCTCGCACCTTGCGGACCGCCAACACCGTCCCGTGCGAAAGCCCGATCTTTGAAGGCCACTTCCCGGGTCATCCGCTGCTGCCGGGCGTGCTGCTGTTCGAGATCATGGCGCAGAGCTGCGGCATGCTGCTGCTGCGGCTGCACAATTACGACCGCATGGCGTTCCTCGCCTCGGTCGACAAGGGCAAGCTGCGGACCTTCGTGGTCCCGGGCCAGGTGATCGACGTCTTCGCGCGCCTGGAACATGACGGCTCGGGCTATGCCCGGCTGAAGGCCGAGGGCCGGGTCGAGGGCAAGCTCGTCTGCAATGCCGACGTGACGCTCAAGACCATGCCCTTCCCGGCCCCGGAGCTGCGCGGCTATCTGCTCTCCACCGCCGAACGCATCGGCATGCCGATGGGTGACGCCGTGATCGGCACGGCGGAACGCGCAGGAAATCTCACGCATGTCTAATCGTCGCGACGTCTGGATCACCGGCATCGGGCTCGTTTCCTCGCTCGGTGAAGGCCCGGAAGCCCATAGGCTGGCGCTTTCCTCGGGCACCGCCCCGGTGGTCGACGAGACGGGCTTCGCCCCCTATGTCGTCCACCCGCTGGCCCCGATCAGCTTCGACGCGCAGATCCCCAAGAAGGGCGACCAGCGGCAGATGGAGCCCTGGCAGCGCATCGGCACCTATGCGGCCGGGCTCGCGCTGGATTCGGCCGGCATCAAGGGCGACAAGGACATTCTCGGCACCACCGACATGGTGGTGGCGGCCGGCGGCGGCGAGCGCGACCAATCGGTCGATGGCGCCATCCTGACCGAGATCGAGAACCAGCCGAACCCCGAAGTGTTCCTCAACGAGCAGCTCCAGTCGAACCTGCGCCCGACGCTGTTCCTGGCCCAGCTGTCCAATCTTCTCGCCGGCAACATTTCCATCGTCCACGGCGTCACCGGCTCCTCGCGCACCTTCATGGGCGAGGAAAGCTCCGGCACCGACGCGGTCCGCATCGGCTGGTCGCGCATTGCCGCCGGCACCAGCGAGATCGCCCTGGTGGGCGGCGCCTACAATGCCGAGCGGCGCGACATGCTGCTGCTCTTCGCCCTCAAGCGCCTTGCCATGCACGCCCCCTGGGCGCCTGTCCTGGCGGAGCCGAAGGGCGTGCCGACCGGCTCGGCCGGCGCCTTCCTCGTGCTCGAATCGCCCGAGCATGCCACGGCGCGCGGCGCCAAGCCGATCGCCAAGCTCTCCGGCGTCTGGTCCGAGCGCGCCCGGCGCAACGAGCCCGGCGCCGTCGAAGCGGTGCTGGAACAGCTTCTGAAGACCGCCGGCGCCGGCACCGATGACGAGACCGCCGTGTTCTCCGCCGCTTCCGGCGCGCCCGAGCCGACGCAGGCGGAAGCCTCCGTCCTCGCCCGCTCCGGCCTGCCGGTGCGCTCCGTGACCGACCGTGTCGGCCATGGACTGGAAGCGCAGATGCCGGTGGCGCTGGCACTGGCCGCGCTCAGCGTCGCCGAGGGCAAGCTGTTCGCGCCGCTCGCCGGCGAAACGCTGGAAAAGCCTTTCGATGGCCCGCTTTCCCGTGCCATCGTTACCGCAGTGGGGCATTGGCGTGGGGAAGGCGTCGCGCTGGTCGAGCGCGCCGACTGACCCCACCACGCGGAAGCACGCCGCTTCCGAGGAGCAGATCATGGCTTCCTATACCGACAAGGCCGGCCGGCCGATCGTCGTCGTCACCGGCATGGGGCTCGTCACCTCGCTGGGGCAGGGCAAACAGGACAATTGGGCGAAGCTGACCTCCGGCATGTCCGGGATCCATCGCATCACCCGTTTCCCGATCGACGCGATGCGGACCACCATCGCCGGCACGGTCGACTATCTGCCGAAGAGCAAGAGCACCGCGCCCGACCTCTCCGAGGAGCTTGCGACGCTGGCGGCGGACGAGGCGATTGCCGAATCCGGCATCGGCACCAAGGGCGCCTTCCCCGGCCCGCTGTTCTGCGCCGTGCCGCCGATCGAGCTGGAATGGCCGCAGCGCCGCATCCTCGCCCAGGAAGCCGCGCCCAACGCCGCTGTCACCTATGACGACCTGCTGCGCGCCGCCGAGGCCAATGGCCACGACGCCTGGCACGAGCGTTTCCTCTACGGCTCGATCGCCGACCATCTGGCGGACCGCTTCGGCACGCGCGGCCAGCCGATCTCGCTGTCCACTGCCTGTGCGTCCGGCAACACCTCGATCCAGCTCGGCGTCGAGGCGATCCGGCGCGGCGACTGCGAGGCGGCGCTGTCCATTGCCACCGACGGCTCGGTGACGGCGGAAGCGCTGATCCGCTTCTCGCTGCTCTCCGCCCTGTCGACCAATAACGACGTTCCGGAAGCCGCCTCTCGCCCCTTCGCCAAGAACCGCGACGGCTTCATCATCGCCGAAGGCGCTGGCGCGCTGGTGCTGGAGAGCCTGGAGCACGCGCTGGCGCGCGGCGCGAAGATTCTGGGCGTGGTCGAAGGCGTCGGCGAGATGGCCGATAGCTTCCACCGCACCCGCTCCTCGCCGGACGCCAAGCCGGTCATCGGCTGCATGCGCCGGGCGCTGGCCGATGCCGGCGTCGAGCCGGATGCCATCGACTACATCAACGCCCACGGCACCTCCACGCCCGAGAACGACCGCATGGAGTTCACCGGCATGAGCGCCGTGTTCGGCGAGCGGCTGACCGGCATCCCGATCTCGTCCAACAAGTCGATGATCGGCCACACGCTCACCGCCGCCGGCGCCATCGAGGCGGTGATCTCGCTGATGACCATCGCCAATGGCCGCATTCCGCCGACGATCAATTACGAGATTGCCGACCCGGCCATTCCGCTCGATGTGGTGCCGAATGTGGCGCGCGATGCGACGGTGACGCGGGTGATGTCGAACTCCTTCGGCTTTGGCGGGCAGAATGTGTGCCTGATCCTGACGGGCGAGCCGGCGTGAGCCGGCGCGTCCTCGTCACTGGCGGCGGGCGCGGCGTCGGCGCCGCCATTGTGCGCGCCTTGGCGCTGGCGGATTTCGAGGTCGTCTTCACCGTCCGCACGGCGGAGGCCGAGGCGCAGGCGCTGATCGCCGCGATCGAGGCGGAGAAGCCGGACGCCCGCGTCGAGGCGCGCGCCCTCGATCTCGCCGACAAGGGCGCGGTGGAGGCGTTCGCCGCCGTCCTCGCCGAGGAACCGACCTATTTCGGCTTCATCCACAATGCCGGCATGAGCTACGACACGCTGGCCGCGCTGGTCGACCAGCACCGCGCCGAGCAACTGATGCAGGTCAACTACTGGTCCTTCGTGCGGCTGGTCGGCGCGCTGGTGCGGCCGATGACGCGGGCGCGGGCCGGGCGGATCGTCGCCATCGGTTCGATCGCGGCGGATGTCGCCAATGCCGGCAACGCCATCTATGCCGGCTCCAAGGCGGCGCTGGCGGGCTATTGCCGCACGCTGGCCATCGAGAGCGCCCGGCGCGGGGTGACGGTCAACGTCGTCGCCCCCGGCTTTGTCGATACCGCGATGCTGGCGCCCTATGCCGCCTACCGCGCCAATGTCGAGAAGCAGATCCCCGCCGGCCGCTTCGCCGCGCCCGAGGATGTGGCGGCGGTGGTCGCCTTCCTGCTGTCGCCCGGTGCCGCCTATGTCACCGGCGCCACCCTGCCGGTGGATGGCGGGCTTACTGCCGCACTAGCCATACAGCGCTGATTTCGCTATCCACCCTCGTCCTTGCGCGGACGACATCCCTGCCCGCCCCTTGTCCGTATACACCCGGGCGACGGGACGAGATATGCCGCCGCCGCCTGCCCGGAGTTGTTCATGCGCGCGCTTCAGCTGGTCTCCGACCGCGAACTGATCCTCACCGACCTGCCCGCCCCCGGCGCGCCGGAACCGGGCGAGGTGCAGGTCAGCGTCAAGGCGCTGGCGCTCAACCACATCGACGTGTGGGGCTGGCGCGGCATGGCCTTCGCCAAGCGCAAGATGCCGCTGGTGGTGGGCGCCGAGGCGGTGGGCGAGGTCACCGCCATTGGCGAGGGCGTCACCCGCTTCAAGCCGGGCTCGAAGGTCGCCATGTATGGCGCGCTCACCTGCGGCCAGTGCAAGATGTGCCGGCAGGGCCGCGACAATCTCTGCGAGGAAGTCGCCGGCGTCATGGGCTTCCATGTCGACGGCTTCGCCCGCGACCAGCTCAACATCAAGGAACGCCTGTGCGTGCCGATCCCGGACGGCATCTCCTGGACCGACGCCGCCACCGCGCCCGTCACCTTCTCCACCGTCGAGCACATGCTGTTCGACAATGCCAAGCTTGAGCCGGGCGAGACCATTCTGGTCCATGCCGCCGGCTCCGGCATCGGCACGGTGGCGATCCGGATGGCCAAGGAGATCGGCTGCACCGTCATCACCACGGCGGGCGACGACGAGAAATGCGCCAAGGCCAAGGCCCTCGGCGCCGATCACGTCATCAACTACAAGACCGACCGCTTCGAGCACGAGGTACGCAAGATCACCAAGAAGAAGGGTGTCGACGTGGTGTTCGAGCATGTCGGCGCCGAGACCTGGAACGGCTCGCTGCTGTCGATGAAGCCGGGCGCCCGCCTCGTCACCTGCGGCTCCACCTCGGGCGTGTCGGTGAACATGAACCTGATGCAGCTGTTCCAGCGCCAGTACCGCATCATCGGCTCGTTCGGCGCGCCGATCCGCGCCATCGCCGATGGTCTCAAGCGCATGGAGCGCGGCGTGCGGCCGGTGATCGATTCCGAATTCCCGCTGGAGCAGTTCGGCGCCGGTCTGGAGCGGCTGGAAACGCGCCGCGTGTTCGGCAAGGTCGTCATCACCTTCTGAAGGCGCGAGGTTCGAGCTTAGCCGCGATGCCCTCCCCCCGTCCCTGGACCACCCGTCTGCGCGACGCCGCCCTCTCGGCGGGCGTGTGGGCGCTGGCGGGGGCGATGCGCCTGCAGCCGCCGCGCTTCGCCTCCTGGGCCGGCGGCTTCTGGGCGCGCAAGATCGGCCCGCACACCTCGATCCACCGCACCGCGCTGAAGAATCTGCGCCTCGCCTACCCCGAGAAGACCGAGGCGGAGCGTGAGGCGATCGCGATCGGCATGTGGGACAATCTCGGCCGCATGGGTGGCGAGTTCGTCCATCTCGACCGCATCTGGCAGTACAATATGTGGGAGCCGGCCAAGAGCCGGATCGAGACCACGGGCGTCTCCAATTTCGTCGCCATGCGGATCGACGGCAAGCCGGCCCTCGTCTTCACCGCGCATCTGGCGAACTGGGAACTGCCGGCCATCGCCGCCGCGGCGCAGGGGCTGGACAGCGCGGTGCTGTTCCGCGCGCCCGACAATTCCTTCTTCGCCGACCTGCTGTTCGAGGCCCGAAGCCGGGTGATGGGCAACCTCGTCGCCGCCTCGCATGTGGCGGTGTTCGAGCTGGCCGCCGTGCTCGACCAGGGCAAGCATCTCGGCATTCTGGTGGACCAGGCCCGTCGCGGCGGGCCCACCGTCCAGTTCTTCGGCCAGCCCTGCTCGGCCAACCCCACCATTGCCCGCCTCGCCCGGCTCTATGAATGCCCGGTGCATGGCGTGCGCGTCATCCGCCTGCCGGAAGGGCGCTTCCGCATCCAGTGCACCCCCGCCCTCGACCTGCCGCGCGATGCCAAGGGCAAGATCGACGTCGACGGCGCCATGCAGATGATCACCACAGTGGTGGAAGGCTGGGTGCGCGAATATCCCGAGCAGTGGACCTGGTTCTACAAGCGCTGGCGGATGTAGGCGGGCGCAGACGCCGGGAGATCCTGCTCCCAAGATGTCATCCCGGACGACCGAAGGTCGATCCGGGATCGCCTGCGCCTTGCCAGCCGAGGGTGCCGGGGCACGATCCCGGCTCGCGCTGCGCACGGCCGCGATGACGACTTCCCCATGCCTTCCTCCGTCATGCTGAGGTGCCGGGCGCTTGCCCGGCCTCGAAGCACGCAGGACCTGCGTGCCTGACGAACATCCTTCGAGGCGCTGCGCGCACCTCAGGATGACGATCATCGCGGACGAATGAGAAAACGGCGGGTCGTGTGCCCTCGCCTCAAACAAAAAGGCCGGGCACTGGGCCCGGCCTTTCGCATCCTGTCGGAGCCTCGCTCAGAGAGCGCTCACTTGCCGCGCTTGAAGTCGCTCCAGGTGCGGGTGACGACGCGCTGCACCTTCTGCGGATAGGTGGTGACGGTGAACAGCTTCTCCAGCGTCTCCTTGTCCGGGTAGATCGCCGGGTTGTCGAGGATCGCCTTGTCGATGAACTTCTGCGATTCCAGGTTGCCGTTGGCGTAGGAGATGAAGTCGGAGTTCTTCGCCGCCACTTCGGGCTTCATCATGTAGTTGATGAAGGCCAGCGCCTCGTCGGGATGCGGGGCATCCTTCGGGATGGCGAAGTTGTCGAACCACATCAGCGCGCCTTCCTTCGGAATGACGTACTCGATGTTGACAGCCGGCTTGCCGGTCTTCTCGGCGGCTTCCTCGGCACGGGCCTTGGCCTGGAACACGTCGCCCGACCAGCCGAGCGCGATGCAAATGTCGCCGCCGGCCAGTGCGTTGATATAGCCCGAGCTGTCGAACTTGCGGATGAAGGGGCGGATCGGCGCCAGCAGCTTGCCGGCGGCTTCGATGTCCTTCGGGTCCTTGGAGTTCGGGTCCTTGCCGAGATAGCGCAGCGCGGTCGGAATCACCTCTTCCGGGCCGTCCAGCACGTAGACGCCGCAATCCTTGAGCTTGCCGAGGATTTCCGGCTTGAAGAAGATGTCCCAGCTATTGAGCGGGATGTCGCCGAGGCGCTCCTTCACCTTGTCGACATTCATGCCGATGCCGGTGGTGCCCCACATATAGTTCACGGCGTATTCGTTGCCGGGATCATAGACGGCGAGGCGGTCGGCGATCAGCGGCCACTGGTACTGCAGGTTCGGCAGCTTGGCCTTGTCGAGCTTCAGGAACACGCCGGCCTGGATCTGGCGCTGCAGGAACGAGCCCGTCGGCACCACCACGTCATAGCCGGTCTTGCCGCCGAGGAGCTTGGTCTCCAGGACCTCGTTGGAATCGAAGACGTCATACCGGACCTTGATGCCGGTTTCCTTGGTGAACGCCTCAAGCACCGACTCGTCGATATAGTCGGACCAGTTGTAGACGTTCACGACCTTGTCCTGTGCCGAGGCCGGCGCAATCGCCAGCGCGGTCAACAGGCCTGCCGCGATGGTCGTCAGGAGGCGAGACATCCTATTCTCCTCGGGAAATGGGTTTCTTGGGTCGAACGCAAACCACGTCGGGTGAAGGCTAGAGCGTCGGCCGCCTCG
>JAESFV010000346.1_pt1 | contig 19939 bp, 20 predicted proteins | sample 9269471 | NCBI WGS metagenome assembly JAESFV01 (sample SAMN14502647, study PRJNA617108) | algae metagenome | isolation source: Symplocastrum torsivum CPER-KK1 and co-occurring heterotrophs from... | place: USA: Central Plains Experimental Range, Colorado | collected 2001-01-01
CTTCGCTATCGCTATCGCAGCAGCGCTTCGCTATCGCGGGATGAGTGAATGAACCTCCGAGCAATCCTGTAGCGATCGTTAGTACTGCGAAAATGAGTTGAGGTTTCATGATTGTCCTCCTGATGGATCAGTTCTAGTTAGCATCAATTTCGTGTCGGAGTTATTACTTCATCTGCTTACTTCGATCGGTGTGGAGCAGTGCTGCCACTAATGCGAATCTCACGGAACAATTGCAGTCACGCGGATTTCAATCCGCATCGTTGGCAGTCCAAGCGCCGCGACTCCTACCTGTGTCCAAATTGGGGCATGGTTGGGCATGTAATGGCGATATAGCTTGACCATCACCTCGTTAACCTCTGGGGGAAACCCGCCAACATGGTAAGAATTGACATGGACAACATGCTCCCAACCCGCCCCGGCAGTCGCCAAGGTTCGCTCTATGTTCCGAAACGCCTGAGCAATCTCGTCCTCCAGTGGTTCGGGAATTTGCAGATTGTCATCCCAGCCGCCTTGACCTGATATCTCCACGCGATCGCCAATTTTTACCGCTTGCGAGTAATGCAATTCACTCAGCATGTATTCGCCATAACCAGGGGTAACAAAAAACCTGGGCTTATTCATGGTGTTTCTCATGTAATGCGTTTGACTCTATCTCGCGTTGCTGAAATGAGTTTGTTTCGGCATCATCTGATTTAGACCCTAATGTTCAGAATTCACTTGTTGTGTAATCACAATGATTTCTGCAAACAGTAAGGCAACTATTAGCCGCGAAAACGCTTGTAAAATGGCTTCTATTGCCCAGTTCTGACTCTGAACTTCCCAGAGCATTCAAACAATATTGAATCTAATCACCAACCAGGGTAGAATTACCGCTGAATTCCGCCTGCGATAGAAGCGAATCGCTGTCTCACGCCAAACGGGAAAGGTACTGAGAATACAAGCGATGTAGAACGCTCCTGCACTAATGAACAAGCTTGTTTGAAGACCCGAAGGCAGGTTTGGGTATCCAAGCGCGATCTCCGTCAGACAAACTGCCAGCGCCAGATACAGGAAAGTAAACAAAGTAAATCATTTCATTTTTTGCAAATAAAGCTCAGCGATAATCTATTCCTGTGTGGCTGACATAACTCAGCCGATGAACAACAATTAGTCCACATGCAGCACAGCCTTACCTGAAAATCTGCGCCCGATCAAATCAGCCGCTGTTACGCCTGCTTCACGCCATGAAACTGCTCGATCGATGTGTGTTTTGAGCCGCCCCTGCTCAACTAACCTCAGCAGACGAGCCAGCCCAGAACTAGCACTTTCCATCTCTACTTCGGTATACAGCGTGAACCCGTAAAGCGTTCGCTGCCCTCCATTCTCGAAATAGAAGTCTGGTAGGGACAGCTTCATCTCATTGCCGCTGCTACTGCCATAACAAACGCAGGTGCCTCCTTTAGCCAAAAACGCAGTTAGCGTCCCGACCAACTCACCTCCTACTCCATCAACGATCAGTCTATAAGGCGCGAACTGCTTGGCTTCTTGCCCAGTTTCGGTTAGCACCACTTCATCTGCGCCGTAATCTCGCACAAATGCTTTTTGCGCTGGCTGACGAATTTGGGCAACGACGTTAGCTCCCATCATCTGAGCAAGCTGCATGGCGAAGAGTCCCACTCCCCCTGTTGCCCCTGTGATCAGCACCCGACTTCCTGGTAAACGAGATCCCTTTTCCACTGCATACAGTGCTGTTAACCCCGCGACGGGCAGTGTGGCGGCATCAGTATCTGATACGCCCTGAGGAATGACAGCCAGAAAGCGAGTCGGAATTGCTACATATTCTGCCCAGCCCTCAGAGCGGATGGAGAGGGCAACAATTTTTGTCCCTGTGGGTGGGCCACTACCGTCCTGTGCTGTTTGTTCAACAACGCCAACGATATCCCAGCCAATTGGAGTGCCGAGTGGATCATTTTGCGATCGCTTAAGTTCGCCCCGATTCATCGAAAATGCCTTGACGCGAATCAAGCACTCGTTAGCCTTCGGAGCAGGAACTTCAGTGTCTTGAAAGGTGAGGTTGCCAACGGCATCTGGTGAACTTACGAGTCTACGCATAGTCATATCCTTGTGTGTAGAGGGCTATAGTTTTATGCGTTCAACGTCTTTTCGATCCGGCGATCGGGAATGAGCCATAGGACTGCAACCAGAACGTATAATGCACATGAAAGCCAAGAGGCTGCAAAAGCAAGTGGAATTGTAACTGCATAAATCAATACCGATAACTTGCCTTTAGAATCCCGACCAAGAGCGTTCGCAAGTGTGGAATCTTGACCGTGGTGAAAAATAAGTGTGCGGGTCAGAGTGAAGTAGGCGATCGCAGCCAACAATAAAACCACACCATAAAGCGCCACAGGCAACGCAGCAAAGTGATTTTCACCCATCCATGCGGTGACAAAGGGAAATAATGATAACCAGAACAACAAATGTAGGTTTGCCCACAAAGTTGAACCATTCACTTGTCGGACTGCCTGAAACAGGTGATGGTGATTGTTCCAGTAGATACCAACATGCACGAAACTCAACACATAGCTTAGAAAGGTTGGAATCAGCAGACGTAGTGCAGCTAAATCTGACTCATGAGGTATTTTTAACTCCAGCACCATAATGGTGATAATAATAGCAATTACCCCATCACTGAATGCTTCTAACCTACCTTTAACCATTTTTGGATATGCTCCTTGTTTGCTTACCGCGTTGTATAACTGCCGTTTGCAAATTGGTTGTCCGGTTATCCACTATCCATTCAGTATCTCTAAGTGGCAGCAGATCGCCTCAAACTTTGTATCAAGGTCGCTAGTCCATCCGCTTCAGCAATTTGCAATTTGTTAGCCTTACACGGTTGGGGAACGCTCCAGGGCTACTCGATCCCAATGTCCTAAATTGGCTGCTGCTTCATAGGTGCTTTGGAAAAAAGCAAGGAGCATTGCATCTGGATCGTCAGTTTGTCTCACGGCTTCATAGGGTAGGATAAATTCTTGCATCTGTGAGCTGTAAAAAGCTTCTGTGGGTTGGATCGGGTAATCTCGAAACCCTTCCGGCGTAGGGTAAGCATAAGCGTAAAAAACAGGCTCCACAATTGACCCACCCCCTGGCCAAAAACCACAGCTACTGACTTCGTGTGAATAGGCTTCTCGTGTGACCCAATCTGCCATATTCGGAACTCCCCCTGGGTGTTCTGGCGCACGACGACCAGAGAAACGAGTCACAGCAAGATCAAAGCTGCCCCAAAAAAAATGTACAGGGCTGGATTTACCAATAAACTGAGAACGGAATAAGGTCATGACCCGATCGACTTGCACAAGAATTCGCCAGAACCGTTGTGCATATTCCGGATCATAAGCTGCGTGTTGATAGTCCTGATCGAACGGGATTGGTTCTGACACTTCTTGCGGCATCGTCCAGATTCGGACTTCGATGCCGATGTTGCTCAATGTAGTTAGCACCATTTGGTAAAAATCTGCAACAGAGCGAGGAGACAGTGCAATTCTTTTAGCGATACCGTCGCTAGTGTCGATTTGTAATTGATGGTCGAGAAAATCAAAGCTAATTTGAAAGTTACGAGTTCCGCAAGGGATTGAAGCAGTTGTTAGCCCACGCGGTGTGACATAAAGAGTAGATTGCCACCAGTGATTAAGTTTAGGTGCCAGTGCCAACCGGATTTTACCGATGACTTGCGTCCATAGATGGAGAGTTGCATAGGTATCCTGCCAAGCTGCTAAGGGCAAACTGGGCCAAACGATGTCAAGGGAAGTACTTTGATTAGAAACAGCCATGAAAATCACCCACATGAGGAGAACATGTTGAACGAATGAGAAGGAAATCTAGATGAAATCAGAATTGCTATCAATAGTCTTTTCCCTGTTCATCTGCAAAACACCATAACCACTGCTCCCCCAATTCAGCCGAACTAACCACTGCATGATTGGTTGCTTCATAATGACGACGAGCATGTTGATGGTTAGAAGAATCGCAGCACAGCATTTTGCCACAGGTTTGGCAAATCCGGAGGTGTACCCAGCGGCTATTTATTTTAATGCACTCTTCACAACGAAATATGGGATAGGCTGCTTTAGAAATCAGGTTTTCCACAGTTAGATTGTTGAGATGTTCGCAGTTCATAGTTTTTTGGTATCTCTGGTAGAAGACAACGGTGAACAGAATGATTGAGGCTGATGTGAAATCTGAAATTAGGGGCGCGGCTTTCATGCCATTGATGAGAGCAATTGCTAAATCGTACACTGATCGCCCTCTACTCTCTTCTCTACCCTTTACCCCTCAACAAAGTAACCCAAAGGATTTAGTCTGGGTTCAATTAGTTTGTTTGTGGCTGATTACACCCAGCGCTAGCCAAACAGTTATCATCATTACCGCAGTACTGATAAATTCTATCTCTTACCTCTGGAGCGGTAATAGTAGGGCATGATAAAACCAGTTCTTTAAGCTGTGGTCTACATAAATCCTCTAGGTTTAAAGTCCTACCCCCTGCTGTCTGCATATAGCAAAATGGAGTGTCCATGTCTGAGTTTGGTACTACTGGATATTTAAAATCTACAGGTGTTGATTGGCTAAAAGCAGCCTCAGCTATGCACAAAATTAAAATAGGCGCAAGAACGGATGTAAAATGAAAAAATTTCCGCATGACAACAAAAGCCGTTAATAAAGATATTTTTTATAGAATTTTATTTCTGCCTTCTTGCACTAGGGAGACGAATAAAACGAGGGAGACAAAGATGATTCTCTATGTCTCCGTGTCCTCTTTCACCGACTACTTTTGACCTGACCTGCTTTTTGTCGTTGCTTACGTTTCAGGACTGAACCTGCACCTAAAGCACCAAATCCCAATACACTTAATACAGAAGTTGGTTCGGGGACGGAGTGGAGTTTAACATTATCAATCAATAAGCCAGAATCAATAGAGTTATCTACCGTATCAGTAACTCCAAGTCCCAAAGTATATGTTCCAGTGGTTGGTATCGTGAAGGAAACTGTTTGAAAGTCAGTTTCTTGGAAAAATTGTGTCGTTTGTGAAATTACAGTTGATGGGAATGTTATGTCCGCTAGTTCTGATACAGAACTAATTGAGACAAAAGAAAAATCGTTAAATGGGGGGACCAATACCTCATTGGTGAGAAAATTCCAATCGAAAGTTAAAATGTCTCCCGCTTCCGCCATAAAGGTTTGTCGAATAGCGGAACCTTGGGCGGAAATTCCATTGCCAAGATTATTTAAGCTTCCAGCTTCTAAGCCTAGAAATGCTTCTAGAATTGAGTCAGCAAATGTGATATTGGCAGTTGACAATAAAGCCTCAAACGTTCCCTCAGTGGGGGAACTGCCAAAAGCTGCGGTCTCAATACTAGTAGAGCCTAGTGTTGTCCATCCAGTAAAATCATTTGTCTCAAAGCCACCGTTGATGAGTGTTGGGTTAATCGAGGGTTCGGGCAACGTAAATGTATTCAATGACAGTGAATAGGAACCCGATTCAAAGTGGTCACCTGTAAGACTATTGTCCTTTAAGCCCGACACTGCCAAATTCAGATTGCCATTTGTTGGTACTGTCCCAGTTATTAGGGATAGAACACTATCGTCAGCTTTGTCATCGTTGATCGCTAGGATACTACCAGAATCATCGAGTAACCCTAGAAGTGGATTGAATGCGTCTGACGTTATCTCTGCCGTAAATAAACTTCCAGCATCAAGTCCTGAAAAGGTGAAAAAGTCAAGGTCTTCACTGCTCAGTTGTCCATCAACAGTACTAGTATCAGATGGTAGAAATTCTCTAGTAGCGAAAGAGTTATTAGATTCACTCTCGGCTACCGCAAAACTAGGTTGAGCTTTAGCGAGACAACTGAGTGATATTGAACAAGCAGTACTAATAGATAAAAGGAAAAATCTTTTCATGAGAATTACCTCGGCAAACTAAATGCACTTGGATAAGCCCTGTTCTGCCTACCTGCACGCGCTGGTCATACGCTGTGCTGGCTTGCTTCTGGTAGGGGCTACGGTATTACCTCGAAGGGCAGCATCATCTCGTTGTCCTCGTGGTCGATCATATGGCAGTGCCACACGAAACGCCCGGTGAACGAGTTACTGAAGGGTAGGTTCTCCGCCGCTTTAGCACCAAACGGGACGATGAGGCGGGTAACCTCGCCTGGATTGACTAGTACTGTATCCTTCCACCCAACTTCATTCGGCGCTGGTGGTCTCGCTGGACCAATTGCAAAGGGGGTGGGGTCGGGGGGCGGGTAGCTAGCTGGTACCGTCGGGCCACCGAGTGGTTCGTGATGCGTGCGTACCTGGCGAGAGCCAGTAGCAAGGTATGCCTTCAGGTATTGAGTTGCATTGATTTTTTGTCGGTTGAGGATCTGGAATAGAATCAAATGTAGGTGTACTGGATGGGCGACTGGTTGGAGGTTAATGATGTTCCATTGCTCCACAGTGTCCACCTTCGGTTGCTCCATCAGTTCCGGGTAGTTTTCCGCCTCATCCCAGTAGACGTAGTTGAGCAGCAGCACGAGCGGCGCTCCGGTTGGACCCGGAATCTCTACCAACGTTAGATAGCGCTGCCGCACTGGCGGAGTAGCAATAGGCTTGATGAGAGGTTTGTAAACTCGCAGTGTTTTGGGAATCGCCCTAGGAGCAGCAGCTCCCGCATTCACCGTGAACTGCATGATTTCGGGCAGTACGGCATTACCCAATATGAGGTTGATTCTGCCGTACGGATAGGGTGCACTCGCCTCATTTTGCAAGACGATCTTTTCTCCCGGTAAACTGCCAGAAAAATCGATCAGCACATCAGCTCGCTCGCCAGGAGAGAGTAGTAGTCTCGATAGCTGCACCGGAGCATTGAGAAATCCTCCATCGGTGCCGATTTGAATAATGGGCTGCTGCGACGACAGCTTGAGGTTGTAGGTTCGGGAGCCTGAGCCGTTGACGATTCGGAATCGGTACACCGTGCGATCCACATTCAGGTTTGGCCACGCCTTACCGTTGACGGTAGCGACATCACCGAGAACCTCTGCTTGCCAAGGAGCTGGCGGATAGAACAGCGAACCATCGGGATTGAGCATTCGGTCTTGTATCACCAGCGGTATCTCATAGGGTGCCCCAGCGGGAATACCAAGGGGTCCATTGCCACCCACGGGATCGTCAATATCCCTAAGCAGGTAGAGTCCGGCAAGTCCAGCCGTCACGTTCTGTCTGGTGATGCCAAGCGCATGGTCGTGATACCACAGTGTTGCCGCTTCCTGATTGTTGTTGAAGTTGTATGTGTAGGACTGTCCTGGTGTGAATGTGTCGGTTGGGTAACCGTCGCTTTTTGGTTCAGTATTGCTGCCATGCAGGTGTACCGACACCCGTGGGCTAGTCGCGTCAGATGCCAGCGCACCGTGCAAGTTCGGATCGATCGCTGCTGCTAGTGGGTGGGGGCCGAGGTTGTTGACCGCCGTGATTTGAAGCGGAGTGCCCCTCATAACCTCAATAGTCGGTCCAAGGATTGGCAGCCCTCCATAGCCCCAAGTGGTTCCAGCCCCTAGACTGCTATGGAACGAGTGTAAACCGGGTGTGATCGCCAAACTACTGGGTGACGAACCCGCGTACAGCGTGGGCAGAGGTTCAGTAAATTTCGTGATCTGTGGTGAGGCTGCATGAGTTCTCTTTGCTTTGAGTATTGCAGGAACGAGAAATGCCGCTCCACACCCCGCACCTACCATTATCAATTGCCTTCTAGTTAACATTGCTAAATAATTTGGGTGTTAGTGGAAAGACCTGAAACTCAACCTATGTCTATCTACCTGAAAAGCTGAGGTTGAGACCACTCAAGATTACCAAGATAAGTTGCAACTTAATTGCAACTTGGCGAACCTAACACTGACTCAACGGGGTGAATTACAGAGTTTTTTCGCAAGCCAGAAATGCAGCAGATCACTGATTATTCCTGCTGAAGAAAGTCCAGCAACAGGGGATTGATCTGATCAGCGTGAGTCCAGTTGATGGCGTGCGGCCCGCCGGGAATGACAACCAGCCTGAGTGTTGATCGCCCAGCGGAGAATGACGAACAGGTAGGGAGCGGCAATCGATCGTTCGCCAGTGAGCCAGTTTCGTCCGTCGAGATAACCGAGGATAGCGACGTTTTCAGTGAGTGAAAAGTGATCGTACTTGCCTCTACTTCGTTATCGACAACGAACTCCCCTTGCTATAATGCGTTCCCACAGCAGCTCAAAAACCGCTTCAACACCATCACTCAAGACTGGCGGCGTCACGAGCGTTAGTCGGCTCTCATTAAGAGTAAAGGTGCGAACTAACGTTGTACCGACCCGATTAGGAATTGATGCAATTTTGATCTGGTGAGTTACTGTATTGCCACTCAACGTATAAGTTCCAGCGTAAGCATTGAATGTTGTAAATGCTTGAGCAAGCTCTTCCACGGGTAAAGATTGCATCTGGGGAGTCAGCGGTGATCTGACCTCCTGACTCAGCGCTGAGCGATCGCTCCTAGAAAACATCACCATCATGTGACCATCTGATGTGTAAGTGATGTAGCCAACCGGATGAGTTCCATACACGTCTGGAGTCACCGTTCCATCAGCGTAAATGGCGGTTGCAGAAATTAACTTCCAAATGCCAATTAGCAGATTGTTCTGGATTGATGGTGTAGACATAATGTGCAACCATTGCTTGATGATTCTCCGCTAGAGAGTAGCGGGTTTCAACACAAAATCAAACTCAGTCGTGTAAAACGGTTTACTTTGATAGTGTGCCTTGAGTTTGTCTAGTGCTTCGTGCTTTTGCAATTGAACGATCGCCGATCGCACTGCAAAGGTTGTATCTGAATCCAGGTGAGGGTCGCCAGCAATAAAAATTTGTGTTGTCAGCGGAGTGTACTCTGGGGCACTGACTTTGAAATGGATGTGAGCCGCCCGCCAAGGATGCCGTCCTAGCCGTCGCAGTAACTCGCCAGCTGGACCGCTAGTTGGCACGTTGTAAGCTAGTGGCACCACGGTTTCAAACCTATACGTTCCACTCTTGTTCGTTTTGAAACGTCCCCGAAAGTTCCCCAACGGCTGAGATGGATCTTGGATGTCATATAATCCTTGGGAATTGGATTGCCAAACATCAATCAGAGCATTGGCGATCGGTTGACCGTTCACATCTAAAACCCTGCCTGACAGGAAAAGCGAATCTCCTTCTGTATCAATACCCAAGCGATCGCCCATCTGCCGTTCTGGTGCATTCGGCACATACAAGGGTCCTTCTAAATTGCTTTCTGTACCGCGATGAGCATCCTTCAGCAATTCTACCAACTCTGAGATTCCGAGTAGATCTGTTAACATATGCATTTCTCCAGCGGGAATCTCCTGAGTGTGATGACTGACCCGGTTGAGAAAATTACGTCCCTGCTGCAACTCTGATTCAGTCAGCTTCACCTCACGCACAAAGTCATGCAAATGTCGAACCAAGCTCGTGTAAATTTCATACAGTCGCGGGTGAGATTTGCCACGATCACCATGATTAATGACGGCTTCAGTGATAGTGTCAAGTGCAATTTTTTGCATGATCGAACTCCTTTTTAGTTACGTGATTAATGATGGTTGTTTTACGGCGACTATCTTGGCAGGGGCGTCCACTTCGAGAAGTCCGCAAGATGCGCCCAGTAAGCGGTGAATCCAATATAGGCAAAGATGAGAGCTGCCACACTTAACACAATTGCTCCAATAGTTCGCAAGAGCCGGGTTGATTTGAGAGAGAGGGTTGGTACAGAAAAAATTCCTCCTAAGCCAACTAAAATAAACCCAATTCCTGTTAGCAAAGGAATCTGTGTTATTCCCAGGTTTATGATGCGAAAGCCAATTAGAAGCGATACAAGTCCTGCAAAGAATCCATAAATGCCTAGGGTAAATAACTCCCAACCCATTGCCAGAGTTAGGGAAGTTCCTACAAACAAAATGCCAAACAGAACAGTTGTTTCACCAAAGGCAACATTGAAACTACCAATAATGGGCCAGGTAAAAGTCATGTGTAAGCCAGTTACTAAAGCGATCGCGCCGACTACACCAAAACCAGGAATCCAGCGTTTCTGATTTGAACTACCAAGACCAAAATACACATAGGCAGCTAACAGAGCGAGTCCAGCCGATAGATTAATCAGCATGAGTGTAAGGTAATCGATAAACATTAGACCTCCTGCAAATGTTCGGTTTTGTTAAGACTTAGACAAAAATTGAAGCAAAAATGCCTGTCGCATTGCTTTGTAGCACCAGTTTTGACTTCAGAAATACTCTTTCAAGGGCAGCATCTATTTCACATCCTGACGACGACAATTGCTCCGCCTGCTCAAGATTCTGCTATGGCAGCAGCGCTGATTGTAGAAGTACAGGGATGGTTAGTGAGTGAGGATGGATGGCACTGTGCAACTAATTGCGCGGCTCCTGTCGGTGTTCAAGCTGCTGAATGTAACTCGATAGAAAACGAATGACCCAACAGAGGATGGGAGGTATTCGCCAGCTCACTATCCGCCGCAATCGCCATCATGCAATCCTTCAGCGGGTCATACATCGGAGTGCAACCGCAGGTTGTATCCTCCTCTAAACTCAACCGCAGCACCTCTCCCTGTCCTGCGATAAAACCTTTGTTGGAAATGTAAATGTCACCGTCAGGACCGATTTCTAAACCCGTTGGATTAATTAGCTCATCATCCGCAAGCGTGGTGCGAGTTTTACCATCTGGAGACACATAAATCAGGGCACCTGCGTCACTTCCATTCAAGATGCCATCCGCATCATATTCCAGGACATACAGACCGCCAGACTGATCGAACGCCAGATCGGCGATATGCGAAAAACCGCCTGCATAGATCTCCGGTTGACCTTCAGCATTGATGCGGTAAACTTGTGCTGTTTCTGCTTGAAAAGGAAACCCAGTCAACTCGCCGACATAGAGAGCACCATCAGGACCAACGGTGACAGAGGTGGGAACAGACTGCCGCACCAGGGCTTCACCCGTGAGTGGATCGGTCGTGATACGAGCCGGAAAGACTGTTTCTAGAGTCGGTTCGCCGCCAAAGGCTCGCTGACTGAGCAAAGCATTGGCACCTGCATCAATGACGTATGCGGTATTGTCTGTAATCAGCAAGTCATAGAGGTTGGTGTCTACGTTTTGCCCATCGGGGTTATTGTTTTGCTCATAAGCGCCAAAATCGCTCAATCTTGTCCAGGAAGCACCACCATCAAAGTTATCGATCGCGATCAACTGGCTAAAATCAGGAATTTGTAGAATGTTATCTCGATTGGCTGGATCGCCGGCAAGACCGATGATCGCATAGGCGTTTCCATAGGCATCAAACTCAATATCATTGACACCAGCTACATCTAAGCCATCGGGTAATGCCAGCGATGGTAGTCCGGTGACGACTCGTTCTGCAACACCGTTTTGAATTCGGGTAATTGCACCTGTTGCACCATAGAACACAAACGCGCCCGGTTGAGTTGGAGACGGAATACTGGCACCTGTTCCCCCTCGTCCTGCTTCGGCAACATAAAGTGCCCCATCAGGGCCAAAGTTCAGCTTACGTGGACTATCCAGACCGGATGCCAGCACTTCAATTCGCGATATCTGTGGCGTTTCTACTGTTGCAGACATAATTTTCCTCCTTTGAATTTACGATGCTCTATCCTCAGTAGCGGACAAAAACTGAAGCATGCAATGCCTGTCACATTGCTTTGTAGCCGAGTTTTGGCTCCAGAAATACTCTTTCAAGGGCAGCATCTATTTCATATCCTGACGACGACTTTGCTCCTGGAAGGAATGGCACTAAGAAAAGGGAAAATCGTTGAGGCAGCTCTTGTGCAGAGGAGCAAAGGAGCAGAGGAGAAAGAAGAAATTTTAGGCATTGCGTTCAGATATTTAGAAATTCCCCTCTGCACCCCTGCATCCCTGCAATCCTTACGCCACCTATCCTTCAGCTTAACTTAGTGCCATTCATGTGTATCATTTGAGCCTGACTCAACTGATGAATCACAGCGTTTTTTCACAGGACAGGAATCCGGCAGGTCACTGATTATTTCTGCTGAAGAAAGTCCAGTAACAAGGGATTGACCTGATCAGCATGAGTCCAGTTGATGGCGTGCGGCCCGCCGGGAATGACAACAAGTTGACTGTTTTTAATCAGCTTTGGAAGTCTTGCTGCGGTGGACTCAAGCGGCAGAATCCGATCGCTATCTCCATGAATAATCAGAGTCGGCACATCAATGCGGGGCAGATCATCGCGGAAATCGGTGAGCCAGGAGGGTACACAGTCCAAAGTCCCTTTAGCAGAAGCCCCTACTGCCACATTCCAACTAGCTTGGATCGCTTCATTGCTGATGCGATCGCCCAGCAACACGTCCACATTGAAGAAGCCCTGGAAGAATGTAGAAAAGTAGGCTGGACGGTCTTCAACAATCGCTTTCATAATGCCATCGAAAACGCTTTGATCAACACCCTCTGGATTGTCGTCTGTCTTTAACAGAAACGGTGGAACGGGAGCCATCAGCACGGCTTTCTTCACCCGCTCTGAGCCGTATTTGCCAAGATAACGTGTGACTTCACCTGTTCCCATTGAGAAACCGACCAGCACGGTATTTTGCAAGTCAAGCTTGGTCATGAGTGTATTCAAATCAGCGGCGAAGGTATCGTAGTCATAGCCAGATGAGGGCTGACTGGAGTTGCCAAATCCTCGGCGATCGTAGGTAATTACTCGATATCCTGCATTCAGTAAAACTAAAACCTGCTTCTCCCAGGAATGTCCGTTCAATGGAAATCCATGAATCAGTACAATCGGTTGACCTGCCCCAAGATCTTCGTAGTAGATATCAATATTTGCAGAGTTTTCTTGACCAACGGTAATGTAAGGCATGAGAGGTTTCTCCGTTGTAAATTGATGATGTGTTTTTGTCTGTTGCATCACAATTGTTATGCAGCGATCGAGCACCGTCTTAACAATACTGCGTGAAGCAGACTTCAAGATGGGGCAAGCATCCACCCTGCCATTTTCATAATTTGGGTGCAATGACTCCTAATGCTCGATTTCTTTCAGATTCTTAGGGTGTTTTGTCAGATTCTTGTGCAATCACCTTCAAGACGCAGCGTGGAACCGATCGCTTCGTCGAGGAACGTGCGGATCAACGTTGCCACCTCTTCCGCATGAGTCTCCAGCGCGAAATGTCCGGCATCGAGCAGATGTATCTCTGCATCCGGGAGATCGCGTTGATAAGCAGCAGCACCAGCGGGCAGAAATGCCGGATCATGACGACCCCAGACGGCGAGAAACGGCGGACGGTGCTCACGAAAGTAGGATTGGAAGGCTGGATAGAGCGCGACGTTGCTGCGGTAATCGAGGATCAGATCGAGCTGGATCTCCTCCGTGCCTTCTCGCCCCATGTATGCGATGTCAAGTTCGTAGCCGTCGGGTGACAAAAGGGTTGGATCGGCTCCGGTCTCATACTGCCAATTCCGGATTGTGTCCGGCGCAAGCGAGGGTCGGCAGGCTTCCCGGTTTGCTGCGCTCGGTTCGCGCCAATAGGTCTCCCACGAACCCCATTCATCACTAAAACCTTCAAGATAGGCATTGCCGTTCTGCGAGACGATTGCGGATATCCTTTCAGGATGGCGCATTGCCAGACGCAGACCCACTGGCGCACCGTAGTCGAAAATGTAGAGCACGTATTGATCGAGCGACAAAGCATCGACGAAGCCCTCAATCACGTCGGCAAGGCGGTCGAACCTGTAGTTGAAGGTTCCGCGTGGCGGTGCCTTGGTCTGTCCGAAACCAGGCAGATCTGGCGCAACGAGCCGAAAGCGATCGGCAAGCAGAGGGATCAGGTCGCGGAACATGTGGCTAGCGGTCGGAAAGCCGTGCAACAGCAGTATCACTGGCGCATCGCTTGATCCAGCCTCACGATAGAACACTTCGACATCGCCGACCTGTTGAAACCCGTAGCGTATTTTCATCTCTTTTCCTTTGATTGCGCGTGTAGAAGTTTTGATCTGCTGCGGTACGCACACCAGCATCGAGATTCATACGGTCTATAACGACACAAGCTCAGCGACCCGGCCAACAGTGACAGCGTGGGTTGCAACCGGAGCGCGAGAGCCGGGTTTGCTGCAGCGCCTTGTTAGGCAGCAAAATCACCGCGCACCCCGGCTGACGCGACGAAACCAGGCCCCACTTGCTGCTCCTGCTAAAGCGATTGTGGAGTAAGCCGCTAAAATAGCGACTCCAACAGGAATTAACGGACCGCCGGGCAGAAAACAAAGCATATACGTCAGTTGACCAAGAATAATACCGGCATAGTGCGACCAAACATGTTTAGGCCGAGCAAGGCCAACGATAAGACCAACAATAAGAAGTGCTGCGGAATAATAAAAACCTTTCGCATCCCACGGTTCGACCTGCCCGGATAAAAATGGTGATAAAACCCAGACCATTGCGCCGCCCACAAACGAGAACAGAAAACTTATCGCTAACTCTCTTTTCATTAGACCTTATCGGTAATAAAGTGCTCGGCATCTCAATGGACAAATAGGCTGCAAGAAGATTTGGAATCGGTTTAAGAATTGATTGCTTTTCTTGATTCCGATTAAGTCTATTCTTCACCCTCGCTGCCTAACGACCAAGCTCACCGGACGCAAATAACCTTTGCCACTCAATCAATCAATTTGGCACGTTCCGGTGCAGCGACTGGTTAGACTCACGGCGCATCTCACTGGTATGAATAAATTGACTTATCCCTTCAACGAGTTCAGGCACAACTGGCAGCGTTGGGTCAGAATAGGAAGCATTTTGCTGTTCAGGGTCTAATGAAACAGCTTTTAAGACGTGATTCATCCCCTCAATAATTCTAAGCTCCGCATCCGGCTTAGCCATTTTCAGGGCTTGCGCCTCACTGACAGGCACTTGGATATCAGTTGTTCCTTGAACAATTAGAACAGGTACAGTGAGACGCCTAATCTCTTGGGCAGGGGTATAGCGGAACCAGGAAATGAGGTAGGGTTGGACGCTCGATCTGTAGAGCATGTTTAGTTCTGGTGGAACAGAGGTCACTATGTTACCTTGCTCTAGAGCAGCAAGAATCTGCTCATTCTGTTGCCATAATGCATCTGGCAATCTAGGTTGCAGTTGATCTCGTAAAATTTGTGATGCAGTTTGGGCAGGTCCGGCGATTGATACAAAAGCATCTGCTTCAGTTTTTTGGGTCGCTAGCATTCCAATCAGAGAGCCTTCACTGTGACCAATTACGGTGACGCTTGAGAAACGAGAATCTACCTGCAATTGCTGAATCCAAAGTGCAGCATCTTCAACATAGGTATCGAAACGCATATCAACTTCTTCAGGCCCTGCGGCTGAGCTTTCTCCAATACCGCGCTTGTCATATCGTATCGAGGCAATGCCGTGATCGGCTAATCCTTCAGCTAGTTGTTTGAGGCTGTTATTCTCCCCAGCTAGAGGCGCGTTCCCATTGCGATCAGTCGGACCTGAACCCGCGATGATCAGCACCACTGGCTCTGGCAGGTTAGACGTTGGAATAATCTGTGTGCCATAGAGAGTGCCTGTTGATGTTGTAATGTGAACCTCGGCAGGCGTTGAGGATTTTGTCATATAACCTACAAACAGCAGTGATAAAGGTAGAGCTATTAGACAGGGAAACAGACTTACAGAACGACGAGAATTGGGGGACATAAAGTGAAGCAATTTATATTGAATCCGTCAAATACTCTAATTTGATGAGATAAGGGAGTCTAACGACCAAGCTCACCGGACGCAGATAACCTTGAAAACTCAACCGACCAAGTTGTAGCGTTCCGGTGCAGCGCATGATTAGGCATCGTAGGCTGCTATTACACCTCGAACTCCGGCCGGTTCGGAGCGATTTTGATGGTCCAAGTCCCCTTCTGGCTGAAAGTGCGAGCGGTCGCGAAAGTATCCTCCATGAACTGGAAGTACACGATCTTCCCGTTGTGCACCTTTGCGTGGATCGAGAACGGTGAGGTCACCGCCTTGCTCAGCGAGACCGAGCGGTACGTGAACCTGCCGAACACAGCAACGTTCTCGCCTTCACCGAAGAGGGCGGTAACGGTGAAGTCCTCATGCGTCCACCATTTCGCAACCCCGGAGAACGTATCGATGAACGCTTGGGGACCTTTGGAGGTTCCCGTCCAAGGCAAGATTTGCTTCAGTTCAGGGTTGTCGAAATTCAGGGAAATGTATGTTGCGTCCTCCGCGACGAGCCGACGGGCAGCCGCCTCGACCTTTTCGGTTGCTGTATTCGCCAGAAACTCTTTGATCACTTCGGTCGGTTGGGTACTCATGGTAACGATTCCTTTCTTTAGTTTTGTGGTGGTGAGGTAGAAGACACTTTGGACATCATCAACTCTTAAGTTCTCTTTGTCTTAGTTCACTTGAGTGTAGTCAGTTCCAACACTCAACTTCTTGCAGATTCCTATGGAGTTTCTGATGGAGTTAGCGAACCAATTTCAGTGTTGCTTTAGTGAGTCGCTTAAAGTGCTGTATCAAACATTTCGCACTGCCGATCGACTATTGCGCTACATACCCGCCATCTACCATCAACGTTTCACCTGTTGTGAACGATGCCAGGTCAGATGATAAAAACAGGACTGCATTTGCAACTTCAAGAGGTGTTCCAACCCGTCCGATCGGGTGAAGTCCTGTTATGTAAGCTTTGGCTTCATCCTGCCCACCTGTAGCAGCTTCAAACATATCTGTTTCGATTGCTGCTGGTGCAACGACATTGATGCGAATACCTGCTTTGGCATATTGGAGGGCAGCAGCTTTTGTTAAGCCTACTACCGCATGTTTACTCGCGGTGTAGAGAGGTACGCTAGGAAGTGCAACTACTCCATTTGCAGATGCCGTATTGATGATCGAACCACTTCCCTGTTTCAACATCTGAGCGATTTCATATTTCATCGACAACCAAATGCCTTTGACATTGACGTTCATCGTGCGATCGTATTCCGCTTCTGTTTGCTCAATCAGTGAAGGATTTTCGCCGATCGTTCCTGCATTGTTAGAAGCAATATCTAACCGACCAAAAACGTCAACCGCTTTATCAACCATTGCTTTAACATCGGCTTCTTTCGTGACATCTGCTTGCACAAAAATAGCCTCTCCGCCAGCTTCCTGAATCAATCGAACAGTTTCTTCACCTTCATCCATTCGACGACCCACCACCACCACCTTTGCTTGTTGTTGGGCATAAGCGATCGCGGTTGCACGACCAATTCCTGATGTTCCGCCAGTCACTAAAGCCACTTTATCTTGCAGTATCATCCTGTTTCTCCTGTTTCAATCAATATTGACTTTCAAAAATTGAACGCCGATCGCATCTCAGCCCATGCCAGCGATTGCCATCACCGGGATAGTGAGCAGGTTGAAAACGGCGTGAACGACGACGGCGAGCATCACGGATAGACCGACGATGGCGATCTCGGGCCAGCCCGGACGCGGAAGTTTGTCGGGTTGCGCCGAGGCCGTGAGGGGGGTTTCTCCGACTCTTGTGGTTGATCCGAAGAAGCTTGGGACATGCAATTAGCTCCTTCAGCGGTCTGTCAACCGGCGCGTCGCTAGGGGCAGAGTACCCTGCAGGCTTTCCATCTCGATGGTGCGCTCCCCGGCACCCTCGATAAACCTGACCACATAACCGGTCAGCGGCTGGGTGGTCGCGATAAAGCGGTCCCCGCCCAGCGGCAGTAGCTCTACCGAAAAGCGGATACTTTGAAAGCCGGACTCGAGCCGCAGGGTGCGGCCACCAACTACACTCACCTGGGTCGGCTTGAGGTCGGCAAGGCTCTCGTAGGTGCCTGCCCAAGGCACCAGCTCGGCCCGTTCGGGCTGGTAGCTGCGCGCCGCGTTCAGGTCGGCTCGGCGGCTGGCGTTGTCTTGACCCAACACCTCGAGTTGCGCTTGCAAGGTGGCGTTCACGTCGGGGCTGGAGCGACCGAGCAAGAGTTGGGCAACGTGCAGGCGCATCACCTCCATGAAGGTGTCGGCCCTGTCGGCGTTGGCGAGGACGACCACGCCCGAACGGCTTTCGGGCAGCAGGGTCACGTTCGCCGTAAGGCCGTCCACGTTGCCGCCGTGCTGCACCAGCTTCGCCCCCAGAAAGCGCTCAACGACCCAGTAGAAGCCGTACTCGGCGTCCGTGACGAGCGCGGGCGGCACGTCCTCCGGGCGCGCGGCTACCGCACGCGCTTGGGCGGCGAGGATGCCCGGCAGGTTGAAGTCGGGGGCGGCAACCTGGCCTTTGTGCATCTCCATTAAGCTCGCCTGGGAGACGAGCGGTGCACCGTTGCTTAGCTGGAAGCGCACATAGCGGGCCATCTCGGCGGCGCTCGCGTTGATCGCCCCCGCCGGGGCGTCAGCCCTTAGATCGAGGAAGTCGGTAGGTTGCAGCCCCTTCATCACGTCGAGTACGTGCGGCAGGGCGATGTTATCCTGCCGTTTAAGCTCCTCTATAGAGAGCGTCGCCGTGCTCATGCCTAAGGGCTCGAGGATGCGCTCACGGGTGAAGTCTTCCCACGACCTTCCCGTGATCCGTTCGATGATCTCCCCGGCGATGATGGTGTTGACGTTGCTGTACACGAACACTTCACCTGGTTTACCGACCAGCGGGGTGGTGGCGGCGGCCTCGATGACGTCCGCGGCGGTGACGCTCGTGTCGAAAGTAGAGGCGTCGGTCCGCACCAGGCCGGTGGTGTGGCTGAGCAGGTGTCGGACCGTCGCCGTGCGGGTGGACTCCTGGTCGGAGAGCTTAAACTCGGGCAGGTAGGTCCTGACGGGCGTGTCGAGGTCCACGAGGTCCTCCTCAACGAGCAGCATCATGCCAATCGCCGTGAACGACTTGGTGGTCGAACCGATGGCGAACTGGGTGTCGAGCGTGACGGGTGCTCCAGTGGTCACGTCACGGACCCCGTAACCCCGGACGTAGCTAATTTCGCCGTCTTCGACGACCGCGAGCCCGACGCCGGGAACGTCGTAGGCGTCCATCATCTCCTTGACGAAGGTGTCGAGCTGAGCCGTGTCGAACGAAGGCTGGGCGAGGAGGGGAAAGCTTACAACTGAACTGACGAGGACCGCGACGATAGTGAGCATCAAGTATCGAAACGTTCTGCGGGCGAGCGTATAAATGTGCATGACAAACCTCATTTAAACTTTAAAGATTATTTACCCTGCGCTACTGGTTTTTATCCTTGGTTTCGATCACGAAAGCCTTTAATTCGACCATCTTGCCGCCGCGAAAGCGCCAGACATCGCAGTACGAGTAATGAGTCGCTCTCCCGTCTTCGTCCTTCAGTGTGATGTCGCCGAGTGCCGTGACGAAATCACCCTCAGCGATTAGCGATTAAGTTGGTGACCGTAAACTTTGGCGGCTCTATGTATGTCTCTGCCATATATTGGCGAACGGCTTCTTTTCCGTTAAGGGTCTTGTCGCCTACAAACGTCCATTGCGTGTCGTCGGTGCGGAATGACAAGAATCCTTCATAGTTGCCTGCTGCGTTCGCCGCATTTGCCGCTTCTAAGACAGCTTTATTGTTCTCTGACATCTGAATCTCTCCTCTGTTCAAGTGGATGCTTTAACGGAACGGTCTCTCTACCAGCGCATTCTTCTCCTCAGCGTAGTCAGCGATCGTCCGCCATCATCTGCCGCTAGCAACCTTTCGTACTCAACTAACTATCTTTGTATGGTTGGCGTGCAACGGGATTGTTATGCGAGTTCCAATCAATCAGGACTTACGCAACTGTCACAAGCACGGACGCTGCTACGCCGCGCCGTGTACCAAAAAACTAGACAAAACGCCTGAAAATATTCGGTCGTTTCAATTGTTGAATTAAATAGTCTGACAAAAGTGC
>JAESFV010000347.1_pt1 | contig 19733 bp, 23 predicted proteins | sample 9269471 | NCBI WGS metagenome assembly JAESFV01 (sample SAMN14502647, study PRJNA617108) | algae metagenome | isolation source: Symplocastrum torsivum CPER-KK1 and co-occurring heterotrophs from... | place: USA: Central Plains Experimental Range, Colorado | collected 2001-01-01
CGGACCGGGCAGCGCTCAGGGGGCGCCCGGCCGCTGCGCCGCCGCGCGGGGCTTGTGCCGCGGAGCGACGGTCGCGCGCGCCGGCAGCAGCGGTGCCACCGAGGCGCGCCGTCCGTCGCCGTCATCCTCGTCCCGATCGGCGAGCAGCATGATGGCAAATCCCATTTACACGCTGGCGAAGGTGATGCCGACCGAGACCGTCAGCACCAGCACCGCGATCATGCTGATCGGCGAGGCCGCGATCAGCGACCCGAGCCGCGCAACGTCGAAGGCCAGAAGGGCACCGACGAAGATCACCGCCAGCACGAGACCGACCAGCGCGTGGCGCAGCAGGAAACGGACGAGTTGGGGCATGGCCGGGTCTCCGCGTCAGGCCGAACGGATCGGGCGGCGCATGAGATGGACCACCTCGGCGGCGCACATGGCACCAGCATAGACTCCCGCCACGGCAGCGAAGAGCGCGAAGCCACGATCCCCGGCCATGGCCACGCCAGCCAGCGCCAGCAAGGCCAGCATGCCATGAGCGAGTCCGAGCCACCAGCCGACCGCATCGCCACGCCCACGCAGCGCGAGAAACAGCAACGCCAGTGGCGCAGCCGCCAGCAGAACGAAAACAGAAGACGTCATGGAAGACTCCATACATATTCGGGCGCCAGAAAAACAAATCGAAAATCAATAATAGTCAACATTATATTTCATTAGCTAATCAAAAATAATCTTCTAATTGATTGAAATCAATAGAAGCCGAGGCAAAATGACAGCAGCAACACTTTCAATTGCTTCTTCACCCGGAATAGAGAGGGCGCGCGCCAGCGCCACGGCGATCCCCGGCTATAATGAGGCGATCATCCGTCGCTTCACACTGGTGACGGTGGGGTGGGCGCTGTTCGGCTTTGCCGCCGGTGTCGTGGTGGCGGCGCAACTCGCCTTCCCGCAGCTCAATCTCGGCGAGTATTTCACCTTCGGCCGTCTGCGCCCGGTGCATACCTCCGGCGTTATTCTCGCCTTTGGCGGCAATGCGCTGATGGCGACCTCGCTCTATGTCGTCCAGCGCACCTGCCAGGTTGGCCTTTGGGGCGGCCCGCGCCTCGCCAATTTCCTGTTCTGGGGCTACCAGACCTTCCTCGTCATCGCCGCTTCAGGCTATGTGCTCGGCATCACCCAGAGCCGGGAATATGCCGAGCCGGAATGGTACGCCGACATCTGGCTCGCCATCGTCTGGGTGACCTATCTCGCCATCTTCGTCGGCACGCTGGTGCGCCGGCGCGAGCCGCACATCTATGTGGCGAACTGGTTCTTCCTCGCCTTCATCATCACCGTGGCCGTGCTGCACATCGTCAATAACCTGGCGATGCCGGTCTCCCTCGTCGGCACCAAGAGCTACTCGGCCTTCTCCGGCGTGCAGGATGCGATGGTGCAGTGGTGGTACGGCCACAACATGGTCGGCTTCTTCCTCACCGCCGGCTTTATCGGCATCATGTACTATTTCGTGCCGAAGCAGGCGGAACGGCCGATCTATTCCTACCGGCTATCCATCGTGCATTTCTGGGCGCTGATCTTCCTCTATATCTGGGCCGGCCCGCACCATTTGCACTACACCTCGCTGCCCGACTGGACGCAGACGCTCGGCATGGCCTTTTCGATCATGCTGTGGATGCCCTCCTGGGGCGGCATGATCAACGGCATCATGACGCTCTCCGGCGCGTGGGGAAAATTGCGCACCGATCCGATCCTGCGCTTCCTGGTGGTGGCGGTGGCGTTCTACGGCATGGCGACTTTCGAGGGGCCACTGATGGCGCTCAAGTCGGTCAACTCGCTCAGCCACTACACGGACTGGACGGTCGGCCATGTGCATTCCGGCGCGCTGGGCTGGGTCGCCTTCATCTGCTTCGGCGCGCTCTATTACATGGTGCCGCGGCTGTGGCGGCGCCCGCTCTGGTCGGTCAAGCTGGTCGAGTGGCACTTCTGGATCGCCTCTGTGGCGATCGTCCTCTACATCACCGCCATGTGGGTCGCCGGCATCGCCCAAGGCCTGATGTGGCGCGCCTATGACGCCTTCGGCTTCCTGCAATATTCCTTCGCCGACAGCGTCGCCATGCTGCACCCCTATTACGTGATCCGCCTCGTCGGTGGGGTGCTCTACCTCACCGGCGGCGTGCTCATGGCGATCAATGTCGTCATGACCATCCGCCAGCCCGCCCAGGCCCCCGTCTCCCTGCCGGCCACCGCGCCGCAGGCAGCAGCGGCTCCGGCTTCGTGAGGCGCCCCGTCATGGCAAACCACACCGAAGCCCCGACGGGCCACGCCATCATCGAGCGGTCGACCACGCTGCTCTTCGTGCTCACCCTGCTGGTCATCCTGATCGGCGGGCTGGTGGAGATCGTGCCGCTGTTCAAGCTGGAGACGACGGTGCAGCCGGTGCCGGGCATGCGGCCCTATTCGCCGCTCGAACAGATCGGCCGCAACGTCTATACGCGCGAGGGCTGCTACACCTGCCACAGCCAGCAGATCCGCCCGTTCCGCGACGAGGTGGAGCGCTACGGCCATTACTCGGTCGCCGCCGAGAGCATGTACGACCACCCCTTTCTCTGGGGCTCCAAGCGCACCGGGCCGGACCTCGCCCGCGTCGGCTCGAAATACTCCAACGCCTGGCATCTCGCCCACATGATGGACCCGCGCAGCGTCGTGCCGGTGTCGATCATGCCGGCCTATCCGTTCCTCGCCAGCCGCGAGATCGATGTGGAGGGCTTCGCCGCCCATATGCGCGCGCTGCGCAAGGTGGGCGTTCCCTATACGGACGAGATGATTGCCCGTTCGGCCGCCGACATCCGCGCCCAGGCCTCGGGGGACGACAGCGATGGCGGACTGCTCGCCCGCTATCCGAAGGCGCGGCTCGGCGACTTCGACGGGCATCCCGACCGCATCACCGAGATGGACGCGCTCATCGCCTATCTGCAGGTGCTCGGCACGCTCGCCGAGCTGCCGCCGGTCGCGCCTGCCGGACAGGGGAGCGCGCAGCCATGAGCGAGGCCCTGCTCGTCTTCGCGCTGAAATCCTGGCTGGTCGTCGCCGTCATGCTGTTCGCCGCCATCCTCTGGAGCGTGTTCCGCCCCGGCGCCCGCGTCGAGATGGACCGCCGCTCCCGCATCCCCTTCGCCAGCGGGGAGGACACCGATGGCCACGCCTGAACGCGATCCTCTCACCGGCTACCGCACCACCGGGCATGAATGGGACGGCATCACGGAGCTGACGACGCCGGTGCCGCAATGGTGGCTCACCGTCTTCATCGGCTCGTGCTTCGTCGCGCTGGCCTATATGTGGCTCTTCCCTTCCGTCGCGACGACGACGGGCGTGTTCAAGGGCCAGCTCGGCTGGACCAGCCGCGGCCAGCTCGCGGAGGAAGTCGCCGCCGGGCGGGCGGCGCAGGCCGACTGGCGCCGCCTTCTGAACGAAGCCCCGCTCGACCGGATCGAGGCCAACCCCGAACTGCGGCGCTTCGCCATTGCCGGCGGGCGGGCCGCCTTCAACGAGAACTGCGCGCCCTGCCATGGCGTCGGCGCGGGCGGACAGATCGGCCAGTTCCCGGCGCTGGTCGACGATGACTGGCTGTGGGGCGGCACCATCGCCGACATCCACCAGACGGTGAGCTACGGCATCCGCTCCGGCCATGACGAGACCCGCCAGAGCATGATGCCGGCCTTCGGCGAGATGCTCTCCGCCACTGAGATCGATTCCATCGCCGACTATGTGCTCACTCTCGCCGATCCCACCGCCGCGGCGACGCGCGCAGCCATGCCCGGCGCCGCCCTATTCCAGCAGAACTGCGCCGCCTGCCACGGCGTCAATGGCGAGGGAAACCGCGAATTCGGCGCGCCGACGCTCAACGACGCCATCTGGCTCTATGGCGGGACCAAGGAGGCGGTTCGCCACCAGATCGCCAATCCGCGCATGGGCATGATGCCCGCCTTCGCCACCAAGCTCGACCCGGAAACCATCCGGATGCTCGCCGTCTATGTCCATACGCTGGGCGGGGGTGAGCGCTGATGCCGGCAACCACACTGCCTGGCCTCGCCCCCGCCCGTGCCGTGGTCCGGCCGGACATCCCTCACGCGGTGCGCGGTCGCTTCCGCCGCATCAAGACCGGCCTCACCTGGGGGATGCTCGGCTTCTTCTTTCTGGTGCCGTGGCTGCGCTGGGATCGCGGACCTGACCTGCCGGGGCAGGCGGTGCTGTTCGATCTTCCGGGCCGCCGGCTCTTCGTCTTCGGGCTGGAGTTCTGGCCCCAGGATCTGCCGATCGCGGTCGGGCTGATGATCGCGGGGGCGCTGGCGCTGTTCTACGCGACGACGCTGGCCGGGCGGGTCTGGTGCGGCTTCGCCTGCCCGCAGACGGTGTGGTCGGACCTCTTCTTCACGGTGGACCGCCTGATCGTGCGCCTGGTCGGTAAGGGGACGCGGGAGCGCCACCTGCGCACGCTCGCCTGGCTCCTCATCGCGCTGGCGACCGGCCTCGGATTCACCAGCTATTTCATCGACGCCCCCGCCTTGCCCGGCCTGCTGTTCGGTGGACAGGCACCGGCGATGGCCTATGCCACGGTGCTGCTGCTCACTGCGACAACCTGGCTGCTAGCCGCCCATGCCCGCGAGCGCGTCTGCCTGCATATGTGCCCGTGGCCGCGCTTCCAGGCAGCGCTGCTCGACCGGGAGAGCCTCGTCGTCACCTATCAGGCCGGGCGCGGCGAGCCGCGCGGGCGCAAGCGCGACGCGCTGCGGCCCGAGCTCGCCAAACCGGAAGAGTCGGCGCCTAGCCTGCTCGCCTTGGCGCGCGATGCCTCGGCCTTCACCGTCCCGCCGCCGTCCGCGCCCCTGCGCGGCGACTGCATCGACTGCACGCGTTGCGTCACCGCCTGCCCGACCGGCGTCGACATTCGCAACGGCCTGCAGATGGGCTGCATCGGTTGCGGCCTGTGCATCGACGCGTGCGACGAAGTGATGGCGAAGCTGGAGCGCCCGGCGGGCCTCATCTGCTTCGATGTCGAGACGGCGCCGGGAGACAGCCGGCAGAGCGCGCCGCGCATCGGCTGGCTGCGCCCGAAGGCGCTGGCCTTCGGTCTCGCCGCCCTGCTGGCCTTCGGTCTCTCGGCCTATGGCATGGCGACGCTTCCGGATGTGACCGCCCATGCCGAGCCGCAGCGCAACCCGCCCTTCGTGCAGCTTTCCGACGGCAGCGTGCGTAACGATCTCGCGCTGCGCCTCGCCCATCGCCGACCGGGGCTCTCCGCCGTCACCCTGCATGTGGAGGGGCTCGACAGCGCGCAGCTCCGCCTCGGCACGCTCGACCAGCCGCCCGGCACCCGCCTCGACATCGCCATCGGCGCAGGGCGCAGCCTCGACGAACGGCTGCTGATCACCCTGCCGCGCGCGAACGCGCCCAAGGGGCGTCGCGATTTCGATCTGGTACTGGCCGATGGCGCGACCGGCGAGGAACTGGCCCGCCTGCCCAGCTATTTCTGGGGGCCGGAGCGATGAGCCGCACGCCCGCTGCCCCGCAGAACCGCCGCGACCTGTGGATCCCCGCCGGTTTCGTGCTGTTTTTCGTGGCGCTAGCCGGGCTCCAGCTCTGGTTCGTCCTGCTGGCGAACCGGACCTTTACCGGCCTCGTCACCGATCCCCGGCCGGCGGGTTTGGCCCATGGCACCGCACCAGCCACCGACTGGGCGGCGCGGCTGGCCTTCACCCCGACCGGCCCCCTCGCGGGCATGCTGGATCTGACCCTCACCGACAGCAGCGGCCAGCCACTCGCACCCGAGCGCCTGACCGCCACGGCCGAGCGCACGACCCGCTTCCCCCAGCTTGTCCCGGTCCTGCTCCGCCCTGTCGGCGTCGGCCGGTTCGAAGCCAGGCTGCAACTGCCGCTGGCCGGCCCCTGGGCGGTGCGGCTCACGCTGACGCAGCAGGGCCGGACAACCGAGCGGGTCGAGACGGTCGAGGTGCTGCCATGAGCGCTTCCTATGTCGCCGGAGACCTGCCGAGAGACGACCTCACGCCCCGCTCGATCTGCGGTTTCGTCGAGACGCGGGGCGACATCCGGCGGCTCAGCCTGTTGGTCGACGGCGCGCACTGCGCCGCCTGCATCAGTGCCATCGAGGAGCGCTTGCGCGACGATCCGGCGGTGACGACGGCGCGGCTGAACCTCGCTTTGCGCCGCCTGAGCGTGGAATGGACGGGCGACCTCGCCCATGCCGACATACTTGCGCGGCAGGTGGAGTCTCTCGGCTACCGGGTGGCACCGTTCGACCCCGCTTTTCTCACCCGCCTCGACAGCGACGCCGGCCGCGAGCTCCTGCGCGCGCTCGCCATCGCGGCGTTTGCCTCGTCCAATGTGATGATGCTGTCGCTGGCGGTCTGGGCGGGGCAGGCCGAGGACATGGCGGGCGGCACGCAGCTCCTGTTCCAATGGCTGGCCGCGCTCGTCGCCCTTCCCGCTGTCGCCTATGCCGGACGCCCCTTCTTCCGCTCGGCCGTGAGCGCGCTGCGGCAGGGGCGCACCAATATCGACGTGCCGATCGCGCTGGGCCTCATCCTCACCAGCCTGATCAGCCTGATCGAACTGATCCGCCAGGGCCGCGACGTCTATTTCGACAGTGCGACGGCTTTGCTTTTCGTGCTGTTGGTCGGGCGCTATCTCGATTTCCGCGTGCGTGCCCGCTCCCGTGCCGCCGTGGAGCGCCTGCTGATGCTGAAGGCGCATGGCGCGACGGTATTCCGGGAGGATGGAACGCTCGAGGTTCTGCCCGCCCATGCCGTGCTCGCCGGCATGATCATCCTCTCTCGCCCCGGCGAGCGCGTCGCGATCGATGGCATCGTCGTGGAGGGGCGCTCGGATGTCGATGTGGCCATCGTCACCGGCGAGAGTCTCCCACAGGCGGTTGGGCCAGGCACGAGGGTGCTCGCCGGCAGCGTGAACCTCACGCAGCCGCTGAAGCTGCGGGCCAGCGCCGGCGTCGAGGACAGCCACCTCGCCGACATCGTCCGCCTCGTCGAACACGCCGAGGCGCGCCGGGGCCGGGCGCGCCAGCTGGCCGACCGTGTCGCCCGCATCTGGACGCCGATCATCCACGGCGTCGCGCTGGCGACGCTGCTCGGCTGGTGGCTGCTGACCGATGCCGGCCTGGCCCCCGCGCTGCTCAATGCCGTGAGCGTGCTCATCATCGCCTGCCCCTGCGCCATCGGGCTTGCCGTGCCGGCGGTGCAGGTGGTGGCGACCGGCGCGCTGCTGAAACGCGGCATTCTGCTGCGCGCCGGCGACGCGCTGGAGCGGCTGGCCGGCGTCGACCTGGTCGCCTTCGACAAGACCGGTACGCTTACACGTGGCGAACCACGCATCACTGAGTGGCCCGAGGACAGCACCGCGATCCGTCTCGCCGCGTCACTGGCCAGCGCCAGCCCCCATCCGGTGGCGCGGGTCCTCCACGCCGCCGCGCCGCTGGAGGAACCGGCCGCCTGCTGGGAGGAAGTGCCCGGCGAGGGCATCCGCGCGATGACGCCGGAGGGCGAAGTTCGGCTCGGCCGCGCCAGCTTCTGCGATGTGCCGGGTGCCCCGGACAGCGCGACCAGCGAGGTCTGGCTGGCCCGCCCCGGCCACGGACCGGCGCGCTTTGCCATTGAGGATACCCTTCGCCACGATGCGGCGGAGACGGTGACCCGGTTCGCCGCGGCTGGCATCCCGTCGGCCATCCTGTCGGGCGACCGGCCCGAGGTGGTGGCGCGCGTCGCGCGGGTGCTCGACATCGGGATCGGCCAGGGCGGGCTGTTGCCGCGCGACAAGCTCGCCCGGCTGGAAGGCTGGCGTGCCGAGGGGCGCCACACGCTGATGGTTGGGGACGGGCTCAACGACGCGCCCGCCCTCGCGGCGGCGCATGTTTCGGCGAGCTTCGCCCATGGCGCCCCGGCGAGCCAGAGCGCGGCGGACATCGTGCTGCCCTTCGGCGATCTTGCCGCCGTCCACCATGTCTGGCGGGCCGGGCGGCGCGCCCATCGCATCATCCTGCAGAATCTGGGACTGGCCGCGCTCTACAACCTCGCGCTCATTCCGGTGGCGGTGTGCGGGCTGGTGACGCCGCTCGGCGCAGCGCTCGCCATGGCGGCGAGTTCGCTGACCGTCACCCTCAACGCGCTGCGGGCGGGTGAACCGAACGGGGAGTGCAGCTGATGGATGTGCTGCTGTTCCTCGTCCCGATCGCGCTGGCGCTCGGCACGCTGGGATTGGCGGCGTTCTTCTGGACGCTACGCACCGGCCAGTATGACGACCTCGACGGCGACGCCACCCGCATTCTCCTCGACAAGGATACCCCAGAGGCTTCCCCATGAACGCTCTGACGCCTTTCAAGCCCACCCCGGCGCCCCATATCCGGCCACCAGTATCGGTCGAGATGCCGCGCCCTCTGCCTTTCCTGCTGAACGTGCTGCTGGCCGGTGCCCTGGGCTTCTATCTCGGAGGCTGGATAGCCGCGCTGGCGGGGGCCGGCGCCTTGCTGGCCCTACTCGGCGGTTTTTTCCTCGCGCCGCTGATCGGGCGGGGATGGCGCGCCCTTGAGCGGCTGGGGCGTTTGGTCTGGGTCATGCTGCGTCCGCTGGTCGGTCTCGTCCTGTTCCCGCCGGTCGCAGCCGTCACCCTCGTGCTCAGTGTCCTTCTGCTGATCGGGGGACGGGTCGGTGCCCGCATCAACCGTCCCGCCCTTCCCGGCTCCCTCTCGGTGCTCGCGATCTTGCGCACTTGGCGGCGCCTGCTGCTCGGCCTGTTCACCTCGGTCAACCTGCCGATGACCGCCGTCAACATCCTGCTGCTAATCGTCCTGGGCTGCGTCGGGATCGGCATCGAGGTCGCCTTCTACGCGGCGCTTGCGGCCGTGCCGGTGATGATTGTCGCCCTGGTGATGGTCGCCATCGAAGCGAGCCGTGAGCCGGACGACGGCCCGGCGACGGGCTGAAGCATCGTGATGGTCGATCTCAGCTTTCTTGGCGGCCTGCTCCTCGGCCTTGCCAGCAGCCTGCACTGCGCCGGCATGTGCGGGGGCATCGCCTCCGGCCTGCTGCTCGCTTTCGACCCGGGCCGAGGACCGGCGCAGCGCGCCGGGGTGCTGCTGGTGAGCCAGGCGGGGCGGATCACTGCCTATGTCACGGCGGGCGCCTTCCTCGGCGTCGTCGGATCGGAATTCTATGGCGCGTTCAATCAGGCGGGCGTCCATCTCGTCATGCGCTGGGCGGCGGCGGTGGCGCTCGGCTGGATCGGCCTGTCGATGACCGGGCTGGTGCCGGCGTTGAGCATCGTGGACCGGCTCGGCGCGCCGTTCGCCCGGCTGACGCGCCATCCTGCCCGCCTCGCCTTCGCCGGCGGCTATGCCGGCCCTTTCATCGCTGGAACGGCCTGGGGACTGCTCCCCTGCGGCATGGTCTATGGCGCCCTGTTCTACGCCATGCTGACGGGAAGCGGGGGCGGCGGGGCGCTGGTCATGGCCGGATTCGGCCTCGGCACGCTGCCGGCGGTGACAGCGACGGCTTTCGGCGTCACCGCGCTGCGGCACATGGCGTTCGCGCCGCGCATTCGGGTTCTGGCGGGCGCGACCCTCATATTTGTCGCGGCAGCCAGCGCGCTACTGCCGGCCACCGCGTGGGAAGAGTTGTGCCTGACGTGATGACGGTGGCGCGTTGGACAATATGTCCAATGCCGACGGCGTGAAACACCGCTAGCATCGAGTTGTCATGACGCACCCTGCTCACACTCGCGACCGCACGCCCTCGCGGGCCTCGCATCGGCGCGCGCGGGGTGCGATCCAGGGACTGTTGCACCTGCTGTGCGCGGTCGCCCTGTTGCTGGTTGGCTCCATCCATCAACTGCCCGCGCGAGCGGCGGGCGCGCCCGCCGACGTCGACCTCAGCGAGTATGTTTTGCCGGACGGCACCGTGCCGGTGCTGTGCCTGTCGCCCTCCGATGACGGCTCCTCCTCCGGCACGCCGCATTCTCACGGCTGCGAGGCCTGCCGGCTGGCCGCGACGCCGGAACTGCTGACGCCCCAGCACGACCTGTTCCAGCCCGCGGACTACACGTTTCTGACGCGGCCGCGCTTTCCCGAAACGGCACCCGCCCAGCCCGTCCTGCTCTTCCGCCTCGCCCAACGCGGCCCACCAGCCTCCGACCCCCACGCATGAAGCGCGGCAGGCCACCGCCTGCCTTGGTCGTGTGTCCGAACCGTTCGGCCTCAGCCGGACCTGCTGGACGAATGCCGGAATACAACCATGTTCATCAACGCCGCCCTGCGGTCCGACGTCCTGCGCGCTTGGCCGCTCTTGCCCGTTCCGTCCGACGCGGACAGGTCTGCGCTCGTCATTGCCGCCCGCGAATCCATCACGCCCGACATTCTCGCTGAGGGGCGCCTCTATCGGGTTGAAACCGGGTGCCTGGCGCTCTGCCGCCAGATCGACGCCGAGCGGCGCCAGATCCTCGACATCGTCGGTCCCGGCAGGTTGATGGACCAAAGCCTTGCCCACCGCCTACCCTGCCAGATCGTCGCCTTCGCGCCGACCCGCCTCGCGCCGGTCGACGCGCCGGCCGCGGGGCTGGAAGCGCTGGCGGCCGCGCATCAGCAGGTGATGCTGGACCGGGCCCTCGGTCATCTCACACGGCTCGGCAAGCTCGGCGCCGGCGAAAGGGTTGCCGAGGCGCTGCTCGATCTCGCCGCGCAATACGCCCCTCACACCGGGCTCAATGGCGCGGGTGGTGTGACCTTCCCGTTCCATCTCAGCCGGGGCGATCTCGCCGACTGGCTGGGCCTCACTCTGGAAACCGTCAGCCGCTGCATGAGCCGCCTCAAGCAGGACGGGGTGATCGACTTTGGCAAGGGCCCCACCTTGACCCTTCTCGACCGCGCCGCGCTGACCGAGATCGCGCGCGGCAGCCGGAAGCTGCAGGCGCTCTACGCGCCCCGGCAGGCGGGATGAAGGCTGCGGATGGTTCGCAAACGGCTTTGCGGCACTCCCCACGCTCATGGTAATTGACGCGTGGCGCCGCCCGGCGTCTCAGGACATTGAGGTTCAGGCTCGTGACTGGCAGGCGGCAGGGGTGGAGCTTTGTGGTCGCGCTGGGCGCGGCCTATCTGCTCGTTCTCCAACTCCTGCTCACTGGCTTTGCTCTCGGCTCGCACGCTGCCCCCTCCCTCGCCGACAGCACCCCTGGCGTGATCTGCCTGGGTATAGGGACGGGCGGTTCCACCCCGGACGCGCCGACCGCGCCGCCGCACCTGCCCGATTGCTGCCAGCTTGGCTGTCTGCTGGGCACGGCGCTACCGCCCGCGACCGTCGTCGCGGTCGCCGCTGCCTTCCCGCCGGAAGCCGTCAGCTCCGGCTTCCTGCCCCCGACATCGGTCGTGCGGGGCGATCAGGGCCGGCGCACGCCACACAACAGCCGCGCACCACCCGTCCGCGCCTGAGGGCCGGCTCGCGCGAGCGCGCATGATGCGCCGTCGCATGACCTGACGCCCGAGAGCTGCGGCTAAGCCGCCCCCCGTGCCTCCGCGCCATTACCTTGCCCATCATCCGGAACGCGGTGGCCTCCACGCGCTCCAACGGGCACGCGCACGGTAGGGCAACCCGGCGCCCCGGCACTCTTCTACCCCTCGTCCCCCTCCCGACCTCATGGCCACTGGCCATGCGGCCTTTACCGCTCCTGCCCGCCCTGTGGCTGTGAGTGACCGCGCGCGGCCCCGCGCCCGCGCCTTCCTTCAACCGCCGGCAACAAACCGGCTTCCACCCGAGGAGACCCAAGATGATCCGTTCGACTTCTCTCGCCGCTGCGCTGCTCGCGCTGGGCGCCAGCGGCGCGCTCGCCCATGTCACGCTGGAGACCCAGCAGGCGCCGGTGCCGTCCACCTACAAGGCGATCTTCCGCGTGCCGCATGGCTGCGAGGGCAAGCCGACCCTCAAGGTCCGCATCCAGATTCCCGAGGGCGTGATCTCGGTGAAGCCACAGCCCAAGCCCGGCTGGACGCTGGAGAAGGTGAAGGGCAAGTACGCCACCACCTATGACTATTACGGCACCCCGACCAGCGAGGGCGTGAAGGAAGTCATCTGGAGCGGCGGCAACCTGCCGGATGACGAGTATGACGAGTTCGTGCTGCGCGCCTACCTCACCCCCGGCCTCAAGACCGGCACGACGCTGTACTTCCCGGTGGTGCAGGAATGCCCGGATGGCGCGGCCGAGCGCTGGATCGAGATTCCCGCCGAGGGCAAGAGCGCGGACGACTACGAACTGCCCGCGCCCGGCGTGAAGCTGGTGCCGAAGAACTGAACCTTGCCTGACCGCCGGCGTGCCCCCAAGGGCACGCCGGTTCCCCTTGCCGGACGAGACACCGTGCCCCCTACCCTGCTGCCGCCGACACCGTTGCTCCGCCTCCTGCTGATCCTGCTGATCGCGGGTCTGGGCTGGACCTTGCCCAATCGCTCGGCGCTGGCGCATGCCTCGCTGGTCGCGGCCAGCCCGGCGGATGGCGCGATGCTGGCGCAGGCACCGGCAGGCTTTGCCCTCACCTTCAGCGAGCCGACCTCGCCCCTGCTGCTGTCCCTGATCACGCCGGACGGCACCCGCGTGCCGCTGGACCGCTTCGCCCTGCGCGACCGTACGCTGGAGATTGACGCCCCGCCCGGCCTTTCCCAAGGCACCCATGTGCTGAGCTGGCGGGTGATTTCCGAGGACGGTCATCCCGTCGGCGGCTCCGTGGTGTTCTCAATCGGCAGCCCGAGCATAACCGCGCCAGTCTCCGCCGAGGGCACGCAGCCGGGCGTCGCCCACATGATCTGGGCTCTGCGCGTGCTGCTCTATGCCGGCCTGTTCGTCGGCATTGGCGGCGCCTTCTGCCTCGCCTGGCTCTCGGCACCCGCCCGCGCCGGCGAAACCTGGATCGGCGCCGCGCTGGTGCTCGCCGCCCTTGCCGCGCTCGCCTCCGGCGGCCTTCAGGGTGTGGACGCGCTGGAAACCCCGCTGACCGGCCTTGGCCGAGGAATCGTCTGGCAAACCGGCTTCGCCACCAGCTTCGGCCAGACCGTCATGGGGGTGCTGCTGGCGACCATCCTCGCCGGGTCCAGCCTGGCGGCAACGCCACGGCCGGCGCGCCTGCTGTCTCTGCTGGCCCTCGTCACGCTGGGCGCAGCTCTGGCGGCCAGCGGCCATGCCGGCGCGGCGCCGCCGCAAGGGCTGACACGCCCGGCGGTGTTCCTCCACGGCGTCGGCATCGCCCTATGGGTCGGGGCGCTTCTTCCGCTCGCGCTGCTGTTCCGCCGCGCGTCGCCCGAGGCGGGCGCCGCCCTGCGCCGCTTCTCGGCCGTCATTCCCTTCGCCGTCCTGCCGCTGCTGGCATCGGGCCTGGTGCTGTCGATCATCCAGCTCGGCACCCCCGCCGCCTTGTGGGAGACGGCCTATGGGGGTGTGCTCGCGGCGAAGCTGACCCTCGTGGCGGCGCTCCTCGCCCTCGCCACCTATAACCGCTGGCGCCTCACCGAACCGGCGCAACGGGGCGAGCCCGACGCCAGACGCCTTCTGGTACGAATGATCCGGCTGGAGATCGCCCTCGTCCTCGCCATTTTCGCCCTTGCGGCACTCTGGCGCTTCACGCCGCCGCCGCGCGCCCTTGCTTTGGCCGCCGCCCAGCCGGCGCAGACCCATATCCACACGCTGAAGGCGATGGCGGACCTCACCGTGACGCCGGGCCGGGCGGGGCCGGTCGATGTCAGCCTCATGCTGATGACCGGCGAGTTCGGGCCGCTCGATGCCAAGGAGGTGACGCTGGTGCTAGTCAATCCCGCGCTCGGCATCGAGCCGATCCGCCGCAAGGCCGAACGTCGCGACGGGCTGTGGCGCATCGACGGCATGGTCATTCCCGCGGCCGGGGAATGGAACGTGCGCATCGACATACTCATCAGCGATTTCGACATGACCCGCCTCGAAGGCACGCTGCACATTCGCAACTGATCGAGGCGGCATACGTACGGGCCAGCTGCGCACGAGAGCCCATCCATCCCCTTGCGCATTTCGGTGTAGCCCAGCGCCAGATGCACCTTCACGCCAGCGGGAACGATCATCATGGCGCAATCTCCCCACAGCCGGCCTGCGTTCGGACCACAGTCGGATCGCTGCCGATCGGGGCGAAGACGCGCCGCCCGTCAGTGAGATCAACCACCATCATGCCGTCGGGCGGCTGCAATAAATCCTGCAGCAGGCGAGCGGCCGGCGTGCCGTCGGTCAGCACGACGGGCGCCAGCTTTGCGCGCTTCTTCTGCGCCACGCCGAACTGCACCCGCCAGCGGAACAGCAGCCCGGTGACGATGCCGTGCTTGCGCGCCACGCTCGACACGCTGACGCCGGGCTGGTCGCTCTCGAGCGCAATAGCGCGCTTCTGCTCGTCGCTGAAGAAGCGCCGGACCGGCTGCGGAACGGATTCCGGATCGCTCTTCGTCGGCGCCGTCAACGGGCTTTCGGGGAGCATTTTTCTGGCACTAGTGCCAGCCACCGGCCGGGCGGAGGGATGAAGATTCGCCCGCCAGTCGATCGTGTCCTCGACCTCGTCCAGCCGGTCGCGCCATTTGCGCAGCGATGTGGGCGACAGCTGCAGCGCGGCGGCGTACTCGCGCACGCCCATGGCATACGATCGCTCACGCCTGCGATGTGGATCATGCCGATCTGCAGCGGGCCGGTCCCGTGCTTGCACCCGGCCTTGATGCGCTACGCCGTGAACTGGCGCGCTGCGGCCACGTCACGGTGAAGCGTGCCGCGGCGCGCCGGCCACCGTCCGGCTCGGAGCGGGGCACGCTCCATCGCGGTGCCGACCACCTAGACGTTGCACCGCGCCGACGCGGCCCTCGGGCAAAGCCGATCGTCGCGTTCCCCGAGAGCGACGGCCGGCCTTGGACCGACCCGCCCTCATTCGCAGATGCGCTCGATCTTCACATGCGTCGCCATGGCGATACCGCCAAGCATCTCGCTCGTGTCCTTGAGGCGAGCGCGACCCAGGTCGATGCCACGGCACTTAATCTGTGGCGCCGCGGCATAAAGGTGCCGCGCGCCTCGCGAAGCCTCGCGGCGCTGGAGCTTATCGAGCGGCGCTACCGTCTGCCGCCTGGCTACTTCGGCTCGAAGCTGCCCAACGGAGACCGCTGCACCTCGGCGGGGACCATTGCCGGCAATCCGGACCTCACGAGTGCGGCTCTCGATGCGCCGCCCCAGCTGGCCGAGGAGATGGCCGGTCTCGTCCGGTTCAAGACGGCGACGCTGACGGCCTTCGGTTATCAGCGCAACGGTGTCTGTGGCGAGGAGACGGCGTCCCAGAAGGTCGAGCATCTCGGCCTGATGTTCGGGGCGTTGGCGGCGTCGCCCAGCGGCGCGGTCCATGGCTTCGGCGTGCCGCTGGAGAATCTGAGCTTCGGCCTGCTGGTCTTCCCGATCGTGTGGGACTGGTGCATTCAATGGCGGGAACGTCGGCGCGGCTTCTATACCGCATGGGAAGTCGACATGCTGCGGATCGCTGCCGCGCTCACCCGCGCCGAGACAGGCTGGCTGCGGCAGAGCCCCGAGCTTGCCGAGCGTATCCGTCCTATTCCCAATCTGATCACCGAGCGCGACGGTGCCGCTGCCCGTGCTGACTGGGACGCGGCCTGCGAGCAGATGCATCGCCATGGCCTCGCCCGCGCGCGGGAGGTTCAGCGCGTGGCCCGTATCCATCGTGACCCCTTCGAGCCGATCATGGCAGTACTGGAGGCGGACAGCCCCGTGGCCGAGTATCGCAAGATCACTGAGGAGATCTTGCGGCTGATGCCGGACGAGACGCGCTACCCGCGCGCTGCGGCTGAGGCGGTGCGAGCCTTCCTCATGTTGCGGCTTGGCCTGCATCTCGGGCTTCGGCAGAAGAACCTGCGTCAGCTCCTCGTCTGTCCGCGCGGCCGGCTACCAACCTCGGCGCGCCGCCTCGCGGAGATGAAGCGTGGCGAGTTGCGCTGGAGCGAGCGCGATCAGGGATGGGAGGTGCTCATCCCGTCCGTCGCCTTCAAGAACGCGAACTCGTCCTTCTTCGGCAGCAAGCCGTTCCGGCTGATCCTACCGGACCTCGGCGGCCTCTATCACTATCTCGAGGCCTATATCGACCGGCACCGCCGGGTGCTGCTGAAACATGCTGCCGACCCGGGCACGCTGTTCGTCAAGACGGTGAAACTCACCAGCAAGGATGCCGCGTACTGCCAGAACACCTTCTATGAGGCCTGGCGTCTGGCGATCCAGCGCTATGGGATCCACAACCCCTATACCGGCCGTGGCGCCATCAAGGGCCTGTTGCCGCACGGGCCGCATAATGTCGGGGACGTGCTCGCGCCCCATATCCTCAAGAAGACCGGCTCCTATGAGCAGGCGAGCTACGCCATCCAGGACACCCCAGAGATGGTCGCCAAGCACTGCGGGCGCTTCCTGCCGCAGGATAAGGCGGCCCTCGCGGCGCAGATTCTCAACAAGGTGTGGGAAGCGGCGTGAGGCAGAGGGAACGATGCGCGGCTCTCTCGCCGCCCGCTCTGCGCGATGGCGTGTTCCCATGTTGGCAATCTGCTTCAGCAGCAAGGTAGAGGCGGACAGCGCCGAATGGGGCGGAATGATAAGCCCCTCATTCGCGACAGAGAGCGCCGCATCCAAAGCCCTTGCTCTGGCTGAGGCGCTTGTAACCTCTAAGTCAGGGCATCCCATTTGTGCGCGATGGCGTCCTTTTCGCGTACGACCGTCTTTGGCCATGCGTGCTTATGCCGATGAGACGAACCGGCTCAATCGGGAACGCCGCTCGAATGGCGACGCCTGGCAAGCCGAGCTGGTCAAGGTGGAGAAGCAGATCAGGGGCATCATCGAGGCCATCAAGGCTGGAATGTTCCATGAGAGCATGAAGGCCGAAATGGACACATTGGAGGCCCGAAAGAAGGAGCTTTCGGAGCTACTGGTCGATGTCCCCAACGACGTGCCGGACATGCTGGCAAGGGCCGCGGTTATCTATGCGAGCAAGGTCGCGACTCTGACCCACGCACTGAACAGGCCGGAAGAAAGGCCTCAGGCATCGGAAGCCTTGCGGCTGCTGATCGATCGGATCGTGCTGACGCCCGGCAATGAACGCGGCGCGATGTTCGCGGCATTGCACGGCGAACTGCGCACCATCCTCGAATGGACCGAGCGCCAAGCAATCGGAAACACCGCCAGAAAGACAAAGCCCGCAACCGAGGTTGCGGGCTTTGTCGATCGTTTGGTTGCGGGGGTGCGCAGCCACCGATGCCGACACTCACTGCAAGTGGCGGTGTAACAGCATTCCACCAATGATCGGGTCGACGTGTAGAACGCAATCCGCGTCGACCTTGAGGGCGCAGTTCGCCAGCTTGCACGGCGGACACGCCTGGCAAGGCAGGCGAGATGCGGCGGCCTACTTCACTGGCCGCTTCTCCAGCTTCCGGGCGAGCGTCCGGCGGTGCATGCCGAGCCGGCGCGCGGTTTCGGAGATGTTGAAGTCGGTCTCCACCAGCGTCTCGTGGATGCGCTCCCATTCAAGGCTCTTGAGCGAGGTCGGGCGCCCTTGCAGCGGCACCGACACATCGCCCTCGACGCGCGCGAAAGCCTTCTCGATGTCGTCGGTATTGGCGGGCTTGGGCAGATAATGGCGCGCCCCGAGCTTGATCGCCTCGACCGCCGTGGCGATGCTGGCGAAGCCGGTGAGTACCACGATACGGATGGCGGGATCGTGGGCGTGCAGCACCTTCACGCATTCCAGCCCGGATTCACTGCCGAGCTTGAGGTCCACCACGGCGAAACCGGGGGCCCTCTCGGCGAGAAGCCGCGTCACCGCGTCGAGATCGGCGCAGTGGTCAACCGCGTAGCCACGGCGCTCGAAGGAGCGCCGCAGCGCGCGGGCGAGGCTGCTGTCGTCCTCCACGATCAGAAGCTGCCGATCCATCACGCATTGCTCTCCGACAGCACCGCAAGCGGCAGGCGCAGCGTCACGCAGGCCCCGCCTTCCGGCCGGTTGCGCGCCTCGACCGCGCCGCCCAGCCGCCGCAGCACATTGACCACGAGGAACAGCCCCAGCCCGGCGCCGGCCCGCGGCTTGGTGGAGCGATAGGGCGTGCCGAGGTCGCTGAGAATAGCGGCGGGAAAACCGCTGCCACGATCCGTCACCTCCACGACGAGACTGCCGTCGCGGCGGGCCGCACGGAGCTCCAGCCCTTCCGGTGAAGCCTCCAGCGCATTGTCGAGCACATTGACCAGCACCTGCCTGAGCGCGAGATCGGAGATGATGGGCTCATCAGGCTCGAAGCCATTCTCGTAGGTGAAGCCGACCAGCGCACGCCCGGACCGCCAGTCGGTCACCGCCGCGTCGAGGAAATCGCGAACGGTCGTGCGCACCGTGCCTTCGCCCCGCGCCTCGCCGGACGAGAGAAGAATGCCGGTGACGATGGCCTTGCAGCGGGCGAGCTGCCCCTGCATTTCGGCGAGATCCTGTGCCAGGTCGCGGTCCCCCGCGAAGGCCGGCACCGCCTCCCAGTCCTTGAGAATCACCGCCAGCGTGGACAAGGGGGTGCCCAGTTCATGCGCCGCGCCGGAGGCGAGCAGGCCCATGCGCACAATGTGCTCCTCCTCGACCGATTGCCGCCGCAGCTCGGCGAGATGCGCGTCGCGCGCCCGCAGATTGGCGGTGACGCGGGTGACGAACAGCACCAGCAGGCAGGCGGCCAGCACGAAGCAGATGAACATGCCCTGCACATGCAGGTTCCAGAAGCCGCCCATATGGCTGTGCGGCATCACCAGATCGCGGTGCCAGACGGTGAGGCTGACGAAGCAGCCGGTGGTGATCGCTACCAGCGTCCAGACCGACCAGGCCTCCAGCAGCACCGCACCGAGGATGACCTGGAGCAGGAACAGCGAGATGAAGGGGTTCTGCGCGCCGCCGCTCAGATAGAGCTGCACGGTGAGGGCCGCGACATCCAGCAGCAACTCGATGAACAGCTCGGTATTGGTCACGTTCTCCTGCCGGCGGTAGCGCAGCAGGCTGACGATGTTGAGAGCGAGCAGGAAAACCACCACCGCCAGCATCTCCGCCAGCGGCAGGGCGATGGCGAACTCGAAATGCACCAGCCAGATCGTCACCAGCTGGCCGATGACGGCGATCCAGCGCAGCTGGGCGAGCAGCAGCAAATTCTTGCGGTTGGTGGTGTCGACGGTGGTCAGCAGCGCCACGGCTAGTCAACTCCCGGTGCCGGCGCGCGGCTGCGTGTTCTCGTCATGCGGGCCCCAGTCAGCCCGGGGACGACCGGCGCGCGGGCGAACCGCGCCTTGCTGCCCCTTCTAGGCGCCACCCGCCTTGACGCCCATTGGGCATTCTGTCCAAGCGCGCCGCCTCCCCCCTCCTGCTAGGTCATGCCCCTGATCTGTCACGCGCGGCGGTCCGACGGGCCGCCCAAAGAACCGTTGCGCACCCCGTGTGGCAATGGCGGGGAAACTCATGCCGTCGTCAAGGCCCGGCACAGCAACGCTGCCCGATGCGACCCGGCGGACCGGGCAGCGCTCAGGGGGCGCCCGGCCGCTGCGCCGCCGCGCGGGGCTTGTGCCGCGGAGCGACGGTCGCGCGCGCCGGCAGCAGCGGTGCCACCGAGGCGCGCCGTCCGTCGCCGTCATCC
>JAESFV010000101.1_pt1 | contig 19390 bp, 21 predicted proteins | sample 9269471 | NCBI WGS metagenome assembly JAESFV01 (sample SAMN14502647, study PRJNA617108) | algae metagenome | isolation source: Symplocastrum torsivum CPER-KK1 and co-occurring heterotrophs from... | place: USA: Central Plains Experimental Range, Colorado | collected 2001-01-01
GTTGACCAACCAGAAGCGCTGGGAGCGGGACATCGAGGCCAAGTACGTTGTGCAGTCTGGGTCGTTGAAGGACATGTCCTTTCGCATTCGACAAGCCACGACTCGCGCCACCGACTTCGAGTCGGATCTGGATGAGTTCCGCTTCATTGTCGAATACCCGCTGGAAGTTCTCTAACCCTGGCAAGCGAGCGGGTTGATTGCCCGCTCGCGCCGTGGTCCTGCTGTCCCCTCGTAGTGCTCCTTTGGTTTGGAGACAGCCCTTGGCGCCCTCGGGCGCCTTTTTTACTTAGGTTAAAGGATGTATGAAAAAGAATCGGCCACTCTAGACGCAAGCAGCCGTGCGGGCAGGCAGTACTACTGGGTGGGATATTCTGCAACGACCTGATCAGAACCCGTCTTGGTCAAGCCAATGACCTGGTAGGCATGCTGTACGCCATCGACTTCCATGCCGGGGGAGCCCGCCGGCATCCCGGGAACAGCGATGCCCAGCAGATCATCGCGCTTGGTGAGTTCGATGACCTGAGCCGCCGGCACATGACCTTCGACGAACTTGCCGTCAATCAGCGCGGTGTGGCAAGACGCCAACCGCGGCGCGACGCCCAGACTTTGCTTCACTGCTGTCATGTTGCTTTCGACATGGTCGACGACTTTGAAGCCATTCGCTTCGAGGTGTGAAATCCACTTCTTGCAACATCCGCAATTGGCATCACGATGGACATCAATCGTCAGGGCATCAGCTGCTTGAACCGCAGACGTGACGGAGAGAGCGGCCAGTAAGGCCAGATATTTAGCTTTCATGTACGTGCTCTTTGCCATCGGCGTGGGTGTGGGTCTTGGGCGAGGCGTTCGGAGCCTGCTCGGCGTGATGATCACCTCCGTTGGACGACGCCTCATCTCCAGCATGGTGGTCATCGCCACTCATATCCGAATGGTGACCTGCCTTAGGTGCGGAGCCACCCTCGCTATCCGTAGCCGCGGCATCGTGATGACCAGGCTCTCCAGCATCACCTGATCCATGATGGTCATCGCCACCGCCACTATTGTCATGATGGCCAGGCTTGTTGTCGCCGTGCTGTCCTTCATGGTTATGCATCTGCGTTTCCCCACCACCGTGCTGATGGCCGCCACTGGATGCGACGAGTGTTTGGTATTGCTTGGCATCCATCGTCGGCAGTTGGTTGAGGAAGGCAACCATGCCCCAGATGTACTCGTCTCCCATGCTCTTGCCCCACGCAGGCATACCCGTTGCCTTGATGCCATGCTTGATCACCCAGAACGCTGCTGACGGATTGCCATCGACACCGATCTTGGCGAGGTTGGGGGGCGCAGGATAAAGCGATTGGCTTAGCTCGGTCTCCGCCACACCTGGCGCCAAATGACAGCCGATACACATGGAGTTGTAGTTGCCCGCACCGGCGCGAATAAGAGCTTGATCATCCAGGTTGGGAACCTCGATGTCCCGCGAACGGACTTCGATAGAGCGGTCACGGGCCATCGTGAGAAACGCATGCACTGCAGGAAAATGGGGATCGTCGGCCCCCACGTTGACCACGCCAAAGTAGGCGCCGGCCAGGACAGCTGTGCTACCGACCACGCCGGCCGCCACCAAAGTTTTAATTGTTCTTTTCATGTCAGGTTCTCAAAACCACATCCGGATACCGGCGACAAAACGCGCCTCGTCTACATCACCGCCCTCGTCGCGCACCATGTCTGCCGTGTTGCCATAGGAGCGGCTCCAGGAAACCCCGATATAGGGGGCAAACTGCCTGACAATCTCGTAACGCAGACGCAAGCCGAGCTCGGTATTTGCCAACCCAGACCCCACACCTCGCTCAGGATCGTTCTTGCCGTAGAAGTTCATTTCGGCAGTTGGCTGGAGAATCAGCCGGTTGGTCAGCAGAATGTCGTACTCGCCCTCCAGTCGGGCAGCAGTTTGGCCATTCTCGCCGACGAAGGCCGTGGCTTCGGCCTCAAAGGCGTAAAGCGCCATGCCCTGGATACCGAAGGCGGCCCAAGTCTGCGGCGACTCCGGTTTGAAGTCCTGGCGAACGCCCGCGACGACATCCCACCAAGGGCCGATCGAGCGGCCGTACAGCAGCTGTAATTCAGCATCCTCGGTCACGCCGTTGGTACGCTCGCCTTCGGAGCGGAACCAGACTCGGTTGATATCACCGCCTACCCAGCCCGACGCATCCCAGGCCAGGGTGCTGCCCTCATCTGCGTCCTGGTATTCGAGCTGATCGAGCAGGAAAAAACTGTTGATGGCGCTGTCGTGAACCTTGTGGCCAGGTAATGGCGGGAAAGCCGCTTGGCGATCAGCATCCGTCAGAACGGGAATCGGCGTACGGCTGGTGGTTCTCGGGGCTTCAGCGGAGCCATGGTTCATCTTTGAATGATCCATGCCCTCCATCTGTCCTTGCATGGCGCCATGCCCCATCTTGCTGTGATCCATAGCCTGGGCCTTCTCTTGGCTCTGGCCGTGGCCCATCTGGCTATGATCCATGCTGCCCGAAGCACCCTGTATGGCACCATGGTCCATCTGGCTGTGGTCCATCGACATGGAGCCGTGCCCCATTGCCGAATGATCCATTTCTTCCGCAGCCTGGGTAACGCCGCCGCTGAGTGCACTCAGCGACACGGCCAGCGCTATGAGGGACGGGCGTGAAAACCTAGTGGTCATGGTTCGAACCTGCTTCGGCTTCGGTGCCGCCATGCTTATCCATCATCTTCTCGTGCCCCATATCGTCATGGTTCATACCCTCATGATCCATGGCGCCATGATCCATCTGATGGCCAGCGGCCTTGCCTTTCGATTGATCTGCAGGCTTGTCACTGGCGTCGGGCGCAGCCGACTCGGCAGCATGTTGTTCGTGCTCGCTGTGCCCCTCACCTGCCAATGACGTCGGCGCGTGCAGAACAGCCAAAAGACTGAACATCGCTGCGCTGCCAAACAGGGCATTACGCTTCATAAAAGTACTCATCAGAAATCTCCTTTACTCATCCACACGGACTTCACGGAACATGCCCGTTTCCATGTGGAGCAACAGGTGGCAGTGATAGGCCCAACGCCCCAACGCATCGGCGGTCACCCGATAGCTGCGCTTGGAACCTGGCGGCATGTCGATGGTGTGTTTACGCACCAGGAAATTGCCGTTCGCATCCTCCAGATCACTCCACATGCCATGAAGATGGATCGGGTGAGTCATCATGGTGTCGTTGACCAGCGTGATGCGAACACGCTCGCCGTACTTGAGGCGCAGAGGCTCGGCGTCAGAGAACTTGATTCCATCGAAGGACCAGGAGAATTTCTCCATATGCCCGGTGAGGTGCAGCTCGATGGTGCGACTTGGCTCACGCCCGTCCGGATCAGGGAAGGTGCTGCGCAGGTCAGAGTACGTGAGGACGCGTCGGCCGTTGTCTCGCAAACCAATACCTGGGTCGTCCAACTTATGCGTTGGTGTCATGGTTTGCATATCGACCAGCGGGTTGTTGGTCTCTGAGGCTGGGTGTGCCTGCATGGCACCTGCCATGCCTGCCATGCCTGCCATGCCCGAATGATCCATTCCCGCCATCTGGCTGTGATCCATGCCGGCCATGCCACCCTGCATGCTCCCATGATCCATGCCCGACATACTGCCGTGATCCATCCCGGCCATGCTCCCATGATCCATGCCGCCCATGCTGCCGTGGTCCATGCCCATGTCACCCATGGCAATCAGTGGGCGCGGGTCAGGGCTTGGTACCGGTGCACTCAACCCTTCCTGTACCGCAAGGGTGCCGCGCGCATAGCCAGTGCGGTCCATGGATTGGGCAAACACGGTATAGGCCTGTTCGCTGTCTGGTTCGATGATCACGTCGTAGGTCTCGGCCACGGCGATACGGAACTCGTCGACGCTGACCGGTTTGACGTGCAGACCATCGGCCGCAACCACAGTCATCTTCAGGCCTGGGATGCGCACATCGAAATAGGTCATAGCCGAGGCATTAATGAACCGCAGGCGGATCTTTTCGCCTGGTTTGAATATGCCGGTCCAGTTGCCATCAGGTGCCTGGCCATTCATCAGGTAGGTGTAGGTGTAGCCACTGACGTCAGCGAGATCCGTCGGGCTCATCTTCATCTCGGCCCACATCTTGCGATCGGCTACGGCGGCGGACCAACCCATCTCGCTTACGTCATCGATGAAGTCACCAACGGTGCGTTTGTGCTGGTTGTAGTAGTCCGACTGTTTCTTGAGCTTGGCCAGTACCCGCGTTGGATTTTCATCCGTCCAGTCGCTCAGCAACACGACGTAATCACGGTCGTAACTGAAGGGCTCGGGCTCCTTGGCATCGATGACCAGCGCGCCGTATACGCCGACCTGCTCCTGCAGCCCCGAGTGACTGTGATACCAGTAGGTACCGTTCTGGTTGACCTTGAACTTGTACTCATACATGCCATCAGGGGCGATGCCATGGAAGCTCAGGCCAGGAACACCATCCATGTTCGCCGGCAGGATGATGCCGTGCCAATGGATGGAGGTGTCCTCCTTGAGGCGGTTGCGCACGCGCAATGTGACGGTATCGCCTTCGCGCCAACGAAGAATCGGCCCAGGGAGCGAGCCGTTGATGGTCATGGCCGTGCGCGCTGCGCCGGTGATGTTCACCGGGGTTTCACCGATGAATAGGTCGAATTCGTTACCAGTCAGTACGTTGGGCTGGCCGGGGCTGTTCACCGCCCAGACCGGCGTGCGCCACAGGCCAAGTCCGCCGATAATACCGGTGGCTGCCAGGCCTTTGACGAAGGTGCGCCTTGTGGTTTTGCTTTGCATGCCGTTTTGTCCAATCCGTCAAATGAGCCGGTGATGGTGTGCCCGGTCTCGGGTTCATGGCTGCTTCAATGTCGGGGATTTACCCCTCAACTTTCCACGTCGGTGCATTGCACAATGCCTTACCGACGATGAGCAGTATGAAACTGCCATATTTCAACCATCCGGGTGATTACATTTCTGTAAGGTAGATGACTTCAGCAGTTGGTGTGCTCTGCTTGCTCGGTTGGACTGCTGGCTACAGGAGCCTCAACTTTCTGCTGCTGGGCCACCCGGTAGGCCTCCAGAGACGTCTGGCGTGCCTGCTCCATGCGTGCAAACGTGCGATCAGCACCGCCTTCGGCCATCGCCAGGCTGGAAACACTCAGGGCAGCAACTACAAACAGGGTTTTGATCGATTTCATTTCGTTAATCCTCAGAAGTTTAGAAGCCCCTGTAACTAGAGGGGGACGAGCGTTAAGCTCGCTGCTACGTTAACCACGACGCCCTGTCAGCAACCTGATCCGAACATTACAGTTCTGTCAGTTTGCTATTTCTTTCTTGTAGGCCCTCCTGAAGGCTCGGTACTGTCTTCCTGCCCGCGCAGCCTTGCGGATTCCATGGGCCTGATCGGTAGCAATGCCTGAGCTAACTCGTTCATTCGCACCGACGGATCGCGACCATCAAACAATCAAGAGAGATAGCCACTATGTCGAACAAATCCAACGTAGCTACCGGTGCCGCCTTGGCTCTGGTGGCCGCCAGCCTGTTCTCCACCCTGCCCGTCCAGGCTGCTCAGGAAACCAAAGCAGCAGAAGTGAAGTGCTTCGGGATCAATGGTTGCAAAGGGCAGAACGACTGCATGACCGCGAAAAACGACTGCAAAGGCCAAGGCGAATGCAAAGGCCAAGGGTTCAAGTTGATGACCCAGACCAAATGTGACGAAGCCGGTGGCAAAACCAGCGAATAAGGCGGTTCAGGGGAGTGCATGCCACTCCCCTGCTGGAGTCTCGAATGAGTAAGCGCAAAACTCTGGGTTTCGGTCTTGGCCTTCGTAACGAGTATTACCGGCAGATCCTGGAGGAACGGCCTGCGGTCGACTGGTTCGAGATCATTTCCGAGAATTACCTGGTGGAGGGCGGCAAGGCTCTCTACTTCCTTGATGCGATCGGCGAGCACTACCCCCTGGTGATGCACGGAGTATCTCTTTCGATTGGCGGCTCACATGCCTTGGACATAGACTACCTACGACAGCTCAAGCAGCTGGCGGATCGGGTGCAGCCTCAGTGGGTGTCTGATCACCTGTGCTGGAGTCGAGGCAACGCCCATCAACTTCACGATCTGCTACCGCTGCCGTTTACCCAGGAGAGCCTGCTGCATGTCGCGGCCCGGGTGCGCTTGGTGCAGGATGTTTTGGAACGTCCCATCGTGCTGGAGAACGTTTCCTCCTACGTGCAGTGGACAACATCCAGCATGAGCGAGTCTCAGTTCCTCTCGGAGCTCAGTTACCTGACCGGGTGCGAGCTGCTTCTCGACGTGAACAACGTCTACGTCAGTTCGCGCAACCAGGGTTTCGACCCTTGGCAGTTCATCATGGAATTGCCGCACGAGCGGATTCGGCAAATTCACCTGGCCGGGCACAGCGATTACGGGCAGTACCTCATCGACACCCATGACCAGCCCATCGCTGATCCGGTTTGGTCTCTCTACAGCAAGACTTTGAGCTACTTGGGCCCGACATCGACCTTGATCGAGCGGGATGACCAGTTTCCGCCGCTGGAAGAGCTGTTGTCCGAATTAGCACATGCCCGTGCTATCGCCAAATCTGTGATATCGGGGGCCACCCCTTGAGCCTGATCGCCCTACAGACTGCATTTGAAACTTACCTGACAGGTGACAGTGCCCTGCCCTCCAACGAGCTTTTGGAGCAGATCCGAGGTAGCACAGCGCTGAGTGCTCTCGAAGGCCTGCAGATCTACCACAACGCTTACCGTTCGCGCCTGCTTGCGGTCTTGCGAGAAGACTTCCCTGCCCTGCTTCACTGGATCGGCAACGAATCATTCGAGCAGCTCGCACTGGCCTACTTGGCCGCCTGGCCACCACGACATTTCAGCATTCGCTGGCTGGGCGAGAAGCTGCCCGAGTTCATTAGCAGCTACGTCGAAGAACCCCAACTATCGCCGATGCGCGAACTCGCGGAACTGGAATGGGCCTTTACACTGGCCTTCGACGCTCAGGATGTCGAAGCGCTTTCGCTGGAGACCATGAGTGATTTTTCGGCTGAAGACTGGATTTCACTCAGGGTTTCCCTGACTGCATCTGCCCGGTGGTTGCAGCTGCAGTACAACACGCTGGAGTTGTGGAAAGCCGCCAAGTCCGGCAGCTTGCTGCCTGATATTACCCGCCTGCCAACGAACCTAGCCTGTCTTGTTTGGCGTCATGAACTCGTCTGCCAGTACCGGAGCCTGGAGCCAGCGGAGGCTTCGGCATTGCAGTTTCTCATCGAGGGCGGATCGTTCGCTGAACTCTGCGAGTCGTTGAGCGCCACGCATGGCGAGCAAGCTCCCTTGCAAGCCGCGACCTGGTTGAAGTTGTGGGTCAACGACGGTTTGCTAAAGCGCGGCCAGCTATTACACGAATGACCCGGAACCTTTAGGCTAGCGCTCTCTCTTTGGCCACTCCGAGCGCTTCTATGACTCACCGCATCATGCATTTCAAACAGCAAGCCTTGCTTGACCCGGAGACCTATCAGGCAATGCTGGCCGACGGCGTTGGTCACTGGGAGCGGCTTGCAGGAGAAGTCGTCGGCATAGAAGACGAAAAAAGCCACGAGTTCGCTGCATTGAAAAGCCTGTTCAAGCGCAAGCGGTACTCCTATGACACGCTGGAAATGCGCGAGCCAGGCGATCACTCAAACTGGCTTCGCGGCCGAGATGGTTCAGAAGGTATGACCAACGAGGTCACCAGTATCCCAGGGCTAAAAGAGCTCTCAGAACTGGAGATTTAGTGGGATAGCAGGTCAGCGCTCAAGCGCTGACCTGGGCCGAATAGCCAAGCTCCTGGATGAGTTCGCGGATCGATTCGGCACTTTCTGTGCTCTCAACGGTGACCTTGCCGGCCGCTCGATCCACTTCTACTCGTGCATCCTGATCCAGAGCTTGAATGGCCTTCGTGATTTTGCTCACGCAACTGCCACAGCCCATCCCCGCAACACTCAGACTAAACATGTCTTTCACCTCATTTCGTCCGCGGCTCAAGTTACCGCACGGACAGCATCGACCTTGACACGATGGCAAGGTCAAGCCCGTAAGCGCTACAAAAGGATCAGCCGTTTACCACGGGCGTAAGGATGGGGGTTGGTGAACACACCACGACATGCCTTGCGCCCCTCGTCAGTGCGACGTATAGATTCTGGGGGGTCATAAGCTCAGGATGCAGGACAACCGAGACATCCGCCTCCAGCCCCTTGAGAAGTAATGTGCTGCCTACAGAGCGTCTTGCGATCGGTCGGGCAAGGTGTCTATTGCGCTCTCGCGCTTGAATGGCTGCACTCAGAAAGTCGGCAGCACCTCCCACCACCGCTTGCATTGCAGACCGGCAGCAGTACAGAGCCTCCGGTCGGTATACACGTGCCCCGTGCTGCTCAGCGAGCGTATCGATCACACGGAGCGCTTGCCCCAATGTTGGCGCTGCTACGAAATCGATCGCCGCAGCCTCGGCCGCGGTCGGAGGCGTTCGGGCCCTTCCTGCACGCAGCGACTCCACGCGCGTTCGCAGGTTTGCTGCACCTACCCCCGTCATTACGCTGGAAGCAAACTCCACAAGTTGTGCCAGAGCATTGGCACCCTGCAAGTCAAAGTTCCTGGCGAAGTTGACGAGATCTCTCAGGTCGACGGCTTCTACGGCCATGGCACCGGGTGTCTGGCTCGTGAGCTGATGGCGACCTTGCACGTTGATGGAGTCCCCGATGATGAGGACGCTACCCTGAGCGTTGGGAGCTTCGGTTCTCGCGGCCACCAGTCGCTGCTGAACTTCGGTTCCGGCGTTTAGCTGCACCCAACGCACTTCTGCTGGAGCCGTGCGCAGATCCACCGGCTGACCAGCTTGAAGTTGTTGCCTTATGGCGAGCAGCCACTGCCCGAGGTTCTCAGCTCCAGCCAGCCGCCAGCGCCACGGTATCCTCAACTCTCCCGCTGCGGGAAACAGGGGTTGCACCTCATTCGCCCAATGCACCAGTCGATTGCCACGGAAGCTGAATATGGCTTGCATCGGGTCACCGAGCACGCAGGTCGGAAGCACCTGGGCCAAACCAGACACGATGGCGTGCTGGACGACGTTGCAGTCTTGGTACTCGTCGACAAGCAACCGTGCATAGGTGGCGCGAAGGGGCTGAGCGAGGTGACCGGCCTGCAACAACTGCATGGCGGCCTCCCGAATTGCCGGGTAGTCAGTATTGGGTTGATGCAGCTGTAGGATCTGCGGGTTATGGCCGCTTCGCGCTGGGAACTTAGCGATCAGGCGCATCGAGAATCCGTCAATGGTGGAGACTCGATATGCGGAGTTAGGAACACCGGCTCGTCTCAGGCGCGCCCGTAAGGCCGCAACGCCGGCGTTCGTATGTGTCAAGACGAGGATGGGTTTGCTCTGCGTATGCGCGATGAGCGTCTCGGCAATCAATTGCGTTTTTCCACAACCTGCGGGGGCCGTTATGGAGCCACGCTCGATAGCGAAAAGATCAATCTCAGGGGGCACTTGTAAACGTCCAGAGCTGATTCGTGACTGCCATGAAGCCCGGTTCGGCGTTCTGTAAAGACGGACCGACGATGTCCCTTGCAACCTCCTGATAGGTTGTCAGCGACTTGAACCAGCCGCTGTTGCGGATACGGGATGCGGTTCCCAGCAGCTCTCGTCTCTCAGGTGAGTACCCATCCACGAGTCGCTTGGCTCGGATATCGTTCAGCGTCACGCGGCCTTGGGACTTCGTCTGAATGTGTGCGTTCATCAGCTCTGCACCCACTATTGTTTCGGCTTTCGCCAGAAGTGCATCGAGTGCTTGCTCACTGAGATGGCGGAAGATCTCGTCCTCCAACGTGAGGCCTGGTCGCCATGTAAGAATTTGCCCGCCGGCGGCCAAGAATGCTTCAGCGAGCCCCGCGGTCGAAGGCTTGTCGGCATCTACAAAAACCATCACGCGGTAACCCAAGTTCAGAAGTGCTGTTCCCCGGATAAGACTGTTATCGGGGCTTCCCCCGCCGGCGTCCACATACGCGCCGCCATGGGCCAGGAATGAGGTAGCGCCAAGACTGACCCACCATTGGTCAAGGCCACGCGCGAAGCCAACCTCGCTGGCACCCTCGCAAACGATGATGGATTTGGCGAGGAATGCTTCGGGGTCCTTCCGAAGGGTACTTTGTACCTCGTTGGCTTCCCCAGCTGGCATAACACTGTGGCGCTGAGGTGCTGACCGAACAACGAATAACTGGCTGCCGGACAGCTCGCGCAGCGCGACCGGCGAGTGCGTCGTCATGAACACTTGCAACGGAGCGGCAGCGTCCTTTGCACCCAGCGAGTCCAGGAATCGCATGAGCCGATGAGGTTCAAGCCCGTATTCCACCTCATCAACCAGGGCAATTGGCGCGGCGCTGGCCGCAGCCCTTTGAAGCCCTGCCACTAGCAAGCGTGACGAGCCCGTGCCAAGGGAGCGCAGCGGAATACCTGTTTCACTGTGCAGCGCGATCGCCCCCTCGCCAATCGACACAGAATGTGCGTCAAGGAGCGCCTGAGGCATAGCCCCGACCGAAACGCCAAGATGCTGTGCTGTGCGTTGCACGACCTCAAGCGTCTGGGTCAGATGTTCGGCTGCTTGATTGCCAAAGTTCGCTCTTGCTTGCCTAGCGGCGCGCGCCAGTTCAGCACCAAGCTCGGCGCGCTCATCGGTAGTCGATTGAGCACTGAGCCACGACTCCACGACAAGTTCGAACTCGCAAAGCTGCCGATACGGGCGGGTGCTAGTGCCGCTCGTTCCTTCCAGGGAAGAGTGCGTTCGAGTTGCTGCTGCTCCGCACGCTCAGAAAAAAGTGTCCAGGTAGGTTCCAAATCGGCACCAACTTGCAGGAGCAAGGTGATGACGGTCTCCAGCCCCGCTCGCGGTTCGTCTTCGACTTCTCCCGTTCCTGGATTGAATCCACGCAAGAACTAGCCGTAAACATCGATATCCATCAGCGATACCGGCAAATCGCCAAGCGTCACACTGATGGTGATGGGTGTTTCGACGTTCAGAGCGAAGAAGTCCATGTCGCCGAACGTGCCGCCCCGGCGGGCACCGACGCAAAGGTCAATCGCATCTAGAATGCTGGACTTTCCACTATCGCCAGGACCTATGAGGCAGTTAATTCCTGGGGCCGGCACCCAGTCGAGCGCCTGGATAGATCGGAAGTTGCTGATAATCAGTCTGCGAATGCGGGCCACGGAGAGTCCTCATGGGTTAACGACGACCAGTCTCCTACCCGCAGCGGCAACAGTCCATCGAACGTCACCTCGTCACTATGTGTTGCGACAGATAGGTCGGACCGGAAACTACCGTACGGCATTTTCCGGTCAGATGCGCTTCTGAATAATCACCTGGTCGGTGGTATGGAAGCCTATCCGATGTCCGTTGATTTCAACCTCAGAGCATTGAAGACCACCGACGCCGAGCTGACACTCATCGCCAGCGCAGCAATCAAGGGCGACAGAAGATGCCCCGTCAGCGGGTACAGCAGCCCCGCTGCTAGCGGGATTCCCATCGCGTTGTAGAGGAACGCAAAGGCGAGGTTCTGCCTCATGTTTTTCACGGTTGCCACTGACAGGGTGCGCGCTCGCAGGATGCCCATCAGATCTCCCTTGACCAGCGTCACTTGGGCGCTGTTCATCGCCACATCGGTACCGGTGCCCATGGCGATACCTACGTCAGACCTGGCCAGGGCGGGCGCATCGTTGATGCCGTCACCCGCCATGGCGACACGACGGCCATAGCCCTGCAAATCGGCGACCAGTTTCTCCTTATCCTGCGGTTTGACCTCACCATGCACTTCCTCGATTCCGAGCTGCTTCGCCACGGCTCTTGCTGTGGTGAGGCCATCACCAGTGGCCATGATGACCTTTACGTCTTCGCTTTGAAGCTTGGAGACAGCCTGTTGAGAAGTAGGCTTGATCGGATCGGAAACGGCCAGGAGTCCCGCCAGGCGACCATCAACGGCCAAATAGATGATGCTGATGCCTTCCAGACGCAGTTGCTCGGCGCGATTGCGCAGCGGGGTAATATCGACGCCCGCCTCGTCCATCAGTGCGGTGTTGCCGAGCTGCAGCTGATGGTCATCGACCTGGCCGCGCACACCAATACCCGAGCCAGATTCGAAAGTGTCCGGTTTGACCAGTGCAATGCCCTGACCGCGCGCATGATCGACGATGGCATGAGCCAGCGGGTGCTCACTACCCTGGTCGAGACTAGCAGCCAGGCGCAGCACTTCATTGGAGTCGTAACCGCCTGTCCCTTCCGCACTATGAAATACGGGACGCCCCTCAGTCAGGGTTCCAGTCTTGTCGACGATGAGCGTGTCGATCTTGCATAGATTTTCGATGGCGCTGGCATCGCGGAACAACACACCGCTGCTAGCGGCCTTGCCAGTCGCAACCATGACGGACATCGGGGTTGCCAGACCCAGAGCGCAGGGACACGCAATGATTAGCACCGCCACCGCATTGATCAGGCCAAATACCCAGCCTGATTCCGGCCCTAATAGCCCCCAGCCGAAGAAGGTCAGAATCGCGATCAGGATCACCCCGACCACGAAATACCCTGCCACCGCATCAGCCATACGCTGCATGGGGGCCTTGGAACGTTGGGCTCTGGCCACCATCTGAACGATCTGCGACAGCATGGTCTCGGCACCGACCTTCTGCGCCTCCATCACCAGGCTGCCGTGGGTGTTCAGGGTGGCACCGATGAGGGTATCCCCTGCCCGCTTGGTGACGGGCACCGGCTCGCCGGTGAGCATCGACTCGTCGACAGCGCTCTCGCCCTCCAGCACGGTGCCATCCACCGGGACTTTTTCGCCCGGCCGGACACGCAAGTGGTCACCCTGATGGACGTGGGTCAGCGGAATATCTTCTTCCTGGCCGTCAGGCCTGATGCGCCGGGCAGTCTTGGGGGCCAATCCCAGCAGTGACTTAATGGCGGCAGAGGTCTGCGAGCGGGCTTTGAGTTCGAGCATCTGGCCCAACAGCGTGAGCGAGATGATCACCGCGGCGGCCTCGAAGTAGACGCCGATGCGTCCATCCTGAACGAAGGCCGCCGGGAACCACTGCGGAACCAAGGTAGCGGCCACGCTGTAGAGGTAGGCAGCGGCCGTTCCCAAACCGATCAGGGTCCACATGTTGGGGCTGCGGTGGCGGATGGAGTCAATGCCGCGGGTGAAGAATACCCAGCCACCCCATAGCGTCACGGGCGTCGCCAGAGCCAGCTCGACCCAGTTCTGGGTCGTGCCATGAAACAGTTGCAAGGAATGGCCGGCCATCGCCAATACGGTCACGATGACGGTCAACGGTAGGGTCCACCAGAACCGCAGCGAGAAGTCCTTCAGCTCTGGATTTTCCTCCTCTTCCAGCTCCGGGATGACAGGTTCCAGCGTCATCCCGCAGATCGGGCAGTTTCCGGGAGCCGGTTGACGGATTTCTGGATGCATCGGGCAGGTGTATTCAGCACCTACAGGTGTCGATGTGGGTGCTGGAGTCGCGTGCTGGTGATGCTCCCCATGAGACTGATGGCTCATGTACTGATGAGGATCTGCTTGGAATTTCTCTAGGCACTTCGCACTGCAGAAATGATAGGCCTTCCCTTCAAAGCTCTCGCGATAAGGGCCATCAGGTTTGACCTCCATGCCACACACCGGGTCGCGCTGGCTCTCGGAGTGGGCGTGCGAGTTATGTGAATGATCCTGGTCATGATGGCAGGAGGTCTTTTGCATGCGATCTATGTCCTTTCTTCGTCCTTGGAAACAGCGGTGCTGCTGGAGTGGGAGTGCCCGCCGTGATTGTGGCCAAACAGATGCATCAGCGGGCATAGCAGCAGGATGAGGTACGGCAGGGCCTGCGAAAGATGACCGTAATGCTCACGCGCTACATAGAAGATGCCGATTACGGCCAGCATGATCAGAGCAATGCCAATCTTGCTCTTCCAAAAAGGTGGTTCCGTAGTGCCAGTGTGGTGCGTGTGATCCATGACAATAGCCTCGGTTCAATGACCATAGAATCAGCATAGGTTACTCTGGCCAGGCAGAGTTGACGCGTATCAATGGAGTTCAGCGTACGGTCACCTTACCGACCATTCCCGACTGATAATGTCCTGGAATATTGCAGGCGAACTCCAGATCAGTAGCGTCGGAGAAGGTCCAGATCAGCTCTTCGCGTGCACCTGGCTCGACCAGAACGCTGTTGGGATCGTCGTGCTCCATGCCGACCATCTTCATGCCGCCCATGGCGTGGTCCATTTTGCTCATGTCATGCGCTGCAGTCGGGGACAGCGTGCCGTTCTGAAACATCGCAGCCATCTCTTTCTGATGCGCAGCATGGGATGCCGCTTTGCCAAGGTTGAACTCGTGCAGCAGGGCTCCCTCGTTCAGCAGTACGAAGCGAACCGTCTCGCCCGCCTTGATTTCCATTGCCTTGGGTTCAAAGAAGATGTCCCCCATCCGGACTTCGATGGTGCGATCTACTGCCTGACTGTCTCCCGGTTGCCCGATACTGTCTTTCTTGTGGCCCGGGCTGGCCAGCGCATTGGCAGCACTGAGCAGTAAACCAAGGGTGGTGATTATGAAAGCGGGTCTGAGTTTCATGGTGTGCCTCTGAGGTGTTGAGGAGGGATGAGTCCCGATGCTAATGAGGTGCAACTGGCGGTACGCTGACGCGAAAACTACATCGCAGTAAGGTTCGTCAGATCGGTGCTACCCAGCCCGCGGCCAACGGGTAGCACCGGTGCCGGACTAACGCAGAGCAAACTCACCGACCATTCCCGCCTGGTAATGCCCAGGCAATGTACAGGCGAAGCTCAAACTGCCCGCCTGAGGGAAGGTCCACACGAACTCTTTAGTTGTGCCGGGCTCGACGAGAACCGCGTTCGGGTCGTCATGCTTGGCTTTGATGACTTCCGGATAGCCTGGAGGGTTGGAGTCTCCCGTGCCATAACGCTCATGCCAGACAATGCGCTCGGCCATGCCGGTCGGGGTCAGTGTGCCGTCCTTGAACAAGGACGCCATCTTGCGCTGGTGCTCCAGCTGGGACGCTGCCTGCCCGATGTTGAACTCGTGCATCAACGCGCCCTCGTTCTTCAGAACGAAGCGCACGGTTTCACCTGGCTTCACATCGATCGTTTTCTGGCTGTAGTTGATGTCGTCCATCTTTACCAAGATGGTACGAGTCGCTGGCGTCGCCTGGGCCTGCTGCCCAATGCCATTGCTACTGCCGCCGACCTCGGCAAATGCCGGAAAGGTGGTGCTGATGAACAGAGTGCTGATCAGCAGTTTAAGGGGTAAGCGTTTCATGGTGAGACCTCGCGATGGGTGCTGGAAATCTCATGCTATTCCCCGCTTCCTGCCAGGCCGCTGACCCCAAAACTACAATTGCGTCAGCTGGGAAAAAGCACGGCGCCATAAAGGCGCCGCTAGGCCAAAGGAGCAATCACGGAAGGCCTGGAAGATGGGAAAATCCTTATCGATGGCACTCTTTGTCGGCCATCATTAGCTTGTGCTCGCGGATCATTTGAGCCAGCACGTCGTCTACCAGCTTGTCATGCTTTTCCATCCAGGCCAGATGCTCTTCGGCAGACATGTTTGGCGCGGGATGTTCGTTGTGCAGCTGGCTCATGATGTCTTCGAGCATGTTCATATGCTCCTTCATGTGCACATGCCGCTCGCCGACCGGGGCCTTCTCCGCCTGGATCAGCACGGCTTCTGCTTTGTCGCGCATCTGCTGGATGCGCTCGAATACACGGTCGCTGCCCCCTTCGGCCCAAGCCATGGAAGACAGCAGTAGCGAACCAACCAGAAGCAAAGGTTTCAGCGATTTCATGGGCAGTCTCCATCAGTGCAAACTATGGCCGGCACCTCTGCTTTTGGTCTGTCGAGGGCCGAGAGCACAACCTAGTACTCATGCTTGCACCCTAGACAAGCCACCCTGTCAATGAGCTGAAGTCAGAATTACATTTTCGTAAGCTTCTGGTTGGGGCCGCGGTTTGCCTGCAAACTCAGGCCACCCGACTTTTGGAGTCTGCACACATGAAACTACTGGTAGCTGAAGACGAACCCAAAACCGGTACGTACCTCCAGCAAGGTCTCACCGAGGCTGGGTTCAATGTCGACCGGGTTATGACCGGTACAGATGCCCTTCAGCATGCACTTAGCGAAGCCTATGACCTGCTAATTCTGGATGTAATGATGCCTGGGCTGGACGGTTGGGAAGTGCTGCGCATGTTGCGCGCAGCAGGAAAAGACGTCCCCGTACTGTTCTTGACGGCACGCGATGGTGTGGAAGACCGCGTTAAAGGGTTGGAGCTGGGTGCGGACGACTACCTGATCAAGCCATTTGCTTTCTCAGAGCTTCTGGCCAGGGTCAGAACGCTGTTGCGCAGAGGTAATGGTTCGCCGACGCAGACCACCATGAAAATTGCCGATCTGGAAGTCGATCTGATGAAGCGGCGTGCGATCCGTGGCGGGAAAAGAATTGACCTGACCGCGAAGGAGTTTTCACTGCTGGAACTGCTACTGCGCCGGCGCGGCGAGGTGCTCCCGAAGTCGCTGATTGCCTCTCAGGTTTGGGACATGAATTTCGACAGCGACACCAATGTCATTGAGGTTGCGGTACGCCGGCTACGCGCAAAAATCGATGACGATTTCGATCTCAAGCTGATTCATACCGCCCGCGGCATGGGATACATGATGGATGCTCCGGAGTGAATATGAAGCACCTTTCGCTGACCGCACGCATGAGCCTGATGTTCATGTCCGCGGCAATTGCAGTCCTGACGGTAGCAGGGCTGAGTTTCAATATGCTCAGCCAGCACCACTTCAAGATGCTGGATCGGCAGGCCCTGGTGGAGAAACTCGAATCCGCCAAACATATCCTCAACAATGCTCGCGGTGAAGCGAGCCTTTCGGAAGAATCACCGCAGTTGCGGGCCTTGCTGGGAGCCCATCAGGATCTGGCCGCCACTATCCTGGCCAGTGACGGTTCTGTACTGTTTTCCGACCCCAGAGCAGTCGAAGTACCTGAGCGTTTCAGACGTGCAAATGAGCAGAGCATGTGGGAGTGGCAGAACGGCCAACACATGTACCGTGGCATGACGGAGCAAATCTCGGTAGCCGATCAGGCTGAGCCGCTCACTGCGTTGCTGATTCTTGACGTCACCAATCACACACACTTTTTCGACACGCTGCAACGATGGTTTTGGATTGGATTGGTCATCAGCGCCCTGTTCAGTGCCGCACTCGGCTGGGTGGTTGCTCGCAGTGGCCTCAAGCCTCTGCGGCAAGTCACTCGCGTGGCCTCCGGGATGTCCGCCCGATCATTGCAGGAGCGAATTCCTCTCGAACCAGTACCGCAAGAACTTCAGCAGTTAGTTCTGTCCTTCAACGCGATGCTGGCTCGACTTGAAGAGGCCTTCATTCGACTCTCCAACTTCTCGGCGGACATCGCACACGAACTACGAACGCCCGTCAGCAACCTCATGACCCATACTGAGGTGGTCTTGAGCCATAAGCGCGACATCACCGCATACGAGGAGAACCTCTACTCCAACTTGGAAGAATTGAAGCGCATGTCTCGAATGATTGATGACATGCTGTTCTTGGCCAAGGCTGATAATGGCTTAATCATCCCAGAGCAGGCCAGGATCGAACTGGCTGACGTAGTCTACAAGCTGTTTGACTACTACCACCTCCTAGCCGAAGAGCGTGGCATTGAGCTATCGCTCACAGGCACAGGCCAAGCGCAGGGGGATCGGCTGATGCTTGATCGCGCGCTATCCAATTTGCTATCTAATGCGCTGCGCTACACGCCGGCGGGAAAGACAATTTCGGTTCTGATCCGCCAGGCAGCGGACTCAACCACATTCAGCATCGAGAACCCAGGGGACACAATCAGCTCAGAGCATCTAGAGAAGCTCTTCGACCGCTTTTACCGGGTCGACCCCGCTCGGCGGGAGGGAAGCCCGAGCAACGCCGGGCTCGGACTTGCCATCACCCGGTCCATCATTGAGGCTCACAAAGGCCGCATCTGGTGCACCTCAGCCGCTGGCCTCACGGGCTTTCACATCGAATTGCCCCATTCCAGATGATGCCGGTCTGGCGGTAAGTAGGCTACAGCTAACCGCTAGCCCAACTTAAAAGGGTGGGTGCAACTCGACTGAGCGCAGATTGCACTCGCCATCCAGATAGGCAACGAGCGGTGAGATGACACCAGAGCACCCCATTCGCTCTCGGGTAGTAGTTTATGAAGTTTGGAAACGGCATCCCCCACGCTTGCTTCGCCAACCCAATCCAATGCTCGAATGGCGTCTCCCGCTCCAGTAGCGCCTAGAGCCATCAACCATCGAGGCGCATACCGAATCGATACGGTGGTCTTGCCAACCTGAAGCTCCCTAGAACGTCCGTCGGTTAGAAAGACATAGCCAACTGGAACCTGTGTACTCAGCCCTAATTTATTCGCGGCACGAGCCCCGTGGTCGACCAGCACCTCACCCAGCGCATTAGCCAGCGAGTGGACAACCTTCTCGGGTGCCGGCGGGCGCACGCCGAACCGAGTTTCGACTGCGGCAACATAAATGCCCCGAGCAACGCGAAACAGCTTTCCACCTTCGATCAGGCGAGAGAGTCCTCGCTGCACAGCATGGCGAGAACCATCGAGAGTCAGATCCGCTGCCAAGCTCAGAGAACTGACCAGAACAGTGCCAACAAGCAATGCCCCATTGAAAAAACCTTTCACCCGTTTACTCCTTTTGTTTGGGCATCAAACGTAATTGAATCTCAGAGAGTAGCTGGACGAGAGGCGATCCTGTAAGTCACCTTGATGGGAAAGAAACTTGATGTGGCATCAAGAAAAAGCCTAGCTGGGGAAGCTAGGCTTTATATGGAGTAGAAACTTAACTATAGATTGTCAGCAGCGACCTTATACCGCTACGAGATATCAATAGTCGTCAGCCAGCTCTTCCTGGGCTGCGAGACGTGCAGAGGTTTCAGCCTGTGGCTTAGACATCAACTTGTCGCGAATCATACCTTCCAGCTTGTCCATAGTGGGTTTGTTTTCCAACAGCCACTTGATGGTATTGGCCTTACCTTGACCAATCTTGTTGCCTTCGAAGGAGTACCAGGCGCCGGATTTCTCAACGAAGCTATTAGAAACTGCTAGGTCAACAATCTCGCCGGCTTTGCTAATACCTTGTCCGTAGAGGATCTGGAACTCGGCCTGTCTGAATGGAGCAGCAACTTTGTTCTTGACAACTTTCACGCGGGTTTCGCTGCCGACCACCTCTTCGCCTTCCTTGACCGCACCGGTACGGCGGATGTCCAGGCGCACCG
>JAESFV010000351.1_pt1 | contig 19145 bp, 17 predicted proteins | sample 9269471 | NCBI WGS metagenome assembly JAESFV01 (sample SAMN14502647, study PRJNA617108) | algae metagenome | isolation source: Symplocastrum torsivum CPER-KK1 and co-occurring heterotrophs from... | place: USA: Central Plains Experimental Range, Colorado | collected 2001-01-01
AGCGTTAGGATTCGGCATTAATTTCAAGGCTCAAAGTACTTCTTCCTTCTTGACGGGAGCATCTTTCAGTGTATCCCTTTTTGCTTCCTTTTTTAACTGGTCACTTATTTCCGCCTCGCTGCACTAGAGAGTTTAACAGCAACTTAGGACAAAGCTGCCTAGTTACTTTTTAAAAATGCTCAATCACAGCATCTATCGGCAGCAAGCTGAAAAAAACGAAATAACTGCTAAGGCAGCCAAGGATGGTTTCCCTGACTGTGCTGTTATCATGTGCTTTTATGCAGCTCTCCATTGGGTTAATGATTATGCATTTCGTAATAATGAAATGACAGAGCTAAACCCAACTTTCTATGGCTATGAAACTTCTAATCATGAAGCTCGAAAAAAATATGTGAAAAGAATTGCTAGGCAGAGGCGATATATTAAATTGGAAACTGCTTATAAAAATCTTTTTGATGAAAGTATGAAAGCTAGATACCTAAAAGAATTAGAAAATGAAAATTGTACTGCTAGGGAACATTACCTAGAAATCGGAATTCAGTTTTGTTTTGATTATTTAGATCAAGTAAAAAAGGGCTTGCTCTAAAATCCTTAGATACAGCTCAAAAGAACTGTTGAAGCAATTTTTTCTTTAAGCGCTCACTTTTGGGGAGCGCTTAAAAAGGCAAAAAATAAAAGCATAAGAACATCAAAAAGTTATGCTGTTTTTTAAGATTCATCAATAAAGATTAAAGAAACAAGAGGAGCCTAAGTGCGCCAAATTCTAATTACTTGGTTCTATAAGCGCAGAAGCAGTATTGTTAAATATTCAATAGTTATCTTCTGTGTAGTTATTTTGGCAATTCTTATGCACACTTCTATAGGAGAAAGCAGAGGATTTTTAGCAACAATTTTAGTCAATATTGAGGGTATCAGTATTTTTACAGCTTTAGTAATCTACATCTTAGAAGGAAGTGAACGTAAACAAAAAAAGCATTACGAAGCTTGGCAAATCATTAAAACAGTACAGGGGACAAATGATAACTATGCAACAATTAAAGCACTTCAAGATTTAAATGCTGAAGGAGTAATTTTATCAGAAGCAGGCGCTGTGCTTGAGCTATCAGGAGCAAACCTAGCAAAAGTTATGTTAAACGGAGCGGTATTAATGTATGCAAATTTGGAACAGGCTTACTTAGATAGTGTAAAACTAAGAGGTGCAAAGCTATGGCGTACTAATTTCTCTTCTGCTTGTTTAGATGATGCAGATCTAAGTAGTAGTTTCTTACAGGAAGCAAATTTAAGCAATGCTCAGTTACTGCAAGCTAATTTAGAAGAGGCGTGCTTACATAAGGCTAATCTAGAAGGAGCTTATTTAGGAAAGGCGAATTTACGTAAAGCTGACTTAAGAGAGGCTAATCTAAAAAAAGCTGAATTGCACGAAGCAAACTTAGAAGATGCGAATCTAGAAGGTGCAATACTACCTGATGGTACAAAATATCAATCAAAAGAACAGCTAAAAAAGTTTCTTTAACGGAATTGCTAGGGGTAGACTAAATTACTCTCTAGTTATATATATGAAATTGGCACAACTGCCTTGATTGGCACTTTTATTGGCACTATTTTTGCTTTTACGTCTCAAAAGCCGAAATTCTAGGACAAAAGCGGACAAAAGCGGACATCTTACCTATCTGACCAATTATTGAGCGAGTCTCATCAGTTTTTCTTATGTACCCAAAGTACTGAATGTTATTGCTAGCATTCATTAGCCTTCAATTCTGGGAAAGAACCTCGGCGCTGAAAGGCTTTGAGCCATTGAAAGTGTTTGCCTATCAATCATTCTCTAGTTATGAATGAGAATTTCTCAATAGCCTAGCTTGAGACTGTTCTTGAAACTTTTTTAGGTTTTACGTCTCTCCGACCAATGATTGAGTGAGTATCATTGAGATTTTTTTATGTACTTACTGTACTCACACACATCCAATAATCCTTGATTTTCTAAGGGGTAGCACGATCGCTCTGTACTTAACAAAAGATAATCACGCCTTTGTTGGTTAGTACAGCCATGTCACAAGATGATTCTCTTGTGACATGGCTGGGACATTGCTTACTGCTCACACTGGGGAGCATAAGACCGTCTTACAGTTACTTGTTAGCCAGAACTAGAAGGGTCGGGTGTGGGCAAGGTCTTTAAGTAATCATATAAATCAAGCATTTCCTCATCAGTTAGCAAGTGTTTCGACCTTTTCCCGTACCTAGCAATAAGAAGCTCACGAGCTTGTTGGTGAGTCCAACCGAGTCGCTTGTGCTGTTGTGAGGTGCATAGAATCAACCGATCAAATCCTTTCGTCTCAGCAATCTCTGAAGCCGTGAGAGCAACCTCTAAGCTATTCACCCCTGCTGACTCTAGTTGAGTGGCTTCTAGCCAGTGCCTAGCCCTTGCCCGTTCGGGTTGTGAATCTTGCAAATCGGCAGCATCTACTAAAACTTCTCGTGGGTATTGAGCAATTAGTTTCTGGAAGTCTCCCACTGAGTTGACCCCCTTAAAAGCTTCTTTTGCAAGCTCTGTCGGTGTCAGGTTTTGCTCGGAACTTTTTTCACAAACTTCCAGAGGCGAAACGGCTAGGACTGGCGCACCGTGCGGGGTCTGGGCATCACACGAGGTAACGTACCCCCCAACATTAGCATTAAAGCTATTACAGGGGGGTACGTTACCAGAATCGGGGTGAATTGGGGGGTGTTTGGGGGGGTGGATGGGTTGGGGTGTTGCCCAGTTGAACGGCTCAACTTCTTGCATATCCTCATCGGTGGCATAAACTTCATCCTGGTGTTTGGCGTAAAGCTCGAAGTATTTCCAGGATTGCGGGTCAATGGCTTGGGAGCGTCCTTTTTGCCCTTTGACTTGCTTGGATAGAACGTTAAGCCCTAAATGGTCTTCAAATAGCTCTCGATAGAGAATGCCATCTTTTTTCTCATTTGTGATTGTCCAGTTAAGGCACTCTTTAAGACTGGCTGCATGGTTTCTCACTTTAGAGACAAGCTTTTTGCGTTGGTCTGGGGTGATAAACTCCCCTGGTCTAAGGTAGTCAGTTACCTTGAGGAACTCAAAAGCTTTACGCTTCCTTGAGTTCCATTTAATGTCACCAGCAAAGCGTTGCCCCTCAATAAAGTGATTGTATAGTTGTTTTAATTGTTTCTTTTCAGGGGCTAAATCTAATTTTGCCGCTATGTCTTTCCCTTCAGCATGGATGAGTAGGTAAAGCATTCTCAGCTTGCTTCCCCACCCTCTCTTGTCAAGAAAGTAGAGAGCCTCATAGCCGCTTAACTCTTCTTTCTCATCAGTATTGGGTATGCGTAACACTAGTTCGACTACAGAGGCTAACTCTTCCCCATAGGTTCTATTGAGGCGGTATTTTTCCCGTTCTCTGAGAATATCTGGGTCTTTTTCTTCACGGGTTGCTCTGTATTCCTCTTCAGTCATCAGCCGTTTAGCGGCGATCGCGGTAGCCTCTTTCAATTGGTTGCCAAAGTTGATTGTTGTGAGGTTAGCTACTGCGAGTTCTGCCTGTGGTTTAAGTTGGTCAGCATTGTATTCTTCAAGCGTGTAGCCTTCATTCTCTAGGTGCTGTTCTACACGTCTTCTGAGATGTCTCATGCACCCGTTACGGTAAGCCTCTTGCTGGCATTTAAGCTCAAAGTGTGGACTATTCCACTCGTTAGTGAGTGGGTTGTATTGTGTGTCATAGCTGCGTAAATGTCTGACGTTTGCCTGGTAATTATTGAAATACCATCCTCTAATTGCCTTGGGGTCAGGAGAGCGATTAGCTGCATAGGTGAAACCTTGTTCAGCCGCCCAAATCCTGATATCCTTACAGCCTCGATTTCTGACTAGACTTTGACTAAAATCCTTAGCCGTGTGGATGCCATTGCTTAAGCCGTAAGTCGTCTTAAAATGCCCGTTCTCAATGGAGAAACCAGCCGTGACTGATGGAGAGCAGCTAAGTAATAAAGTTTTCTTGCTAGCTTCATTGATATTTTTGAGGTATTCAGTGACTTCGGGAGTGCCTGAAGTATCACTGGTAATTTCCCAAATATAATTTTGCCATTCGGGATGTTTTACCCTGACATAATCCGCAATAGTTTTTGCCCCAAATACTCCGCCCTTTAAATCATCATTGACAATAATGCCTCGTGTAGGATTTCCCTGTTCATCCCACTTAATAGACTCTAATTCTCTGATGATTTCTGCCACGACTAGATCGGGTTTGTCTCCTTTAAATTCCTTAATTGTGGGTAACTGTGGCTTGTAGGTATTGTGAATGATGTTGATCGGAATGTTGTCGGGTGTGATAGCTCGGATGTAGTCAATTTCCTTATCGGTAACATCGGCTGAGGCTAAGATTACTGTTCCTCCTCCGTAGCTTGTAGATGTTAGATCCTCTTCTAATATCGACAACGTTGTTGGGCGTAATCCGTCAGTATTTCCTAGCTTCGACATGATTTGCTCTAGGACTGCATCAATTTCATCAATAAAAAAGAAACTATCATCTCTGTTTAATCGTTCCGGTGTTAATTTCCAAAGACTTTTAGCTGTAACACCTATTTTGATATCGTATGAGTTTTGGTCTTCATGCCAAACCAAGTTTAGGTTGTTGCTAGCGCTTTTCCCTAGTGCTACCAAGTGAAAAACTGCATAACCTGCTTTGGCTTTAGAGATTACGGGTTTAACTCCCTTGGTTTTGCCACAACCTTTATAAGCGACAACAATATTTATTGCCCCTGGTTTAACTAAACTTTCTAGTTTCCCTTCTAACCATTGTTCGCAGATTTTTACGGTGAAAATATTGTCTTGACCGTCTACTCGCTCTCTTAGTGCTATTAACTGCTGAAAGATTGCGTCTTCTTCTGCTGTTGGTTCTGATGCCTTCTTCTGTGCTTTGGGTTTGCTTTCCTGAGTTTTCTTTTCTACTTTTGGCAGTTCATAGCCATAGTTTTGAGCAACTGCCAGAGCGGAATGATAAACCTGTTTAGTGCTACAACCGCACCAAGGCTTAAATTGTCCGGTTGCCAGATTGACTCTGAAGCTAGTGTGACTATTGCCGTTGTGATTGGGGCATCTAGCAGAAGCCCAACCGTCCTTCATTTCGGCATAGCTTTCAAGATAGTGGACAAAGTTGCGAATATCCCAGCAGTTGTCTTGAGGGCTGCTAGGAGTCCCGTAGGTAGGGTCTGAAGCTTTACGCTTCTCTCTGTGCTGTTTGCGCTCTGTCTGCTCTACCTCATCTTTACTGGGGTAAATGCCGATCGCCTCTAGTGACTCAACCTCGATAGGATTACCCCAACCAATGCGACGATAAGGAGTGCCGTTGGGGTGAATCGTGGGAGCTAGGACAGTGAAGCGACCATCAGATATTGCTTCACCGATATGCTTACCGTTGGGAGTGGTTGCAAAATTGGTGAAGTTTGGCTTCTGTTGGGGTTTGACGGCTATCCTCCAACCACCGCTGCCAGTCCTTTCAATCCAGCTATCTTGTAAGCTGTAACGGCTGATGAGGCTTTCTACATCAGAATCACAAGCCTCTTGAGAGTCGTAGTTCTTAGCGTCAAAGTCAAGCCAGACGATACCGCCATGACCCCCTAGAGTTCCGATGCCAGTATTGGGGTTACAGAAAAATCTCTTAAGTTCGTAAGGAGCGGGTAGACGGTCTTGGAACTTACCATGCTTGCAAATCCAAGGCTTACCCTTTCTATCTAAATTACTGGGATTTTTCCCGGTAAATTTGGGGATAGGGTTAAAATCCTTACCAACAATGCAAGAATTACCGCCATCCTTTGTTTTGCTTACCCTATGGCACCAATCCTGTTTAGGGTCTTGCTTGGGTGCAACTGGGATAGGTGGACAACCGAGGAAGAGTAATTGCTCAATTGTTTGCTGTACAGCCGAATTAGGGGTAGTAATCATCAGCCGTTACCCCCTTCATAAAACCAAGTCAGAGGGCAATTTAACGTCAAGTTACCCTGGCTAATCTGAAGCCTGTAGCCTTCTGGGTCTGTGAGCAAAACGGTGTGGCTTAAGACGAGTAATATAAGCTGCCCTAATCTGGAGGTGTCGAGCGGATTTTCCTCAAATTTGTCAAACCATTTGTTAACCGCTGCTAAACCTTTAATAAGGCTTTTTTGATTCAGCTTGTAGGGGTAACGTGGTTGAGTTAAGTACTTGCAGATTGGGTTGAGGCATTGCTGGGAGCGTTGCCCCTTGGGGAGATTTCCCTGTAAAATAGGGGTTAGAAGATAATTTTCTTTCATAAGAAGTCGGTGTGCTAAGGGTAAACGGCACATCGGCTTCTGTCTTTTTTGCCTGCGGGGACAAGCTGAAGTAGCTTATCCTGGATGTAAATGAAATGAATTACTGTTGGCTTTTTTTCCGCTTGTGGAGTAGCTGTAAACTACCCGTTAGGCAAGTGAGACAGAGAGCCGACTTTTTCTAGGCAGCAGGTTTTCTGGATGAGATTGGCTTTTGTAGTTTGCGAAGTTCTGCCCGTCGCTGGCGACGGGGTTTGATTCGTTGTGAGAGTGTGTGATCTGGTCTGGTTTTTGCTTCATCAAGTCGCTGAATTTCTTTAAGAGGGGTCATTGTCCGAAGATTTATCAGTTCTAAGAGGATAATAATCCCTTTTTTCAAGGGGGTCGTTTTTAGAAATTAATTTCTGAAACCCTTGATTTTGCGTTGGTGTGGAAGTTAAGTTTTTTTTGAAAACTTTGGCTCAAACTATAACCTATAGCTATAAAGGCTTGTCTTTCCATTTGTTTAAGTAGCTTTTTCCTTTGCCTAACTTGGTTCCTCTATTAATTTGGAAACGTAGCCGTCCTTGCTTGTCGGTTGTTTGAGCAATCGAACAGATGCAAGAGTTTGTCTTAATTTGATCACGCCAAGCCACGTAGGCTTTTAAGAATGGTTGCCAGTATTGGCGGCGCAACTGAGATTTAGTTCCTCCAAGGCTGTTAAGAGCTATCTTAAATAGGGCATTGCGGATAGGGAGATCGGCAACCTCACTTAGCGATCCTTCTTTAAGATTTTTTAGGTCATCGTTGATCAAGTCGATCAAGGCACTGCGACCGCCTTTTACATTTCCTACAGCAATGCTTAAAATCTTTGTGTTATGCCACTCATTGACAAGACACATGAACCAGTGAGCAGCGTTCTGATAGCCAAAATTTTGATAGGAGTGTAAACGCTCACAGAGGCGAAGCAACTGATACCAATAGTCCCCCCAAGCTTCTAAGTATGCCCGTTGTGCTTTTTCCAGGCGACAGGGAAATTTGTAAGTTAGAGGGTCTATGTACTGCTGACAAACTCGATAGAGAGCAAGTTGCAACATATCGATATTCATCTGCTCAACTTGTTTAGCTTCAGCTTTTAAGGCTTCACTTTTAGAGCCTATGAAAGCTGGTTGAGTGTGAGCAAAAATTGGTGAATTGTAGGAATTGGTTGTTATTGTTAGCTGAATTTGCTCAAAGGCAAAACGCCAATCTGATTCAGGTATGTGTTTAGTAGGTAGTGGCTTAATTTGTCCATACGGGAAAGACATTGTGATCCTTTATTAATTTTCTACTTAAAGCGAGAAGCATGATCGCCTCTACCATCCAGACCCTACCCACTCTCTACCTGCTCTCTCAGCCGCCTCAACTGTGTAGTAAGTTTTGCTGTGTCCATATATAGAGCCATCGTTAAGGACTCGGAACTGCCAGCAGCCGCCATTGGTGAAATACACAATCAGGATGCCAAGGGGTGTGATAGTGAGCAGATGGATCTTGGCTGGGGTCATTTTTTGCTCTTCTTCTCTTTTCTGTTTTCCAGCGCTTCATCTACTAGTACCGAGATCAGGTTGCTAACGCTTCGCTTTTCCTCCTTAGCCCATTCATCGAGTTCGCCTTTTTGCTCCTCTGACAAGTAAATCGAGATCTTTGGTTTTTTAGTCGTCACGATAGCAGTATTCATAACCGTTACTGCTATTTTCCGCTATTTGTCAGCTTTTGCCGCTATTTAACCTCTATCTGATTGACACTTGCCGTTACTTATCTCTACTATAGCGGTATAAGCACCAACCCACCACCCAACCAAAGCTCTAAATAGCTGATGGGTGAGAGGAAACTACAACGCAGCGATAAGGCTTGTAAGCGTTCCCTCACCTCCACTCCATAAAGCCCCTTGGTAGATGGGTGAGTGCTATCTGGTAGACACCTGAAACAAGGAAAAGGATGCAAACAGTACAAAAAGACTTGTTACCACAAAAGACACGATGGAGTCAGAGGGCAGTTGCTAGGCATTTATGCTCAGACCGCAAAACTGTAAAAGACTACGCCGAAACCATTGCCGTAGTCGTTCCCGACTATCTCAAGGAATGCCCTCGCAATCAGGACGGCTCTATAAAATCAGGGATTTCACTCTCTCAATATCAATTCTGGGTCGTATGCCAGCTAATAACACTAGGACGCACGATTAAGAGCGATTTGAATGGCACTGCCTACCGCAAGGTAGTAAAAGCTACTGCTATCAAGCAATCACATCAACTCTCTAAAGCCGCTTGGCAAGAGATGCAATCTCACAATTCATAGTTCACTCATCAATCAAGGAAGTAACTCAAATGGCATTGCGTTCTAAGAAGTCTCAAGAAATCACAACAGCAGAGCAAGGTATGAAGATGATTCTGGATACACCCGTAGAGAAGCGAATTGATGAAGCCGCTGAAATCGTTGGCGTTGCTGAAATCCGCTTGTTAGAACTATTCAGCGAACGGCTAGAACTGCCTGAAGCTATGGTCTGGGAAACAGTACCAATTGAGCATGAACCGCTGTTAGCTGAATTCAAAAATCAGGTAGAGGCATTTAACAGCGTTCGAGCTTTGGAATTTGAGCAAGAAATTGCCTCAGAAGCTCTTGAGAAGTCCGTAGAACCGCCTATCTTGGAAGAGCCAACTGAGCAACCTAAGAAGCGCTCAAGGCGTTCTACAGCCCTCACCAAAAAGAAGTCAGAAGCTCTCAAAAACTCTGACCAAAACTCGCAGCAACTAGCCGCTAGTGATGTCCAAATTAAGCAAGCGCTACACGCTCGTAAAGGTCAGAAGTCAGGCGCTCAACTGGCAACTATTGAACTAGCTGCCGAAGACTTAACCTACCGCAAGGTAAAGGGTGAAGCTTTGGTGCGTAAAGTTGGTCAACTCACATCTGAGATTAGCTCTGAATCTGGTTTTGACCCTATCCAGCTATTAGCTGAATTAGGTATTGATTCTAATGCCGAAATCATGGAAGAGTTACGTCAGAAAATTGAGCCGACACTGGGAAAACTGGAGAGCGCCACAGCAGAGATTGTGGAGAATGCTTGGCTGAACGGAGTCGATTTACCCGTAGAGCTTTCACACCTAGAGAACTTGCTGAACTCGAACGACTATTAATCAAACTGTTAGTTTTCAAAGATTCTCAATCCCTCCAATCTGCCTACAACATCTCAATTCAGGAGCAAACTCAAGTGAAACTACTGCAACGATTCAAAGCCTTTCTCTTTCAACCGCTCGATCTAGACCCATCAGACCCAAGCTTTGCAACAGCTTTTTGTGGAGGAATGCACTAGTGCAAGCTTTTCAGCAATGGCAACAATCACCAACGCAAGGCATGATTCCCAGTGTTCCGTCTGACTCAGAGCATCTATCAATCGTCCAAGACAAGCTACTCGAAGTCGTTGAAAACCTTACGTTTTCCCATCATTACCTGGAAAGCACCGGACTATCAAAGCGTTACGCACAGCTATTCACAGCCGTCTGTGATGCTCTCAATGCAACATCAGCAGCTATTGAACACTGCGACGACCAACCCGACCAATAGAGAAGCGATCGCCACAACCGACCAAAGTTACGCGATCGCCCTCTGACTCCAAACACTCCATTGAAAGGAATCACCCTTAATTATGTCTGACAAGCAAATCACATCAACAGACCAGTCCACTGCTAAGAATTCCGCTTGGGTGAATGTAACGACAACGATCCGTTACGACAACGGAGAAACCAAGCAAGTCAGCAGTATTCAACCAAAAGCCAAGTAAGCACAAATCATTGCCAGCCATGAACCAATCACGGCTGGCACTCACTCTATTGAGAGTCAAATCATGGATGACCAACTATCGAACCAAATTGAAGAATTCAAGACTGATGAGGATGAGCTAGCCGAAGTTCTAGACCAGTATGACCTTGATGAAGCGCTGGCTACTGAATTTGACACGATTGATGCTCAATTCCGAGAGTTGCAAATTCTCTACACGTCCTTACTGAATACTCGGAGATTTTTGAAAAATGCCTAGTTTACGTGACGCGACAAAAGCACGAGCGGGAAAGAAAGCAGCTAAACGAGTTGCCAAACCACCCAAAGCAGCAAAGCCAGCTAAAACCTCTACCCCTGCTAAATCGGGTTCTACTCCCACCACGACAATCACCCCAACTAAAGGCAACGCGATCGCATCTGTAACAGTACCCGGCTTACCTTCACTAATACCTGATCAGATTGCGGCTCAAATGCCTCAATTCAGTCCTGAGAGTTACCAAGTATCAGACCCGCTAAATCCTCCTACCTCAATCCCTCAAGTCTCTCAAACTGACTATGACGTGAGAGAGGGAATCTACCAAGGTGGAATCAGAGCGCTCAAGCTGACTGGATTAGGCTTCGATCTTACCCGTGAGAAATTCACTGTAATTGGCAAGCAAGCCAAGGCATTTGGAGCCGGAATCAAAGCAGCAACAGCGCTGGAAGCGGTTAAGGGTGACTACCTGGATTATCAATCTCAAGTCGAAAACACCTCGCAGAAGTCAATTGCACTCGGAACAAACCAGCACAAGACTACTGTTGACCAGACTAAAGCAGGTTACTCCGAGCAAGAGATGAACGAAAAGCTAGAGCAAGCGCGGATAGCCGCCGATTTAGCCAGCGAACAGACCAGAGAGAAGCAAAGCTCCCTTGACCAATTCCGGAAGCAACTGACTGGACTAGTTGCAGCTAAATAAACAGCAAAAAAGGGGTATCGGCGAAGATACCCCACAGTTTTGACTACATCGAAAAAAAAATGGAAGTAATGAAATGATCTCGCACTAGTCAAGTTATCTTCTCCGTTGGTGCTGGCGTTGTGAGTCTATGTGCTGCCACCCTGCTAAGCTCAAGCTTCAAGAATGCAGGGCAGACAATCACACTGGCTACCCTGTTAAGTCTCCCTACTGTTGCAGGTCTGCATCTAGTTGTAGATGGCAAAGCTACTAGACGCATTAATGAGGCTGAGAGCAAGGCTAGCAAAGCAGAAAGCAAAGCTAAAGAAGCTGAATCTACTGTATTTGAGGCTATCGGTAAGTTAACTCAGAATCAGTCAAAGTTGACGGAGTTGAGCAAGAAAAATAGTGAACTGGCTACTGAACTCGCATCAGTTAGGGCAGTCTTAGAGGATGTCAATGTTCACCGTCATCAGTTGATTGTTTACGCTGAAAAAGTACAGCCTACTATCACCCAACTACAACAGGAACTAAAGACGGCTCAAGAGACTGCTGAGGCGTTGCAACTGGAGATTGAAGAGTTAGAGACTGACTTTGAAGAGAAGGTAGAGGCTGAGGCTGAGGAAAGATTTCAAGCGGCAAAGCGTGAAGAAATTCAGAGAATCTTTGATGAACATGATGCCATTACCAGCAAGGCAATGGCATTGTTCAAGCGGTTGCAATCTTGGGGTCAAAAAGTCGCAGTAAGCCACGAACAAAAGCGCGAACTCATCACCAGCCTAGCCAGTGCCTACAACCAAAACTTAGATGAGTTAGGGCAGTCAGTTGAGACAGAGCGCGGTCACTACTTAGAGCAAATCGAACTGCTACACGAGAAAGTTGGCAGATTGCAACACCAATTAAACGGTGATTTGTTGGAGCCGGAAGTAAATAATGCTTTTGGCTTTGCTATTGAGGGCAGAATAGCAAATGAGTTAGCTAAGCTCATCTTCTCTGATTTACAAATCCCCCTGGCTGTTAAAGGGTTCAACGTTAAGTCAGATGGTTCTACAGACGTTGGTTATGGTTACAGCCGCTCGATTCCCCCTGAAGCGGTCGTAGAGGGTCTGAGACGGCATTCAGAGCATTTAGCAAGGCGGCTGGGTATCCACAAAATTACAGCTATCCGAAAGCTTGAAGTAGGGGATTTGATTGTCCTAACGTTCCGACAACAGCCAGCAGTCAAAGCGAGTGATATTGGTCTTTATGTGGGTAGTGCTGAAGAGTTCGTTAACTACATCACCTCGCATCCGGTACGCTTCCGCTTGATTGCCGATCCGGGTATGGGTAAGACTCCCACGGCAGCGGTGATGCTCTCGGAGATTCTTAAAGCTGGCACACGTCGCGGCAACACGGCTAAGGGTGCCAAGGTTGCTCACACGCTGGTTACTGTGAGTTACCCCGGTGTCAACTCATCACTGAAAGACAGTGATTATCCGCTTGATTTGTTCCTCAAGTACGGAACGGAAACCGCTGCAATTAAATCGTTTCAAGATGCCATTGATGACTGGGAATATCGTAAGCAGAATGTCGCCTATGCTGAGCAGTTCTTTCAGATTTGGTGTTGGGATGAGTTCGATAATACCGTTAATTCTGCCAGTGACCCACAAGCGCTTGCCAATAGCCTCAAGACACTTCTTAAGCAAGGTGGACACAACAATGTTGGCTGGATTCTTAGCGGTCAGTCGGTGATGACTAAGCAGATACCAGGATTCACCAATGATGACCGCTCTCTGTTCACTGAAATCATCATAGGCATTCCCAAGATTAGGCACTATCTAAACACTTACGGCAAGGGTAAAAACAGCGAATCTAATCTTGCTAAGTTGAGCCGCAATCTAGATGAGATTGAGGAATATATAGACCACAAAAATGAGTTAATTACTGATGATGCAAGGTTGCTTAGAGTCGCCTTAGTTGTCGATTCTCGGAGTCCTAAACTCTACTTTTTGCCTAATCTGGACACGGTTCGATTTGATACTGAAGTTGTTGAAGAAACACGGCAGTTAGCCCGTCAATTTAGGGATGGGCAGACCGGGAATGTGTTTTCCCGTGTTTCTCCCACTGCTGACTCAAGCCCAGTAACGACAAGCGTTTCCCGTGTTCCATCCCAGCCGGAAAAATCACCTATAGGGGTTCAGGAAAGCTTACCCCATTGTCCTGAATGTGGCAGTGCTAACGTTAAGCCTCAGAGCCAAAACAGGTACAAATGTACAGACTGTGGAGCGAGGCGAGTAGAAGGAAAAATGGTGTGGAAGTAGAGGCTGATGGAATGAAGAGAAGATACTCACTTTACGTTCATTATCTTGAGGACACGACTAACCATCCTGACAAGATTCAATCTTCAGATAACTTTCAAGAGCTGCTTAATGATTGGCATCATAAGAACTGCGACTCAGAGGAATTTCACCGACTGAATCCAAATGCTTTTACTACTCGAATAGATTTCGGAATTGCCTCAAATCTTGGAGCTTATTGAGTAATGGCAAGCAAAAATTACATTGAACGTAGGTATGGCAGACTGGTTGTTATCGGAACGAGAAAAGGTAAAAGGGGACAAACAGTTTGTGACTGTTTATGTGATTGTGGCAATCATAAAAACGGTGTAGATGTAGCAGATTTAAATAGAAGTCATACTACCTCTTGTGGTTGCTACAACCGAGAAAAAACAGTTGAACGCAACAAAAAATACATCAGAAAAACTCACGGGATGTCAAAGACTGAAGAGTATCGCTCATGGAATTCAATGATGCAAAGATGCTACAGCTCCAAGCATGAAGCCTACGAGCGATATGGTGGCAAAGGTATTGTCGTATGTGATAAGTGGCACAACTTTGAAAATTTTCTAGCTGATATGGGTGAAAGACCCAAAGGGAAAACACTAGACAGGATTGACAATAGCAAAGGTTACAATCCTGAAAACTGTAGATGGTCAAGCCGTTTAACCCAAACAAGAAACAGGTCAACCACAATAACTCTGGAATTCAAGGGTGAAACAAAGACGTTGCAAGAATGGGCTGATGAAAAAGGTTTACCCTATGCTCTGCTGAGAACACGACTAAGAAAACAGGGTTGGTCGGTCGAAAGAGCATTGACTGTTAAGGATGGAAGACGTAAGGAGGTGTGTTATCGCTAGCGGTAAAAATCACGATCGCTCAATCTTATTCGCCTCTCCCATCGTTGGAATTATTGGCGTTTCTTACTCGATTGAACTGGGAATAGTCGCAGCATCGGCTCATCTTGTAGGCGGTCTTTACCTTAGTCCAGACTTAGATTTAATTAGCAAGCCATTTAAACGTTGGGGAGTATTGAGAGTACTTTGGTTGCCTTACCAGAAGCTCATTCCTTGCCACCGTCATTGGCTCTCACATGGGGTCATTGTCGGCTCAGTTGTCCGGTTGCTATACCTTGCTGCTTTACTCTTACCCTTCTGGTTTATCTTTCCAGGCTTGCAACAAGTCCAGTGGGTTATCACTTGGCAAAAGGCGATTGCGTTTCTAGTTGGTGTAGAGTTGTCGGCTCTGAATCATCTGCTACTGGATGGTTTGCTCATACCATGGCCAGCCAGTATCAAACAACGACTGAAAGGAAATTAATAAATGTTTTAGACAAAGCTGAAGTCTAATTCCGAACTGAGATCAATTACGTTTACGTTTTCCACAACAGCAATCAAATTACCGTTACGGCTAATTTGTGTACCTCCAGAAGCGCTTGCCTCAAGCGAGTAGTCAAAGATGCTACCAAACACTTGAATTTTATCGCCTTCTGCTCGGCTGAAATCTACAATCGTAGCGTATGCTACATTCCCCGGATCGTTATAGTAAACAAAGTCCTCACCGAGAACAAAAGTGTCTGCACCTGTACCCCCTTCTAGAGTGTCAGACTCAATCCCAATGTCTGCGGGAATGGTATAGAAACCATTTAGGTAATCATTGCCAGCACCACCATTGAGATCATCAGCACCATCACCACCATACAAAGTATCAAAGCCATACCCTCCAACAAGAATATCGCTGCCATCATTCCCGACCAAAGTATCATTTCCTCTGTTGCCGTACAGAGTATCTTCGCTGTCATCACTGCCGTACAACGTATCATTTCCAGCACGACCATATCCTATTGGAGTATCAAGGCTTAGCTGCCAGAAATCGTCTCCAACTGTTCCATAGTATGTTCCATCATTTATCGTCATTGTTACTATCCCCGATTGTTAGTAGAGAACAGCTACTTAGCTGTTTTGATTAAAGATGTCAGCTTTAACTACAAGAGTCAGCTAGATATTTGCGGAATGTTTAAGGCGATCGCGTTTTTTGTGGGAGTCGAGTTGTCGGCATTAAATCATCTGTTATTGGATGGCTTGCTGTTGCCCCTGCCAGCAAGTATTAAGCAACGGTTGAAAGGAAATTAGGGAATGTAACGAAGGGTTAAATTGAACTTCCGATAATTTCGAGCGAGAGAAGCGTTTAGCGGGTCGATTCCAGGAATTGAGCAGAAAAAGGGCTAATTCCTAGAACCCTTGTTTTCGGAATTTCAAATGTCACAAAACTTAAAACATTCACGGCTATAGTCGGAGGTTCTTGTTTTGGGTTGTAATAGTCCCTTAACCGTATCAATATCCGTCACGTTACCCAAAGTGGTGATGCACTAAAAAAGTTTGCCAGAACAGCACCTTCACACAAAAGCATTTTACGCAAAAGACAAAAAAGCCTTAATCGCTACAACGCTTACCCCATGCGACTCTTGGCAGTTCAAAAGGTAACGCCCCCCCCTTCATTAGCATTAAAGCTATTACAGGGGGTGGCGTTACCAGAAGCCCTCATCCTTCCCCTCAACTAGTTAGACAATTTCGCAACCTGTTCTTGACATTACCTAACCAGTTAGCTAAACTGATAACAGGTTACAACAAGGCACTAACCACAAATGTCTAAAGCACTACAAGCAAAGATAGACGAGTTATTCGACGCAACTAAAGACCTTAAGACCCTAGAAGAAATCAAGCCCCACTGCGATCGCTTCAATGAGTGGGTAAACACAAACACCAGTTACAGCCAAAAGTCTTTAGGAACGGTACTAAGTCGCTATGGCTTCTACAAAAAATTTAAGAGCATCCCCTTAGAGCAAGGCTTGAACGCAGAAGCGATCGCCAAACATGATGAGAATGGTAACGTCAAAGGTCAAGAACTAAAGCACTATGCTGTGCTGATGTGTGGTTTAGACCGTGACGACTGGAAGCAACGCAACGAAACAACACGGGTCATCGGTCGTTTAGGCAATGATCAGGAGATAGACCCAGAGGCATACCTAGAAGTCACAGGACAACTACTCGAAAGTAACGACCCCCATGAGTTAGCTGTTGGTATCATTGCCGCAACTGGTAGAAGACCCCATGAGATAATCGCCCGTGCCAAGTTTGCCCCTATTGAAGGTCAAGCCTATCAGGTTCAATTTGAAGGTCAAGGCAAAAAACGAGGCGATAAGCCAGTATTCCCGATCGCAACGCTTTACCCTGGTGAGTACATCATCAAATGCCTTTATCGCTTGCGTAGAGAAGGCAGTACAAGAGTCTTACTTAGAGAAGTCGCTAACGAATTCCCCAACGATTTAGCTGCTCAGAATCAATCGCTTGATAGCCGTCGCAATGGTTCATTGAATCGAGTAGTTCGTGAGTATTTTGGTGATAAAGGCGATTCAGAGCCAGTCCTGGCTTTTCGTTACGAGGAAGAACAGGACAACTGCAAAGCGCTAAGAGCAGCCTACGGAGCGCTGGCAACTGACAGAGATTGCGGTCGTTCCGTAGGTTCCAAGATGCTGCATTATGCCCGTCTGTTGGGTCATTTCGTCAAGGAGAATCCCACTGATAGAGAGCTGCAAGGGGTAGCGACAAGCCTGGGTTACGCCGATTATTTCACCTCGAAGCCCGTTCCCTTCCCTACGGCTCCACAGAAAGAGAAAGTGATGCAGGTGAGGGTTACTGATGAAGACTATGAAACCATCAAGCGTTTACAGAAGGACTGGGAAGCGCCCAATCAGCAGAGCGTTGTCAGTCACTTAATCGAGTCCCAGCAGAAGCTTGCTGAGTTAGGAAAGCAGTTACTAGAAGCCAAGACACAAATTAACCAGTTAAAGGAAGAGAGAGAAAAAATGTCACAGGTACAACCTCAGCAAGTCACAGTTAGTCAGTCCGAACTGGAAGCAATGATCGAGCGAATGGTTACACAGAAGATAGAACAAGCGCTGTCAAATCTTCCAACGACTCAGCAAGTCAGCCAGACCCGTGAGAGCAAGCCAGCAACTCAGACACCCGCTAAGCCTCAAGAGGTGATTGACTGGGTTGGAATGTCTAACGCTGATTTGTGGGCAACCAAGGTTAAGGGAGCAAGTGAAGAGAAGATCCGCCGCAGCTATGAAGCTATCTGCCTATACAACGACACAGTAGCAACTGGAGATGATGACCGCTTGGCAATCACTAACCAAGCCCTTAGAGAGCTTTCAAGGGTCAATGGCTTGATAGTTGGAGACTGGATTAAGAGCCATGCTGATGAGGTGATTAGCCACAATAGCAAGCATGGGATGCAGAATTCTAAAGACCCGTCTAAGACTGAGACTTACTACAACAAGCATCATGGTGCTGAGACGATTAGCAAGATTCTGAGTTCGGTCAATGAGCGGTTCCTAGACGGTGAAGCGTTGAAATCTCAGCAGAAGTGAGACGAAACTATTTCTCTGATACCTCTCTCAGGACATCTGAGGGAGGTTTACTGTATGACGAAACATGAAGCCCCTGTAATGTACTACAGCCGCCAATTGAAGAGTTTGCGATCTTATATTTCCTCAGAAAAAGAGTCCTCACACTAGATAAAAAAAACTGTTTTGAATAGCCGTCAATATTGACTACCAGTTATCTCCTAACCCTACTTGCCATGCTCATTTTTAGTAGCTATCACGTTTTAATTTCTCTAACTGACTGGCATTGAACCACCGTATTTTTACTAAGAATTTTTTTTTATACTTTATTAAAACTTCAAGCAGTCCCTCTCTTGAACTACTGGAGGCAACATATATAGCTTTATAACCTTCCTCTCTACGTTTTCGGTTTACAGTTAAGGTTCCCTCACCTAATAAAACCCTTGAATGTGTACTAAAATCATCTGTCTGAAATATTGGTTGAATAACTTTATCCCTTTTCTCCAAAAGATAGTTAAACAAGTAATTAACTGGAAACGTATTATCTTCAGGTAAGATATCCTTAAAAGGGTCTGAACACCATTCTTCAAGTTCTTCTGATCTCACATGATACATACACCAAAGGAAAGCTAACTCTTCTGACGTAAGCCTGCTTGGGTCAAGATTTTTATAAAGTAAAAAAAGTGTTTCAGCTTCAGGAACAAGATCCAAAGATTGCCAAGCTTCTCTTGAGACTCTTAAAAGCTTAGAATACTTATCCCCAAAATATTTAGCCGTAATGTCTTGAAATGCTACAAGAAAATTCTTTAGCGCTTTTCCTTCAATACAATGAATTTTGTAAAAGGGTTTTTGCAAATCTATTATCTTGTCAAGCCAGACCCTAGTATTATTAGTGAGGTAAGAACTTGTTATAAAAACAAGATGATTAGGTCTCTCAGCATTTGCCCAAGCGATTTTAGTGTCTAAATCGGTTACGTTTATCCCAGTAGAGTGACGTTTACATTCAATAAACCATTTCTCCGTATAACTTTGTACTAGTGGATTTATGACAGAAAAATTAACTTCAAGATCTCGCCCATTATCGGCACCACCAAGCCGCCAAACAGGAGAATGAAAACCTAGTCTTAAAAGTAAATCCAAGCACATTTCTTCAAATTCACCATCGGTGAGAGTGTCAAAGTTTATATCATCTTCTGCATAAATCATGCTTTATACGTGTAATTGCCTGATTGTTAATTAAACAGCAGATCGCCCGTTCCGGTCAGTAGTCGGTAGTCGGTAGTCAGTAGAGGCTATCCCTACTCCCTCAATATCAAGCCGTGAGACGCGCTAGACGATAGCTCGGTAGGATTCCACGGTCAAACGCTTAAAGCTCAATTTCGAGGGAGCTAACGCAGAAGCGATCGCCTTTCCCGTGCC
>JAESFV010000353.1_pt1 | contig 18862 bp, 20 predicted proteins | sample 9269471 | NCBI WGS metagenome assembly JAESFV01 (sample SAMN14502647, study PRJNA617108) | algae metagenome | isolation source: Symplocastrum torsivum CPER-KK1 and co-occurring heterotrophs from... | place: USA: Central Plains Experimental Range, Colorado | collected 2001-01-01
CGACCTCCGGGAAGGAGCGGATGATCTGGTTCTGCGTCTGGAGCAGCTCGGCCGCCTTGGTGACGGAGATGCCCGGCAGGGTCGTGGGCATGTACATCAGCGTGCCCTCGTTCAGCGTCGGCATGAATTCCGAGCCGAGTTGCCGCGCGGGCCAGAGGCTGAGCGCCAGCACCGCCATGGCCAGCAGGATCGTCAGGGTCTTGGCCCCGAGAACGCCGCGGATCATCGGACGGTAGAGCGCGATCAGGCCGCGATTGATCGGGTTCCGGCTCTCCGGGATGATCCTGCCCCTGACGAAGACGACCATCAGCGCCGGGACCAGCGTCACCGACAGGAGCGCCGCGGCCGCCATGGCGAAGGTCTTGGTGAAGGCGAGCGGCCCGAACAGGCGACCTTCCTCGGCCTCCAGGGTGAAGATCGGCAGGAAGGAGACGGTGATGACGAGCAGGCTGAAGAACAGCGCCGGGCCGACCTCGCTCGCCGCCTCGATCAGGATCTCGACGCGGGGCTTGTCCGGCTGAGCCCGTTCCAGGTGCTTGTGGGCGTTCTCGATCATGACGATGGCGGCGTCGATCATCGCGCCGACGGCGATGGCGATGCCGCCGAGGCTCATGATGTTGGAGCCAAGCCCCAGAGCCTTCATCGCCGCGAAGGCCATCAGGATGCCGACGGGCAGCATGATGATCGCGACCAGGGCGCTGCGCAGATGCAGTAGGAAGACGATGCAGACCAGCGCGACGATGATGCTCTCCTCGATCAGCGTGCCCTTCAGCGTCTCGATCGCCCGCTCGATCAACCCGGAGCGGTCGTAGACCGGCACGATCTCAGCCCCGCCCGGCAGGCTCGCCGCGACCTCGGCAAGACGTGCCTTGGCGTGTTCGATCACGGAGAGCGCGTTGGCGCCGAAGCGTTGCAGGATGATACCGCTGGCGACCTCCCCCTCGCCGTTGAGTTCGGTGATGCCGCGCCGCTCATCCGGACCGAGTTCGACACGGGCGACGTCGGAGAGGCGCAGCGGCACGCCCCGATCGCTCTTCAGGACGATGTTCTCGATATCGGCGATCGACTTCAGGTAGCCGCGGCCGCGAACCATGAACTCGAACTCGCTAAGCTCGACCGTGCGTCCGCCGACGTCCATATTGCTGCTGCGGACCGCCTCGCGCAGCGTCGCGAGCGAGACGCCCTGGGCGCGCAGCCGCACGGGATCGACGATGATCGCGTATTGCTTGACGAAGCCGCCGACGCTGGCGACCTCGGCCACCCCCTCGGCACGAGAAGCCGCGAAGCGCACGACCCAGTCCTGGAGCGAGCGTAGTTCCGCCAGGGTCATGTTCTTGGCGAGGACCGCGTACTGGTAGACCCAGCCCACGCCGGTCGCATCGGGCCCGAGCGTGGGCGAGACGCCCGTCGGGAGACGCCGCGCGGCGGCATTGAGATATTCGAGCACGCGCGAGCGCGCCCAATAGGGATCGGTGCCGTCCTCGAAGATGACGTAGACGAAGGAGACGCCGAAGAAGGAGAAGCCGCGCACGACGCGCGCCTTCGGCACGGTCAGCATCGAGGTGGTCAGCGGATAGGTGACCTGGTCCTCGATCACCTGAGGTGCCTGGCCGGGGTACTCGGTGTAGACGATGACCTGGACATCGGAGAGGTCGGGGATCGCGTCGAGCGGCAGGGTCTTCAACGCATAAACACCCGCCGCCACAGCGAAGGCGGCGGCAACGAAGACGAGGATCAGGTTGCGCGCCGACCAGGCGATCAGGCGGGCGATCATGGCTTGGCCTCCGGCTGGGCGAAGCCGCCCAGGGCGGCCTTAAGGTTGCTCTCGGCATCGATCAGGAAGTTGGCCGAGACGACGACGCGATCGCCCTCGGCGACCCCCTCGGTGATCGCGACCCTGCCATCGCCGCGGCGGCCGAGCTTGACCTCGCGCGGCTCGAACCGACCCTCGCCCAGATCAAGAATGACGACCCGGCGCGAGCCGCTGTCGATCACGGCGCTGTCGGGAACCGCGAGCTGCGGAGCTGGGTCATCGGAGCCGATATCGACGTCGGCATACATGTTCGGCAGCAGCATGCCGTCGCGGTTGCCGATCTCGATGCGGACCTTTGCCGTGCGCGTCGCCTCGGCAATCTCCGGGTAGATCACGCTGACGCGTCCCTCGAAGGAACTCCCCGGACGGCCGCGCAATCGCACCGTGGCTGGCGCGCCGATGCCGACGGCCGCCAGTTGGCGTTCCGGAACATCGGCCAGAACCCAGATCGTCGAGATGTCGGCGAGCCGGAACAGACTGCCGCCGGCCGTCATCTTCATGCCGTCACTGACCGAACGTTCCAGCACGATGCCGTCGCGCGGCGCCGACCAGTTGATCGTCAGCGGCACCTTTCGGCTGCGCTCGATCTCGGCGATGACCTCCGGCGGGACGCCGAGGTTTTCGAGACGCTGCCTTGCGCCGCCTTCGGGCACGCCGCGCGCGGCGGCATTGAGCTCGGTGATGAACTGCGCGCCGGCGGTGCTGATCTCCGGCGAATAGATCCGCGCCAGTTTGGTCCCCTTCGTGACGCGGTCACCGGTCGTGATCGGAGCGACCTCCTGGACGAAGGCATCCGCCCGGATCGTCACGACCGAAACCCGTCGCTCGTCGAGTTGCACCACGCCGGGCACGTGAATCGTCTGGACGATGTTCTGACGCCGGACGGGTTCGGAGCGCACGCCGCTGCGCTGGATGCGCCCGGGCGAGAGCTTGATGACGCCGTCCTCGTTTCCCTCGCCTTCGTAGACGGGGAGATAGTCCATCCCCATCGAGTCCTTCTTCGGAACCGGCGACGTATCCGGGAGCCCCATGGGATTGCGGTAGTAGAGAACGCGCTTCGGGTCGGCCTGCGCCATCCGCTCCTCGCTCGGAGGCTTCACCTCGAAGCTGACGTCCTGGCTGGCGCGGACGGCCGTGAAGGGCCTGCCGTCATCGGTCTGGCGCGGCTGCGCCGAATAGACCGGCTTCCGGTCCGGATCCTGATAGTAGATGATCGGTCCGGTTCCGGCAGGCTCGTTTGCCGCGAGCGAACCTTCGATGCCGAGCCAATCACGCCAGCCGACCGCAAGGCCGCGATGTCCGGCCCAATAGCCCGCACCTCCCGCCGCCAGCATGGCGGCGAGAGCGAGGCCCGTGAGGGCGTTGGGTTTCATGGCAGGGCCTTGAGGATCAGCTTGTTTTCGAGCGTGCCGGTTTCGCCCTGGACCTTGGCGCCGAGCGAGAGCCGCCAACCGCCGGCCATCGTCAGGTTCGTCTTGAAGCGGTAGGTGCCCGACTCGGTCGACGGCATCGTCTCGATCGGCGAGGCCATCATCTCCATCCCGTCGGGTGCCATGTCGATGCGCTGGGCGAAGATCACCGCGTCCGGGACGGGCTTGCCCGAACGCTTGTCGATGAGCGTCACGGCGACGACGACGCCGTTGCCCTGCTTGATCTCGTTCTGCACGAGCCGGAACTCGTAATCCTTGATGTCCGCGAGCGCCGGGAGCGAAACGGCGGCGAGCGGAAGCGCTGCGGCAAGCACGCGCAACGTGTTGATGAGGGTCATGTTCGTAGTCCTGAGTGCATCAGGCTGCCGCACAGGCGCACAGCCTCGGACGTGGCGTTGGCCACGGCTCACCGTCCGCCCGGAAGTCCCGTGCGGACGAAGCCAGCGCGGTTCGCGCCGGCGATGCCTCAGCTTCGTGGAGGTCGCGCGGGTGGCTCGAACGGACGAGACTGACGCGTGGCCTCGTCTCCGGTCAGGCCGAGCTCGGCGACGAACGCCCTGGCGAGCGTGACGAACGACGTCGGCTCGCTGGCGAAGCACTTGGTCAGGCAGAAGCTCAGCGCCGGACAGTTGGTCGTGCAGTCCTTGGCCTTGTCGTGATCCGTCGGACAGCACGGCATGGCACCGTCCATCAGCATCGCCATTTCAACGGTATCGGCCCGCTCGAATCCGGCCCTCGCCGGGCTGACGAAGGCAGCCAACGTGGTGGCCGCGACGAACAGGGCCAGAATCAGACAATGCGCAACGAGCCGAAGCTTCATGACACCGAAAATGGCACAGCGCCCAAAACAGAGGAAGGAGGGAACTTTCAACAGTTCGTCATCGCAGGGCCTTCGACCGTCGTCGTTGCGGCTCGTCAATAACCGTCGAGGGCGTCCCGCGCCGCATTGTTACAGATTGTTTCAGACAGGAACTCCTCACAGTCGCACGCGTCTTCCCCGAGTAGCCCTTCAATGGAACCGCAACAGCTTCAGGGAGAACGATCGTGCACCAAACGTCCCCCGAGATGCAGGCATGCATTGACGAATGTTTGCGCTGCTACCAGGCCTGCCTGGGCATGAGCACCAACCATTGCCTCAAGCTCGGTGGCGACCATGCCAGCCCGGATCACATCCAATTGATGCTCGCCTGTGCCGAGACTTGTCGCGCCAGCGCCCAGGTCATGATCATCGGCTCGCGGCATCACAAGCATCTCTGCGCCGAGTGCGCCGATATCTGCGAGGACTGCGCCAACGAATGCGAACGGATCGGAGATATGGACGACTGCGTCCGGGCCTGTCGGCGGTGTGCCGAAAGTTGCCGGAAGATGGCGGCATAGCCGCTCGCCTCCTTATCCTAGGGAGAACTCACATGAGAAACCTCACAGTGATTGCCTGCCTTGCGGCATCGATCGTGACCGTGGCATTCGCCCAGCCAGCTCCCAAGCCCGATACGGGCCACGACATGCCCATGAAGATGATCATGCCGGATGCCTCGGACTCCGCGTCGACCAAGGAATACAAGGCGGCGATGATGCACATGATGCAGTCCATGCCGACGACCTTCACGGGCGATGCCGACGTCGATTTCATGACGCAGATGAAGGCTCACCACCAGGGCGCGATCGAGATGACCAAGGTCGTATTCGCGAACGGCAAGGATCCATCGGTCAAAAAGCTGGCGGGTGAGATCGTCAGCAGTCAACAGCGCGAGGTCGAAACGATCGAGCAATGGCTGAAAGCCAAGGGCCAGTAGCCCCTGCTTCCTGCGGGCGCTGGCCACCTTCGTTCTCATCGCGACGGGTGTGGCGTCCGCTTTCACGCCCAGTGGCGACGGATATGCAAAACCACCACCGGGCCCACGGCAGCCCTTCCCAAGGCGGTCACGGCTCGCATGGCAGATCTTATCTGATGTTCTGGCTGAACATGATCCTCGGCCTGATCGTCATGTACGTCGTGATGTTCTCGATGATCGACGGCTGGCGCGACTTCCGGAACAATCTGAACATGTTCTACATGGCGGTCACGATGTGGGCGCCGATGGGCATCCTCATGCTGGCGACGATGCCGGGCATGTTCCCGAACAAGAGTGCCAACACCATTCACTACGTCGCCCTTGCGTTTCTCACCGTCGCATCGTTTTACGGAACGCGAAGCCAGACCCTGATCGACGATCGCCAGTTCGTCGACTCGATGATCCCGCATCACTCCGGCGCGATCCTCATGTGTCGTGAGGCGAAGCTCGCCAATCCGGATCTGAGGAGGTTGTGCGAGGCGATCACGAAGGCACAACGCGAGGAGATCCAGCAGATGGAGGCGATAAGAGGTCGGCTGTAGGACGCCCCAACGGCGAACTCGACCACGAGCTGGTGCTGGCCACGCTGGAGGAGAACCTCAAGCATGCCATCGAGATGCAGAAGAATCCCGACATGGAACACGACGATCCGAACGCCAAGCGGCTCGCGCCGAAGAAGACGGGCGAGATCGTCTGGGCCTTCACCAAGGCGGGCGAGTTCGACTTCTCCTGCCTGATCCCCGGCCATCGCGAAGCGGGCATGACCGGCAAGATCATCGTCAAGTAAGCGTCAGAGGAAAGGATCATCCCATGCTGAAGACCACCGCCACCCTCGCATTCCTGATGGTCGCGCTGCCGGCTGCCGCCCAGTCGGTCAATGGCACCGTCACCAAGGTCGACGAGGCCCAGGGCAAGCTCACCATCAACCACGGCGCCATCAAGAACCTCGACATGGATGCCATGACCATGGTGTTCCGCGCGGGCGATCCCGCCATGCTCAAAGGGCTGAAGGCCGGAGACAAGATCAAGTTCGACGCAGACCGCGTCAACGGCCAGATCACGGTCACCAAGCTTCAAAAGGCGAAGTGACCTAAACGGCCGATCCGGGTCACAGGCATTCACCGGTTTGCTTGCGCTGGATCGGCCCTTCGGGACACCTTGATGCGGCAAGTCTTGAGGTGGTTCACGGAGGTCGAGACCCGCCTCGATCGCGTCGATGGCTGGAGCCCCGGAGGCACGCGCTTGACCTTCCCATCATGGGAAGCCCCAACCTTGCCGCAGCTTATCGATGCCTGCCCGGAGAACCGTCATGACCGACACCCCAACCAGCAAGGACCATGGCCATCATCATGACCATGGCCTCCATGGGGGACATCATCATGAGCATGAGGGAGCAGCCGGGCAGGTGAAGGACCCGGTCTGCGGGATGACGGTCGACCCGCACGCGACCACGCACCGGGCGCAGTACGAGGGCAAGCCCTATTACTTCTGCTCCTCCGGCTGCCAGTCGAAATTCATGGCTGAGCCCGCCAAATACGTCGAGCCGGCGGCGGCCCGGAAGGCTGAACCCGTGCCGGAAGGCACGATCTACACCTGCCCGATGCATCCCCAGATCAGACAGGTGGGACCGGGTTCCTGCCCGATCTGCGGCATGGCGCTCGAACCCGTGCTCGCGACGGCGGAGACCGGTCCCAGCCACGAACTGATCGACATGACGCGCCGGTTCTGGATCGGACTCGCGCTTTCCCTGCCCGTGGTCGTGTTGGAAATGGGCGGGCACCTGACGGGTCTGGGCCACTATGTCGGCCAGCAGACCTCGAACTGGATCCAGATGCTGCTCGCGACTCCTGTCGTGCTGTGGGCAGGCTGGCCGTTCTTCGAGCGTGGCTGGCAGTCGCTGGTTTCGCGCAACCTCAACATGTTCACGCTCATCGCCATGGGCACGGGCGTGGCCTGGATCTACAGCATGGTGGCGACGCTGGCGCCCGGGATCTTCCCGGCCGCGTTCCGAGGCCATGACGGTTCGGTGGCCGTGTACTTCGAAGCGGCTTCCGTCATCACGGTTCTCGTCCTGCTCGGGCAGGTGCTCGAACTGCGGGCCCGGGAGAGCACCAGCGGGGCCATTCGCGCCCTGCTCGACCTCGCGCCCAAGACGGCCCGCAGGATCATGCCCGACGGCACCGAGCAGGAGGTCCAGCTCGACACCGTGCAGGTCGGCGACCGCCTGCGGGTGAGGCCGGGCGAGAAGGTTCCCGTCGATGGTGTCGTCGTCGAGGGGCGCAGCGCGGTCGACGAGTCGATGGTCACTGGCGAGTCGATGCCAGTCACCAAGGAAGTCGGCGCCGCGGCCATCGGGGGCACGATGAACCAGTCCGGCGGCCTCGTGATCGAGGCGCAGAAGGTTGGGCACGACACGATGCTGTCGCGGATCGTCCAACTGGTGGCGGAGGCCCAGCGCAGCCGCGCCCCGATCCAGCGATTGGCCGATCACGTCTCGGGCTACTTCGTGCCCGCGGTCATCGGCATTGCGGCACTCGCCTTCATTGCATGGGCGTTCTGGGGTCCCGAGCCGCGGTTTTCCTACGGCCTCGTTGCGGCCGTGGCGGTGCTCATCATCGCCTGTCCATGCGCGCTTGGTCTCGCCACGCCGATGTCGATCATGGTGGGGGTCGGCCGCGGCGCCCAGGCGGGCGTTCTGATCAAGAATGCCGAGGCCTTGGAACACATGGAGAAGGTCGACACCCTCGTGGTCGACAAGACCGGAACCCTCACGGAGGGCAAGCCATCCGTGACTGCCGTGGTTCCGGCTCCGGGCTTTGACGAAGCCGAAATCCTGCGCCTGGCAGCCAGCGTGGAGCGAGCGAGCGAACATCCGTTGGCGCTGGCCATCGTCGCGGCCGCCGACAAGCAAGGCATCGCCACTGCGCCGGTCGCCGATTTCGATTCGCCCACCGGCAAGGGAGCGCTGGGTACCGTCGAGGGACGGCGCGTCGTGCTCGGCAACGCGGCCTTCCTGACCGAGCATGGCATCGATCCCGCTCGCCTGGCGGACCAGGCGGACAAGTTGCGCGAGGACGGCGCCACGGTGATCTTCGCCGGAATCGGCGGGAAGGCGGCGGGTGCCATCGCCATTGCGGATCCGGTCAAGACTTCGACGCCGGAGGCGCTCGCCGGGCTCAGGGCGGAAGGCATCCGGGTCGTGATGCTCACCGGCGACAACTGGACGACCGCGAAGGCGGTCGCCAGGCGGCTCGGAATCGACGAGGTCGAGGCCGAGGTCCTGCCCGACCAGAAGAGTGCCGTGGTCCAGCGTTACAAGGCGGACGGCAGGGTGGTCGCCATGGCGGGCGACGGCGTCAACGACGCGCCGGCGCTGGCGGCGGCGGATGTCGGCATCGCCATGGGCACGGGCACCGACGTGGCGATGGAAAGTGCGGGCGTGACCCTGCTGAAAGGTGACCTGACCGGAATCGTGCGGGCGCGACGGCTGTCGCAGGCCGTGATGCGCAACATCCGTCAGAACCTGTTCTTCGCCTTCATCTACAACGCGCTCGGCGTGCCGGTGGCGGCGGGAGTGCTCTTCCCGTTCTTCGGCATCCTGCTGTCGCCGATCATCGCGGCGGCCGCGATGGCCCTGTCGTCGGTCAGCGTGATCGGCAACGCGATCCGCCTGCGCACGGTACGACTGTAGTTGCCGGGCCGGGCAGTTCCATCGGGAGCCGCCCGGTCCGTCCGGCTGTTTGATGCAGCGCAAGGTTTCGGTCCGCCAACCGGGTAGACTTCCTGCAATGAAGAGGCGTCGCAAAAAAGCTCTGTCTCCGCTGATGGCCATGCTCCTCGCGGTCGCCGCGATGGTTCTCGTGGTCGGTCGCATGGCGACGCCTGCCTTTTCGGCGCCCGGTCCTGCCACGCACCTGTCCTTGGTCATGGAGCATGGGCACGTCGACCCGGCGGCGGCCTCCATCCATCACGGCCGAAACGCGGATCAAGACAGCGCCGAGGGAACGGCGGGCGGCCCTTCCTGTGACCAGGACTGTCTCGGCGCTTCCTCGAGCTGCCTCGTCGTGCCCCCGGCGATGATCCGTGCCGGTGCCCCTTTCCCGGGATGGCCCGAACCCATCTGCCTCCAGCCCGGGAATGACCTGATGCTGGCCGGGGCAATCCCGGAGGTGCGATTCAAACCGCCAAAATCCATCGCGTAACCCAACCGAATCCCGACCCCGCCGCTTCCGTGATGTCGCGGCCTGCGTGGGCACCGGGACCCAGTTCAATTCGAATTTCGGAAGGACAATGCGATGTTCGCACGCAGAACCCAGATTGCACTCGCCCTCGTCACATCCCTTGGTGCCGCCGGCGCCCGGGCCGACACGATCGTCGTCGCCAACGAGAACGGGCAGAGCCTCTCCATCATCGACTCCCAGACCTCGAAAACCACCACGGCGGCGATTCCGATCTCGCCGCACAACGTCGACGTCACCGCCGATGGCCGCCTCATCCTGGCGACCGGCATGCCTGCGGCACAGTCCGGCAGCCATGCGGCTCACGGCTCCGCGGGCGGGCAGCTCATTCTCATGGACGTCGCTGGCGACGCGCCCGGCGCGCCGCAGGTCGTGACCGTGGGAGGGCATCCGGCGCATGTCGTCCCCGACGCACAAGGGCATTTCGCCTACCTGACCGACGCCGAAACCAACTCGGTGGTGGTGGTCGATATCCCGGGGCGTAGGGTAACCGGTCGCATCCCCGTGCAGAACTACCCGCATGGACTGCGCCTATCGCCGGACGGCAACCTGCTCGCGGTCGCCAACATGAAGAGCGACACGGTCTCGTTGGTGGATACGCGCAATCCGGAGAAGGCCATGCATATCTCCGTCGGAAAGCGGCCGGTCCAGGTCGCGTTCGACCGGAGCGGCCGCATCCTCGTGGTCTCGCTCAACGGCGAGGACAAGGTCGCCATCATCGACGTCGACGCTCGCAAGGTGCTGCGGAAGGCCTCCGTCGGAAACGGACCCGTGCAGGTCTACGTTACGCCGGACGGCAAGGCCGCCCTGGTCGCGAACCAGGGCTCGGCGGCGAAGCCGGACAACCGGGTGTCGGTCGTCGCGCTCGAGGACGGCAAGCTGATCCGGAACGTGACGGTCGGCAAGGGAGCGCACGGCATCGTCATCGCTCGCGACGGTCGCACGGCCTACGTCACGAACACCTACGCCAACACCATCTCCGCGATCGATCTCGGCAGCCTCTCGGCCGGGAAGGCCTATCCGGTGGGCAAGGGGCCGAACGGCATCGCCGCCCGCTAGGTGTCAGGAAGCGGGAGCAGACCGGGTGGGCGGAACGAGCCTTTCCGGTACCTCGCTTGATTTCGCTCAAGGCGCCATTCGCAAGCAAGGTCCAAGATCGGCACGCTCCGCACCGGGAGAGATCGACATGCCCACCACACCGACTCCTGCCCCCGAGTCGCCACGAACCTGGCGGACCCTGCTGATCAACACGCCCCTGGGTTGGGTCTGCTCGCTCGCGTTGGCCGCTCTCGGCATCTACCTCCTCGCGAACCACGGCGGCCACATCGTGACCGCACTGCCCTACCTCCTGCTGCTGGCCTGCCCCCTGATGCATCTGTTCATGCACGGCGGCCACGGCCACCACGACAAGCGGGAGTGACCGCCCAAGGCCGGGCCGTCTGCGGCCCGGCCGGGAACATTGGGGCCCTTGCGGCCCCGGGACCAATGGCTGCGCCCGACGAAAACCTGATCGGCGCTGCCTGCGGCCATTCCGCGAAAGCTGCGCCGACGCCGTTCTTGCCCTTTTTGACCGCTCAAAGGAGACACCGCCATGAAGATGTCCGTTCTCGCGACCGTCCTGGTTACCCTTGCCGGGCCCGCGCTGGCCCAGGCGCCGACTTCCAGTGACCCGCACCATCCAGGTAAAGCCCCCAAGGCGCAGGCCCAATCCACGGCGCCGGGAAAACCTCAGGCGATGCCCGGCCAATCCGGAATGCCGATGCCCATGGGCCAGATGATGCAGGGTCAAGGCATGCTCGGCGGCAGCCAAGGGATGATGGGCCAATTCTCGGCGGAGGATATGAGTGCCTTCGCCGAAGCCCATATCGCGTCCATCCATGCCGGGCTGAGGCTGACCGCCGACCAGGAAAAGCTATGGCCCCCTGTCGAAACCGCGCTCCGGAACCTGGCGACCCTCCACCTCAGCCATATGCAGGCCATGCGCCAGACAGGAGGGATGACGGCAAACGATCCGGTGAACATGCTGCGCACCATGGCCGACCATATGAGCCAGGGATCCGACGCCATGCGCAAGCTCGCGGACGCTGCCGCGCCGCTCCACGCGACCCTCGACGAGGCCCAAAAGCGGCGGCTGCCGGCACTCGTCCGGATGGGCAGCCGAGGCATGATGGGGCAAGGCATGATGGGTCGGGGAATGATGGGACCCGGCGGCGCCATGATGCCCGGATCCGACGGCTCTGACGACGACACCGCGAACAAGCATTGATACGCCACCCCGGATGGAGCCTGGCTCGCAACGAGGTCCTGCTCCGAACCGATGAAAGCGGGCGGACACGGGGTTGGCGCCTCGCAAGGGCATCCTCGAAAGGTACGTGCCGTCGCGACATCGGCGCGTCGTGATGAAACGCCGCTTGACCTTGCCATAATGGGAAGGTGCAGGCTGCTCTCAACGTCGATGAGAAACGGAGATCATTCCATGTGCGGATGCAACAACCACTCCTCCCGGCCGGATCAGGCGGCCGAACGTGATCCGAATGCCCTGACCTTGCGGGTCGAGGACATGACCTGCGGTCACTGCGCTGGCACGATCAAGAACGCGATCGAGACGGGCCTGCCCGGCACGCAGGTCGAAGCCGATCCGGCTTCCAAGTTGGTGTCCGTCCGCGGGAGCAGCGACCTGGCATCCATCAAGGCTCTCGTCGCCAAGGCCGGCTATACCCCGGTCGCAGCCTGAAGGAGATGCTCATGCTCAACCGCCGCAGCTTCCTCGCCGTTCTCGGAACCTCTGGGGCCGCGATGATGGCCGGACGAGCCTTTGCGCAGGCCAACCTGCCGAAGGTGATCGTGACCAAGGATCCGAACTGCGGCTGCTGCGGTGGCTGGGTGGAGCACATGAAGGCCGCCGGCTTCCCCGTCGAGGTCGTCACATCCTCCGACGTCGACCAAGTGAAGCTCCGCCTCGGCGTGCCGGGCGACCTTGCCTCCTGTCACACGGCGGAGGTGTCCGGTTACGTCGTCGAGGGTCATGTGCCGGCTGACGCCGTCAAGCGCCTCCTGGCCGAGAAGCCGCAGGCTCGCGGCCTCGCCGTTCGGGGAATGCCGATGGGTTCTCCCGGCATGGAGGTCGTCGGCAAGGCGCCGGACAGCTACGAGGTCGTCCTGTTCGGATCGTCGGGCCGGACAAGCTTCGCGCGCTACCGCGGCGTGAACCGCGTCTGATCCGGGTCGCATCGGCGCTTTGCCGAGGCAGTGCCTGATTTCGGGTTGGCCAATGGAGCGGTTTTCCGACCACGAGACTGCCAGCGCGGTTCCAGCAGCGGTCAGACCCGTGGTCTGATGCCGAACCGGATGGCATGATGGCGCGGAAAATAGCGCGAAAGCGAAGCATGCCTCTCCAGACGACCCCGCCCGAATACCTCGAATGGCTACGCAACCTGAAGGGCGAGATCCAGCAGGCCCGGCATCGTGCTGCCCTCGCCGTCAACAGCGAACTGATCCTGCTTTACTGGCGGATTGGGCGAGAGATTCTCGAGCGCCAGGCCACCCATGGCTGGGGTGCCCGCGTCATCGATCAACTCGCCGCCGATCTTCATTCGGAGTTCCCGGACGTCAAAGGGTTCTCCCCTAGAAATCTGAAATATATGAGGAAATTCGCCCAGGAATGGGGAGATTCCGCAATTGTGCAACAGGTTGTTGCACAATTGCCTTGGGGCCAGAACGTTCTGCTTCTCGACAGCGTCCCCGACGAAGCGCAGCGGCTCTGGTACGCACGAGCGGCGGTCGAGCACGGCTGGAGCCGCAATATCCTTAAGCACCAAATTGAAACGAAGCTCTATGATCGCCAAGGTCGCGCGATCACGAACTTCACATCGACCATGACTGTCAAACGGCGCGCAATATTGGGTCTGACGCAATCTCGCTGACGTTTGGGGCTCATGTCGCGCCAATCAGACGCGCCTGGAGAAGATCGATCTTTCCGCGGCCGTACATTTGGCGCTTAACGAGCTTGAGACGGGTGATCTGGCCCTCGGTTTGACCGTTTGACCAAGTCGAGAGAATAGCTGCTCGCACAGCGGCCTCGTCTCGTCGGACGCCATTCGACAATGAGGCGACCAGGCTTTGGGAGGCGCGCTCGATCCAGGAAGCCAAAGGCTCGGCCTGCCTCGCTCTGATCATGGCATGGAAGTCGGCGACGATCTCGCGAGCCTCGACCAAGGACGGGACGCCGTTCTCGATCGCGGCGATCGTAACAGTTTCGGCCTTCGAGAGATTGTCGCGACCAGTGGTCATTAACCTCGCGATGGTCCGGGCCGATGGGAGGCGAGCGAGGCTGCTTGCGTCCGCTTTCTCAGCGCGCCGGCGGCGAGTTGCCCATTCGGAGACAACCCTGAGGCTTCCCCGGAAGCCGTTCCTTCGCATTGTGCGCCAGAGGGCGGATGCATTGCGGGCGCCGGCGTCCCATTGCGCATCCAACCAGGGTAGATGCGCTTCCAGAGAACTCTGGCGAGGTCGGAAGACGTCGCTGCGCTCGCCACGGACGATCCGCCTGACGGTCTGGCGGTGATGGCCCGTGCGCCTGACGATCTGTTTGATCGGCACGCCCTCCTGCCAGAGGGCAAAGACCGATGCGTTTGTCTCCTCGCGCCGCAAATATCCGTCATATTGCAGCTTCTCGGCTGCCGTCAGCAAAGCGGGATTGATCACGGTGGCGCCGATGGCGCCGCGGATCTGACGCATTGACTTGCGCACGGCGTCGAGGAAAGCGCGGCTGGCATTCTCCATCAGGTGCCATCGGTCGGCAACCTGGACGGCCTGCGGCAGTGCTCGCGCCACCGCCTCTCCGTAGCCCCCGCCGCGGTCACGGGCGACTGTGTGGACAGCGGACTGATGCCGGAGCCAGGCTTCCGATGTCGCCGGCTCCCGGTCGGGAAGCAGGACGACCGGCCGGCGGCGTTCGAGGTCGCAGACGATGGTGCCGTAGCGGTGATTGCGCCGCCACGCGAAGTCATCAATGCCGATCACGCGCAACGGCTCGCTCGGCACCCGGGCACGCTGCCGGACCACGCGCAGCAGCGTATCGTTGCTGACCGGCAGCATCATCCTGGCGGCAAAACTCGCTCCAGGCCGGCCGCCCAACGCGAGCCCGAGATGCTGGACGATATGATCGAGACGATCGGTCCGGCGTGCTCGCGGAGCAAGGACACTATCACCAAAGCGCTCCGCGAAGATCTGGCGGCCGCATAGAACGGCATCGCACCTGAAGCGCCGGACGAGGATCTGGAGTTCGACGCGTCGGCCGCTGAGCGGCAGGTCCTTTGCTCGCCGGAAATACCGGCTCTGGATCCGTCGCGAGATCGCCCCACAATCAGGACATGGACCGGCGCTGACGGCCGCCCGAGCTCGGACAACAACACGATCGCCTTCGATCGCGATCTCGTCGACCATCAATCCTGAAGGAACCAGGCTGGCTGGCCGAAATCGCTGCTTCATCATGCTGATTCCTTCTGGAAACCAGCGTCAGAACAGCCCCAACGTGCAGCGAAACTGAGTCAGACCCAAACTTGCACACGATGAGGTAATTGCTGCCGTCGATGCCATGACATCAAGTTGATTGACGGCAGGCAGCGGCGCCGGCCTAAGCACGGGATGGTCGTCATGAAACAGTATGTCGGTCTGGATGTATCGCAGAAAGAGACCAGCGTTTGCGTCGTCGATGAATCTGGAAAGGTCGTCTTTCAAGGCCGCGCGAGATCCGATCCCGGCGCTTTGGCGGAACTGTTGAGCAAGCGCGCGCCGGGTGCCGAGCGGGTCGGCTTCGAGACCGGCGCCATGTCGAGCTGGCTGTGGCATGAACTCAATCGGATCGGTCTGCCCGTCGTGTGCATCGACGCCCGGCACGCGAAGGCAGTGCTGTCGGTTCGAATGAACAAGAGCGACGAGAACGATGCCCAAGGCCTGGCGGAGTTGGTTCGGGTCGGTTGGTACCGAGAAGTCAAAGTGAAGAGTCCGGAGAGCCAGGCAACGCGATCCCTGCTCGTCGCGCGTTCCAGGCTTGTCGCCATCCGCCGCGATCTGGAGAACCAAGTCCGTTCGATGCTGAAGGAGCATGGGCTACAGTTCAGCCGATCGATTGGATCACAGTTCCGGCGAAAGGTCCTGGAGCTGCTTGCAGAGGATCATCCGCTCCGATCCGTGATCGGGACGCTCCTCAGGGTCCATGAGCAAACCTGCGAGGAACAGGAAAAGCTTGATCGTCAGGTCCGGCGTCTCGCTCATGACGACTGCACTACGCGCCGGCTGATGACGGTTCCCGGCGTCGGCGTGGTGACGGCGCTGACCTACCGCCACACGATCGATGATCCCTCGCGCTTTTCCTCGGCGAGCGATGTCGGTGCGTACCTGGGCCTGACGCCGCGGCGAAAACAATCCGGGGAAACGGATGTCAGCGGCCGTGTCTCGCATTGGGGAGATCGCCTGCTGCGAACCTATCTCTATGAGGCAGCCAGCGTCTTGATGCATCGAACCAAGAAATGGTCGACGCTGAAAGCATGGGGCATTCGTCTCTCCAAGCGGATCGGGATGAAGAAGGCCAAGGTGGCTGTCGCACGCAAGATGGCCGTGCTTCTCCACTGCATCTGGGTCGACGGCACCAGCTTCCAATGGGGGAGCGAAAAGAGGGCGTAGGCGCTTCCTGCATAAACCCGCTCACGGGCGCCAATCTCGGCACTCGCGATGTCCCCGCCGGGACGGCGGTTGTGGTGACCTCGTTGTTTCGGCTGACGTCCACTGGAACGTCGTTGCACACGTTGAGGCACCCGACCCGAACATCATCATGAGGCTCTCGACCTCGGAAAGGACCATGACCCCGGCGATGACGGCGCGAAATCCGAGGTTGACAGCTCTCCGCAATTAAAGGGCCGAAACACACCTCAGGCGCCAGACCGATCATCGCCGCGATGTCCTTCAGCGGCCCGCCGATGGTAATGGTGCGGCCGTCGACGCCGGTTCGCGCCACGAGGTAGCCGAGCACCCGCTCTCGCGCCGAGCGAACATCGCGCAGGGTCAAGGCGGACCGGAGTTCCATCACCTGCCGAGCAAGGTCCGCCGTTAGCTCCAACCGTGCGGTCGCATCGCCCTCCAACAGGGCGAGCGCCGCTGACTTGGGAAAGCAGGCGACCGAGCTCTCCGCCACGGCCCGCGCATCGCAATGATATGTCTCGACGAACAACGAGGCTTCGGCGAAACGCTCTCCCGGTCCGGCGACGAAGAGGAGGGTCTCGCACCCACTGGCGCTGAAGCGCGCAAGGCGAATCTGCCCTCTGCGGACCAGGAAGAAGCCCCGCGTCGCATCCCCGCTCGCGAATAGAGTCTCGCCCGCCGCGAGTTCCCGAATGACCGGCTTCAATCCGGCGAGGATGGACGCCATTGCCATCAGATCTGTTGCAGCCCCCGATAGCGCGCGAAAACATGCTGCCTGCTGGCGGAAAAGATGACGACGTCATAATCCTCGGGCGCCTGCCCGGGCACCTGCATTCCTGGTGAACCGACCGGCATCCCTGCAACCGCGAGGCCCGTCACCTTCGGGCGCTCGATCAGAAGCCGCTTGATCGCCTCGGCCGGAACGTGGCCTTCGACGACATAGCCACCGATTTCGGCGGTGTGGCAGGACATCAGACTATCGGGCACACCCAGCCGGGTCTTAAGCGGCGTGACGTCGGCAACCTCAACCATCTCAACCGGAAAGCCTGCTTTCCGCATATGCGTGACCCAGCCGCGGCAACAGCCGCAATTGGGATCCCGGGTCACGACCATCTTCGGAGGCGTCTCGGCGGCCGAAACAGGGCGCCGCAGCGCGAACGCTGAAACCGCCTGTGCGGCGCCGATCAACAGCGCGCGGCGGGATAGGGAAAGCTCGATCGGCACGATTGTCTCCTTTGCCTTGGTTAGGTCCTTCTCCAGTCGCGCGTCCAGCACCTTCACCGGAAGAAGACGTATTTTACGAGCGCGGCGATCACGAGCAGCAGAACCGCGATTCCGAGCAGGCCCGCGAGACCCATGCCCCAGCCCATTTCACCCATCATGTCGTGCATGCCTGGTCCCTCCATCATTCGACAGCAGCAACAAGGGGCGCTGAGGCGGCTTCCGATGCTGCCTTCTCAGGCGCCAGGGTCGACGGCAGCCGCCAGCCCTTGACCAGGCCGTAGATCGCCGGGATCACCAGCAGCGTCAGCACGGTCGAGGAGACCATTCCGCCGATCATCGGCACGGCGATCCGCTGCATCACCTCCGAGCCCGTGCCGGTGTTCCAGAGGATGGGGAGCAGTCCCGCCATGATCGCGACCACGGTCATGATCTTCGGCCGCACGCGTTCGACGGCACCGAGCATGATTGCCTCATGCAGGTCCGCGCGGGTGAACGCCCGCCCCTGTGCTTCACAGCGCGCACGCACCTCGCCGAGCGCGTGATCGAGGTAGATCAGCATGATCACGCCGGTCTCGGCAGCGACGCCGGCGAGCGCAATGAAGCCGACCGCAACGGCGACCGACATGTTGAAGCCGAGCCACCAGAGCAGCCAGATGCCGCCGACCAGCGCGAATGGCAGCGAGAGCATGACGATGAACGTCTCGGTCAGCCTGCGGAAATTCAGGTAGAGCAGCAGGAAGATGATCGCGAGCGTCACCGGCACGACCAGCTTGAGGCGTGCCTCGGCCCGTTCGAGATATTCGAACTGACCGCTCCAGGCGATGCGGAAGCCCGCGGGCAGCTTGACGCTCTGCGCGATCGCGTTCTGGGCGTCGCGAACGTAGCCGCCGAGGTCGCGCCCGACCGTATCGACGAAGATGTAGACCGCGAGCTCGCCATTCTCGGTCCGGATCGAGGTGGCGCCACGCTTGCGCTCGACGCTTGCGACCTCGCCGAGCGGCAAGCTGGCGCCGGACGGCGTCGAGACCTGGACCTCGCGCGCGATCGCCTGCGGATCGGAGCGCAGGTCGCGCGGATAGCGGATCGCCACCCCGTAGCGCTCGCGCCCTTCGACCGTCGTCGTCACGGTCTCGCCGCCCATCGCCATCACGACCGCATTCTGGACGTCGCCAACGGAAAGCCCGTAGCGGCCGAGTGCGATCCGGTCCGGCACGATGTCGAGAAAATAGCCGCCGATGACGCGCTCGGCATAGGCACTGCTCGTGCCCGGGACGGCCTTCAGCACCGTCTCGATCTGGCGAGAGATCGCCTCCATCTGGGCGAGATCGGTGCCGAACACCTTGACCCCGATCGGCGTGCGGATGCCGGTCGCGAGCATGTCGATGCGCGCGCGGATGGGCTGCGTCCAGGCGTTGGAGACGCCGGGGAACTGGAGCGCCTTGTCCATCTCCGCCTTGAGGCTGTCGAGCGTGACGCCTTCGCGCCATTCCGCCTTCGGTTTCAGGTTGATGATGGTCTCGAACATCTCGGTCGGGGCCGGATCGGTCGCGGTCTGGGCGCGGCCGGCCTTGCCGTAGACCGAGGCGACCTCCGGGAAGGAGCGGATGATCTGGTTCTGCGTCTGGA
>JAESFV010000355.1_pt1 | contig 18408 bp, 17 predicted proteins | sample 9269471 | NCBI WGS metagenome assembly JAESFV01 (sample SAMN14502647, study PRJNA617108) | algae metagenome | isolation source: Symplocastrum torsivum CPER-KK1 and co-occurring heterotrophs from... | place: USA: Central Plains Experimental Range, Colorado | collected 2001-01-01
GTGCGGGAACAGGTTGAAGTGCTGGAAGCACATGCCGACCTCGCGGCGGATCTCGTCGATCCGCTTGAGGTCATTGGTCAGTTCGATGCCGTCGACGATGATGGTGCCCTGCTGGTGCTCCTCCAGCCGGTTGATGCAGCGGATCATCGTCGACTTGCCCGAGCCCGACGGCCCGCAAATGACGATGCGCTCGCCGCGTTTCACGGTGAGGTCGATGTCGCGCAGGACGTGGAAGTCGCCATACCATTTGTTGACGCCGACCAGTTCAATGGCAGGACCCGCTGGTGCGGCGGCGGGAGCGACGGGCGCGAGGACGGCGGACGAGGCGAGGGTCGACATGGGGAAGCGTGTGCCTTTGCGGTTCGATCGGGCGTCTGGCGGCGGGCGCGAGGGCGCGCCCGGCGCGGTCAGATCCGGATCCGTTTTTCCAGATGCCTGCCGCACAGCGAGATCGAGAAGCAGATCACGAAGTAGATGAACGCCACCGCGCCATAGGCGAGGAACGGCTCGAAGGTGGCGTTGGCGATGATCTGGCTGGCGCGGGTCAGCTCGACGAAGCCGACGATCGAGGCCAGCGAGGTGTTCTTGACGATCTGCACCATCAGCCCGACCGTCGGCGGCACCGACAGGCGCAGGGCCTGCGGCAGCACGATCAGCAGCATCTGCTGCCAGTGCTTGAGACCGAGACTGGAAGAGGCTTCCCACTGCCCCTTCGGCACGGCCAGGACGCAGCCATACCAGGTCTCGGTGAGATAGGCGCTGCTATAGACCGAGAGGCAGAGGCTGGCGGCGAACAGCGGCGTCGTCTGCACGCCCATCAGCGCCAGGCCGAAATAGACAAGGAAGAGCTGCATCAGCAGCGGCGTTCCCTGAAACAGCTGGACATAGAGCCGCACCGGGGTGCCGGCGCCGCGCGGAAATGCAAAGCGCAGGCACAGCAGCAGGAGGCTGACGGCGGCGCCCCCCGTGAACGCGATCAGCGAGAGGTAGATCGTCCACGGCACGGCGGCGAGCAGGTTGCGGAAGACGTCCCAGGTGGTGAAGTCGTTCATCGCTGCGCCTCCGTGGCAAATTCCCCGTAGACGAAGCGGCGCCCGACCCAGCTCAGCATGTCCCGGAACAGGACGGCGAGGCCGAGATAGATGAGGGTGACGACGATATAGGCCTCGAAGTTCCGGAAGGTCCGGCTGGCGATCATGTTGGCTTCATAGGAAAGCTCGGCGACGGAGATCTGGCTGCACAGCGCCGAGGCCAGCAGGATGATCACCAACTGGCTGGTCATCGCCGGCCAGACCCGCTGGAAGGCGGGCGGAAGGATGACGAGGAAGAACGCCTGCGCCGGCTTCAGCCCCAGGCTGCTGGCCGCCTCGAACTGGCCGGCGGGCGTCGCCTCAATGCCGGCGCGGATGATTTCGCAGGCATAGGCGGTGAGGTTGATCGTCAGGGCGACCAGCGCCGCCGTAACCGGATCCAGCCTCACGCCGAGGGCCGGCAGGCCGAAGAAGATGAAGAAGATCTGGCCGAGAAACGGCGTGTTGCGGAAGAACTCGACATAGCCGCGAATGAACCAGCGCACCGCCTTCGGTCCGCGCAGGCTGCCCCACGCGCACAAGGTGCCGAGGACAACGCCGAGAAAGGAGGAGACCAGCGTGAGCAGGACGGTCATCACCAGACCGTTCAGCAGGCTCGGCCAGCTGTGGAAGACATCGATGAACGAGGAGAGGTTCATTCGGCGGGCATCCGGGTCTGTGCGCCCGTCAGGGCGGCGTTCAGGAGGTCACGGACCGGAAACTCCGCATCCAGGTCGTCGAGCGCCTGCAGCAGGCGTTGCGCCGCAAGCTTTCCGAGCGTCGGTTCCGCACAGCGCAGGAATTTCGCCCGCAGCTGCGCCGGGGGCACCGGATTGACGGCGGTGCCCAGCGCGTGGGTCTGGTAGCCGGCGAAGGTGCGGCCGTCCCTCAGCGAGAGCACGACCGAGGCCCCCTCCGGCGCGTCCCGGCGGCGCGTGGCGTCCCACATCGGACCGCTCGCCATGCGCACGCGCGCCATCATCGCGCGCAGGGCGGGATCGGCGAGCACCTCGTCGCGCAGCTGCTCCACGCCCGGCGTGCCAAAGCACAGCGTCGCCGCAATCGCGAACTCCATGCTGAACTGCGCCTCGCGCGGGGTGGCGGGCGCGGCATAGGCCAGATTGGCGACAACGACGGGAGGGACATCGCACAGGACGCTCTCCACCTCGTCGGCCGAAAAGCCCTCGCGCGTCCTGATATCGGCCACCACGTCGACTGCGGCATGCGAGGACAGGCAGATCGGAAACTTCTTGATGTCGATACCGGGCGTCTCCAGCCGCCATGAGCGGCCGAGATCGTCGAAGGCGGTGCTGTCGAAGGCGCCATCGGTGTGGAGCGCGGCAAAGCCGTTGCGATGGGTGAAAGGCTCGTCCGGTCCACTGGCGCCGCTGGCGGCCAGCAGCGCCGCTCGAAGCCCCGCGGCGCTGGCCTCGCCGGCCAGAAGCGCCTTGGCATCGGTGGCAAAGCAGCTCTTGCTGCCACCCGCGCCCGCCACGGCCAGCCCGATACAGGCGCGCATCTGCCGCGCATCGAGCCGCAGCAGATGGCCGGCCGTCACGCCCGCGCCGATCGGGCCCAGCAGGCCGGTGGTCCACCATCCCTTGTCATAAAGGTCCTGGCTGGCGGCGGCACCGACCGCATATTCGCACTCCGCGCCGACGGTGATCGCGGTCAGGAGTTCGGCCCCCGTGGCGCCGACCTCCTGGGCGATGGCGACGGCGGCGGGGACGATGACGGCCGAGCCATGGACGAAGCCGGCATAGCAATTATCGTCGAAATCGAGCGCATGGGCGGCGGTCGCGTTGCACGCGGCCGCGCCCATGGCCGCCAGCCGGGCCGGCATGCCCCAGATCTCCGACCGGCCCGCCGCAACGTTCCGCGCCGCGAACTGGCGGGCAAGGCCCGCCACTGGCGTGCCGGCACCGGCGAGGGCGACGCCGACCGTATCGATCACGCACGCCTTGGCGACGTGGCGGATGCGATCGGGAATGTCGGCGGCGCGCACGGCCGAGGCCCACTCCGCGAGAAGCCGCGAGGGATTGGGGGGAGTGAGACTCATCGCCAACCGCCTGCACCCGGTGCCAATCGCAACGGTTGTTACTCGGGCAGCTCGCCGGCGGGGGCGCCGAGCCACTTCACCGACAGCCGGTCGATCTCGCCATTGGCCTTGGCCTCGCGGATGATGGCGTTGACCTTGTCCAGCAGCTTCTGCTGGCCCTTCACCACGCCGACATAGCAGGGGGAGTTCGCCAGCACGATCTTCAGCTCCAGATCGAGATCGGGGTTGCGACGCTTGATGGCGGCGGCGACGGGGGTGCCCGAGGCGAACATCTCCACTTGGCCGGACATGAACGCCGCGATGGTGCTGTTATTGTCCTCGAAGCGCTTCACCACCGCCTTCGGCGCGAGGTCCTCGAGTTCCTTGTCCTGCATCGAGCCGCGCGTGACGGAAATGGTCTTGCCGGAGAGGTCGGCATAGTCCTTGACCGGGGGCTCCTTCTTGCCGAACACGGCGTCGAAGAACGGCGAATAGGCGATGCTGAAGTCGATCACCTTGGCCCGCTCCTCGGTCTTTCCGAGCGAGGAGATGGTGAGGTCGGTCTTGCCCGACTGGAGATAGGCGACGCGGTTGGGCGCCGTCACCGGCACCAGCTCGACCTTCACGCCGAGCTTCTCGCCGATCAAATTAGCGACGTCGATGTCCATGCCGCGCGGCTGCATGTCGGCACCGACCGAGCCGAACGGGGGGTAGTCGGTCGGCACGGCGACGCGGATGGTCTTGCGGGCCATGATGTCGTCGAGCGCGTCGGCGACGGCCGGAACGGTGCCAAGCGTCGCCATGAGGCCGATGGCGGCGGCGAACAGAATACGTGCGGTCATTGCCTACACCCTTGTTGCTGGAAGGTTGATGTTGTCGGACGGTTCCGCAGGGGCGCCGCGGAACCGTCATGGCAGGCCGGAGCCGCGTGGGAGCGGCGCTCAGTCCGGAATAACGGCCGTCGCGTCCACCTCGACGAGATATTCGGTGCGGGCGAAGGCGGTGACGACGATGCCGGTCGAGACCGGGAAGACCCCCTTCAGCCAGCGGCCGACCACCCGATACACGTCCTCACGGTAGCGCGGATCGGAGATGTAGATCGTCAGCTTGCAGATGTGATCGAGCTGGCTGCCGCATTCCTTCAGCAGCATGTCGATGTTCTTCATGGCCTGCTCGGTCTGACCCGCGACATCACCGATGCACACGCATTCGGAGGTATCGAGATTCTGCCCGATCTGGCCACGCAGGTAGACGGTCGTTCCGCGCGCGATGACGGCCTGGCAGAGATCGTTGTCGATGCTCTGCTCGGGGTACGTCACCTTGGTATTGAACTTGCGGATTCGGGTGTGGGCCATCGTCGCATTCCTGATTGTGCTTGTGCGCGAGCTTCCTGACCAGCTTCTGAACCGAGCTCGTCAGTGAACTCCGCGCGGGTATTCTTATGAGCCCCGTGACCTTACGAACGACGTCACATAACGAAAAGCGATTTTTTTGCGACCTATGTTTCGTTTTTTGATATGTATCGCGGATGATGAAGCTTGATTTCGACGAGCGCGATCTACGATCGCTGCGGGTGTTCTGCGCGGTGGCGGAGGCGGGCGGGTTTGCGGCGGCCGAGAAGAAGCTCGCCATGTCGAAGCCCTCGATCAGCCGCCATGTCCGCGAGGTGGAGGCGCGCCTCGGGGTCAAGCTGTGCGAGAGAGGGCGCAGCGGCTTCCGCCTGACGCCGGAGGGGGACGTGGCGCTCGACCTCGCTTCGGCCGCCTTCCAGGCGCTGGGGCGCATCCGCCCCGAGATCGACGCCGTGCACGGCATCTTGTCGGGGCGGCTGGCGATCGGGATCGGTGAGCACACGCTCACGCACCCCGCGTGCAAACTGCCCGAAGCCCTCACCGAGATGAGGCGGCTGGCCCCGGGGGTGGAGCCGCAGATTCTGGTGATGACCTTCAACGAACTGGCCCAGTCGTTAAATGAGGGCCGTGTCGACCTCGTCATTCGCGGCAAGTACACCGATGATCGCGACTTCTTTCATGTCCCGATCTATCGCGAGATCCACCGGGTCTATGTCGCCAACTTCGTCGATGCGTCAAAGATCCCCAACCTGCCGCTGATCTATCGCCAGCACCCCTATGTGGAACATGCGATCCGGTCCGGGCGATACCACCGTGGCCCGAACGCCGCCGGGCTCGATTCCGTCGCCGCCATGGTCGCGACCGGCTTCTACCAGGGCATGCTTCCCACCCATTACGGCGATCTGATCAAGACACGCTTCAATCTGCATGTCGAAGAGAGCAGCCCCGTCTACCAGCATGAGGGATGCGCGATCTTCTCGACCGCGCGCCCGATCAGCCAGCGCATCAAGGTGTTCCTGAACATATTGAAGCGCGTCCATTCCTATCGGTCGGAGCGCTCGCCGGCCTGACGCCTCGCGCCCTCTCAGGCGGCGGGCGCATCGGCGGGGACGACCAGCTTGCGCTCCGCCAGACCGGAGAGAAACGCCAGCACGTCGCGCTGGATGTCCTCGGGCGGGCCGTCATAGAGCTGCGCCAGCTCCGCGCAGAGCTGGCCGATCTCGACCGGCTGCTCCAGCCGGCTCCAGATCTCGGTGCCGGTCGCGTCGAGCTGGTAATAGGCGCCGTTCTCGACATTCATCATCACGATTTCGCCCTCCAGCTCCGCAGCCAGGCACTCCGGGGAACGGCAGATACGGGACTGAAGGGTCAGCATGCGGCGTCGACTCGGTGAACTACAGGGCGCGGGGCGGGCGCGGGCGGGGCCGCGCACGGCCTGTTTCGCACAGCCGGCTTCCGAAGGCGAGCGGTGCGCGCTATAGGCCTGCGCGAGGCGTCGCCGCCTTGTCCTGACGCGCCACGCCTCCGTGCCGGGGCCGCGGGCCACTCGCCGGAGATGACGTGTTGCATCGCTACCGCCTGCATGGCCTGACGGTCGAATCGCCGCGCCCTTCCCCCCTGCTCATGCCCGAGCCGGAGGCGGGCCGGCCGGCCGATATCCGCATCCGGTTCGAGCCGGGGCCGGCGCCCGCCGGCGATCCGGTCGTTGCCGCGCACGCGCTCAGCGTCTACGCCGATGGCAGCGCGCGGTTCGAGCCGGCGCCCGGCCAGCGCTTCACGGCGGTGGGCGGGCACACGCTGTTTGCCGACCTCTCCGACGACCTGCCGGATTACGAGCTGCACACATGGCTGTTCGGCCTGCCCATGGGCTGGCTGCTGCACCAGCGCGGGCTGGCGCCGCTGCATGCCTCGGTGGTGCGGGTCGGCGCGGTGGCGGTGGCGCTGGCCGGCCATAGCGGCGCGGGCAAGTCGACCCTGGCGCGGGCGATGATCGCGCGCGGCCACGGCCTGCTGACCGACGATTTGGCGGTGATCGATCCGCGCACGGGGATGGTGGCGCCGGGCGCGCCGGCGGTGCGGCTCTGGTCGGCCTCGACGCGGATCAGCGGCGACGCGACGCCGGATGAGCGGCGGATAAAGGCCGGCATCGACAAATTCCATGTGCCGCTGCCGGCGGCCTTCCATGCCGAACCGGCGCCGCTGGCGCTGGTGGTGACGATCGGCCTCGACCCCGACGCGACGAATTTCAGCCTGGACCGGCTGACGCCGCCGGAGGCCGCCGCCGTCCTGCAGCATCTGCTCTACCGGATCGAGGCGGCGCGCCGGATCGACAAGGGCCGCAGCGCCTTCGCCTGGTCGCTGGCGATGGCGCGCCTTGCGCCTGTCGTCACGCTTCGCCGCGCCGCCGACATCGCCGCCCTGCCGGAGATCTGCGCGGCGATCGAGCAACTGGCGGGCGAGGCAGCGCGGGAGAGCGCCTGAGGCAGCCAGCCACCGACCCTTCCCGCAGCGTGCGGGCGGAGGGGGTCACCCAAGCGCGATCGCCGACACGGCGGCCGCTGGCGCGCACGCCTGTTATGCCCGCCGTTGCTGGGTCAGCTTAAAACACCACTGTCTGTCGCTCCGGCCGCCCCGGCCCGTGTGATCTCGTCCACCGAAACCGGGAGCACCGACGGCGCCTTCCAAGGCTTTCGCGCTGTGGAAAGGGGCTCGCTCATTCTGGCCGCCGGGGCCTTCTCGACCCTAGGGGACGTCAGCTCATCGCGTTCCATCGTCGAAACTACCATGTTCGCCGGCTTCCTGATCCGACCAACATAACTTACTCTACGGCATGTGCCTAGCGACTTACCCGCGACGGGACCGGCCTCGGCGCCGGCCCTGCCGGTCCGCTCAGTTCCACGAGGGCGGGTCCGGAAGTGGCCGATAGCCGCGTGACGCTGGAGAGGTCGACGCCGGCGACCGCTGGCGCTCTACCAACCCCGCCGCGCCGCCGCTGCCGGGCTCGATCAGCTGTCAAGTGAGCCTAAGTCTGCCCCGATGGCCACGGCAGCCTGTGTGATCCCGTCCACTGCGACCGGCAGGACTGAAGGCGCCGTCCAGGGCTTTCGCGCCGTGGCAAGGGACTCGCTCATTGCGGCCGCCGGGGCCAACGAGGACGTCAACTCAGCGCGTTCCATCATAGATCTACCGTCTTCTGCGCTTTCCTAATCTGGCGAAAATAGCTCACCCCACCGCCCGCGCCAAGCCGGTGGGAGGGCGACGACGTCCGATTTTTTCCGCCAGCCTGCCGGCCGGTTCAGCTCGAAAGGTGTCATGTGCTGATGGGATCAGGCCTCCAGCCGTCGCGTCAGCTGAATATAATGTCAACGCCGCTTCCACCTCCCGATTGGGTGTGGTCGTCCACCCGAACCTGCGAAATCTTCGGAGTCTGCCATGGCTTGCGCAAAGCCGGGGCGCCAGCCGCGCCGGCTTTGTCAGTCATCGAAACGGCGGTCGCATCCCGGTCCATCATCCTGCCCCTCACCCTGCTCCGCTCACGCGTTGAGCGCGGCCCTTTGTACCGCAGGGCGCCTTACCCGGATAGGCGGCTGTCACCGGGGCGGGCCTAGCCATTGCCGCCTGAGCCCGCGCAGCAGGGCGAGGCGGTGGGAGATTTCGTGCTCCCGGGTCAGCATCCGCAGCCAGCCTGTGTGATCTCGTCCACGGCGCCCGGCAGGACCGAAGGCGCCTTCCGGGGCCGACACGCCGTGGCAAGGGGCTCGTTCATTCCGGCCGCCTGCGCCTCCTCGGCCATCGAGGATGTCGCCTCATTGCGATCCATCATCACATCACCAAGCTCGCCGTCGTCCTCAGTCACCCCGCCGCTGGCGCCGAACTGGCTGGAGGGCGACGACGTCCGATTTTGTCCGCCAGCCTGCCGGCCGGTTCAGCTCGAAAGGTGTTATCTGCTGATGGGATCAGGCCTCCAGCCGTCGCGTCAGCTGAATCCAGGAGAGAAGTCGTCGCTGGGTGTGACTGAGGCTTGGGTGTGGTCGTCCACCCGAACCTGCGAAATCGTCGGAGTCTGCCACGGCTTGCGCAAAGCCGGGGCGCCAGCCGCACCGGCATTGTCAGTCATCGAAACGGCGGTCGCATCCCGGTCCGTCATCCTGCCCCTCACCCTGATCCGCTCACATGTCGAGCGCGACTCTTTATATGGTAGGACGCCTTACCTGGATAGGCGAATGTCACTTGGGCGGGCCTAGCCGTTACCTCCCTCGACCATGCGGATGAACCGCCCCACCGAGAGCCCGCGCAACAGGGCGAGGCGGTGGGTGACCTCGTGCTCCCGGGTCAGCATCCGCAGCTGGTCCGGCGGGGTGGCGGCGTCCGGCAGGGCCAGGGCGAGGGCGCGCAGGCGCGGCAGGTCGAGCGCGCGGGAGGCCAGCGGCGAGGATTCCAGCCGCGTGATCTCGTCCAGCAGGCCCTCGCGCGCCGCCACCACGCCCTCAAACCAGTCCGCCGCCTGATAGCCGCGCGTGCGCCGCGCCAGCTGCCCGGCCGGCATCAGCCCTTCCATGGCGTCGCGCAGCAGCGAGGAGACCCGGCCCTGATGGATGAAATGCTGCTCCGGCAGAGCGAGGCAGAAATCCACCAGCCGCCGGTCGGCCGTGGGGTCGCGCCCATCCACCCCGTAGCGCGCCAGGCTCGCCTTCAGCACGGCCCCCTGGTCCACCCGGTTCAGCACGGCGAGGCGCATCGCCTTGCCATCGGCCCAGGGGCGGTAGGTCAGGTCCCAGGCCCGCTCCCGGGCCATGGCGTCGAGATCGATGGCCTGGCGGAAATCGGCGGCCAGCGCGGTGTGGATAAAGGGGTCCGTCGCCGAGAACGGAACCGCGCCCTGCCATTCCAGGATGAAGCGGGGCAGATAGGGACCGAGCGCGGCTCGAAACGGCCCCTTGAAATTGGTGCCGTCGCGCCACATGCCGATGGTCACGCCGGCCAGAGCGAGCCAGCGCCCGCGCCGGAACAGCTGCGCCAGATGCGGCCGGCCGTCATAGGAGACGGTCATGTTGCCCATCGCGCCGGTGAGCATCACACGGATGCGCCCGCGCGCCGCCTCCGCCTCGATCGCGTTGATCCAGACATTGTTGCACGGGTTCAGCACCGGCTGGTCCTGCGCCGGCAGCTGCTGCTCGACCCCGAGCAGGGGATCGACCGGGCCGGTGCGGATCACCCGATGGTCGATATTGGGAAAGCGCGCCGCCAGCGTGGCGGCGACGGGGGATTCGTCGGTCAGCCGGCCCTGGTAGGCGGCGAAGGTGAACCCCTCGCGCGGGGCGGCGGTGAAGGCGGTCAGGCGCTTGTCCTGCCGGGCAAGTTCGTGGGCGGCGAGGGCGGTGACCGAGCCGCTGTCGAAGCCGGCGCTGAGATGGCTGCCGATCCCCATGCCGGCGGGCACGCGCAGCCGGTCACGGACCGCCCGGGAATAGAGCCGCCGCAGTTCGCCAACCTGCTCGCGGTAGTCACCCGCCGGCAGCGAGGCCAGCTCCTCCGGCCGCCAGTAGCGGTGCAGCTGCCGCGTCTCCCCGCGGACGGAGAGGGTGTGGCCGGGCGGCACGCGGGAGAGGTCGCGGTAGAAGCTGCGGGTGCTGTGCGCCGGCAGCAGCGCCAGATAGGCGCCGATCTCCGCCTCATCGAGCGCGTCCGACACATCGGGAACGGCGAACAGCCCCTTCGGCATCGAGGCGAAGGCGAAGAAACCCGGGCCATGGGCGAAGTAGAGCGACCGGCTGCCGAGGAAATCGCGCGCCAGCAGCAGGCGCCCGGCCTGCCGGTCCCACAGCGCGAAGGCGAAATCGCCCGCCAGCCGGTCGACGCAGCCCTCGCCCCAGCGCTGATAGGCGGCCAGGATCAGCCCGGCATCGCCCACCCGGTCCGGCCCGTCGGCGGGCAGGCCGAGGGCTTCGGCCAGCTCAGGGCCATTGTCGATGCGGGCATCGGCGACCAGCCAGAGCGCCCCGCCGGCGGCGGCCAGCGGCTGGCGGTCGAAACTGTCCTCGGCGGTGACGCGCATCTGCTGCCAGACCAGGGCGAGGCCGTGCGCGCGCTCTTCCTGCAGCCCGCTGCGGTCGGGACCATAGGCGGCCAGCGTGGCCCCCATCCGCTCCGCCACCGGGCGCACGCCGCCCGCGCCATCGAAACGCCAAAGTCCGGCAATCGCCGTCATCTCGGTTATGTCTCCTGCTTCGGCCCGCGCCGGTCGCCTCGACCCGTACCAGCCTCCCTTGCCGGCGCAAAGGGGCAAACCGAGCGGTAGCGCGCCGCCGCCGACCTAGCTGTCGCCGGACGGCCGACCGGCCCGAAGCGCGCCCGGACGGCAGCGGCAAATCGGCGGGAAGAGAGACAAGCGCGGCCCGGGGGCTTGTGCGGAAAGCGGGCCTCGGCTATGGAGCCTGCGCTTCACGGCGCGGATGACCCCCGCGCCATGCGCGTGGAGAGGTGCCGGAGTGGTCGATCGGGACGGTCTCGAAAACCGTTGTGCGTGCAAGCGTACCGTGGGTTCGAATCCCACCCTCTCCGCCATTTCAGTCCCTGAGTGGGCACTGCGTTTACGTCATCACCCGATACCAACGTCTGGAGCAGGCGGGATTTCGATCCCAAGATTCGAACCTCGCCCATGCGAACCCTAAGCCATTGAAACGCCAATAACCGACCCAAAGAGCTATGTGCGGGCTTTTATCCTGCCCTCTTAATCGGCTGTGTTTCCCCCGTTCTTCTGGGCATCGTCGTTTCTCCTTCCGGATGCGAGAATATACTCGGTCGATTGCCCTGACACGCTTGCTCTTTGCGGCTTCGAGTTGCGATGCGCCTTGCACTCTTCCGCGCTCGTCGACGGGCTATTCCGGCTGCCCTTTGGCAGCGCGCCAACCGTCGAGGCGCATTTTTCCATCGGTCTGACGGGGCATTATCACAGGCACTCTGGCGCGATCCGGCCGGCTGCTCGCCGGTACGGCCGCAAGCAAGATATCGTGCGTCCCTTCGTTGATGGTCTGCATCGGTCTGATCTTCCCCCGAAAAAGTGGACGGGGTGACCTGCCACTGCGTTCTTCCTCCACGGCGGTTTAGAGTCCGACCTTCTGAAGGACGGACAGAGCACGGTTCACGGAAGAGCAGATCATCGCGGTCCTGCGCGAGCACGAGGCCGGGGCGAAGACCGCCGATCTGGCGGGCAAGCACGGCGTCTCGGAAGCGACGCTGTACAACTGGAAGGCCCGCTACGGCGGCATGGACGTCTCCGAGGCCAAGCGCCTGAAGCAGCTTGAGGGTGAGAACGCCAAGCTCAAGAAGCTGCTGGCTGAGCCGATGCTGGATGCCGCCGCACTCCGCGAGCTTCTTGCAAAAAATGGTAGGGGCCGTCGCCAAGCGCGAAGCTGTCGCGCATCTTCAGGCCGCGATGGGCCTCTCGGAGCGGCGGGCCTGCAGCATTGTCGCGGCCGATCGAAAGATGGTCCGCTACCGATCCCGCCGGCTTCCTACGCCGCCAGTCTCATCACCACCGCGCAATCCCGCGCAAAAACCGCCGAGGCTCTAATCGTCAATGGATGACAAAGCCGTGGCAGGCCATCAGAGCCATCGTCCCCGCTGACACGAGTGAGACGGAGCGGTCGACCACGCCGGGGAGCGGCGATCGAGATTGATGTCTCTGGCGCCCGAGTGACGATCGAGAACGGCGCCTCGCCGGCGACCATCGCGGCGGTGCTTGGCGCGTTGAAGGCCGGATCGTGATTGGCCCGACCGGCGCCGTCCGGGTCATGGTGGCGTCGCGGCCCGTCGACTTCCGCAAGGGGGCGGAGGGCCTGGCCGCCCTGGTGCGCGAGACAATGGGTGCCGATCCGTTCTCGGGCACGGTCTATGTGTTCCGCGCCAAGCGTCCCGATCGGGTGAAGCTGGTGTTCTGGGACGGTACCGGCGTCGTGCTGGTCGCCAAGCGCCTGAAGGATGGCGAGTTCCGCTGGCCGAAGATCGAGGACGGCATCCTGCGGCTGACGGCGGCGCAGCTGCAGGCCTTGTTCGAGGGTCTGGACTGGCGCCGGGTCCATGAGCCGCAACGGATATCGACACCGGTTGCGGCGAGCTGAAACTCTCGCAAGCCACTGGAAAATATGATTGAATCGGTGTCATGGCTTCGCTCCACTCTGAGCTTCCCCGTGATCCCGAGACGCTTCAGGCGATGCTGATCGCACGGGAAGCGGAGATCGAGCGGCTGCGTCAGATCATCAAGGAATTGCAGCGCCATCGCTTCGGTCGGCGCGCCGAGACGCTACCCGAGGACCAGCTTCTCCTCGCCCTGGAAGAGGCCGAGCAGGTCGAGGCCACAGGTTTTGCGGCATCCGAGGGTAAGGCGCCGGCCGAGAAGGCCGCCCGGATCGCGAAGCGCCGCGCGAACCGCGGCGCGCTGCCGGCCCATCTGCCGCGGATCGAGACGGTGGTCGATATCGAGAGCGATAGTTGCCCCTGCTGTGCGGGTAGGCTCCATCGCATCGGCGAGGATGTGGCGGAGCGGCTCGACATCGTGCCGGCGCAGTTCCGCGTGCTGGTGGTGCGCCGACCGAAATACGCCTGCCGGTCCTGCGAGGACGTCGTGGCGCAAGCGTCGGCACCGGTGCGTCTCATTGAGGGCGGTATCCCGACCGAGGCGACCGTCGCCCAGTTGCTGATCTCGAAGTACGCTGATCATCTGCCCCTGTATCGTCAGGTCCAGATCTATGCGCGCCAGGGCGTCATGCTCGATCGCACGACACTGGCCGACTGGGTTGGGCGCGCGGCCTTCCTGCTTCGCCCCGTGCACGCGCGGATGCTGGCGGTGCTGAAGAGCTCGCCCAAGCTGTTCGCCGACGAGACGACGGCGCCGGTGCTCGATCCGGGCCGGGGGCGGACCAAGACCGGGCAGCTCTTCACCTATGCCCGCGATGACCGGCCCTGGGGCGGCGCGGATCCGCCCGGCGTCGTCTATGTCTATGCGCCCGATCGCAAGGCCAAACGGCCCATCGCCCATCTCGCCGGCTTCACCGGCATCCTGCAGGTCGATGGCGGAGCCTGTCCTTGGGCTTGCCAAAGGCAAGACCCGAGGGGCGGCTACAAGACGTTGGCCGGTCGCAACACGGTCAGTCTGGCCTTCTGCTGGGCCCATGTGCGGCGGCGCTTCTATGAGCTCGCCCAGACCGGCCCCGCGCCCATCGCCAACGAGGTCCTGCTGCGCATCGCCGACCTCTATCGCGTCGAGGCTGAAATCCGTGGCCGTGCCGCTGATGAACGCCGAGCCGCACGGCAGGAAAAGAGCAGGCCGCTCCTCGAGACCACGGAGCCGTGGCTGCGGGAGAAGCTCACCCTGATCAGCCAGAAGACCAAACTCGCCGAGGCGATCCGCTATGCGCTCTCGCGCTGGGACGGGCTCTGCCTCTTCCTCGAGGATGGCAGCGTCGAGATCGCCAACAACGTCGTCGAGCGGTCCATCCGCCCCTTGGCCCTGACCCGGAAGAACGCCCTCTTCGCCGGATCCGACGGCGGTGCCGAGCACCGGACTGTCATCGCGTCGCTCGTCGAGACCTGCAAGCTGAACAGCATCGACCCTCAGGCTTACCTCACCAACACCATCACTAGGATCGTCAACGGCCATCCCAACAGCCGGATCGATGAGCTGTTGCCCTGGGCCTATCTGGCCCAGCCGGTCCTCAGTGACGTGGCCTGAAGACGACGCTTACGCAGAACGTCAGGCCAGGTGAAGCCTCAGCACGAAATTATCCCGATCTCGGTGCCGGCCATCCTCGATCGCCGAACTTTCGACAAGGTGCAGAAGGCTCTCAGGGCGAAGAGTCCGCACAACAGCCCGCCACGGGTCATCTCAGGTCCGATCCTGCTGACGGGGCTGGCCTATTGCGCCTGTTGCGGCAGCGCCATGACGCTGCGCGCCGGCACATCGAAGAGCCGCAGGGTCTATCGTTATTACAGCTGCTCCACCTCCGGCCGAGTCGGCAAGTCGGCCTGCATGGGGCGGATCGAGAATCAGGGTGCAGCTGCCAGCCGGCTTGATCCGGACAAGCTCGTCCGCTTCGCGCAGCTCATGCGCTCAAACATCACCGAGGGCGAGGTACCGTTCCGCAAAGCCTATCTACGGTCGCTTATCGACGCGGTCGAGGTCGACCAGCACGTCGTGCGCATCCACGGATCGAGGACGGTGCTTGAAAGAGCCGTACTTGCCGACCGCGCCACCCAGCCGGGTGTTCGCGGTTTTGTACGGAAGTGGCGCGCCCACGGGGAATCGAACCCCGGTTTTCGCCGTGAGAGGGCGACGTCCTAACCGCTAGACGATGGGCGCATCTAGGCAGGCCGGTCTCATAGAGCGGATCGGCCCCGCGATCAAGCGCCGTGGCCGGAAGTTGTCGGGTTTTCCACCGGGCTCCGTGCACGAGAACCCGTTGGGCCGCGCTCAGGGCGCGCTGGCGAAGCCGAGCACGCCGCGCGGCGCGCGGGTTTCCAGATCGAACAGATGCGTCTCGACCCGGCCCTCGCGCGCCACGGTCACGGCGATAAGGTCGCCCGAGACCACGGCCGCGCGCACCTCCGCGCCCTTTGGCAGCTGGATCGTGCCGGCGATTTCGGCCGGGGCGCTTTTCCTGCCGCTCATCAGCTTGTATCCGATGGCACCGAAGACGGCGAGAAAGCCCAGAAGCATGATAAGCCCCGAGAAGGCGGCGAAGCGGCGCATCCGGCGCAGCACGCGCTCGGCCGCAGGGTCGAGCTTGTCGTCTGAATCAGGAGAAGTCATGCCGGCACCGGAACTCAACGAGGAGATGGACGACGTCGCGCCGGAGGTGGTCGCGACGCGCGTCGATATCACCGTCGGGCCCGAGGATGAAGGGCTTCGGCTCGACCGCGTTCTGGCGCGGCACCTGCCGGAGTTCAGCCGCACCCGCCTGCAGGCGCTGATCGCCGAGGGACGGGTCCAGCGCGCGGGCCAGCCGATTGCGGGCGGCTCGGCCAAGGCGGTGGCCGGCGAAAGCTACAGCGTCGAGGTGCCCGAGCCCGAGGACGCCACGCCGGCGCCGCAGGATATCGCGCTGGATATCGTCTATGAGGACGACCATCTGATCGTCGTCGACAAGCCCGCCGGCATGGTGGTGCACCCGGCCCCAGGCAGCCCGGACGGCACGCTGGTCAATGCGCTGTTGTTTCATTGCGGCACCAGCCTGTCCGGCATTGGCGGGGTGCGGCGGCCCGGCATCGTCCACCGGCTGGACAAGGACACGTCCGGCCTCATCGTCGTGGCGAAGAACGATCGCGCCCACAAGCGGCTCGCCGCCCAGTTTGCCGACCACGGCCGCACCGGCCCGCTGGAGCGCGCCTATCTCGCCTTCATCTGGGGCGCGCCGGATTTGCCGAGCGGCACGGTGGATGCCCCCCTCGCCCGCCATCCCGTGGCGCGCGAGCGCATCGCGGTGCGGACCGGCGGGCGCTTCGCTATCACCCACTGGCAGCGCCTCGACACCTATGCCGACACGCTGGGCCGCCCGATCGCGTCGCTGGTCGAGTGCCAACTGGAGACCGGCCGCACCCACCAGATCCGCGTCCACATGGCCCATATCGGTCACCCGCTGCTGGGCGACACGGTGTATGGGGTCGGGCAGCGCACCCGCGCCAGCCGTCTCCCCGACAGCACGCGCCAGGCGCTGGATGGTCTCGGCCGGCAGGCCCTTCATGCCGCCCGGCTCGGCTTCGAGCATCCCGCGACAGGCGAGTTCATGGCGTTCGAAAGCGCCCTGCCGCCGGACCTAGCCCGCCTTCAGGAGGCCCTTGCGGCAGGCGGCTGACGGGGCGGCGGCTCAACGCTTCGTGACCGTGCCGCGGCTTGCGCTTTCGCAAAAACGGCTTCTTCCTGCTATTATACGTTGAGGCCGGCTGAAAAGCGGCCGCATGCCGGTCGCCCGCTTATGGGGGCCGTGAGACAAGGAGGGTGCAGTCATGGCCCGTTCCGCTATGAGCCTACCGTCCGCTGAAGGTGGCCTGAGCCGTTACCTCGCGGAAATCCGCCGGTTTCCCATGCTGGAGCCGCAGGAAGAATACATGCTCGCCAAGCGCTGGCGCGAGCACGAGGATCCCGATGCCGCGCACCGTCTCGTCACCAGCCATCTGCGCCTCGTGGCAAAGATCGCCATGGGCTATCGCGGCTACGGCCTGCCGATCTCCGAGGTCATTTCGGAGGGCAATGTCGGCCTGATGCAGGCGGTGAAGCGCTTCGAACCCGACAAGGGGTTCCGCCTCGCCACCTATGCCATGTGGTGGATCAAGGCCTCGATCCAGGAGTACATCCTGCGCTCGTGGAGCCTGGTAAAGATGGGCACCACGGCGGCGCAGAAGAAGCTGTTCTTCAATCTGCGCAAGGCCAAGAGCCAGATCTCGGCGCTGGAGGAAGGCGATCTGCGCCCCGACCAGGTGCAGCAGATCGCGACCAAGCTCGGCGTCACCGCGCAGGAAGTGATCGAAATGAACCGCCGCCTGGGCGGCGACGCCTCGCTCAACTCCCCGCTGCGCGGCGATGTCGAGGGTGGCGGCGAGTGGCAGGACTGGCTGGCCGATGACAGCGACAGCCAGGAATCGGTGCTGGTCGAGCATGAGGAGATGGACAACCGGCGCAGTGCCCTGTCGGGGGCGCTGTCGGTGCTCAATGAGCGCGAGCGCCGCATCTTCGAGGCCCGGCGCCTGTCCGACGATCCGATGACGCTGGAAGACCTCGCCTCCGAGTTCGGCGTGTCGCGCGAGCGGGTGCGGCAGATCGAGGTGCGGGCATTCGAGAAGGTGCAGAAGGCGGTGATCGACCGCGTGCACCAGATGGAGACGGCGCCGATGCGGCAGGACGTGTCGCCGGCGCTGTGAGGACGAACTTGGGATGATGTGCGAAAGGGCGCCGGCGACGGCGCCCTTTTTCATGCATCAGCGCATAACCTCTATCTTATTGTTTTAACGCCTTTTCTGGCGACGCCTGCCGCGATCCGCCCGGCATTTGCTCAGGCCGGCAGGGTGGCGGCCGGCGCCGTTGCGCCGCCCGGCACCGCCGCCTGCCCGACCCCGGCTGGGGTCGCCGCCGCCCGCACGTCATGCGAGAGGACGTCGCGGATGCTGAGCACGCCGACCAATTGGTGCTCTTCCAGAACGGGAAGATGGCGCACATGGTGCTCCTCCATCAGCGCGCGGACATGGTCGACGCTGTCCTCCATCCGGCAGGAGATCATGTTGCGCGACATCAGGTCGCCGACGGTCAGGCGCAGGGCGGCGGCGCCGCGTTCGGCGACCGCGCGGACCACGTCGCGCTCGGAAAAGATGCCGACGACGGTGACGCCCTCCGAGCCGCAGGCGTCCTTCACCACCACGGCGCCGATACGCTCGCGGTTGAGTAATGTCGCTGCCATTTCAACGGTTTCCGCCATGCGAATGGTCGGAACGCGGGCGCTTTTCAGCTTCATGAGATCGGCGACAAGCATGGCGTATCCCTCTGGTGGAGCCTCAACTGTCACGCTTCTTCTTCTTTGGTCTAAGTCTGGTATGCAATACACACGGCGTCAATGAAATACGTTGCGGCAGCGCAGCATCGGGCCCGCCCGCCCCGGCCCACACACACGAAAAAGGCCCGCCAATTGGCGGGCCTTTGCGTGTGATCCGGCGGTGCGCGCCGGTTCGATCAGGAGGACGATCAGGCCGATCAGACCGATCGGGCCGATCTCAATGATTGAGGTTCTTCACGATGTCCTCGACCATCTTCTTGGCGTCGGCGAACAGCATCATCGTGTTGTCGCGGAAGAACAGCTCGTTCTCGACGCCGGCATAGCCGGCCGCCATGCCGCGCTTGATGAACAGCACGGTCTTGGCCTTCTCCACGTCGAGGATCGGCATGCCGTAGATCGCCGAGGTCGGG
>JAESFV010000356.1_pt1 | contig 18393 bp, 15 predicted proteins | sample 9269471 | NCBI WGS metagenome assembly JAESFV01 (sample SAMN14502647, study PRJNA617108) | algae metagenome | isolation source: Symplocastrum torsivum CPER-KK1 and co-occurring heterotrophs from... | place: USA: Central Plains Experimental Range, Colorado | collected 2001-01-01
CCGAGCTCGGCCTTGAGGAGGTGCGGACCTCCGACGTCATCGCCCGCGAACTGGACGCGCTCGGCTACCAGGTCACGCGCGGCCTCGCCCGAACCGGGCTCGTCGCCACGCTGTCCAACGGCAGCAGCGGGCGCTCGGTCGGCGTGCGCGCCGACATCGACGCGCTGCCGATCCTTGAGGAGACAGGCCTGCCCTATGCCAGCAAAACGCCGGGGCTGATGCATGCCTGCGGCCATGACGGGCACACCGCCATGCTGCTGGGCGCGGCGCGGGCGCTTGCCGAGCGGCGCCATTTCGACGGCACGGTGCATCTCATCTTCCAGCCGGCGGAAGAGAATTTCGGCGGTGCGAAGATCATGGTGGAGGAGGGGTTGTTCGACCGCTTTCCCTGCGATGCGGTGTTCGCCCTGCATAATGACCCCGACGTGCCGTTCGGCACCTTCGTGTTTCGCGACGGGCCGATCATGGCGGCGGTCGACGAGTGCCGCATCACCGTCCACGGCCGCGGCGGGCACGGGGCGGAGCCGCAGGCGACCGCCGATCCCATCGTGGCGGGCGCCTCCATCGTGATGGCGCTGCAGTCCATCGTCGCGCGAAACATCCACCCGATGGACCCGAGCGTGATCACCGTTGGCGCCTTCCATGCCGGGGCAGCGAGCAATGTCATCCCCGAGCGCGCCGAACTGGTGATCGGCATCCGCTCCTTCGACGCGGGCGTGCGCGACGAGCTGGAGCGCCGCATCCGGCTGATCGCCGAGGGTCAGGCGGCGAGCTACGGCATGAGCGCGACGGTGGATTATCAGCGCAGCTATGACGCCACCATCAACCATCCCGCCGAGACCGCTTTCCTGCGCGAGCTCGCGACGCGCTTTGCCGGGCCGGAGAAGGTGCGGGAGATGGCGCGCCCCAGCATGGGCAGCGAGGATTTCGCCTATATGCTGAAGGCGCGGCCGGGCAGCTATTTCTTCCTCGGCGGGCGGATGTCGGAGGCCGACCGGCCGCTGCATCACCCCGGCTACAATTTCAATGACGACCTGCTGCCGATCGGCGCCGCCTTCTGGACCGAGCTGGTCGAGACCTATCTGAAGCCGATGTGAGCGGGGGCGCCGCGCCAAGGACGAGCATCCATGCGCCTTCCCTCGACACAGGCCCTGCGGGCGCTGGAAGCCTTCGCCCGGCACGGCACGCTCTGGCAGGCCGCCGCCGAGCTGAACATCACCCGCAGCGCGGTCAGCCACCAGCTGCGCTTCCTGGAACAGGATCTCGGCTTCGACCTGCTGCAGCGCGCCGGCAAGGGCGTGATGCTGACGCCGCAGGGCAAGCGCTACGCCGCCGATGTGCGCATCGCGCTGGCGCTCATCGCCGATGCCGCCGTGCACTATGGCGACCGGGGGCTGCTGCAGGGGGCGATCACGGTCAGCTCGACCCCGGGCTTTGCCACGTTCTGGCTGTGCGTCCATGTCGCCGAGTTCCGCCAGCTGCATCCGGGCGTGACGCTGCGCATCGTGACGCCGCCACGGCTGGAGGATGTCGACGCGCCGGGCGTCGACGCCTTCATCGCCTATGGCGACGGCGACTGGCCGCGCCACAGCGTGGAACTGCTCAGCGTCGTCGACTTCATGCCGGTGTGCAGCCCGGTGCTGCTCAACCAGCTGGGCGGCCTCAACGAACCCGTCGACGTGCTCCGCTCGGTGCTGCTGCATCTCGACGGGCTCGGCGACTGGCTTACCTGGCTGACGGCGGCTGGCGTGGTCGGGCCGCGCACCGACCAGGGGGTGATCTTCTCCGACATGAACCTCGTGCTGGCGGCGGCGCTGGCGGGGCAGGGGATCGCCATCGGCGACAATTTCGTCTGCCGGCAGGCGGTCGAGACCGGGCGGCTGGTCGTGCCGTTCGATCTCACCATCCGTGCCGCGCGGGCCTATTATTTCGTCACGCCGCGCGACCGTCCGGGCAATCCGGCGATACAGGCCTTCGCGGCCTGGCTGAAATCGCGCCTCGTGCAGACCGCGCCTGTCATGCGCAGTTGAGTGATGCATTCCTGGGCGGCTCAATTGGCGTGCCCAGGACGTCGGCAATGGGGTGAATATTATTCACGCCAACTGGGATTTTTATTCATTTGAGGTGAGCGGATCGCGAGATTAGGATTTCTACATAGTAACGGAGCGCGCAGCGAACGTGAGCAAACGGGCTGTCGGGTTGCAGGTGATCGGGATCGGCAAGTCCTTCGGCCACTTCACCGCGCTGAAGGACATCACGCTAGACATCGCGCCCGGCGAGTTCCTGACCCTGCTGGGTCCCTCCGGCTCCGGCAAGACCACCTTCCTCATGGTGCTGGCCGGCTTCCAGGCGGCGAGCGAGGGCCAGCTGCTCAGCGACGGCGTCGACATCACCCGCAGCCGGGCGGAGGACCGCTCCTTCGGCATGGTGTTCCAGGGTTACGCCCTGTTCCCGCACAAGAGCGTCGCGCAGAACATCGCCTTTCCGCTGCAGGTGCGCGGCGTTGCCCGCGAGGACATCGCCCGCCGGGTCGACGCCATCATCGCCCGCGTCGGGCTGGTGGGGCATGAGAACAAGCGCCCCGCCCAGCTTTCCGGTGGCCAGCAGCAGCGCGTGGCGCTGGCGCGCGCGCTGGTGTTCGAGCCGCCGGTGCTGCTGCTGGACGAGCCGTTCTCGGCGCTCGACAAGCATCTGCGCGGGCGCATGCAGGAGGAGGTGGCGCGCCTGCATGGCGAGTTCGGCACCACCTTCGTCTTCGTCACCCATGACCAGAGCGAGGCGCTGTCGCTGTCCTCGCGCATCGCCATCTTCAACCATGGCCGGCTGCTTCAGGTCGGCGCGCCGCGCGACATCTATGAGCGGCCATCGAGCCGGTTCGTCGCCGAGTTCCTCGGCGAGATCAACCTGCTCCCCGTCGAGGCCATTGGCCATTGCGCGCGCGGCACCAGCGGCCTGTTCGAGGATGCGCGCCTGACCGCGCCCCGGCACGAGCATCTCAAGGGCAGCGCCGTGCTGGCGGTGCGGCCCGAGCACATGTCGGTCAGCGCCGAGCCGCCGGCCGAGGGCAATGGCGTCCCCGCCCGGCTCGCCGGCACCACCTATCTCGGCTCCGCCATGCGCCTCGCCTTCGCGACGCGCAGCGGCACCCCGCTCACCGTGACCCTGCCGAGCGAGGCCGCCGGCCGCATCCTCGATCGCGGCCCGGACTTCTGGGTCACCTGGTCCTTCGACAATGGCTTCCTTCTTCCAGAGCAAAGCTGAAAACAGCAGGAGCACGCCGTGAACGACGCATTCCAGAAAGACTGCCTCGACATTCTCGCGGCGAAGGCCGCCCGGGGAGAGATCAGCCGCCGCCGCTTCACCCAGCTCGCCGCCCTGATCTTCGGCGGCGCCCCCCTGCTCCTGCGCGCCCCCGAAGCGCTGGCGCAGGTGCGCCAGCTCGTGCTGGTCAATTGGGGCGGCGACGCGCTGAAGGCCTATGACAAGGCCTATGGCCAGCCCTTCGAGAAGGAGACCGGCATTGTCGTCAAGGAGGACGGCACCGGCCCGACCGAGGGTGCCATCGCCGCCCAGTTCAAGAGCGGCAAGCCGACCTGGGACATCGTCGATGCCGACCCGTTCTCGGCGATCTCGCTCGGCAAGCAGGGCATGATCGAGCCGATCGACTACAGCGTCGTCGACAAGGCGAAGATGCGTCCCGGCTTCGACTGGGAATACGCCGCCTCGACCTATTTCTTCTCCTATGTCCTGGCCTATGACGCCGAGAAATACGGCGCCAACCCGCCCAAGACCATGGCCGACTTCTTCGATGTGGCGAAATTCCCGGGCAAGCGCACCATGTACAAATGGGGCGCGGGCATGTGGGAGGCGGCGCTGCTGGCCGACGGCGTGGCGCCCGACAAGCTCTACCCGCTCGACCTCAAGCGCGCCCACGCCAAGATCGCCGCGCTGAAGCCGGAGGTCGTCGCCTATTGGGGTGGCGGCGCCGAGAGCCAGCAGCTGATGCTGAGCGGCGACGCCTCGATGGGGCTGATCTGGTCGACCCGCGCCTCGCTGATCGAGAAGGATTCCGGCGGGCAGATCAAGTTCACCTGGAACCAGGGCCTGCTGTCGCCGGGCGCGCTGGCGGTGATCAAGAACAACCCCGGCGGCACGGCGAACGCGATGAAGTTCATCGCCTCGACCTCGGTGCCCGAGCGCCAGCTCGTGATGTTCGAAATGCTCGGGCAGGGGCCGGCCAACCCGGCGACCGATGCGCTGATCCCGGCCGACCAGAAGCGCTACAACCCGGTCGATCCCGCCAACATGAAGAGCCAGGTTCCGCTCGACATGCCCTGGTACGCCGACAATTACGGCCCGGCGCTGGACGAGTTCACCCGGGTCATCTCGGCGTGAGCCGCGCGCCCCTCCGCGCGCGGCGCGGAGGGGCTGCTCCATCGACGGATCAAACCATGCGCAGTTCCTCGGCCTTCTGGCCCGCACTCGCCCTGACGGCACCCCTGGTGCTGTTCCTGGCGTTTGCCTATGCCCTGCCGTTCCTCGGCGTGGCGCTGTGGAGCGTCACGCTGCCGGAGCCGGGCCTGGGCCAGTATGAGCGGCTGGTCGGCGATCCGCTGGTGCAGTCGGTGTTCCTGCGCACCTTCCGCATCTGTCTCATCGTGACGGTGATCGCGGTCGCCTGCGCCTATGCGGTCACCTATGTCTGGGTGCGCGGCTCCCGGCTGCAGCGCCGCCTGATCGAGATCTGCATCTTCGTGCCGTTCTGGATCTCGCTGCTGACGCGCGCCTTCGGCTGGCTGGCCCTGCTGTCGACGCGCGGCATCGTCAATACGTCGCTGCAGGCGCTCGGGCTCACCGACGGACCGCTGGCGCTGGTGCGCAACGAGCCGAGCGTGATCGCCGGCATGGTGCATGTACTCATCCCCTTCGCGGTGCTGCCGCTCGCCTCGGCGATGCGGACGGTGGACGAGCGGATGCTGCTCGCCGCGCGCGGCATGGGCGCCTCGCGCCTGCGCATCTTCTGGTCGGTGTTCCTGCCGCTGACGCTGCCCGGCGTGATCGGGGCGACGCTGATCGTTTTCGTGTTCAGCCTCGGCTTCTTCGTCACCCCGGCCATTCTCGGTGGCGGGCGGTCGATCATGGTGGCCGAGCTGGTTTATCTGCGCATGTTCCAGAGCCCCGACTGGGGGCTGGGCGCGGCGATCAGCGTGGCGCTGGTCGTCATCGTCGCGGCGCTGATGGGCCTGCTCGCGCGCTTCGCCCGGCTCGGCCTTATGGGAGGCGGGCGATGAGGATCCAGCGCCCCGGACCGGTCGCGGTCGTGCTCGCCCTTCTGGTGGGCGTCTTCCTGCTGCTGCCGCTGCTGGCGGTGGTGCCGATCTCGTTCACGCCCGGCCGGCTGCTGACGCTGCCCAAGGGCAGCCTTTCGCTGACCCATTACCGCACGCTGTTCGAAAACCCGGACTGGCTGCGCAGCATCCTGCTGAGTGCCCGCATCGGCCTGTTCACCAGCGTCCTCTCCACCACTCTGGCGACCAGCTTCGCGCTGGGAATCTGGATGCTGCAGCCGCGCTTCTCCCAGCTTCTGGTCGGCTTCGTGCTGCTGCCGATGATCGTGCCGCCGGTGGTCTCGGCGATGACGCTGTATTTCCTGCTGACCGGCATGTCGCAGATGTCCCATTCCATCGGCTTCGACAGCGTCATCGGCGTGACCCTCGCCCATACGGTGATGACCGTGCCCTTCGCGGTGGTGATGGTGCTGGTGGCGCTGGCGCAGGTGGACCGGCGCATCGACCTCGCCGCGCGCGGCATGGGCGCGAGCGTCGCCCAGCGCATCTTCCACGTCATCCTGCCCAACATCGCCTTCGGCGTCGCGACGGCGGCGCTGCTGGTGTTCGTCCTGTCCTGGGAGGAGATCGGCGTGACGCTGTTCATCACCAGCGTCGATGCGATCACCCTGCCGCGCCTGATGTGGATGGGGCTTCGCGACAATGTCGACCCGGCGATCGCCGCCATCTCGGTGGTGCTGATCGTCGTCACCCTGCTGGTGCTGCTGGCGCGCATGGCGTTCCAGCGCCGCCCGGAATTCGAGGAGGAATGAGATGGATGAGGTATTCGGCCGCAAGGACATGATCAGTCCGTCCCGGCTCAAGGAACTGAGCCTCAAGTCGGATGTCTCGGGCTTCATCCAGCTCGGCAGCCATCTCGGCGCGCTCGCCGTCACCGGCGCGGCGCTCTGGTTCAGCTGGGGCAGCTGGTGGATGGTGCCGGCGTTCATCGCGCACGGCATGCTGATCAACTTCCTCTATGCCGGCCAGCACGAGATGAGCCATTCGACGGTCTTCAAGACCAAGGCGCTCAACGAGTTTTTCGGCCGCCTGTTCGGCTTCGTGCTGATCTATCCCCGCGATTTCGACCAGATCCAGCACTTCGCCCATCACCGCTACACCCAGGACTGGGAAGGCGACGGCGAACTGGGCCGCGAGCGCTACTCGATGCTGTCCTACCTGCTCTGGGTGCTCGGTCCGACCTATTGGTACACCCGCATCCGCCGCGTCATCCGCTTCTCGTTCGGCATCGTCAGCGAGCACTACATTCCCGCCGACCAGCATCCGAGGGTGATCCGCGAGGCGCGCTGGCATCTGGCGGGCTACGCGCTGATCGCCGTCCTTTCCGTGGCGACGGGCAGCTGGATCGCGGTCAAGCTCTGGCTGCTGCCGATGCTGGTCATGAAGCCGGTGCACCAGCTGCAGAACACCATCGAGCATCTCGGCCTGCCGCATATCGACCAGATCACCGAGAACACCCGCACGACGCGCACCAACGCGATCATGCGCTGGATGTGCTGGAACATGCAGTTCCACACCGCCCATCACGCCTTTCCCGGCGTGCCGTTCCACCGGCTGCCGGACCTGCACCGCACCATCTTCGTGGAGAAAGGTCGCAAGCCGCATTCCATGACCTATCTCGGCTTCCAGCTGGCGGTGATCAAGGCGTTCTGGAACGGGCGCACCGAGGCCGATTATCCCGACGACAAGATCTGGATCATGGACGACACCGACCTGGAGCCGGTCGGGCCCCGCACCGCGAAGCAGGCCTGACCCATGCCGCTCAAGGTCTACCAGTCGCTCTGGGCCACCGAACTGCGCCACCCCGGCAGGCCGGAGCGGCCGGTGGCGGAGCGCTTCGACGCGGTGAAGGCGGCCGGCTTCGATGGCATGGCGATCGATCTCGGCGCGATGGACATCGAGGCCGCGCGCGGAACGGTGCCGGAATTCGCCCGCACCGGGCTCGGCGGGCTGCTGACGGCCTTTCCGCGCTCGATCGAGGAACTGCGCCCGGCGCTGCACCTCGCCAAGGAGATCGGCTCGCCCTTCGTCATCGTCATCGGCCAGGTGATGCCGCTCTCGGTGGCGGACATGGTGCCTGTCATCGAGGCGTGGCTGCGGGTCGGGCGGGAGGAGGGCGTGCCGCTGCAGTTCGAGACGCATCGCAACTGCATCACCAACGACATGTTCGCGACGCTGCTGCTCATGGAGGCGATCCCCGAGCTGCGGCTCGCCGCCGACCTGTCGCATTATGTCGTCGACCGCGAGATGATGCTGCCGATCAGCACTGAGTATCAGGCGCAGGTGGGCCGGCTGCTGGAGCGCTCCGATTCCTTCCAGGGCCGGGTCGCCAATCGCTGCCAGGTGCAACTGCCGCTGCATTTCCCCCAGCACCAGCCCTGGGTCGCCGTGTTCCGCGACTGGTGGCGGCGTGGCTTCCAGTCCTGGCAGGTGCGCAACGGCACTGACGCCGACTGCCTTTTCCTCTGTGAGCTCGGGCCCCGCGACTACGCCATCACCGATGCGCAGGGCGAGGAATTGTCGGACCGCGCGGAGGAAGCCCTGCAACTGCGCCAATGGGCGCTTGAGGACTGGGACGCCGCCGCCGCGCGCCCCGTTGCCGAACCGAACTGAGGAAAAGCCATCATGGCCGTTGCCAGCCTGAGCCCCGAGATGAGCGCCGCCGAATGGCAGCAGCGGGTCGAACTCGCCGCCTGCTATCGTCTGCTGGCGCATTTCCGGATGACCGACCTGATCTACACCCATTGTACCGTCAGGGTGCCGGGCGAGCCCGGGCGGTTCCTCATCAACCCCTATGGCCATCGCTGGGAGGAGATCACCGCCTCCTCGCTGGTGAAGATCGACGTCGACGGCAACAAGGTCGGCGACAGTCCGCACCGGGTGAATCCGGCCGGCTTCACCATCCACTCCGCCGTGCATATGAGCCGGCACGACGCGGCCTGCGTCATCCACACCCATACCCGCGCCGGCATGGCGGTCGCCTCGCTGAAGGAGGGGCTGCTGCCGCTCAACCAGATCGCGCTGCAGTTCTATGGCCGGCTGGGTCTGCATGACTATGAGGGCATCGCGCTCGACCTCGACGAGCGCGAACGCATCATCGCTGACCTCGGCACCAAATGCGGGCTGCTGCTGCGCAATCACGGCCTGCTCACCGTCGGGCGCACCGTCGCCGAGGCGTTCAACCTGATGTTCTATCTGGAGCGCGCCTGCGAGGTGCAGGTGGCGACCCTGTCCATGGGCCGCGAGATCGTGCTGCCGCCCCGCGAGGTCTGCGAGAAGGTCGGCGCGCAGTACGACCAGATGAATTTCGACGATGGCGACCTTCAGCTCGAATGGAACGCCCATCTGCGCCTGCTCGACGACATCGATCCCTCCTATCGCACCTGAAAACTGAATGGATCGCGAAGATCCGAACGCCCGGGAGAACCGCACATGAGTGCCGAAACCCACGCCGCCAGCGGCGGCATGTTCGACTGGACCCTGCCGGCCAGCGATTATTGCGATCCCGCCCTTTACCAGCGCGAACGCAAGGAGATCTTCGCCCGCAACTGGATGCTGTTCAGCTGGTCGGAACGGCTGAAGAACCCGGGCGACTATGTCTCCGGCACGCTGGCGGGCTTTCCCGTGTTCGTCATCCGCGACGATGACGGCGTGGTGCGCGCCTTCCACAATGTGTGCCGCCATCGCGGCGCGCAGCTGCTGGAGAAGGAGGAGGGCCATTGCGGCAAGCTGGTGGTCTGCCCCTATCATAGCTGGAGCTTCACCCGTTCCGGCAGGCTGAACAAGGCGGTGGATTTCGGCGAGGGCATCACTTTCGATCCCCAGGCCTGGGGGCTCTACGCCGTCGATGCCGAGGAATGGCGCGGCCTCATCTTCCTGCGGCTCGAACGCGGCGGCGAGAGCCTCATCGACTGGCTCGGCCCGATCCACACCATGGCGGCGGATTATCCGCTGGAGCAGCAGCACTATTTCATGTCGAAGAACCGCGACTGCGCGGTCGACTGGAAGGTCTATGGCGAGAACTATCTCGAATGCTACCACTGCCGGACCATGCATCCGGGCCTGTGCGAGTCGATGGATATCGACAATTACCGCATCGACACCTATGCGGCGGACAAGTTCTTCCACCTGCACGCGCCCAAGCGCGATGGCGGGCTGACGCGGGGGCTCTATTTCTACCGCTTCCCCTTCCTGATGCTCAATCTCTACGACTGGGGCTCTTCCATCGCCACCGTCGAGCCGCTGGGGCCCGGGCGTATCCGCCACATCAACTGGTACTTCTTCAACGACGTCTCGCCTGACAAGGCGGAGGCGAATCGCCAGTCGGCGGAATGGTCGGCGCAGATCGTCACCGAGGATCTCGACATCATCACCGGCGTCCAGCGCAACCTCGAGGCCGGCATCTACACGCGCGGGCCGCTCTCGCCGAAATACGAATACGCGGTGAAGGCCTTCCAGAACATGTGCCGCGACGGTCTCGCACCAAAGGCCCCGCTGCGGGGTGTCGCTGCCGAATAGTGCGTGCCGCCTTCGGGCCGGGTCCAGTCAGGTTGGGGTTGAAGCGATGAGTGCCGACATCACCGTAGGCAAGGTTTACGACGCGATCATCATCGGCGCGGGGCATAACGGGCTCGTCTGCGCGAACTATCTCGCCAAGGCGGGGCAGAAGGTGCTGGTGCTGGAGCGGCGCGACGTCGTTGGCGGCGCGGCGGTGACGGAGGAGATCGCCCCCGGTTTCCGGGCCTCGATCTTCTCCTATCTGATGAGCCTTCTGCACCCGCGCATCATCCGCGAGCTGGAGCTGAAGCGGCACGGGCTCGAAGTGCTGCCCTGCTCGGACATGGTCTCCCCGCTCGACGGCGACAACTACATCCTGTTCTCCGACAACATCGCCAAGTCGCAGGCGAGCTTCGCCCGCTTCTCTCAGCACGATGCCGACATCTATCCCGAATTCGACCGCTATCTGAACGAGGCGGCCAATATCGTGCGCAAGCTGCTGTGGGAGACGCCGGTCGATCCGACCAAGCGCGACTGGCGCACCTTCAAGGACGGCGCCTCGCTGCTGTGGCGTCATCGCAAGATCGGGCGGAAGATGTACCGCATCGTCGACATGCTGACGATGAGTGCCTACGACTTCCTGCGCGAATGGTTCGACGACGACCGCATCATGGCGGTGCTGGCCTATTACGCCTCGATCGGCACCTTCGCCGGGCCGAAAACCCCGGGCTCGGCCTATGTCATCATGCACCACATCATGGGCGAGCATGAGGGCGCCGGCGGCTGGGGTTTCATCAAGGGCGGCATGGGCTCGATCACCCAGGCGCTCGCCGCCTCGGCGCGCGAGAAGGGTGTCGACATCGTCACCGGCGCGCCGATCAAGGAAGTGCGCATCCAGAACGGCCGCGCGACGTCGGTCTCGACCACGACAGGCGAGAGCTACGCGGCGAAGACCATCATCTCCAATGCCGACGCCAAGACGCTCTATCTCAACCTTGTCGGCGAACGGCACCTCCCGGAAGAGGTGGTGCGGGAGATTAAGGGCTACCGGACCTTCTCGACCGCCTTCAAGATGAACATCGCCTGCGAACGCCCGCCGCAATACCGCATTCTGGACCGGGTGCGGCGCGAGGGGACGCTCGGCAGCTTCGACTACCCCACCTACATGCACATCGCGCCCGATATCGACTATCTCGAACGCGCCTATGACGAGGCCAAGCATGGCTGGTACTCGTCCCGTCCCTTCCTCACCCCCGTGGTGCCGACCATGGTCGACACGACGCTGGCGCCCCCGGGCAAGCATGTGGTCAATCTGTTCGGCGGCCACGCGCCCTATACGCTGAAGGGCGGCGACTGGGCGAGCGAGAAGGAGAACTTCCGCAAGACGGTGTTCGACACCATCGAGGAGTACGCGCCCGGCTTCCGCGACGATGTCATCGAGGCGCAGTTGCTGGTCGCGCCTGACATCGAGAACATCGTCAACCTGCCGCAGGGCCACATCTTCCATGGCGAGCTGTCGACCGACCAGCTGTTCTTCCAGCGGCCGGTCTCGGGCTATGCCGATTACCGCACGCCGGTGAAGGGGCTCTATATCTGCGGCTCCTCCATGCATCCCGGCGGCGGCGTCTCCGGCATTCCCGGCTTCAACGCCGCCCGCGAAGTGCTGCGGGACATAAAGGCCCGGCGCAACTGAGGGCGATGCCGGCGCGCCGCGATCCGCCGCCGCGTCGGGGGGCGGGCGGTGCGGCCGGCGCCTCGCCGCAGCCAGCTGATCAATCGGCCATCTGCGCTTCCTGCTGGAGCGCGGCCAGCAGCGTCATAAAGCGTTCGCCCTGCACCAGCACATGGGCGCGGATCCGGTCGGCGGCGCCGGCGCCATCGCCGGCGAGCAGGGCCTCCAGAATGGCCTCGTGCTCGGCAAGAGAGTTGGCGATCCGGCGCGGCACCTTCAGTTGGAGGCGCCGATAGGGCTGCAGGGCGGTCTGCAGCCGTGTCGCCTCGGCGCGGAGCACGCGGTTGCCGGTCGCGGCATAGATCGCGGCATGGAAATGGGCATTGGCGGGGTAATAGGCATCGTCGTCGCCCGCCGCTACCGCCTGCTGGCAGGCGACATGCGCCTCGGTAATCGCCGCACGGTCAGCCGGCCCCAGCCGCTGTGCCGCGAGCCGCGCGCAGGAGGCCTCGATCTCCGCCATCAGCTCGAAGGATTCGACCAATTCGCGCGGGCCGAGCAGCGCCACGAACGCGCCCCGCCGGGGGCGCATCTCGATCAGGCCGGAGGCGGAGAGCTGGATCAGCGCTTCGCGGATCGGCGTGCGCGACACGCCGAAGCGCTCGGCGAGGCCGGCCTCGTCAAGCCGCTGCCCCGGGCGCAGCCGTCCGGCGACGATGTCTTCCTCGAGGGCTTCGCGAAGCCTCGGCGTCTGTTCACCACGCACGGCATACCTCCGCACAGAGAAAGCCATTTTCCGTTCTGCAATGCAAGAGACGTCATCTTGTATACTTGATGGTTGACTGGCGATGCAAATCCGTCATCATTCCATACAGGGGTCGCGTTCCGGCGCGGCCATGGGCAAATTCCACCATTGGAACGGCCATGGGATCGAACACCTCCTTCGTGGCAGATCTGCTCGCCTCCATCGCCGAGCGTGGCCGCACGCTGCTCGACCGTTCGCACCGGGTGAGCGGGGCGACGCGGGTGGAAACGCTGGCCGAGCGCTGCCAGACGCTGCTGTCCGGGCGCGGCGAAGCCTCCGGCGTCGCCCTCGCCGCCGACATCCTCGACCGCTACGCCCATATGAAGACCGGCGAGTCGATCGCCTTCTTCGAGGTGCTGGCCGAGAAGTTCGGCCCCGACAGCGAACGCCTCGCGAGCGCGATCGAGGCCTATGGCCGCAATACCCCGTCGGCCGTCGCCGATCTGCACCGGGCGAGCGAGCCGCGCCGGCAGGAGCTTTTTCGCCGCTTCAACCTCGCGCCGGGCGGCACGCTCTCGCTGGTGCGGATGCGCGAGCAGCTGATGGAGGCGATGGTCCGCCGGCGCGATCTCGCCGAGGTCGACCGCGATTTCGCCCACCTGTTCTCGTCCTGGTTCAATCGCGGCTTCCTGGTGCTCAAGCGCATCGACTGGTCGACCCCGGCCAATGTGCTGGAGAAGATCATCCGCTATGAGGCGGTGCACGCCATCCGCGACTGGGACGACCTGCGCGCCCGCGTCGATTCCCCGGACCGGCGCTGCTACGCCTTCTTCCACCCGGCGCTGGTCGACGAACCGCTGATCTTCGTCGAAGTCGCGCTGATGAAGGAAAGCCCTGGCGCGATCTTCCCCATCCTCGACCCGGCCCGCCCCATTTTGCGGCCGCAGGACGCCACCACGGCGGTGTTCTATTCCATCTCCAACTGCCAGAAGGGCCTTGCCGGGGTTTCCTTCGGCAATTTCCTCATCAAGCAGGTGCTGGACGAAATCGCCCGCGAGCTGCCGGCGCTGACCACCTTCGTCACCCTGTCGCCGGTGCCGGGCTTCCGCAAATGGCTCGACGCCGAGCGCCGGGCCGAAGAGAGCCTCGTCCTGTCCGCCGCCGACCGCACGGCGCTGGAGGCACTCGACGCGCCGGACTGGGCGGAGAAGCCTGAGGTGCGCGAGCAACTGGCGGGCGTGCTCGCCCCCATCGCCGCCTATTACTTCCTCGCCGCCCGCACGGCGAAGGGCGCCCCCGTCGATCCGGTCGCCCGCTTCCATCTCGGCAATGGCGCGCGGCTGGAACGCATTAATCCGATGGGCGACCTGTCGCCCAAGGGCCTCGCCCAGGCGGCGGGGCTGATGGTGAACTACCGCTACACCCCCGCCGATATCGAGAAGAACCACGAAGCCTTCGCCGGAAAAGGCGCGATCGTCGCCAGCCCGCAGGTGCGCAAGCTGCTCAAGGTCGATCCCGCCTCCCGTGCCCTCGTTCCCGTCACCTGAAAAGCGTCATGTCCGACAATCATCTGTTCTCCGCCCTGGCGTCCGCCACCCCCTCGCTCGACAAGAAGCTGGCCCTGCTGGCGGACGGTTCGGCCGTCACCTATGGCGAGATGCTGGCGCTCTCCGCCCGGCTCGCCGGCCTGCTGGTGGCGCGCGGGGTGAAGCCGGGCGACCGGGTGGCGGTGCAGGTCGAGAAATCCTGGCCCTGCCTCGCCCTCTATCTCGCCACGGTGCGCGCGGGCGCGGTCTACCTCCCGCTCAACACCGGCTACACCCTCAACGAGGTGCGGTATTTTCTCGGTGACGCCGAGCCGGCGTTGTTTGTCTGCCGTCCGGAAATCGAGGCCGAGGCCCGCGCGCTGGCGGGCGAGCTCGGCCTGGCCGGCGTCGAGACGCTGGATGGCGAGGGCGCCGGCTCGCTGATGGACGCCGCCGCCGGCTTCCCGTCGGACTTCGACGACGTGCCGCGCGGGCCGGATGATCTTGCCGCCATCCTCTACACCTCAGGCACGACAGGCCGCGCCAAGGGCGCCATGCTGAGCCATGGCAATCTGCTCTCCAATGCGCAGGTGCTGAAAGACTGCTGGCGCTTCACCGAAGCGGACGTGCTGATCCACGCTTTGCCGCTGTTCCACACCCACGGCCTGTTCGTGGCGGGGAACATCGTGCTGCTGAGCGGGGCGTCGATGTTCTTCCGCGCGAAGTTCGACCCGCGCGAGGCGATCGAGCTGATGGGTCGCGCCACCTGCCTGATGGGCGTGCCCACCTTCTACACCCGCCTGCTCGACCAGCCGGGCCTCACACGCGAGGCGACTGCGCATATGCGCCTGTTCGTGTCCGGCTCCGCCCCGCTGCTGGAGGAGACACACCGGGCGTTCCGCGAGCGCACCGGCCATGCCATTCTGGAGCGCTATGGCATGACCGAGACCTGCATGAACACCTCGAACCCCTATGAGGGCGAGCGGATTGCCGGCACGGTCGGCATGCCCCTGCCGGGCGTGTCGGTCCGGATCACCGATCCCACGACGGGCGCCGAACTCCCCGCCGGCGAGATCGGCATGGTCGAGGTGAAGGGCCCGAACGTGACCAAGGGCTATTGGCGCATGCCGGAGAAGACCGCCAGCGAGTTCCATGACGGGTTCTTCATGACCGGCGATCTCGGCCTTATCGACGGGCGCGGCTATCTCAGCATTGTCGGCCGCGGCAAGGACCTCGTCATCACAGGCGGCTTCAACGTCTACCCCAAGGAAGTCGAAGGCGAGATCGACGCCATTGACGGCGTGGTGGAAAGCGCCGTCATCGGCGTGCCGCATCCCGATTTCGGCGAGGGCGTCACCGCCATTGTCGTGACGGGCAAGGGGGCTGACCTTACCGAGCAATCCATTCTCCAGGCCCTCGAAGGCCGGCTGGCGAAGTTCAAGCAGCCCAAGCGGGTGTTCTTCGTCGAGGAATTGCCGCGCAATACGATGGGCAAGGTGCAGAAGAACATTCTGCGGGACAGCTACAAGGACCTCTACCGCCGGAGCGCCTGAGATCGTTGATCCACTGCGATCACACCGGCTCTGGAAAAAGCGACAAGGTGGCATACAAGCCGCCCGAAGAGACGACACCGAGGAAACGCCAACAGTCCGCCGGAAGGCGGCGACACGGAGGAAACCATGAACGCAACGCGACGTATCGCGCGCGCCCTGACGCTCGGCTGCGCCCTGACCCTGGCCGGTGGCCTCGCCCTTGCCACCTCGACCCTGGCGCAGGACATCACCCTGCGCGCCTCGCACCAGTTCCCGGGCGGCAAGGGCGACCCCCGCGACGAGATGGTGCAGATGATCGCCCGCGACGTCGAGGCGGCCAATGTCGGGCTGAAGATCCAGGTCTTCCCCGGCTCATCGCTGTTCAAGGCGAACGAGCAGTGGGGCGCCGTCACCAAGGGCCAGCTCGACATCACCTCGTTCCCGCTCGACTACGCCTCGGGCCGCGTGCCGCAGTTCTCGGTGACGCTGATGCCCGGTCTGGTGCGCAATTTCGACCGCGCCGACCGCCTCAACGAGTCGCCCTTCATGCAGGACATCAAGGCGATCATCGAGAAGAACGGCGCCCTGGTCATCGCCGATGCCTGGCTCTCGGGCGCCTTCGCCTCGAAGAAGGGCTGCATCACCGGGCCCGACAGCATCAAGGGACAGGTGACGCGCGCGGCCGGCCCCGCCTTCGAGCAGATGCTCGCCGCCGCCGGCGCCTCCATCGCCTCGATGCCGTCCTCGGAAATCTATTCCGGCATGCAGACCGGCGTGCTTGACGCCACCAACACCTCCTCGGAAAGCTTCGTCTCCTACCGCCTCTTCGAGCAGGTGAAGTGCCTGACGGCGCCCGGCGAGAACGCGATCTGGTTCATGTATGAGCCGGTGCTGATGTCCAAGCAGTCCTTCGACCGGCTGAACCCGGCGCAGCAGAAGGCGCTTCTCGACGCCGGCAAGAAGGCGCAGGCCTGGTTCGCCACGGAAGTGCGCAAGGGCGACCAGAAGCTGATCGACACCTACAAGAAGGCCGGCGTCGAAGTGGTGGAAATGTCCGCCGCCGATTACGACGCCTGGCTGAAGGTGGCGCAGGAAAGCTCCTACAAGAACTTCGCCGAGAAGGTGAAGGGTGGCGACGAGCTGATCAAGAAGGCTCTGTCCGTCCAGTAACCCGCTCGTCCCGCGGCCCCGGCCGGGCGCCGCGGGACATTGGCCTGCGACCTGCGACGGCGCGCCCCCGCGATCAGACGGGGGTGTCGCCCGCGCGCCGTGCCCCATCCCTTCGACGAACGAAAGCCCCCCATGGTCAGCCTGTTCCTACGAGCGGTCGATCTCCTCTCCAAGGTCGCTGCCCTGCTTGCGGGGCTGTTGCTCATCGCGGCGATGCTGGTGATCTGCGAGATGATCTTCCTGCGCTACGTCTTCCGCGCCCCCACCATCTGGCAGACCGACTTTGTGGTGTTTTCCGCCACGGCCGCCATGTTCCTCGGCGCGCCCTATGTGCTGAAGACCCGCGGCCATGTGGGTGTCGACGTGATCGAGATCGCGCTGCCGCCCGCGCCGCGCCGGATTCTCGGCATCATCGGCGCGCTGCTTGGCCTCACCTTCGCGGTGCTGATGACCATCGCCAGCGCGATGTTCTTCCACGAGGCCTATGTCAACGAATGGCGCACCTCGACGGTGGCGGCCATCACCTTGTGGATTCCGCTGCTGCCGCTGCCGGTCAGCTTCGCCCTGCTGTCGCTGCAATATGTCGCCGAGCTGGTCCGCCGCCTGTGCGGCGCTTATGAAGCCGAGGGTCACGCGTGATGAGCCTTTCCCCCACTCTGTCCGGCGGGCTCATCATCGGCCTGCTGTTCCTGCTGCTCGCCACCGGCATGCCGATCGCCTTCGCGCTCGGCCTCACCGCCATTGGCGGGCTGTTGATGGCCAACGGCATCGGCGTGTTCGAGGTGCTGGCCGAGACCATGTTCGCCGGCATCGCCAACCTCGCCTATGTCTCGATCCCGATGTTCGTGCTGATGGGCGCGGCGGTGGCCGCCACCCCGGCGGGCCGCGACCTCTACGAGGCGCTGGACCGCTGGCTCAACCGGGTGCCGGGCGGGCTGGTGCTGTCCAATATCGGCGCCTGCGCCATCTTCGCCGGCATGACCGGCTCCAGCCCGGCGACCTGCGCCGCCATCGGCAAGATGGGCATCCCGGAGATGCTCAAGCGCGGCTACCCGGCCTCGGTCGCCACCGGCTCGATCTGCGCCGGCGGCACGCTCGGCATCCTCATCCCGCCGTCGGTGACGATGATCGTCTACGGCATCGCCACCGAGACCTCGATCGGCCGGCTGTTCCTGGCCGGCGTGATGCCGGGGCTGATGCTCACCGCCATGTTCATGGCCTGGGCGCTCTATGACTGCCGCCGCAAGAATTTCACCTTCGACATCAGCGGCAATCGCTTCAGCTTCGGCCAGAAGATTGCCGCCCTGCCCAAGGTCACGCCCTTCCTCATCATCATCGTCGGCACGCTCTATGTGCTCTATGGCGGCGTCGCCACCCCGTCCGAGGCGGCCGGGGCGGGCGCCTTCCTGACGCTGGGCGTCGTCATCATCATGTACCGGCTGTTCCAGCCGAAGCCGATCTTCGAGATCTTCTCCTCGACCCTGCGCGAAAGCGTGATGATCATGATGATCATGGCGTCGGCGGAACTCTTCGCCTTCGCCCTGTCCTCGCTGTTCATCACCCAGACCGTCGCCGCCGCCATTGCCGGCCTGGAGGTGAACCGCTGGGTGCTGATGGCGCTGATCAACCTGTTCCTGCTGGTCTCCGGCATGTTCCTGCCGCCGGTCGCCATCATCGTGATGTCGGCGCCGCTGCTCTACCCGATCATCGTGTCCTCGGGCTTCGACCCCTACTGGTTCGCGGTGGTGCTGACCATCAACATGGAGATCGGCCTCATCACCCCGCCGGTCGGGCTCAACCTGTTCGTGGTCAAGGCGATCGCGCCACAGGTGCCGGCCGGGCAGGTGCTGAGCGGATCGGTGCCCTATGTGGTGCTGATGCTGATGGGCATCGTCATTCTCAG
>JAESFV010000357.1_pt1 | contig 17841 bp, 17 predicted proteins | sample 9269471 | NCBI WGS metagenome assembly JAESFV01 (sample SAMN14502647, study PRJNA617108) | algae metagenome | isolation source: Symplocastrum torsivum CPER-KK1 and co-occurring heterotrophs from... | place: USA: Central Plains Experimental Range, Colorado | collected 2001-01-01
CTTGGCTATCCTCCACTCAGCGCTGCTGAGTCAATTTGTCATTGGTCTAATTTCCAAAAACCAGCACGGGTTTGCTTACGCTCCACTCAGCGAAGCTGAGTTAGAGCGCATTAGTCTAAACGCCAGTTGGTGAAGAACACGAGGATATTAAAAGTACTCTTGGCTTGCTGTTAGAAGCTTACATGAGAGAAAAGGGCATCCGATTTTATAGACGTGGTGGATTCACTCTGGAAGCTCCTGGTTATGCCTCTGGTACACCCGATGAGTCTTACAGTATCGGCAGCAAAAAAGAAGTTCCTGATATTGTCATTGAAATCATCATCACCAGTGGCACTATCAACAGACGAGAGCTATACAAACCCAAGAAAGTTCCTGAAATTTGGTTCTGGAAGTCTAACCAACTGAGGGTTTTCCACTTGAACGAGGGGGAGTATGAAGAGGTTTCTCAGAGTACCTTTTTTCCAGATTTAGATTTAACTTTATTGCTGCGTTACATTGGGCATCCCGATCAGTACGATGCTGTGCAGGAGTTTCAATCAGTGATTCAGGTTGAGTGCGCTGAGGGGAAGGTTTGAGTTAGGAGATCGCATTTTCTGGAATTATTGGAGATGGAATCTCGCTCAAGTTAGCTGCCAAATTTTGATTGTGTTGTCAGCACTCCCACTAGCGAGAGTACGACCATTAGTACCTACAAAAGCAACTGAGAGAATTGTCCCTGAGTGCCCAGAAAGGGTGTCGAGTAGTTCTCCTGTATGTGGATTCCACAGATGGATTTTTTGGTCTTTACCACCACTAGCAAGAACCTGCCCATCAGGGCTGATGGCAACAGCAGGGCTTGTGTGATGAGCATGACCATTATTTAGATGTTCTGTAAGAGTGCGTTGTAATTGTAATTCTCCGTCCTTCAGCTTCCAGACTTTGATTTTCCCGTTATCACTGCCACTAACGAGGATTTGTCCGTCAGAACTAATGGCTATAGAGCGAATAAAAAATAAGTCTGGAGTAGTTTGAAAATATTCTCCACTACTCAAATTCCAGATGATAATTGTTTTATCACTACTGCTACTGGCGAGAAACTGATCATCAGGGGTGAAGGCTACAGAAAAAACGTTTTCTGTATGTTGAGAGAATGTCTTGAACGGTTCCCCACTATCCAGATTCCACAATTTAACTTTCTTATCACTACTGCCACTAGCTATAGTATTACCATCAGAGCTGACTGCAACACCATAAACCCTTGTTCCAAATGGAGGTTGAGGGTTAGGGAGTGTGAGAGTCAGTTCTCCTGTAAGCGGATTCCATAGCTTGATAGTCTTATCTTCACTGCCACTGACAAGAAGCTGACCATCAGGACTAATGGCAACAGAGTTCACTAAATCTGAATGCTCAGAGAGGGTGCGAATCACTTTTCCTGTAAGCGGATTCCATAGCTTGATTGTCCTATCAGCACTCCCACTAACAAGAATCTGACCGTCTTGGCTAGTAGTGATAGAGCGAACTGGGTTAGCATGACCCTCAAGAGTATGCAAACAGCTCCATTTATAGTCTGGTTGAGGTTCAGGAGGGTCATTAGCTACTGAATTAGTAATAAGATTAGCAAGAGTATGAAAAACTCTTTTTGCATCATCAATACGACCTTGATCGAGATAGAGACCATGAGCTTTTTCTAGATCATTTTTGGCTTCCTGTGCATCTCCTAACTTAGATTAACCAATACCTCTACCTTCATAAGCATCAGCATGACAATTGGGAACAGGCTCAATATCAATAGCTTTATTAATCGCTTTAGTATAATTTTCAACTGCCCCTTTATAATTCTTTTCTTCCATACATGAATTGCCAATTTTAATATCAATCTCAGGGTCATTGATGAGAGTTTTTATATAACTTTCTAGTCCCATACCATACAATAAATTATTTATAGTGAGTTTTACCAAGCTTTTTCCATTACTCATCTCCTTCTCTATTTCATTTTTGTTAACCATTGTATGAATGGAATCAGTTGGTAAAAAGCCAGCTATTATTGGTTTGTATTCATGTTTGAATTCATCAAAGTTTTCGAGTTCACAATCTTCTTTATGTAGCAAGACACATACTATTGCTTTGTTTTTCTCTATTTCCTCTGAGTCAATCAGCCATTTGACTTCATCAGCCTTACCATAGCGTGTTTTAACCTGTATGCCAATTGTATGATAGGAGTTTACAGTAAGGTCTACCTTTCCATCTCCACTTTCCGGAATTATGTCATATCTAACGCGAGACACTAAATCTCCTAGGCATTTTTCTACAATTTTTTCACCTAATTTGCCCTTCACGTTATTTTTGAATACTTCTTGAGGAGCAGCCTTCCTAAATTTATCAACCATGTCCCAGCAATACTGCCTAATATCTCTTAAATCTTTACCTGATATAGTTTTTATTTCACCAAATTTACCTTGTTTGTCATAAGAATATAAATTTTCCAAACCATCCTTGAGTCTACCTATAAAATGGTTTTGTTGATCTTTCAGTATTTTTGTCTCGTTCATTCCATTCATATCTAATCTCCTACAGATAGATTCGTAACTACAACTATTATGCAGTTTGTCTACGTTGGAGACTTTCAGTAAATATACGCAAATTATAAAAATGCAAAATAAAGAAATGTGGGAAAATTGCTTGAAGTCACTTTATCCTCATCGCCGTTTTGAAGTGTGCTGTAATCGGGATGACTACACTGTTGTTGTGATGTTCTATCAGCTACGCACCAACTCTTAGCAGGTTTAGAGTTCAAATCTCCCTATTAAGATTTGCATACTTGCTTAAAACCCGCCTAAACCCAAGTGGTACAATCCTCAACCATAGCTAGGGGTGCCTGAATCACCAGGCTGAGATAGTCCCTTAGAACCTGAGACTGGGTAATACCAGCGGAGGGAAGCTGTTTTTAGAGGAACAATATATGCGGACTGAATGGATCGCCAAGCGAAAGGGCGAGAGCAATGTGTCACAGATGCACTATGCTCGTCAGGGTGTGATTACTGAAGAAATGCACTACGTTGCTCAGCGGGAGAACCTGCCACCTGAGCTGATTCGAGAGGAAGTGGCGCGGGGGCGAATGATTATCCCTGCCAACATCAATCACACCAACCTAGAGCCAATGTGCATTGGTATTGCCTCCAAATGTAAGGTGAATGCCAATATCGGAGCCTCCCCCAACTCTTCCAATCTGGATGAAGAGGTTGATAAGCTGAAACTCGCAGTGAAGTACGGTGCTGATACCGTGATGGACTTGTCCACAGGCGGCGGCAACTTGGATGAGATTCGCACAGCAATCATCAATGCCTCACCTGTGCCAATTGGGACAGTGCCAGTGTACCAAGCCCTAGAAAGTGTCCACGGTACGATTGAAAAGCTCACCCCCGATGACTTTCTCCATGTGATTGAGAAACACGCCAAGCAGGGGGTAGATTATCAAACCATCCATGCGGGGATTTTGATTGAGCATTTGCCCTTGGTGAAAAATCGCCTTACGGGAATTGTCTCTCGTGGCGGCGGCATTCTTGCCCGGTGGATGCTGCATCACCACAAGCAGAACCCGCTCTACACCCACTTCCAAGACATCATCGAAATCTTCAAAAAATACGATGTCTCCTTCAGTTTGGGAGATTCACTGCGTCCTGGTTGTACCCATGATGCTTCTGATGCCGCTCAATTGGCGGAACTGAAAACTCTTGGACAATTGACTCGTCGCGCCTGGGAACATGACGTACAGGTGATGGTGGAAGGGCCAGGTCATGTGCCGATGGATCAGATTGAGTTTAATGTCAAAAAGCAGATGGAAGAGTGTTCGGAAGCACCCTTCTATGTACTAGGGCCACTGGTAACGGATATTGCCCCTGGTTATGACCACATCACCTCTGCAATTGGTGCAGCAATGGCTGGGTGGTACGGTACGGCAATGCTTTGCTACGTGACACCAAAGGAACACTTAGGTTTACCCGATGCAGAAGACGTGCGAAATGGCTTGATTGCCTACAAGATTGCCGCTCATGCAGCAGATATTGCACGGCAGCGTCCGGGGGCACGCGATCGCGATGACGAACTCTCTCGCGCCCGCTACAATTTCGACTGGAACCGCCAGTTTGAACTCTCCCTCGACCCCGAACGCGCACGGGAATATCACGACGAAACGTTGCCCGCAGATATCTACAAAACCGCTGAATTCTGCTCAATGTGCGGTCCAAAATTCTGCCCCATGCAGACCAAAGTTGATGCCGATGCTTTGACAGAACTAGAGAAATTTCTCGCTAAAGAAGCCGTCAGTCAGAGCTAAAACTCCCTAGGACTTCTAGGCAAAACATTCACATCATCCTGCCTAAGATTCTCTAGTGAATCACACTTGCGGTAGATGGGTGAATTACCTAGAAGTCCTTAGAGTCGTACAATTCCCCTAAGCTTGATAGGCTAACCAGCCATGGGACGACTCAACTTTTTCAACCTAACTTTATTCAACCAAAAGCCGTGGCTTTAAGCTGATATCTGCCTCCAGCGCTCCTGAATGTCTGCAATCGAAAACACAGCTTGAAACTTCAAGCCTGCTGCCTGGTAAAACTCGACTCCTCCTTGCTGTCGGTCTACCAGCGCAATCACCTCCTCTACTTTATAACCAGCATTTCTAAGACGCTCTACAGCTTTCATTGCTGACTGCCCTGTGGTGACGACATCTTCCAAAACCACCACCTGCGCTCCCTCTGGTAGAGTTGGTCCTTCAATATATGCCATCGTGCCATGCCCTTTCGACTCTTTACGAACAATGAGCGCAGGGATTGGTCGGTTTTCTAATGCAGAAATAACACTAACCGCACTTACAATTGGGTCTGCTCCTAAAGTCAAACCAGCAACCGCATTGGTATCACTCGGCAATAGGGATAAGAGCAAACGCCCAACAGCCAATGCTCCTTGAGGATGGAGTGTTACCTGCTTGCCATTAATGTAATAAGAACTGCGTTGCCCTGAAGAGAGAACAAAATCACCTTCTTTGTAAGCTAGTTCGCAAAACAAATCCAGTAATAACTGGCGCAGGGAGGTTAAATCAGTTGAGAGGTCTAGGTAGAGGGTTTGGTGAATTTTGTCAATCATTAAGTTACAGCAAATAAAATTTAAGAATCAGCAAACGCCGAAAATTTAGCCAATACTATACTTAACTCAAATATCAGATAGTATTGAGAAAAAGTGTGGGTGAGTAATTATGCAAGTACCGTTGAAAAAGTTGCTCAGTGCCTTATTTGTTGCTGCTGCTTCCAGTGTATTGGCTTCTGCTGCCACAGCACAAACTAACACAGCACGCTTTCAGCCGATTCGTATCGAGACAATTCCAGAGACTTTTAATCGCGCTTTTTTCAACGATTCTGGAGACTTTTACACTAACCGTTCAACCGGGCGTCAAATTGATTTCCTTATTGGTCCTGGACTACCAGGGAACGCGGCTTTTCCAGAGATTGAAATTGAGCGGGATGCCGCACTCATCAACACTATTTATACCTCTGCAATTTACCAGCAGGGTGCTACTGGTCCCGTGCTTCGTACTCCTGATCTACCGAATCCATACAATACTAGCGTTCTAGTACTGCCTATAACTCCTGGTCGTTTCGGCAGCCCGGTAGAGGGGAGTGAATTTTTCTTAGAAACACTGCCACCTCAGTAACTCGGTTGTAATGGTTATGAAAGGGGCGAACTTCTAATCCAGGGTGCAGGAGTTGAACCTGCCTTGGGCGAATTATGAGTTCGCTGCCTCAACCGCTCGGCCAACCCTGGTTACTGTTCACTTACTATTGTAAGCTGAGTCGGGTAACAGAAGGCAGCTAATGACAATGCCTAGTTTCGGGAAAGCCTTCATCAAGTCATAAAATTAAGTAACATGTCTGTCTCTTTAAAGAGATTGAGCCTGTTAGAACACAGTGATTGACTAGCTTCCAGATGCAGCAATTTTTAAAGGTTGCCTTCTCATTTTAAGGAAACCCAACTCAAGAGAGTTGACTTTTTTGGAATAAATGCTAGAACAGACATCTAAAGCAGCGACGGCTTGTTTGTTGCGGCATCAAGTCATGCTAACTGATGGTTCTTGTGTCAAATGGCTGTGAGCTGTAAAACAGGTATAGCCTACAGTCAAGTTGTGCGGCAAATTGAAGTAAATTAAATCACTGATGAAACTAAACTCAACTGTAGCGCTTACCTTAATTTTGCTGGCAATGATGTTAGGTGCTGGATTTGTGAGTGCCATGTGGGGATTTACGGTTGGTCATGAAGCTCTTAAAGGCGTTACCCAGCCAGACGTTCGACCAACCAAAAAACTGGCGGACAACCAGAATGCTGCTTCTGGCAAAGAAGGGGTAGCAATTTTGCGCGAAGAGGATATCTTACTCAACGTTAAGGAGTACATCAAAAACAAGGGCGAAAGCTCTAAGCCAACGGATAAGGAGGATGAGCAAGCGAAGAACACTGAGACTAAGGAAGCTCAGGATAAGCCTTCGCCTGAATCCTTGACGACTCAGGCATCATTTACCAGTACCAATTCTGATCTAAAGTTACCGATTAAATCCCAGGATCGAGGGGTGACACTGGAGGTAAATTCTGCTGTTCAGCAGGGAGGTTCTTTATTGCTGAATGTTAGCTTGAAGAATGAAGGATCTGATGCAGTACGGTTTCTTTACAGTTTTTTGAACGTTACAGATGACCAAGGTCGCGCTCTCAGTGCGATTACAGAGGGTTTGCCAGGGGAAGTACCTGCCAATGGAGAGGCCTTTTCTGGCACAGTGAGTATCCCGTCAGCGTTAATCGAGGATGCCAAGAACCTTTCACTAACCCTGACAGATTACCCTGACCAAAAACTCCAGTTAAAAATGTCAGAGATTCCTGTAGCGAGGTAGACCATCAGGGGCAAGGTAAAAGTAACAAGTAACAATTGTTTTATGCCTGCCTTTTAACTTTTACCTTTCTTATGGTTGCTGACCTGATGGTTTTCCTAACAGTGGGTGTTTCTGTCAACCTTACCAGTCGGGACATTCTGCTGCGATTGTTATCAGTCATACTATTGATTGCAATCAATGCTTTTTTTGTCACGGCTGAGTTTTCGATGGTTTCGGTGCGGCGATCGCGTATTAGCCAGTTGGTAGACGCAGGCGATGTTCAGGCGAAAACTGTCCAATCCCTACAACGGAACATCGACCGCTTACTTTCTACCACTCAATTAGGAATTACCCTCTCAAGTTTGGCACTTGGTTGGATTGGTGAGAGTACGATGGCAACCCTGGTGGCGGCGGTAATTGCACAACTGCCACTACCACGGGATGTTAAGCAGGTTATTGCCCACTCTTTGTCGATCCCGATCGCCTTTTTTCTGATTGCCTACCTGCAAATTGTCTTAGGTGAACTCTGCCCAAAATCCGTTGCGCTAATTTACTCAGAACAGTTGGCGCGGTTTCTTGGGCCTTCTAGCCTTGCGATCGCACGTTTTTTCAAACCCTTTATCTGGATTCTCAACCAATCGACTCGTTGGCTACTGCGACTAGTTGGTGTTCAATACACAGGTCAAGGCTGGTATAACCAAGTAACACCAGAAGAGTTACAGCTAATCATTACCACCGAACGCGAGTCTAGTGGACTAGATGCCGAAGAACGAGAACTTCTCAATAATGTCTTCGAGTTTGGCGAGGTTTTGGCAGCAGAAGTTATGGTTCCTCGCACTAGCATTACCGCCATTCCCAGCAGTGCCCCCTTCCAGACCTTATTAGAGGAAATTGCGAATACAGGTCATTCTCGCTATCCAGTCACAGGCGAATCCCTGGATGACATTCGTGGCATTATCTACTTCAAAGAACTCGCTGAACCACTATCCCAAGGGCAGCTAACACCAGAGACACCGATTGAGTCGTGGATTCGTCCGGCTCGATTTGTACCCGAAATCATGCCCCTGAGTGAACTCTTGCCACTAATGCAGCGATCGCATTTAGTAATGGTTATGGTTGTGGATGAATTCGGCGGCACAGTTGGGTTAGTCACGCTTAAGGATTTGATTGCCGAAATTATCGGCGATAACCCTGAACCAGAAAGTAAAGAAGATCCAACAGTACAAATACTCGATGAACACACCTTCTTAGTGCAAGCCCAAATGGATTTAGAAGAAGTCAACGAGCTTTTAGATTTAAACATGCCCTTAATAGACGAATACCAGACTTTAGGGGGCTTCCTGCTCTATCACTTTCAGAAAATTCCTAGCCAAGGTGAAACCTTGCACTACAAGAATCTAGACTTGACCGTTGTGTCGGCCCAAGGACCACGCCTACACCAAATTCGTATCCACCGAAATGAGCAAACCCCTCAACTGCAAGATATCTCTATGAGTACCGTCATGCGAGTTATGACTTCAACTCAAGATACTCCAGTGGACAATGTCAAGAGTGATAGTAAGGACACGTCCTCTAAGAACTCAGACGAAGATTTTGAGGGGAATGTCGGCGATAGGTAGAGAGGAGGTAGGGAGAGCAGACGGAGCAGGGGAAGTAGGGGAGGTTATATAGCGGTTTCCTGGAGAGATGAGGTACAGCGGGAGGTGTGTGAAACTTGCGTAGAGAGCAAGGAAAACAAAAAAGCTGATAGCTGATAGCTGACGGCTTTCTGCTATATATTTGATAGCAACTTAGGGTGAATTACGCTCCTATTGCTTCATGCCTGAGTGCATAGGGAACTGGGTCTTTTAGTCCCAATTCAGCAAAAGCCGCAAGCCTCAACTGGCAGGAATCACAGACACCACACGCCTCGTCGCCACCTGTATAGCAAGACCAAGTTTCTTCCCAAGGAACACCAAGTCGGTTACCTAGCTCAATGATTGCTGTTTTCTTGAGGTTAATTAGAGGCGTGGCGATCGCAATTTCTTTTCCCTCACGTCCCTGTTTTGTTCCTAAATTAAAAACTGTCTGCATTGCCTGGATATAGTCAGGACGGCAATCTGGATAGCCAGAATAATCCAAAGCGTTGACTCCTACATAAACACGCTGTGCGCCTGTTGCTTCTGCATAAGACAAGCCGAAGCTCAAAAAAATTGTATTTCGTGCTGGAACATAGGTAATTGGAATGTTTTGAGACATCTGATCGAGAGAGCGATACTCTGGTATATCAATAGCCTCATCCGTCAGTGCCGAACCGCCCCACTGCCGTAGGTCAAAGCTTACGACTTGATGTTCCTGAACACCAGCACAACGTGCGATCGCTTTTGCTGCTTCTAGCTCCCGTCGGTGCCGTTGCTGATAATCGAAGGAAATAGCATAACACTCATACCCTTGTGATGCAGCTTGATACAAAACGGTAGAAGAGTCCAAGCCTCCAGACAACAAAATAACTGCTTTCAAAATAAAAATTCCTCATGCATAAGCGATTAACTTTACAGCCTACAACCTTCAAACTTTTGACTGTACTTAGCTCAATCGAGAACCGCTATGGTGACGAATGACTAATAATCCATAAAGTAATGGACAACCTAAAAACTGACACATTCCGCAATAATTCTAAAACTAATAAAATCACAATAAAAACAGCCTGACCGCTCTATAGACTTCCTTAATCAAAGGGAGCTGAGCAAAACTTTGGAATTCTTCACATTTAGAGGTGCTGTGGTACTATCTGGATGGTTTAAGGCGGCGAGAGAGTAAGTAAATCGACTTAGTTCCCGTGGTGGAGGAGCAGATAAGAGTGCAAGATAGAATGTGCCAAAGACATCCAGATACCCATGTGCAGCGCAATATGCCTCAACCAATCAGAATTGGTGTGATCGGCGTTGGTAATATGGGGCAGCATCATACCCGCGTTTTGAGTCTTCTAAAAGACGTGGAATTGGTGGGTGTGGCAGATATTAATGTTGAGCGGGGTTTGGATACAGCAAGCAAGTACCGTGTTCGGTTCTTTGAAGATTATCACGACCTTTTTCCCTATGTTGATGCTGTTTGTATTGCCGTACCGACGAAACTGCATCACGCAGTCGGGATGACTTGTCTACAAGCAGGAATTCATGTCTTGATTGAAAAACCGATCGCTGCCAGTATTGCGGAGGCAGAGTCGTTGGTGAATGCAGCCGCCGAATACAGATGCATTCTCCAAGTCGGTCATATCGAACGCTTTAATCCCGCTTTTCAAGAACTCAGTAAAGTTCTCAAGACAGAAGAATTGCTGGCGTTAGAAGCTCACCGCCTAAGTCCCTACTCCAACCGTGCAAATGATGTCTCCGTTGTCCTGGATTTAATGATTCATGACATTGACTTACTGTTGGAACTGGCAGCTACTCCTGTAGTTCGACTAACAGCGAGTGGTAGTCGTGCTTCTGATTCTGGGTATTTAGATTATGTGACTGCGAGTTTGGGCTTCGCCAACGGCATTGTCGCTACTCTAACAGCCAGTAAAGTGACACACCGTAAAATCCGTCGCATTGCCGCACATTGTAAGAATTCGCTAACTGAGGCAGATTTTCTCAACAACGAGATTCTGATTCATCGCCAAACGACAGCCAATTGTATGACAGATTATGGTCAGGTACTGTATCGGCAGGATGGATTAATCGAGAAGGTTCATACCAGTAATATTGAACCACTACACGCAGAATTAGAACATTTTGTCAATTGTGTTCGAGGTGGTAATCAACCTTCTGTCGGTGGCGAACAGGCACTTAAGGCGCTACGTCTAGCTAGTTTAATTGAGCAGATGGCTCTGGATGGGCAAGTTTGGCAATCCCTAGATAGGGAATCTCGTGAGATCAATTCGACAGTTGTAACGGTTTCTATTTGAGGAGCTAAATAGTCAGTCGCTTGTCGTTGTTTCAGTTGTAGGCAGTAGGGCTGTTGCTGCTAGCAATGGTGAAAGCGATCGCCCTATTATTTCACTAACGACCTGATTCCCTTTGGGACTCAGGTGGATATGGTCACGGTATAACGTCTGTGGCACTTCCGTGCGATTGAAAACGGGCAGAAAATCTAAATAGGTCATTTCTAGGTCTTTTATTAGCTCAGTGAGGCGTATACGCGCTTTTAGCTCATAGTCGCGTGAGCCTGGGTTGCCAATTTCCCGCAACAGTGGTGTCATTGCTAGTACCAACTCAGCACCATTGGCGTTGGTTAAGGTTTGAATTTGTCGAATCGCTTCTAAGTTGAAACCTACACGGTCACCGGGTTCTGCATTTACTGCATTCATCTCCGGTATCGAGGGAGGTTTCAACACATAGCGGTTAAACACTTCTGCTAAAGCAGTAGGAGGTTTGTGGTTTGGGTAGTTGCGATCGCGTCCTACTGGGATGGAAGTTGGTGCTGTCGCAAATAAGTCATCTGTATTAATGAGTAGCACTACCACTTGAGCATTGAATGTGCCAAATCGTTGTAAATACGCTAACTCATTGCGTGGCCCCCAAGAATTGGCAGAAGCATTCAGGACTTCTACTTGCTCAAACGAGCTTTTTGCCTTCAGGTTTTCGGGAGATGCTTTACACACCAAAGTCTTGAGTTGAGTAGCAATGAGCGCTGAAATTATCTGGTTTTGGTCTGTCCACCATGCCCCATTAGCGACAGAATCTCCCAGCAGCAACACCCGCAGTGTTGAGGCAGGTCGCATCATGCTGATAGTTGCACTCCGCATCGAAAACTCATTAATTGCAATGCGATTGCCAAATCGCCGTGTGCGTTGATTCGGTGCTAGTAGGTAGCCAATTTTCTCATCAGTGATGTAGATAGGTGGATTGCCGAAGCCCAGCAGCAATCGTAAGCTGGTTTCGAGAAACAGCAACAATCCGAATATCACTGCCAAAATTAGCAGCAAGAGTTTCACCGATGTTCTCCTTAGCTAAAGGAACCCTCTTTGGATAATGCTTGCGCTTTCATCTGATACCAATTTCTCTTTGTTAAATCAACCCTTTGAATTATGGAATAGCCTTCTTTGATCGCTAACCTAGACAAGGAGATATTCGAGTAGTTGCCTCGCTTTCACTAATAGAGGAGTTAAAGCAATATGTCAGACTTAAACCGTGGAATCATGAAGTTTAAGGGAGCCGATACTCCCATTGCGATCGCTATTTCGGCAGTGCTAGTTTTGGGTAGTATTGGATTCCTTGTGTGGTGGGCACTTCAGTCCGCTTACACTGCAAGCTAACTCAATCCAGCGTTCAAAGTAGTTGGTATCAACGCTGTCAAAAAAAATATAGAGTTTTGTGGTTAGTTGTGCTAACATTTATGTTTGTGGGACAAATGGGTCGATGCCCGAGTGGTTAATGGGGGCGGACTGTAAATCCGCTGGCTACGCCTACGCTGGTTCAAATCCAGCTCGGCCCACCACAAATACTTCTTTGCTTTGAGTCATGAACTGATTCTCCCTTTAGCTTAGTTCTGTATTCAAACACTCTAATCGCCCGTGTAGCTCAGTGGTAGAGCACACCCTTGGTAAGGGTGAGGTCGTGAGTTCAATCCTCATCACGGGCTTTTGAAAAATTTAGATGCAGTTGTACAGTTATCCTACATTGTTGAATTATTTGGCAATTGGGTTAAGTACGATGAGCAGGAAGATTTTGTGCCAGCTACTCAAGATGAACCTGGGTTGTTTATAGAGACAATTGGGGTAGAAACCGTTTATCCTCATCAATTAGTTTTAACTATTTCTGAGGAGTGAAACCTTGGGAGTGTGGGAACAGTTGACATCCTCCTTGCATGAGAACGGTACGAAATCTAGCGTTCAACTATGTCCATCCAATTAATATGAGTGCCTTAACCCTACAATTACCCCCAGTCCTCAAACTGACTGACGAGCAGTTTGAACAATTGGCGGCGGCGAATCGCGAACTGCGCTTGGAATTGACCGCTAAAGGGGAATTAATCATTATGCCGCCTACAGGTAGAGAAACAGGCGATTCCCTTCGGGATAGCTTCGCTTCACGCAATTTTGAGTTAGACGGTCAGCTTTGGTATTGGAACCGCAAAACTCGTCTTGGTAAAGCGTTTGATTCTTCTACAGGTTTTCGATTACCTCAGGGGGCGACTCGTTCTCCAGATGTAGCATGGATCAGAATGGAGCGATGGGATGCGTTAACGGCTGCCCAACGGAAGAAATTTTTGCCTTTATGTCCTGATTTTGCTGTAGAACTGGTTTCGGAAACGGATGATGTGGAAGAAACCCGGACAAAAATGCAGGAGTACGTTGATAATGGGCTACGTTTAGGGTGGTTGATTAATCCTAGAACTCGGCAAGTAGAAATTTATCGACCTAACCAAGCGGTTGAAGTGTTACAGTCTCCTGCGACGTTATCGGGTGAAGAGGTTTTACCTGGATTTGTATTAGATTTGCAACCTATTTTTGAATAGAGAGAATTGAGCGCTTAAGGCAGTGACAGCAATTAGTCACTGTACAGATAGCTAAAGCCGATGGGCGGATTTGAACCGCCGACCGTTCGATTACGAATCGAATGCTCTACCACTGAGCTACACCGGCACCAGTAGACTAATATAGCAAGCTTTATGGAGTATATTCAAATCTACATCCACTTACTGTGAGACTTTTTAACTCAAGAACGACTTGAGCCACGGTCAGATTTTCGTCGTCATGGCAAGATTGAGGCACATACGCACAACCCAACCAAATGGCAAACTCGACTTCAAAAAAGCGTAAGGCTAATTCCAAAGTTAACCCAGGACAGCTTAACCCAGAACAGTTTGCAAGATTGAAAGCTGAAACAAAAGCTCCCTACCGGGGTTTAAGGAAATTCATTTATTTTACTTTCGCAAGCTCTGGCTTTATTGGTGCTGTCGTCTTCCTCGCTCAGTTAGCGGCTGGCAACGAAGTTGCTACAGCCCTTCCTAACTTAGCTCTGCAAGTTGGTGTAGTCGCCTTGATGGTTTGGCTATTTCGCCTGGAACAACGAGGGGAACGTAAACCTTAAGGAGGAGTAGTTCGAGTAAAGATGCGGGTAAATTTATGAAAGAAGTTTTTAGTATTTTGGTCTCTGGTCACTGGGTGTAAGAGTCAGTCATATTACTTAACTTACTGACAGTACTCCCTGTCTCCTTGGCAAGCGACTAATTAACCTTTTCATTCTTGCCAATTTATTGCTCTACAGATACTTACCTCTGTCGAGTTCATCCGAAGCTATGGAAATCGAACAGCGACTAGGTCTATACCAGGTCTTTCTCAAGCTCTATGAGCATCATCGCGGCTTACTAGATGAGATTCTCCAGCTAGAAAAAACCAACTACAAAACCTTCGCTAGTATTGCTACTCGCTGTGTGACTGGCGTTATTCAAGGTCAAAGCGCCTATATTGTCAGCAACCTAGCCAATGGGAGAACCCAAACTCTACTTCAATCGCAAGGAATCTGGACAATTGGTCGCGATCGCCAACTGTCCATCCCTATTCCCGATCGCCGTCTGTCTCGGCATCATGCAGCGATTCAGTACATTCAAAACCAGGGTTTTTACCTTGTTGATCTCGGTAGTACGAATGGCTCTTTTGTGAATGGGGAACCTTTGCAGGGTCGTCGTTTGCTCAGAGATGGCGATCGCGTTCGGCTTAGTAACCTCACCTTTTCCTTTTTCCTGTGCAACGACACTCAAAGGTTAGACGAAACTCCGCCTGATATCTTGGCGAAACTGGCAACCCTTACGGAAGAAGTACCAGCTTTGCAATCTGTAGTCCGGAAATCACCAATGACTGAACAGATAGAACGTAAAGAGGAGACATCTCACTTTTTGCAAGAAGAATCCAACCTTAGAGGCTCAGTGCTGGAGGTTTCAATTCCCCAGTTAAGCCCTGCTCAGCAGTCAGATATTTTAGACCGCTTTTATAGCCGCCACATTCAAAGGGTAATTGAGCATAACTAGGGAAAGCGACAAGGGAAGATGAAAGGGAAAAGGGGATTGCCTTCTCCCTAACTTCTCACCTACCACAATTAGATTTCCTCGTACAGTTCTTCTTCCTCTTCAATTTCCACAGGCGTGACGGAGTTAGCTTGAACGACAGCGCCCATATCTAATTGCTCACGCACCTGGCGATCAACATTCTCAGCAAATTCAGGACGCTCTTCCATGTACTTAATGGTATTGTCACGACCTTGACCAATATTGTCGCCGTTGTAGCTGTACCAGGCTCCCTTGCGGTTAATTACACCTGTTTGTTCTGCCAAGTCAACTAAGCAGCCCAAGCGAGAAATGCCACTACCAAAGATAATGTCAAACTCTGCAATCCGGAAAGGAGGCGCGACTTTATTCTTTGCCACCTTGACTTTGGCACGGATGCCGTACTCGCCTTCACTCCCCTTCTTCAGGGTTTGAATCCGACGAATATCGAGACGAACCGAAGCATAGAACTTAAGAGCATTACCGCCAGTTGTGACTTCTGGGCTGCCGTAGGTAACACCAATTTTTTGGCGTAGCTGGTTGAGGAAAATGACTGTACAGCCAGATTTACCAATGTTTCCAGCGACTTTACGCAGCGCTTTACTCATCAAACGCGCCTGTAAGCCTACTTGGTTGTCGCCCATTTCGCCTTCAATTTCTGCACGAGGCACCAAGGCAGCTACCGAGTCAATAACGACAATATCGACAGCGGAAGAGCGTACCAACTGATCAACAATTTCCAGCGCTGCCTCACCATTATCCGGCTGGGAAACTAACAGGTTTTCAATATCAACCCCCAAAGCGGCTGAATAGGTAGGGTCGAGGGCGTGTTCCGCATCAACGAAAGCCGCAACACCTCCGGATTTTTGCACTTCTGCCACCGCGTGCAAGGCAAGCGTTGTTTTACCAGAACTTTCTGGGCCATAAATCTCAATGACTCGCCCTTTCGGCAAGCCACCACCCAAGGCTAAATCCAATGTAATTGCCCCACTGGAGATGGTTTCCACCTTCATCCGGGTGGCATCTCCCAAGCGCATGATCGAGCCTTTACCGAAGCTGCGCTCAATCTGGTTCAGCACCAGGTTTAGAGCTTTTTCCTTATCGGGACTATTTGTGATTTGGGTAGCCATTAATGCCTCAAGAAGTGGGGATAGGATGTGTTGGGAATTACCAGGTCAAGTCTTTCTATTTTAACGCTCAGCTCAGGATTATTGAAGGCAACGCCCTCCTGAAGTAAAATGCTGAAATTCTTTCAAATAAAGGCATACAGCTAGCTGAACCTTTCCAGATTCAGGGCTTTGGCAACTGTGTAGATATATTATTTTTTTGTAATTCTACCCAGTTGTACTCATCGCTGAACAAGCGCCGAGAAAGCTTGTGCCTTCTGCACTTTCGACGATGTAATTCTAGGAATTGCTAATGATAGCAGACACTTTATTCAGGTGACATCGAGATGATGGCTTAGGGTGAGTGTTTAATCTGTAGATTACGTAATTTCACTAGGTAGTTTAGTAAAAAAGATGACATTCTCTTTCTCCAATTCACTGGTTCCTGAGGTAACTCTGTCTGTAGCGGGGTTAACAGACTATATTCAGGAGTTGTTAGAGCAGGATGAGCAACTCCGGCAGGTTTGGGTCACTGGTGAAGTTTCTAGTGCGAATCGGCACCGAAGTGGGTTGTTTTTCACACTCCAAGACCCAGGGTCAAAAGCCTCGATTCAGTGCGTGGTATGGACTTCTCAGCTAAGCAAATTAGTGCAGTTGCCAGTCTCAGGAGAGCAACTGATTGTTTTAGGTAGTCTTCGGGTTTATCCACAACGGGGACAATATCAACTTAGTGTTTGGCAAGCCTTGCCTGCGGGTGAAGGGTTACAGGCGTTGCGATATCGGCAGCTACGGAATCGGTTGGAGGCAGAAGGGCTATTTGATGAAGAACGAAAGCGATCGCTTCCTACTCATCCTCAGATTATTGGTGTTGTCACGTCACCTCAAGCGGCGGCTTGGGGAGATATTCAACGCACTCTTAAGCGTCGCTATCCTGGTTTGCAAGTCTTGTTATCACCCGCTCAGGTGCAAGGTGAACTAGCGCCTGACTCTATCGTTGCCGCGATTGAGCGGGTTGAGCGAGATGAGAGAGCGCAATTGCTGATTTTGTCACGCGGAGGAGGAGCTTCTGAGGATTTGGCTTGCTTTAATGATGAGCGCGTGGTAAGAGCGATCGCAGAATGTTCAATTCCTGTACTGACGGGGATTGGTCATCAACGTGATGAATCTCTGGCTGACTTAGTGGCTGACGCTTATGCTCACACACCAACTGCTGCGGCAGAACTGGCAGTTCCAGAACTGGTGACGCTCTATGCTGAACACCAACAACGACAACGTGCCCTTGAGAACGCTGTGACTCAAGTTTTAAATACCTCGAATCATCACCTGCAACGTCTACAAGAGCGCTTAGGACGTTTACCTCTTGAGCGACAACTGCGGGACGAACAAAAAGCGATCGCTAAGCAACGTCAGCAATTGATGCAGGCAACATCACGCCGTCTACGTCAAGCTAGCCAACATTGCGAATTTCTGCGACAGAAACTAGCAACACTTGACCCTGAGAATGTTCTGAAACGAGGCTATGCGGTGGTACGCAGGGAAAACGGAACTATCGCTCGTTCAGCCACTAATCTAGTTCCTGGACAAGAAGTACAAATACAGCTTGGTGAGGGTCAAGTTAAAGCCAAAATCACAAAGATTCTGGATTAAAATTTGATGTCTCAGGACTTACGCTTTCTCCACATTTGAAGCACTAGGGCGTGTTTTCAAACTTCCCCATTAAATTCAGATCCCCCTAAATCCCCCTTAAAAAGCTATGCATTAGTCACATCTTTCTTAACAAGCTTGAAAGCCTTGTTAAACAAGGTTTTCAAGATTGAGAGGCGAGCAGCAGCCTTGACAAATGACCA
>JAESFV010000358.1_pt1 | contig 17603 bp, 13 predicted proteins | sample 9269471 | NCBI WGS metagenome assembly JAESFV01 (sample SAMN14502647, study PRJNA617108) | algae metagenome | isolation source: Symplocastrum torsivum CPER-KK1 and co-occurring heterotrophs from... | place: USA: Central Plains Experimental Range, Colorado | collected 2001-01-01
GCCAACCAATATCTTTTGATAAGTGCGATCGCAAAAGTTTTCCTTCAGTCAATCCTTTTATTCGGAAGTTTCAGGGCTACCCAGAGGCCGCTTGAACTGGTGGGTTATTTCTGCTGCGCTGCACTAGCGCCTTTTCCTGACTTCTTCCTCCACTGACCATTCCTTTAACATTCGCTATTTCCAATAACTTCTTAACTTATTAAAAACCTCTAACGACGCTTAGGGGTCTCTTTCCATTCAATTAGTTTTCCCAGTGGGTAGGAAAGAGTACAGTTTCTAATGTTGAAATTGAGAGTGAAATTGAGTTTCCATTCAATTAGTTTCCCTAGCGAGTAGGAAAGCCAGGCGATCGCACCTGTAGAGGTCAAACCTTCAAGGACATCTGCATGTTTCCATTCAATTAGTTTCCCTAGCGAGTAGGAAAGCTGCCAGAGCAGCAGCAGAACATGGAGATTGTAGTGCAGTTTCCATTCAATTAGTTCTCCCAGCGAGTGGGAAAGTTGTCGCCAAGGTGATTGAGCGAGATACGCCAGCCAGTTTTCATTCAATTAGTTCTCCCAGCTAGTGGGGAGCAGATATCCCATCAAAACCATCGGTAACCATACTGGTTAGTTTCCATTCAATTAGTTTCCCTAGCAAGTGAGAAAGTGATGCGCTGTTGTGCATCAATACAGGTAAGCTGCTGTTTCCATTCAATTAGTTTCCCCAGCTAGTGGGAAAGCCGAGGATGGAAAAGCTTTCGTGGGATACCACGGGAAGTTGTTTCCATTCAATTAGTTTTCCCAGCGATTGGGAAGGTAAGCTCGGTACCCAAGCCAGTAATGCATATTTCTTGTTTCCATTCAATTAGTTTTCCCAGCGAGTGGGAAAGCTTAGATTATCGCTTCGGCGCTTGCCAGCAACTATTGTTTCCATTCAATTAGTTTTCCCAGCGAGTGGGAAAGCTCATCCGGTAGGCTCCGGCTCTGACTGGGCAAAGATTGTGATTTGTTTCCATTCAATTAGTTTTCCCAGCGAGTGGGAAAGTCATGGACGCAATGCAAACAAACTTCTCGCCTTTAGTGTTTCCATTCAATTAGTTTTCCCAGCGAGTGGGAAAGCAACTTTATCAGCCCCCAATTCTTTCGCCAGGTTGGGTTTCCATTCAATTAGTTTTCCCAGCGAGTGGGAAAGCTTCATACCCTCTAATCGTGTCGCCGTCTACAGCATAGCTGACGTTTCCATTCAATTAGTTTTCCCAGCGAGTGGGAAAGTGAGACTGGTAAGCAGTTAGGGCTTGGCCCCTTCGAGTTTCCATTCAATTAGTTTTCCCAGCGAGTGGGAAAGTTCGCTTTCATTGACGACTGTTCCTTCGGGAGTTTGAATGTTTCCATTCAATTAGTTTTCCCAGCGAGTGGGAAAGACGCGATCGCTATTTCCCCAATCAATAAACCTCGATTGTTTCCATTCAATTAGTTTTCCCAGCGAGTGGGAAAGAGCGGGGCTTTAAAACCTCTCCAGAAAAGAATTCTAGCAGGGATTTTCGTAAGTCTCTTTTTCAACTTCATTTCAGCCCTCGTTATTGCAACTCTTTAGCAACTTCACTAGAATCGCAAACCCTTAAAGCTACAGTACATATAGGCTCTAACGTTTTTCGTGAGACCCCCATAAATTTGCCCCCGCTTCGACTCACGAAAAACAGTTCTTAGCCAATGGGGGTTGGAAGAACTCAATTCGTGGAATCTACTAGAGAATTACCACAATTTCCTTCAATCAGTTGCTCTAGCAAGTAGGGTTTAATGAAGGAAACAAATTGTTAGTGGGAGGAAAAGGAGCATTCCGTCTATTCAAAAAGTTGGTTCCCTGCCTAAGCAGAGCCATCAAGTTCTCATTTGCAATCTAACCTAGTAAGACTTATGCAAAGATGCTAAATATGGTGTATATTTTGCAAACTATTGCCTTTCAGATCAGTACATATATTGTACTTGCGTAAGTCCTGATAAGTTTCTGAGGCTGTGAGGATAGATGCTAGATTTGGACGTAGTTGTTGGGAAATGTCCAAGCGTATTCCCAGTTTTGCCAGATTGGGGCTAAGGGGTGTGTTCGTAATCAGCGAGCGTCTTTACTAACTTCTCATGCACCCTCACCATCAAACTCGCTGCTGTTCCATCTAATTCTTCTTGATCCAGAAATTTGAATGTTTGCCCAGACACGAAATTTAGACACCCTAACACCCTATTTTTCCATTCCTGCTCATCACCTGTAGAGATTTCCCAAGCTTCAAAGACTGATTCTTTGTCTTGTAATCCTTCTAGTTTGTGAAACAATCCATTTCTTTTATCAAAAACGAAATTGCCAAATGTCCAAATGTCCATATCTGTATCTTTATTTTTATCAACACCTTCAAAAAAATTAAGCGCGAAATAAAGACCTTGACCATAAGCATTAACTTTGTCTGTTGTCTTTGTATTATCCCAGGGTGCAATAATTCTATGTGATAATTTAATTTTTTTTCCTTCCTTTGTGATTCTTTTACCCTGCTTTTCGGAGTTGTTGTACTTGTCTACCCACTTAGCTAGTAACCCTTCTACTGCACGAAAACTATGAAACATCGCTTCAACCGTGTTTCCCTGTTTTAGCCGCACTACTCCTAAGTAAGCTGATTCATAAGCAGTCCACCACCACTCTGTAGAACGCTCTTTTACTTCCTCATCAACCATCCGCCACCACTCATTATCTTTAGAATACTTTTGTGCCGTCGCTGTGATTGCCTTGGCAAAGTCTTCAAACTTAGCAAAGTTCCATTGAATTACCGCATCCAATAAGTCTTGGATTTCAGGATTAAGGTAAGGAGACAGTAACTCTTTTACGCCGGAATAGTCATGGCGTTCTAATAGTGCCTTAGCTTCTTGTTTACGAATTCCTCGTAGGTAGGTTGATTGCTCAAGAATTTTAGTTAATTTTGAGTCACGCTCACTACTAACTAAAAACTTAACCCGTTGTCCAAACCTCAACAAAATTTCAAATTGAACAGATGAAGAAATGGCAGGAGTCCCTGCTTGGTGACTAACGTAAATTGTTGAGTCATCTGGAAAATCCCATGTAGAAAATTCTTCTTGAATAAGTTCAAAAACTCTATTCCAATCATCTAACCCTTCAGTAGGTGATTTAGGCTGAAGTAAGAGCGGCTTGAGTTTAGCTTGGGGAAACTTGCCTTTTAGATATGTTGTCAGAATCGGCTCAAGGGCGCAGGTATCTTGCCAGTAGGGAGAATGTTGAGAGCGCCTTTGTTCAGGACTAAACACAGCAGTCTGATCAGTCAAAATCAAGATAATTTGGTCTATTCCTTTATTCTGGATTTGCCCCACAAAGTTATCCAGCAAGGGAAATGCCAGATCGCCCCAATATTGCTCTGCCTGGGCTTGGCTATAGACTGTACCCATAACTCTAGCAGGAGCCAAAAAGCGGTTATCAGTTCCCTCTGTAGGCGTAAATCCGCGATCTACTTGACTTCTTATATTTCTCAACAGATTTTGCCAGTGATCTTTCCTATTGAGTTGAACATCACTGCTGCCTGTTGTAATAATCCAAACGTTCATAGTTATTATTGATTTCCCCAAAGTTTGTTAAATTTGCTCTGACCATCCAAAAAATCTAGGAATTGCTCTGTTTCTTCTGAGCCATCAGGAAATATAGTTAGTAACTCAATGTATTCATTCTTGAAGCGTATTAGATTACCCACCTTGTTCTTGGCATACCGAGGATACATGCGATGCCAAATCCGTCCCACTTGACTATCAAATCCTCTTTTGGCAGCCCATCCCGTTAGTTCTGAATTTTTGATGGACTGCTGAGCAAAATAACCACCGTGGAACCACTCGATGGCTTGACTATCGCTCTTATCACCAGCAATGTGTCCCCAAACCTGAACGTTGTTCGGATGCCAGGTTTCGCGCCAGTCTCTCACATATCCATTGGGTTCATATCCTTCTGACTGAAGCCATGCGATCGCAATCTCTTGCGTTTTTTGCAAAAACTGAGTGATGGCACTTAAGCTAGGAGCATTATTAAGAACCCACAGCTTTTCTGACTCTGGCAAAATTTCCCAGTGACAACCAATCATCGGTTTGTCGCCGTTATTGAAATAATTTGGATAAAACAGTTTGTGGTGAATCCGTCGCCAAGATTTGCCAAAACCACCAAGTAGCATTGAGAAGCGCAGCAGATGCCGCAAGAACTTCCTAAGCTGTGGTGAAATTTCGCCAACCTGCAATAGATCCAACCTACCTCTCTGTAGGTTGTAGGTTGGCATTGAGAAGAGTTTGCTTTTTGGCCTGTAGATATGTTCTCCTAGCTGAATATCACTATCGTCATAAGTGAACAAAATACCAACCTTGCCAACGGTTGCTTTCCCATCAATTCCTCCCCAAATTTTTTGAGTTAGCTCTTTGGCAACTGTCTCATCCGTTATCCCTGCCAATAGACGTAAGGTATGCCCTCGCAACACAGCTTTGAACATATTGGGGCGAAACTCTCCTGTTCTATTGAGTAGTTGAGCGGTGAGTCCCTGTCCACTTAAATAAGCACAGAGAATTACGCGCTCAGGGATTTCAATTGGGGTGATAGAGCCATTCTTATTAACCTTATCAACGTAGCCATAGCCAGCACTAACTCGTGAACCAATCCCATTGGCTAGCGCACGTTCCCAGATTTTCCAGATTGTGTCCCACTCTTCTTCACTAAGCGGTTTGGTAGAAGAAATTCCAAACTTAAATCTAGGTTTGTACAGCGAGATTTGAACATTAGCGGTATGACTTGCGCTACTTCGCATTACTTGATAGGATTGCTGACCATGAACCAGATCAACTAGGCGATCGCGCTTTGCCCAAGAAGTCATATCGACGGGATAACCACCGTGAAAGCGAAGGATGCCCGGTACAGTTCTTTTCTCACCCCCATCCGTTACCTCCTCTCCTCCGCAATAGCGCGAGCGATCTGCATCTGTTAGGCAAGCTCTACGGAACCCACCCTTCATACTAGAGCCAGGAAAAAATGGTAATCCCTTCGCACCAATCACTGGACGAATTACATCTTCATCCTGACCACTATTAGTAATTAACCGCCAGCGAATTTGGTACTCTTGCGTCTCCACATGGGCACCAAACTCAGGTAACTTTACAGTGGGTCCAACCTGCTGGCGTTTCCAGACAGGAACATTTTCATCAACTTGTTCTGGCGCAGGTGGACAACCCTTTAACCATTGATTGACCCATTTCGACGCAGGTTCAACATTTCCTGCATATTGAATTTTGCCACGATCAGGAATCTGAGCCTGAAACATCAAGGGAACAAAATTCGCATCCTCATTACTTTGTGGCAGATCACTCTTACTCATCCTCATCCCCCTCCAAATCGTTGTCTGCCTTAGAAGGCTTATAGCGTTGTGACCACCAAACCATACAGTCGCACAGTTGAATCAGCACAGCTAAAGCGACTTTTCGCTGCTTGTCATCAAAGCGCCAAAGATAGTCTGTGATACGTTTGATTGCTTCTCTATCAGTTGGTTCAACCTTATCGTTAGGAAGATTAATTCCTGCACTGGTCAGAAGTTGGCAAAAACGCTGCCAAGTATCTGCCCAATAATTACTTGCCGCCGTAGGGAAGTAAACATCTTTTTTCTTGTCGTACAACCGAAGTTGTTCACCCCAAAATCGTTCAAGTCCATAAGAAGCGGCTGTTCGCATCTTATAGGCTTGGTTATGTGCACCTTTATCGCAATGATCTAAAACCAAATCGTGTGCAATTTGATCTAAGTTATAGGATTCCCAAGCCATGTCTATACCTCCTTTAAAGTCATTTCACAATGACCAAAACCAATGGATTCCAATCCACCGAGATAGATATCAGCCTTGTTGTTAGCACCAAAAGGTTGCCAGACTTTCTGCTGTGCATCAGACTCACTCTGATTTAGCTCTTTGATAGCAACTGGAAATACAAGGATTGTTCCCTCCGGCAAAGCTTCAGTATTGAAAAACGCCTTACCTTTAACTCGTTTCTGCTTTTTTTCCAGCGCCACTCGACTTTGCCGATACAGTGCCATATCATGAATCATGCCAATTTCGTCATCACCCACGACAACGGATGGCAGCTCTTTGCCGTCTGGAAACCAAGCTTTCAAGTCTTGATTTGGATGCTCAATACTCAGAAAACCAAAGTTGAAGAACAGTTTTTGTTCGAGTGCCTTTAATGTTTTTGAGCCAGTGTAGAGAGGGGGAACAGTCTCTGTGAGACCAGCGATTCGCTTATAGCGTTTCAGTAGTTTTTCACAACTCACCCATACAATCGGTTGCCCTGGACAGAAAACCGGAAGCCAAAGAATTGAGGCATACTCAAACTTCACTACTGACTCTGTAGTGTGTTCTGATAACTCTGACTCGGCTTCATGCCCATACCAATAGCTCGCTTCCTGTTCGTTGTGAGACAGGCGCATTTCAGAACGTAGCCGACCGCGAATTGAGCTACCTGGAATAATGCCTGTTTGAGTAAATTGATCTCTAAAAATCAGGTTTAGATTGCCACTTTCCTCTCCCGCCGTTGCACCCACATGTAAGGGAGCAAGCGTTTCTATAATGCCGTAAGCTTTTTTGTACATTAGTCTTCTACTCCTTCAATACTGATAGGTAGGCATAAGCCACAGCCAAACTTTTTTAACAAGCCCTTTTCTGGAAACCACTCTTTAGGAAAATCCCACCAGGTTTGATTCAACGGTTCTTTAAGGGCATAAACGCTTCCCGCAGGAACCGCGTAACGTCCGCGAGATAAACGACCTGGGTTGCGTGTCTGAAACATTTCTTTGTGCTTATCGCCATATCCAATTCGGTAACGATAGGGAACGGCTTTATCCGTCAGCAACTTAATTTTGTTGCGATCACTGGCGAAGTTTTGATGCTTAGGATAGCGGTAAGATAGGGCATTTGACCCCCAAACACCAGGAGTTATCAAGGCAAAAGCTTTTTTAATAGGCTTTCGCAACCGTTTTAGAATTGGGCTGTTATCCGTTAATTCAATGCTATTGATTTCTACGATGTGACTTTCACCACCAAACTGATACCATCCCTTCGGTAATTCATAGGTTGATAGGTAAACAAGACAGGCATCTTCCTCCATCTGAACAGCATTTTCCAGGAATAACCCATCTTGTTCTAAGACATGTCGCTCATTCTTTTTCAATCGAGGGTGTAATACAGAAACATATTTCCAGCATTTCTCGCTAACTGAAGGAGAACTCTCCTTGGCATCTTGTCGAATGACTTCTGGCTCATCATCCCAGTAATCGAGTCTTAACCAGTGATATTCGGATTCACGTTTTTTAGCGTCTTCAAGTTGATTAGTTTCTTCATTTGTTGCTAGGGCTGCTTGCGACTTTAGACACCATCTATGGGATACCATTTGCCACTCATCTGAGACATCTTCACTAACAACCTTATGGCGTGGTAGCGGAACATAAAAATCTTCTAGATGATCGAATTTTGCCCAAAACGGGCCAGCCACAAATAAGTTCTCTCGAAGTTCTTGATGCTCTACAAGAGAACTAGACTTATTAGCACTGAAGAAAAGACCGGATAATGTTGCAGCAGCAGGTGGAAACTTCATTCCTGAGCGTCCCACTAAGTTCTCAGGTGATAGAAATGCTCCGGCACTGCCATACATCAAGCCCAAAGGCTGAATTGTAATTAAGAATTTGAACATAGTTGCCAACCAATATTGATTAAGCCATCAATCCACTCAATGAGTGTCTTCTCGTCAATCACTGATTTTCCAGAATCGTTGCAAGTACGCTGTAGCAGCTCGGCACGTTCGCCAAAATATAAATCAAACAAAGCCAGTGCTATGCGGTCATCAACATTGCCTGATTTGTCTTTTAACGGAATCGCGTGACGGGCTTTGAGGTGCGCCCAATCACTGTAGATGTGATTCCAATTTGGTAAATACTTTGAATCTTGACCTTGACATTCCCATTCTGAGTAAGTTTTGCCATCGCGATCACGATAGTTCTTCAATATATGCAGATAATCCCAAGGACACGTCCACTCAACATACTGACCACTATTGAAAACTACCCGAATGGTAACTCGGTTGCGTTCAAGAGACTTTGCCCGCTGTTCCGCATCCCGGCAGTGTTGCAAAATATCTCGTTGTGGAACCTGATGCCCAGCCCAAACAAAGCCGACACTATAGGTAAAATCTAGTCCAAGCTCTTGTTCGATGTCTTTTTGCAGGTCTTTCCAGCGATTTTCCAGCGTGAGTAACCACTGTAACGCCTCTATCGGTTTTACTTTTTCAGGCTTTTCTTGTGTTTTTGTTTCCTCACTGTAAAGAACTCCCAGAAAGTCATCGCCACCTGCATAAATGACACGCCCTTTACCTTCAGGAAACAAATCTTGCTTTGCCTGAAAATCCTTTCCCCACTGCCTGATTAACTCAGTGAAGCGTTTGAGTTCGTGTTCTTGCTTTTCTTGATCATCTTCATGGCGGCTGGCAAGTTCTTTGAGCTTATCTCCAACCTTATCGCCATCACCCATAAACCAGCCTGTCCAGTATCCAGCGTCTCGAAATATATCTTTGAAGCCTTCATCCAATTCTTCTATGACGATTTTCCTAGCAAGATAGGGTAAGGTTACTAAGCGCTTTACCAGTTCTGGAATGCTTAATTTCTCATTAGGAGCAATAAACTTTCCGTTATCTTCGTTCTGAAAGTATTTTTCTAGTTCTTCATCTGAGGGAATAGACTCTCTAACTCGATGATTTCGAGAGTAAGGCTTGTCTAAAATCCAAGCAAGTTGGTAATAAAATCGTTTAAGTTCCCGTTGCTCAGTTTCATTGAGCGATCGCCCTGGTTCTTTTGACTCTTTCCCTAATTGATGCCATGCGATCGCATCTGTCCCTGTCAAACTTGAACTCTCACCAACCCAGTTAATCGCAATCCAATCCCGCTTCAGCTTGCGAGTTTCCAAGTCTTCCATTGCGGCTTTGACCGACTCACCATATCCCCAAAAGACTTCCCAGGTGTAGCTTCCCCATCGTTCCCACTCTCCTTTTTGCTTACCCTTTTGGTCTTCGGGTTGTGACCAAGAATATGTTTCTAGACCCAAATTTTCTTCGAGCCAGACTCGGCAAATGTTTAAAACCTGTTGCCATTCCTTTAAGAGCGTCTTTTGTACATCATTGCGCTCAAATTTCCCTCGAATTAAAATCCGGTTTGGCATTCCCTTCTGGTCAGTAGGCAATCCTGGTGAAATCACCTCTAGTCCTAAGCACAATGCCTCTTGCACGAGCTTATAACTCAGAAAAGATAAGATGAGTGAGGCTCCATACAAATCTCGGAGTTTGCGGGATTTTTCAATAAAGCTTTGCACAGGCGCAAAGCTAACGGCTGTGTATTCAGACATAGCTTCAATAGGACTTGGCTGGCTCAGACAGGTTGGTAATACTAAGTAGGAGATTAGGTGTTACCTTTGTTCCCCAATCGCAACTGAAAGATTTCTCAGCCTTGGTTTTGCTCTGTTGTTAGGGGTAGTTGATGCGGCTAGAGACACTATCAAGGGCACCCAATCGGTTGCTGAGATAATGTTGTCTGCAAATTGGGTGTATTCAACGATAAGGCTGCCTTAATCATCTGGATTCCAATCTTTTCGCATCATTTACCTAACTTCCGGCTAACCAGAAGCTGTTCTCACGGCATTCGTTTTTATCATGGAGAGCTTTGAGGGATAGGTTGTAAAGCAATCTCCAGGCTTTCTGTTGTCAAAATCCTTTGTCGGACACAATGCTTTCCTTTGAAGGTGTCTATTGCACTTTAACTGGTGTTTCTACCCCCTGCCAATAGTGAAATTACTATTGTAAAAAAAATATTTTTCCCTTAAAATCTTTGTGCCAAGCTGTTTTTAGGGTTTGACTAAATATCTGATTAATATTTGCTTTTGACTTGACGAAAGGCGTTGGGTATGAGAATACTCCTTCTCTTATGAAGAGTGAGCGCTCGTTTCTAAGCACTAAGGACTCACAAAAAAATAAGTTTCCCGTTTTTAGAAGAGAAAAGAGGGAAGATGAGAGAAAAAATGTGGATATAGCGTCTTTTCAACTTCTTCCGTAACTCTTGAAAGGGATAAGTTATTTCTGCGCTACTCCTAACTCGATCTGCTTTCTAAATGGAGTCCTAAAATGTTAAAAATTCGCAGCATTTTGCTAAGCCAGACGCTGCGAATTTTTGCTTTGTAGTTTTCATTCAATTGATTTTCCCAGCGACTGGGAAAGCCGGTATTGACTTACTTCCGTTCACGCTTCCCAAAACGTTTTCATTCAATTAGTTTTCCCAGCGACTGGGAAAGGGATATCCAGTACGGGTAGAGGCTTTCCTCCTGCAAGTTTCCATTCAATTAGTTTTCCCAACGAGTGGGAAAGTATTCCCTTGGCAATCTTCTCTCCAACGCAATTAAAGTTTCCATTCAATTAGTTTTCCCAACGAGTGGGAAAGGGTTCGCGCCAGCTTTTAGGAACTATTGTTTTTGGTTTCCATTCAATTAGTTTTCCCAACGAGTGGGAAAGCTAAGCGAATCTTTGTCTGTTCAATGAGTGATATTTTCGTTTCCATTCAATTAGTTTTCCCAACGAGTGGGAAAGCAAGGGTGTAGTCGCGAGTGCCTTCAAAGCGCTCGTAAACGTTTCCATTCAATTAGTTTTCCCAACGAGTGGGAAAGATCATTCCCAGCCGTGGTGTGTTTGTGATCGGTGGTGTTTCCATTCAATTAGTTTTCCCAACGAGTGGGAAAGGGCGGGGTCTGAAAACCCTTCCAGCAAAGAATTGTAGCAGGGATTTTCGTAAGTCTCTTTTTCCCCCTCATTTCAGCCCCCGTTATTGCAACTTATTAGCAATTGTCGAGCAGCCACAAATGCTCAAACTCATTATTTGTCGAGGTTCTAGCCTTTTTCGTGAGACCCCCCGTAATTTCGCCCCCGCTTCGACTCACGAAAATTACTTCACCGCAAGTGAGGACATTACGAGCAAAGGCCTCCCTCAAGGGTTTGTCAAAAATCATATCCCTTACGTGCCAACCCAACCTAATGTTCTCATGACATGAGTTTCAGATAAGCTTGCCAACACTATCAAGTCTGACTAATCTAAACAAAGTGATCGCATTTTGAGCATTCGTTCAATATGTTTCAACTCAAATCCCTCTGGTGTCAGAACCACAGAATTGACCGCAACAAACCCTTCGGCTGGCACAGGGGGTTGTGCTTGTAGCGCTTGAAATGACTCCTCAATTACAACTTCCGGTACCTGACGCTTTCTTCCTTTGTTCCAAGCCTTACAAATAGAGAGTGGGGTTTGCAAGTACCACGCTAACCATTGCTGATTCTCCTCTCCGACTTGTCTCAGCAATGACTGCCGCCATTCTCGTCTGGCGTTTGTTGCATCATAAATCACAGTCCGTCCGGCACTAAACGCTTCACGAATTTGAGCGAGAACTCTTTCCTCAATCAGCGACCAATCCCCCTGGATACTTTCATCTCCAAACAAGACTGTCCGAATTTGGTCTGTAGAGACGATACTTGCTGTCGGTTCAAGTTGAAGCAGTGCGGTGGCGAAGGTAGACTTACCACTGCCGGGTGGTCCGATGAGAAAGTGGTTTAGATGTTGGTCATTAGTCATGGGCACTATAACGTGAGGCTAAAGCTTGAGCTTCTTGACGATGCTTTTCTACTAATTCAGGTGGTGAGAGTACCTCTGCACTTCCCATGTAGCGGTAAACCCAGCGGCTAAATTCTGCAAACGAACGACGCGGCAGCTTGATGAGGTAATCGACGTGGGTGTACTCCCCATCTTTATCGGTTGGTCCTTTAACAATTTTTTGATTGGGATGACGGCGTTCCCCTTCCAGAATGAAGCTAGTCACAGGAGGAAAAAATCTGACTTTCACCAACTCTAATGGCAGTTTCCCCAGTCGTTCGAGTTGTTGGTCTTCAGGTGTACCTAAGTAAATACCCCAGCCAGCTTCCATCAACTTTTGGGCAGCTTTGAGGCGTTCTCTTTGGGCAGATTGTCCGCGTCCTTGGGAGTCAATAATACGGCAATAGTCTTTCAAGCGGTCTACTCGTTCCACTTCTAAGTGTTTGGTTTGGCACTCTTCATAGAGGAGATACCAGGCGATGTCGTGATAGAACAACTGCAACGGGTAGACTTGCATCGGTCCAATTCGCTGCTGGTAGGGGTCTCTAAAGCGGTACACTTCAACGAGTTGACCTTGAGTGATCGCATTTTCTACAGTTTCTAGGCAGCAAAATAGCGTTTGTTTTTGCTTCCCCTTGGTAATCATCTCATCCGGGTCGGTGTAGATAATCGGACGATTCAGGTAAGCCCGTACTGGGTAGAAGAAATCTCCCTGATTTTCTAAATCTAAGCCGCGTAGTCGCTTTTGCAATGTTTGATGAAGCTGACGCACTTGTGGATCACCTTGATAATGGGCGAATGAGGCAAGGGCGTTGAAGGTGACTTGTAGTTGCTCTCGACTCATTGCCCCTGTACCGAGGTAGTAGCCCCAGCGATACATCCGCTTATCTAAGATTTTGTAGTCTCGTAGAATTTGTAGGTCTTTCCTAATCGTTGCGAAGGCAGGATACCCTTCGGGAAACTTGATGCCCACTGACTCAGCTACTTGTCGCAGTTGACTTTGCACGGCTTCTAGTGCTTCATGTTGCTTTGTCTTAGGTGACGCTTCCTTGGAATCAGCACTGCCTACGCCGGGATGTTGCACCAGGGTAGCAATTAGTAGCATCAGGCGCTCGAAGGAAAGGCGGTCGGCGTAGTAGTGGAGAAGGGGCTTTTTAGGCATAGGAATCTAAATTACCCCCTAACCGACTTAGTAAGCAACTAAAAGAAAATATTCATAATTTACTCAAGAAGCGAGAATATTAACTGAGCTTTTGAGTAAATTATGGCTTTCATGAGGCACAGAGATTGTTCGCTTTCGACAATAAATTCAGTGAATAAAATCTGTAGATAATACTCATTACGATAATTCTGAAAGCAGAAAACCTCTAATTGCTGCTAGAGGTTTTCTTTCCATCCAATTAGTTTTCCCAGCGAGTGAGAAAGTTTTAACGGATTATCAACCGCCCGGAAATACCAAAAGGTTTCCATTCAATTAGTTTTCCCAGCGAGTGGGAAAGTTATCACTCTGCCTGACACTGGCGGAAATTGGTCGTTTCCATTCAATTAGTTTTCCCAGCGAGTGGGAAAGTCCAAGCTTTTGGCGGTGGCATTCGGACTTGGGGAGTTTCCATTCAATTAGTTTTCCCAGCGAGTGGGAAAGTCAATGTCGTCAAGTGTGGAACTGCTCAGGTTCGCACGTTTCCATTCAATTAGTTTTCCCAGCGAGTGGGAAAGTATTTGGAAAGAGTCCATTTGCCCGACGCTTTTTGTTTCCATTCAATTAGTTTTCCCAGCGAGTGGGAAAGAGCCGTTGTTACGACATCCGATGGCACAACAGTAAAGTTTCCATTCAATTAGTTTTCCCAGCGAGTGGGAAAGCGACGAAACTAAACTCAGGGGAAAAACATCTTTGATTGTTTCCATTCAATTAGTTTTCCCAGCGAGTGGGAAAGCTAAAAGAGCAAGCGTTCCTCGAACAGCGTTGCAATGAGGTGTTTCCATTCAATTAGTTTTCCCAGCGAGTGGGAAAGTCTGAGTACCGCAGTGAGTGACAATTCGTTATTCACGTTTCCATTCAATTAGTTTTCCCAGCGAGTGGGAAAGCAATTGTGGCGAGTCTCCCCGGTGTTGAGGGTGAAGTGTTTCCATTCAATTAGTTTTCCCAGCGAGTGGGAAAGGGGGCAATAGAGCATATTCTCGCAGAGTCCAATCCAGGTTTCCATTCAATTAGTTTTCCCAGCGAGTGGGAAAGGGCGGGGTCTGAAAACCCTTCCAGCAAGGAATTGTAGCAGGGATTTTCGTAAGTCTCTTTTTCCCCCTCATTTAAGCCCCCGTTATTGCAAGTTATTAGCAGTTATTGAGCAGTCACAAATACTCAAACTCATTATTTGTCGAGGTTCTAGCCTTTTTCGTGAGACCCCTCGTAATTTTGCCCCGCTTCGACTCACGAAAATTACTTTGTAGGGAGTGGAGACATTACAAGCAGAGGTTCCAGTCACGGGTTGTCAAAAACCATATCCCTTACGTGCCAGCTCAACCTAATTTTCTCATGACATCGAGCTTCAGACGAGCTTACTAACACTATTAAATCTGACTAATCTAAACAAAGCGATCGCATGTTGAGCATTCGTTCAATTTGTTTCAACTCAAATCCCTCTGGCGTGAGAACCACAGAATTGACGGCAACAACCCTTCTGCTGGCACAGGGGGTTGTGCTTGTAACGCTTGAAATGACTCCTCGATTACAAGTTCAATTCACGAGAGAGCGAAAAAACGAAATCGTTAAATCTTGCTTTCTTATTTTAACGAATTCAGACTTGACCCTAAAGCGAAAAGACGATATAAAGATTTCGCTATAGGACGAAAAAGTTCGCAGCAAGATGACCGTATTAGTGGGTGTTATTTCCCAGAAAGGAGGGGTTGGCAAGAGTACCCTAGCTCGTCTGATTGCCCGTGAATATGCGGCGGCGGGTTGGGATGTTAAGATTGCCGACTTAGACATTTCCCAAGGAACAAGCACCGACTGGAAGCAACGCCGAGAACAACATCGCCTCCAGCCGGAAATTGCTGTTGAACCGTTTCGTACTATTGCTCAAGCGCTCAAACACGCCGATGTTTATGACCTGATGGTTTTAGACGGTGCCCCGCATTCGATGCAAGGAACTCTCGAAATTGCTCGCGTTAGTCAGCTACTGGTCTTGCCGACAGGTTTATCCCTTGATGACTTAAAACCATCTGTCTTGTTGGCACATGAATTGGTCAAGACCAAGATTCCAGAGTCCAAAATTACCTTTGCCCTTTGCCGAGTCGGAGACAGGGAAAACGAAATCGAAGAAGCCCGTTCGTACATTCATAAAGCCGGCTATAGCACCCTAGCTGGCTCAATTCCAGAAAAGACAGCTTACCGACAGGCAAGCGATAGCGGTCGCGCCGTTTCCGAAGTCACCTTCCCAACCTTGAAACAACGAGCCGAAGAAGTAGCGCAGGGCATCATCAACAAGTTGAGTAAACAAGAGGCATAGTATGGCAACCCAACCCCCACCCCCACCACGTAAGCCCAGCAAAGGCGAACCGCCTAGCCTCAAGGAAACCAAGGAAAATCTGGATAAACCCGACCCAGGAGAAATCGTCAATCTGAATTTCAAAGTACCTGCCGAGTTTAAAAAGGACTTCAAAATCGCCGCAGCGACTTACGGTTGTACGCAAGTTGAACTGTTACAGCGAGTGTTCAAATTTTGGACAGAGCATCACGGCTAATCTTGCTTTCGCTCTTTCTTTATTTCGTTCTTTCGTCTTTTCTTTATTTCGTTCTTGCCGCTGCCAACTCCATTTTGCACTCTTCGACAGGAATTAGTTTGACAGCACATTGTACTCAGAACGTGCGACCGAATAAATCAACTATTAATGCGATCGCAAATATTACCCTGGTTGCACTAGCCGCTGATGGTTGAGGTTCTTTAGGCTTGCGTTCAAACGTCTGGATATTGGGCGGGTCAAGCACAAAGCTTCCGTCTATCGGCGCTCCCATCTTGCAATCGTTCGCTGCCACCCACAAATGAACCCGACAAATCCCCGCTGTCGTCTTCGCAGTAAGCTGCCAACTATTCTCAATAAGCTCCAACTGGCACATGGGCAGCTTGGGTGTGAGAACGAGAGAATCAGGGTTGAAGGCACTTACATTATCATTTTGCACAATGATCGTGTAGGCTAGAAGCTATGAAAATCAACCGTTTCGGGAAGGCAGAAGTCCTCAGTCCCGACCAAATTAATCTCCTGTTTAGTTCGGGTTTTGTCAAGCCAAGAGACAAAGCACTATTTGGCGTGTGTCTCTATGCTGCCTGTCGTATCAACGAAGCTTGTACCCTCTTTACCAGAGATGTCTTTGGGAGCAATGGCATCAGACAAGTCTTGCTACTGCGTAGCTTCAATACCAAAGGAAAACGAGATACTAGGGAAATACAAATTCACCCGACTCTCAGGAGGTATCTTGAAGAGTATGAGCCAAACTTACGCAAAGACTATCTGTTTCCAGGTCGCCACGGGCTAGGACATATCCACAAAGCAAGTGCCGACAAGATACTTCGGGAAGCGTTCCACAAAGTTGGCATTGAAGGGGCTAGCACCCACAGCTTCCGGCGAACGGCTTTGACCCGAATGAGTGACGCGGGCGTGCCGCTGCGGCATATTCAGTCCATCAGTGGACACCGCACCTTATCAGCTCTAGAGCGCTACTTGGGCGTGACTGACCAGCAGAAACAAAGTGCGATCGCTACCTTGGACTTCTGAATGCATCAAACTTAGAACAACTCACACTCCCTTTTCGCGCGTTGTCGGGGAAATTTTCGGGCGGTCGGAAACTGGCTCTGGACATCAGGCGGGATAAGGGTTTCAATGGAGGCACTCCCCACTCGCTGGAGAAACTAATTGAATGGAAACGTACCGTCTTTTTTCTCAATCTTGCCTGTTTTAATAAGTCTCCACTCGCTGGAGAAACTAATTGAATGGAAACCTTGCTCTACGCCGGTGAGCAACCAAAGTGCCGCCAGGTCTCCACTCGCTGGGGAAACTAATTGAATGGAAACACTCTCGGGACGGTACGTCCCGGTCGCACCGGCGTACTCCCCACTTGCTGGGGAAACTAATTGAATGGAAACGAGAAAGAGTTATCAACTTCATTGAAATCGATAACCGATCCTTCCCACTCGCTGGGGAAACTAATTGAATGGAAACTAGGTATCAAAGGTTCGTACCACCACAGCATAGGAGCGTCCCCACTCGTTGGGGAAACTAATTGAATGGAAACCTACAGGCATCTCTATAATCTCGTAACCGCTCGAAGTCCCCACTCGCTGGGGAAACTAATTGAATGGAAACATGGAACCCGGTGACCCGCCGAGAAAGCTAAGTCGCGTTCCCACTCGCTGGGGAAACTAATTGAATGGAAACTCAGGCACCTCAAAGATGTACCGAAAGTCGATATGAAAAGTCCCCACTCGCTGGGGAAACTAATTGAATGGAAACTCTTTCGCTTCATCCGCTGTAGCACCAAAGCATCTCATTTGCGTCCCCACTTGCTGGGGAAACTAATTGAATGGAAACCTAAACTTTTAAGTACAGGGTTTGCACTTAGCTGAAACACTCCCCACTCGCTGGGGAAACTAATTGAATGGAAACTTGTAACCGTTGAGGGTGTTCATAATACGAACGTGTTCTTTCCCACTTGCTGGGGAAACTAATTGAATGGAAACCACATACTCTGTGTCTCCTAATTGTCGTAATTTTTAACTCCCCACTCGCTGGGGAAACTAATTGAATGGAAACAAGTACTGCTCTGTTTTCAACAAGACTAATCGCGTAGTAAGTCCCCACTCGCTGGGGAAACTAATTGAATGGAAACCTCTCTGTAATCGTAGCT
>JAESFV010000359.1_pt1 | contig 17548 bp, 24 predicted proteins | sample 9269471 | NCBI WGS metagenome assembly JAESFV01 (sample SAMN14502647, study PRJNA617108) | algae metagenome | isolation source: Symplocastrum torsivum CPER-KK1 and co-occurring heterotrophs from... | place: USA: Central Plains Experimental Range, Colorado | collected 2001-01-01
AACTCAGGACAACTCAGGACAGTTTCAGGACAGGTGTCCTGAGTTTTGTCCTGAGCTGAAATCCCCACTGTTGTTGAATTACAGGATTCGCTTACAAACTCAGGACAACTCAGGACAGAAAAATTCAGGACATCACTCTTTATTTGTTTTTCACCACCTGATTCCTCCATTTGTGTGTTCGCAGGTTCAAAAGTGTCCTGAGTGTCCTGAGTTTTATCCTCAAGGGGCTGAACACTAGTATTGGTAATATCTTCAGCTTCTAGTTGAGTGTCCTGAGTTTGTCCTGAGTTGTCCTGAGTTTGACTTCCGTTATTTTCAACAAAATGCTGAACACAATAACTGGTAATAGTTTCAAGTTTTTTTGTTTCTTGTCCTGAGTTGTCCTGAGTTTGACAGCAGTTATTCTGAGAGAGACCTGAGGGAAAAAAATCAGGTGGGGAATCATCCTCTTTATTAATCGACCACATCAGCCTGGTTCCGTCCCCCTTTGTTTGACCAAATCCTGATGTTTCCAATTCTCGGAAGTGCCTGCGTATGTCGTTAGCACTGAATTGTTTCTTGGTCTGTCGGTCAATATCCCGAACATCAGCAGCATTCAGCCAGCCCTTACGTTCAGACAATTGGATAATTTTGGTATGAATGGCAGCCATCTCACCATTGGCGGCATCTCCTTCTGAATGAATGAGTTTCACCTGTCCAATGTGGTATTTGGCAAGTTTAATTACTGCCATCATTGTTTGCTCACTAACCTCTAGCTCAGGGATAGAGCCTTCATTTACACAGCCATTAAAGCAGTGGAGTAGTAACGCCAAAACTCCTGTATCACCTTTCATCTTTGAGTAGACTGCTCTCAAACCCTGACGAGACTCACTCATTTTCAATTGGTCAAGTTCGTTGTACCAGTTGCGATACAGCCTTTGTGCTTTCGGACTTAACTTGTAAGTTTGAGGTGTGAGCTTACTAATGCGCCTATAAATCCCTTTAAGAAGACCAGAGACATCAAAGGGGATAGCATCATCCGGATAAGGAGCTGGTTGAACTTGCATTACTGTCCAGAGGAAACGCGCCCACTGCCCATTGGCATCAGTGAAATCTCCCATCATCTGACGTAAGATCAAAGGCTGTAACGAGCCAGTGATACTGTAAGCCGACTGGCTAACTACAAGGCGTTTACCAGATGCGCGATTGACTTTAAAGCCTGTACCGTCCCGACCGGATAGGATTTTTTCTCCATCTGCACCCCGCCCATTCTTATACTGACCTTGAGATTTGAATAAAGCGGGTAATTCATCAAACCACCCCAAAAACCCGTGGTTGGGTTGCTGACTTTGAATTAATGCGATCGCCTCGCTAGTAGCATCTGTTGTGTAGTATTCTCGCGGAACGGGTTGTTCTGGTGCTGGTTCATCATTGTTCTTGCTTTTCTTCCACTCAGCTAGCTCTTGCTGATACTCGTCTTGGCGCTCTTTGTACTCAATTTCTGCTTCGTCCTGCAATTTAAAAAGAGGATTGATTATAGTTTTCTGTGCAGGGGATTTTCCTCCACCCGACTCGCATACAAGCCCCGCATACAAAACGGGCACAGCATAAAAATCGGTAGCTTTTATTAGTTCCAGACGAGTACCCACCTGAAGCAAGGAGCCAATAACTGGGTACAGAGTGGTGAGCATAGCCGCAGGAGTTGTCCCCATCCATCCTGCTACCCGTTCTAGTGGCTGAGCAACAGAAGGATGGAGATAGTCTTGAAGCTGAAGCTGATACTTCCCAATCTTCAACAGATTCTCAATTTCTGCTTTGCGATCGGTTCGGGATTCCTCTACATCGACTTCACTTTCGAGAGATGAGGCTAGCTCTTTAATCTCTCTGGTTGTGACCCCAGTAGTTTGAGCCAGATTGATGAAAGCTTCATCACGACGAGAGCGATCTTGATTTCGGTTAAGGATTTCTAGAACACGATCACGCAAGCTTAATGCTACCAGTGATTGTTTTCCATCACCTCCATCACCCCCACTACCTGACCCGCTACTAACCTGATTTAGATTACTGCTGCTATAAGCTCTACCTGAAGGTTTTTCAAAAGACGATTGCCATCCATCTTGTTTTGCCATGTGTCCAAGTGTTCCAATAGATACACCACTGCGTTTAAATGACTTCCACTTCTTTTGACACTCTCCTGGTTTGTATTTGGATGACTGACGGCTCCAGTTCTCCCACTTACTCAAGAAGGGATCACCTAGATAATGGCAAGCCATTCCGACAGCAATCCAATCGTCATAAATGTCTGCACGAGATGGATTGAGGGCATCAAGGTAACTCGATACCCATTCCTCATCAGTCCATTCCTTACCTGACCGAGATTTTGAAGTGTAGGACGTGACAGGTCTTTTCGATTCAAGAAGAGGTAGATGAGATTCCTGTTGAGGTTTTTCAATCAACATCTGTTCAATCACCCACATAGGGGCAGGTGCGATCGCAACTTCTTGAGGAGATTTACGCCATCTGTAAAATTTCATTGTCGGATGAGCAGATGGAGGTAGAACACTCTGCAAGCCATTCCACCTCAACTCCAACTGTTCAGACTTGCCATCATCACCAGTTACACCTGTTGATATTTTTTTTGTTTTGATATCTTCCCAATATTCCTGTGGAATGTAAAAAAGATATTGGCAGCGTCCTGGTCTATTAGATGTAAAGGCAACTGTATCGGGAAGACGTTCACCACCCGATAACTCAAGAATTTTCTCGTGAGCGGAATGCCCATCAGCATCAATGGCAACTATCCCCCCACTTATGATGCCTGTCCTTAATCCATATCCTTTTGCATTATCTGACTTGATTTCAGCCTTCAGTTGGTCAAAAGATAGTGGTGGTTCAGTCTGCCAACCTACTCGATAGGGGCGTTTGTTTCCATCTACAGGTGTCAATATCCAATCGGTTGGGAGTTTGTCTAGTTCTTCAATTAACGATTGCTGATGCTCAGTTGTTTTTTTTAGTTCGGCTACCATTGGTCGAATCTCCTTGATTTATGGTCGTTTTGGGAGACTCGATGCAGAGCAGTGGATGAAAATCTTTCTCTTAATGCAATTGCAAAATGGGGCAAACAGGTTACGCTTGTGTTAATTGGAAATTGGTTGATGCGGTGCTGTTGCCTGCTCCTATTCCTGCGGTAAAATACAGGAAATTAAGCTTTTTGCTTTAAGGGAAAGACTTCGTACCGGGACAGCACCAAGTCTTTTCTTTCTTTTTAGAAGGTTAAAGAATTTTTAACACCCCCGGCCCCTTGGTAGGGGGTGTTTCGCAATTTGATTTCCGCATTGGGAGTTTCATTCCTTATTGGCTGACAAAATAGATTTTCCTGTGTGAAATATAAACGCACTTCAGTCGATCCGAACAAGGCAATTCCTGAAATCTTTGCTCGATCCAAACAAGGTAACTCCTGAAATCCTTACCAGCAGAGGAAAAATAGGTTTTTTTTCTCTGAAAAATTATTGGTGCAGATCCACGTCAAACTGATTTAGGTTGCTGATCAACTCCCGAAACTGGGAGTATTTTTCTTCTGCATAGCTGTCAGGCATTAACCCCAAGACTTGGCAGAATTTGAAGTAATCAGTTTTCCAGTGGAAGCTATTGTTCGCGGTAACAAAGTCGAGTGTGGTGTGTTCTGCACTCGATATAGGTTGATTGAAAGGAGTGCCATCACTCTTGTTGTACTGTCCTGGTGTTTCACTCATGACCTCACTCCTTTAACTCAGCCATAGCCTCAGAGCATTTCTCTAAGGCATCTGAAAGCATATTGTGCAACTGGTTTAAAGCCTCTGAGTCACCCTTGAACTTTTCTAGTGTCCCTTCAATGTCTAGCTCCAGTCCGCCTAAGTCAAAACTTATGGCTGAACTTTCCTGCTCAACTGGTATATCCGGTGTTTCACTCACTCGTTAACTCCTTTCCCTTTACCTTTACCACTGCCAGAGTCGGGGGGTTGTTTAGGTTTTTCGTTGTTAGTTGTCCAGTCCTCGACAAAATCCAGCAGGATCTGGTTCATAGAGACTTTTTGAAGCGCACAAGCTGATTTAAATCGTGCTCTTAAGTCTTCTGGCAAATAGATTTTTACTGACACTTGTTTACTCTCGCTCAATATCCAGTTATCCCTATGTCGCTTTATCCCATTTTTAAGCTTGACACTTTTTGGAATATTACGGTATAGGGGTTTATCGATATAAGGCTTTATCGATGATATCCCAATAAGGACTTGTCGATATATCCCTATATCGATATACTAACTTCTAGAGACGCTAAACGTCAGCTACATGCTCTACAGAGCAAAATCTAACCCCGTCCCGTCAGAGCTTTGAGCCTAGTCTCAGTGCGTTACAACCATGCTCAAAGCTAGAGCAGATAAGCATTAACCGACTTTCAAAGGAATAAAAGAATGACCACAACATTGACGCAGAACGTCAATCAAGCGCCAGTAATGCCCGTAAAACGACCTATTGCGGCACTTGATGCTGGCAACCGTTCAACTCAGTGGATCTCACCCCAGAATATAGTCAAGACCATCCCAAGCTGCATCAAAATGCTTGAGGATTGGGAGGAAGCACAGCCGGATAGTCGTTCTATCTTGATTGAAGTCCTGAACAATTCAAGCGATATTACTGAGCGTTTCATTATTGGGGAGGAAGCCCAGCGGCAGAAGGGTGTTAGTGCCTTTACTGGTAACAAGTGTGAGATGGCTAAACGGCTTGTTTATGCAGCTTTAGAACCGTTACCAGGAACTAACACGGTTATTTTTGATTACCTTCGAGTCGCTTTACCTGATGCTCGGAATACTGAAAATGTCGAGCTTGTAAAAGCACTGGCTAATACTTACTACTTCCGGCGCAATGGTGAAATTATCCACGCATCAGTAAGGGAAGTTGAGCCAGTTGATGAAACCCGACCCGCTTATAAGTTTGCGATCGCTAAAGGTCTTTACAAGTCTCTCAAACACGTTAATGGTGTTCTCGATTTAGGGGGTGGAACTGGTATCGGAAGGCTTTACTCTCCCAGCGGCAACCTGATGCGACAAGCTGATGTGATTGTTCCCGGTACTTTCCAACTGGCTAAAAAGATTGATTCGGCATTGATGCCAGCTACCAATCAGAGCCAGGACTTAAGCCAAGTGATGGACGCGATCGCTGATGGTTCCTTCCAAGTTGGGGTGAGTGGTGCTAACTTTGCTCACTTATTTGAGAAGTGCCGTGATAGTTGGCTTGAAGAAATAAGGGCAACCTTAAGAACAGCATGGGGTCAGTACTTCAATCAAGTTGGGGAGATCTTGATTATTGGTGGTTCAGCACCACTGGCAAACCCGATTGAAGAAAGCACCAAAGGGCGTTTTAAGGTAGCTCCTAACTCTCAGACCATCACAATCATGGGGATGTTGCTATGACCCAAGCGCGAATTGTACTGAGAGGGGCAGCACTAGAAAAAGCTGAACAGTTGCAAGAGTTAACCCAACTGGGCAGTATCAGTGAGGTTATCAATGTTTTGTTCTCGCGCTATGCCAAGCACTTAGAGCAAACATGGCAAGTACAAGCAATTAGTCCGACATACGCTAGAGCTGAACCTTTGCCAGATATAGGACAGCAGGTGATCGCCCCAACCTTACCAGAAAGCGACTTCCAGTTTGATGAACCACTGACAGGGTTGTAGGAGAACGAATGATCAAATTCCTCCAAAAGCTCAAAGAACAATGGGAAGTTAATCGAGCTTGCCGCCAAACCCTTGAGATTTACAAGACTGGGACGGCTGAAGAACGACAGCAGATTGAGGATTTACTTTGGGAAGTTGGCAGGAGTAAGGGTGATATGGCCCAAGCAGAAGCAGTGATTAAATCACTCAGACAAGCACTTTAAGTAGTTCAAATCAAAGGAAGCACAAGTGACACCAGAAACATCATTAACCTTGCAAATCCTACTGGATATTGACGAACCCACAATCCAGGAGTGGTTTGAGATTGTCAAAAGGGCTTATCCCCAGATGGAAGGTGAGTTTTACCCTCGTTTTCTCGGTATAGCAATGGGTGCCTTAAAAAGTGCAGTTGAAGCTGGCTACCCGATAGATAGGTGGATTGCCGATACTCGCAAAAGTAATGGAGTAGCTTGAATGATAGCACCAGAACCATTAGAAGCCATAAGGCAGGAGCATGAAAGCTTTCTCACTCAACTAGAGGCACTTGCAGTAGAAGCGATCGCTTCTAACGACTGGAGTGAAGTTCAAGACCACATTACTTTCAATGCCCCTCAAGTTGAAGCCAGCACCAAAAGTTTGTCCCGCTCCGGTGCTGACTTATCCCAAACGACCAACAAAACAATCATTAAGGATTAATAACAATGGTAAAACCACTCGGATATTTTGTTGGCGGACTTCCCGGCACCCAAGACTCACACATTTTGGCTGAAATTGAGGAGCAGTACGGTTCTCAACTACAAGCACTCACGAATGATGATCGGGCAGCCTGTCTCATTATGCTTATCGAATCGGCTACCGACACTCCTCAGGCAATTGTGCAGGACAGTTTTGATGAAGATGGTAACGGCTGGGGGCTGTGGCAGCTAACGCAGAATCTTACTCCCAGCAGCAAGCTCAATCTGTGTATTGCCCTTCTCAATCAGATGGTTTGTGGGGGGTTGAGATGAACGCAGACGAAATTAAAGCCTCCATGCAACAACAGCTTGAAGCGGCTGGAGTCCCCACTAATCAAGCTCGTGATGCTGCTAATGTACTAGCCCGTCAGAATGCCGGGGAACTGCCTTTTCCTCTCCCACCAGACCAGCAGCACATTGTATCCAGTGCTTATGAGTGGTTTAAGGCGAAACAGCAATGAAAGACCTGATTCACGAATCCATCATCACTGCTCAAAAACCACTGGCTCATCTTGCCAGAAATCCGAAAGCACCAGAACCAATTAAAGCGGCAGCACAAAAAGCGTTTGTTCTGGTAGGTCGCTTACGGTTCCACATCAACTAGTTTTAATGCCCAATTTATTGATGAGTTGGGCATTAAAAAAGGAGAAGTTCGTGTTCAAAAAAAATGCAGCTACCTACTTACTAGCCGCCCAGTTTGGAGCATTGGGATTCGGGTATATTCTGCGCTCGCCCGACTTACAAGCTACAGCCGAACGCCAAACCAACATTCGCAATGAACAAAAAGAGTCGGCATTTGACCGTCAAGAGGCAATCTCTAGGGCGCAAACTTGTATCCCTTTAATGAGTGAGATGCCCATTACAGATGGGATTGCCGCTTATTTCTCCTCAGTGGAAGGAGGGCGAATTGTTATCCACAAGAACCGACCAATGCCGAGCGGAACGATTGTATGTGATGCCTTCGGAATTACTGGAGTTGTCGCGCTAGATGCAGAAGGCACCCCATTTGTTACTGACCTACGCAGAATGCCACCAGAAGAGATGCAGGAAATTCTCTCCTCTCGTGGTGTCATGCCAACTCAAGCCACACACCCCTTTGCCAACATACCTAAGTGATAAAGATGGCTAAATTCAATACCAACAACACTCAATCAACTCACCAGCCCCAAATCATCATTCCTAAGAGCGCACGTCATGATATGGATTTTGATGATGAGAAAGTACCAGTCTCTCAAAGGTTGGGAGACTTGAGTGATAAGACTTTCGGCTTCATCTTCAACCCAAATACCATCAAATTCGGTATCCTCTTATTTGCTGGATTCTGTATCGCCATTAACTTAGCGGGCTACTACGACCTCGTGAACCAAGTATTCACGACACGTCTAGATGAACTGGGCAGAACCCTACCAGTAGAAGCCCCAATTGGCGACAGAATCATGAATTCAATTGTGCGCCTACCGTTTTTGGGAACTGCACTTGTTTGGCTCGATCAGTTAACAGGTGGACTGATTGCGTTAGTAGGAGCGATCGCTTTTTGCTTCATGATTCAAGGTCTGGAGATAGCCGGACGCTTTCACCTGTATTTTCCAGATTCGGCAGAGAACCTGCTCTACAAGCAAAATCGGAAACGTTATGAAGCACCTGGTAATCATCCAGCGGCTAAAAAGGCTTACAAACTAGCGACAACCGAAACGCTCTCAATTCTACGTTGGTTGGCGATAGCCGGATATGTTGCTTATTTGGTTGATGCTTACGCCATGCACCTATCTCGCCCTTGGCTAGACAATCTCAGCAATCCCTTGTGGATAAACATCATTTGGAATGGACTGGCGGTTGCAGGAGTTGAACTAGCAATGATTCTCCACAGAGGTTATAAGGCGGTCACTCTCTCAAATGTTGAGAAAGCCGATAAGGACAGACTCTACTAATCACTAACAACTAATCACTAATTTGAATGGGGTGTCTCTTGGCACCCCTAACTGTAGGAGGAAGAGGAAATCATGCACGAACTAACAACCAATCTAGAACCCGGAAATCCAGACGGTCACACAGTCTTACGGTACTTGGTTGAAGCAAAACAAATGCCTTTAGATGTTGCGATTGAGCGGGTCTACAAGGCAGTGGGTAAGTATGCGGCTGAATATCGTTCTGACCAAAACAAGCTACTGACAGGAATGCTGGTTACAGGAGTCTTAGGGCTACCTGTCTTCTTCCCTTTTGGTGTGCCTTCTTTACTGATTGCTGGCTCAATTGGGGCATCAGTAGTGAGCTGGCAGGAATTAGGAGCAATGCGCGATCGCCTTAAACCGGAATTGGCTTGTCTAAAAAATTCAGTCCTACTTGAGCAGTTCATCAAGTGGTTGGCTGAGGAAGTCAAAAAACGTAGAGGTCAATCTTTCGACTCTCCTACTACACCATTTCAGGCTGATGCGATTACTACAGCCAATATCCTTACCGCTTACGAACATACAGTCTTCTGTGTGGCTCAGGGTGAGCATTTAGAAAATAATGCCTCAGATCCAATACTTGCTCTATTTGTGGTGAAGTTACGCCAGCACACGAACCACTTACCCAATTGGGTGATGGATGCATTTCGGCATCTAGAACAAGCTGAAGCACAACGTAGTTCCCATCTAGAAGCCGCTTACGGGTATATGTTTGGGAATCTCTCTCAATCACCAGTTGGTCAAAATACTCGTTTAGGTGCTGTTGATGTACCCGCGCAATCAGTGGAGGGTGAGAATCGCTTGGGAAAGTCGATAGAAATTAGTTCATATTCACTACCACCATCTCACTTCCCTTCCCAGCCAGCCGTCCCTACACCAGAAACTAATACCTCTACACCAGCCGTCACTAACATCAAATGGATTGACAACTTTGTTAGCCAAACCGCATTGATTTGGGGCAACCAAGGTAGTGGTAAAAGCTGGATGGCTCGGTATATTGCTAAGCGGAAGAAGGATAAAGGTTACCGAGTTGTTGTGCTTGACCCAGACTCTAACCGAGCCGAATGGGAAGGAGTAGAGAGTTATCATGACTTTGAAGAGATAGCCGACTTCCTACGCTGGTATGTAGATGAGCTGATGAGCCGTTACAAAGCTTTCAATGCCTCAACTATGACTGAGGATGCATGGAGAGCAAAACTTTGGGCAGAAAGAAAAGCGATCGCACTCATTTGTGAAGAGGTTACCACCTATGTCGATTTGATTGAGGATAAGAAGCTGCTTACCCAGTTCTTCCGGCTCGGACTGACCAAAAGCCGTAAACAGGAGATGCCTTTAACCTTCGTCTCGCACAACAACAATCAAACAGCACTAGGAGGTATTCAGGGACTAGCTAACCTGATTGATAAGATGCTCCAACTTGAACTGCAAACTGATATCGACCCGGACACATTACAACCCACAGCTAGTGGGAAAGGTGCAGTGAAACTAGATGGTTCAAACCAGTGGGTGCCTGTTACTCTCCCAAAATTAGAGCAGAAGATAACAAATTTTGGTGAACTTCAGCCGACGGTTGTACAGCCAGTAAATGTGACTGAAACTATAGCTAATACACAACTAGAAGAGGAAGCGATCACATCTACTGAGATAACCAATGAGTTAAAAATATCTGACAGCTTGGCAGAACCACTCAAGAGCATCTGGCTATTCGCTAAAAAGAAAAATGATTGGGTAACTGCCAGAGACGTTTATAACAATGGGATGTCAGTTTTAAAAGGCAAAGGAGTAAAACAAATTCGGCAATACTTTGGACTTCTAGCTGATAGTGGATTTGGTGAGATAGACGAGCAAGATGGGGATAAACCTAAGTCGGATTCATCTGTCGGGTTCCGAGCAAACTAGAGTAGTGAGTGCTGTAGGGTACGCATATCAAGCCTTACAGCACCTTACAACTCACCCTACGACCCTACCCCACAGATCTATCCGACAACCCTACAGATTCACACTACAGATTAATCGTTATCACATATAAATATTTTTAATAGTAAATTATAAGTACTTTTGGTTATTGCAATCCAGGAAAGTCAATAGTATTAAAATGTTTTGTCGGAATTGTATAGTTTGTCATCATCCTTATAGGATTTTGTAGCTTTAGATGAATTTCATTAAGTACATTTACATAGCCAGCTACTTTATATCTTCCTAAAAGTACATGAACTTCGTTGGCACAGACATAGAGTATCTCTGCTGCTAAATTTCCACCAACTTGAGTCAGGTTTTCTCGAACTTCTTTGGTATCCTCTATTACTAAAACTGCATCATAAGTCTCTAATTTTGAGGAATTATGAACTGATTCAATCCTAAAATCAGCAAAAGCGTAAACTCTATGATTATATTTGTATTCCTCTAGATTTGTGTCATTATTGTGATAATACAGTGTCCTACCATTAGGAATTAATAAATTCAATAAATACATAAAAAATGAAGAAGTTAATTTTGCATTATAAAAGTATGTTTTCTAGCGCTTACTTGCATGTAATATAGTAAATCCAATAATTTCGTCCTGCTCATCATATCTAATAATTAGATCATCATCAGTATATTCACTATCAGCAGCAGGTTTAGTTCTGTCTCCAAAATTAATGTACATTACGTCTGCTTCAAGATCGTAATCTATCTGGAAATCTCGTTTCGGAAAGTTTTTTACAAAAGCAACTAACCCTAATAAGTATTTCTGGATATCAACGTTGGTCACGGCCATATCCTATTCCTCCTTTTAAAAGAATTAATTCTTCGGGTCGCATATGCAGTAATAATAAAACCATCTTTCTCAAGTTCTCGATAGAAAACGGCAAGCCATTTTCCTGATTCTAGTTGTGTTACTGCTAGAAGCTCTTCTTCACCTCCTTCAAAGATAGATTGAGGATTAGCAACAGTTTCTAGAATCTTCTGTCTTTGGTCAATTAGTTCTGGATGCCCTCTGATAATATGCTCCCAACGTTCGTCTGTTAACCGGATGGGAGTGTTTTTAATAGATTTAACAATAGAAGTCACCGTGCTTTTACCTTTGAGTGGCACAGCATTTAGCGTTAAGTATAGCAACCAATGTTTTAGACTGGAATGGCGATAATTCAGTAAGAGAAAGGGAACAAGCTGTGCGACTTTCCAATATGCTTTTCCTCACTGTTCGGGCTTAACCCTCTTACATAGTGGTGACGGCTTGTCCACTCCTATTCCTGTCAAAACGCGATCACGTTTATTTGGAGTGAGCAGCTTGCCTCCTAGTTCCTTTATGAGTTTGAGGTAGCGATCACAATTAGTCAGGCTGCTTACTCAGATGGTGGGTAATATAACTTTGTCCTTGGGTTGTACCTCCAGCCTGTTAAATCTTCAAGATACTCCTGGCTGGTCATTCTTCTCCGTCTAGCTTTCGCATTTACTGTTGAAAATGGTTCTTTAAAGCGACCACACAATTCCTTCTGAGAAATTCCTTCTAGGCTCTCGTGGGAAGTCGCTCTGGCTCTATTGGCTCTATCTGCAACTGCTTTTTTAGTGTCTCTACTTCTGCCTCCAGACGTGAAAAGCGATCGCTAACTACCTGCTCTATTACTTCCTCCACTCTCTCTGTTGACAATTCTGTTAACGAACCTGTTGACAGTCCTAGTCGCTCTTTCAGCAAGCGCTGGGCAACCAGATTAGAACTCTCATTCCCCTCTGCTAGCTGCTTTAAGGCTTCCATCTCTGAATCATTAATACGGAACGATATCAAATGACTCGCCATTGTTAACACTCTGTTGACTGTTGTTAACGTCAGTCTACCCCAGTTGTAGACATCTAGTTAACAAATTAGTTGACATATTGTTAACAGATAGTCTACTGCTGTTAACAGCAGGACGATAACCGCTACAAAACGTCCTGACCCTACGACACATAAGGATTTATCACAATATTGCTAGGCTCTAGGTGCATACATCATCACTAATACACCAGCCAAAACGATCGCGGCTCCGAGCCAGTCCATGCGGTCAGGCATAATCTTGTCCACTTTCCATCCCCAAATGATGGATAGGATGATGAAAATTCCGCCATAAGCGGTATAGGCTCGTCCAAAGTTTGCCGGTTGAAGCGTTGCCACAAATCCATAGGCAGTGAGTAAAATTGTCCCGCCCAATGCCAGCCAACCACTTTTGCCTTCTCGTACCCACAACCAAACTAGGTAACCGCCCCCGATTTCACACAAGCCCGCCATGACAAAATAAAGCAGCGATCGCAGAATAACCATATTACACAGTAGAACTTTGAATTGAGTGAGGTGTAGCCGTTGCAACATCAATCCCCAAATTAAGCAAAACCGAACTGGTGCTGGAAGCTGCATAAACCAAATCAATCAACTCTTGCTCACCCGCTCATCTGAGTGGGTTTTTTCGTGCCTATTAGCCAAAATTATCAATCACAACTTAAACTAACGTGTCTAATACCGATAATAATCCCTATTGGAAGTAGGAAGTAGGCTGTAATGACGCTATAACGTTATTTGGGCTAATACCGGAAAAATTATGGGGCATAAGATACAAAAAATGCCTCTTATTGAGAATGACCCCCTATTGCTGCGAATGATTGATAAGTTAATAAGTTGGCTTTCCACCGATTCAAATGCATCATCTTCTGTGTCAGATTGCGGCAAAATAAAATACCCCATCCTAAGCAAGGATGAGGTGTAGTTGAAAAGTGCGCTCATACCCGTACTAGCAACAAGCAACTTCTCTCCCCCAGGGCATCCCTAGCAATCCTTTAGAGGTATAGAATACTTGGCAATCGCTACACACCAAGTCACTCAAAAGTTTTAAGTAACGTTTTGTTGCTGTTGGCAGAAAAAGCAACGAAATTACTGAGAGTTTTGTAGACAAAGTTATTTACTGCCTACATTAACAAATTCCAGATTATTAGGGCAAGCACAAGCTAAGGTAAACACAAGCTATGAAAATTAGTCGCCAATTCATATCTAATTTTTTATAGATTCAAAGTCACTTTTCTTAAAATATAATAGAGGTAATTCTATATAGGAGCATTCAAGTATGACTGACATGGATAAATTGGATAAGTCAGTTAAAGGTTCTAATCCTAATTGCTCTACTCTACTAGGTTTGGAGATTAGCAAAGGAGAATTAAAGCACCTAACTGGTTTAGGCTTAAATAACATTTCCTTACATAAACCCTCTACCTTCAAGAGAGCGATAAGTGAACGTCGAGTCGCATTAGAGATTTTATTTGCTGCTTTAAGTCCTGTTTACTTTGTGATTGTAAGCGTTTTTGTTGTAGCTCTCACTAGTTTAGTATTATCTAACATTGATATTAATCTTCTTATCCCTGCTGCAACATTAAAGGATATTGGCGCTACAACTATGATACAAATTTTAAGTATAACTACATACTGGATACCAACAACTATTATAACAATCGTCTTTTATCTAAAAATTAGACAATTATTACTAAATAAAATAGTAATTCCTAAAACGACAATATCTTTAATTGAAGAAGTTATCAAATACAACCGAATTGCTAAAACGGTAGAGGTTCAGCAGCAATTAGAAGCCGCTGGCAATCCAGTAATATTGAGTAATAGGGAAAAAGTTATTGAAGCACTTAATTTGACAAGAGCAGACTTAGTTCGTGCCCTTAAAACCGAAAGAATCTTAAGAGAAAACAAAGATATTATTAACAGTCAACCTGAGCTATTTGAGAATAACCTAGCAGCTTTAAAAGCCTTGGATGTTAGTGAGCAAGCTAGTGAAAGTGGACAGCTTCTTAATGAAACGTTGCAGGTCGCAATAGGTGTACAAGAGGAAATGAAAAAGCTCCAGGATTAGTATTGGGGGTAGGGCAGTTTTCGTAAATGTTGGTTTGAGCAAACTCATGTACTACTGTTCAGGTGTAATATCCTTTCTGAGGGTATCCAGGAAATCTGAATCAGGGTTTGTTGGCTCCGGTTCTGGCTCCGGTTCTGGCTCCGGTTCGTCTAGTACAATCTCCACACGCAACCGAATCTTCCCTTTCTTCCAACCGCCACCAGATTGAGCATCCAAAAATTGACAGTCAATACCTTCTTCTAGCCAAGTAGGTGCCGCATTAGAAAGACCCTTAAGGCGTTCTTTAACCGTATGCTTTAGTTGATTAATTCTACAAGTGGAGATGTTAGCAATTAAATTTTCACTTGGACTCACCCATACAACATCTTCGGGAGTTGGTTCCAATCTATCCATACCCTAATACTCAATAAATAGGTTCAAGCAAAATCTTCCTTATTGTTCCCAAAGCTGAGGATAAGGGAACAGATGAGGTGCGATCGCTATTAGCTAAGGAAGTTTATGGAGAAAGCCCTGTATCTACTTGTTGAGGCTCAGCATTCAGGTCAAGATAATTGTATTTCCTGACTTCTTCCCCCACTGGCGATAACATTGATAATGCCGTTACCGCTCCTAACACCTGTGAATCCTGCACTTCCAAATAGTTCTGAAGCTGGCTTAAGGAACGATGACCTGACACTTCCTGAATGATTCTCAAGGGAATTCCCGCATTGCTCATCTGGGTTAAGGCAGTTCTCCTAAATGAATGAGTGCTTCCCCCTTCAATTCCGACTCGCCTATAGGCTTTCCGCAATATTCTAGAAGCTGATTCCGGGTCGATATGTCCACAGAATCGACCAGGGAATAGATACTCTTGCCCTACTGCTGGCTGGTAGTTTGTCAAAATCAATCGCAGGTCTTCAATAACTGGAATCGTGCGAGTCGCTAATTTTCCCTTTGTGTTGCCCTTGCGGATGATTAGCTTTGGTCGCACTCTACCAGCCGTGTCGTAGGCATCCGCTATCTTCAAAGTGCAAGCTTCATTAATCCGGCAGGCAGTAAACAGGCAGATTCCAAATAAGGCGCGATCGCGAGAAGTTTGAAATCCTTCACTAAATAGAAGCTGAATCTCCTGTTGGGTGAGAATCTTGGCTTTGCCGTGTCGATCTACCTTCATCCCTGACGCTCAAGCTATTGATTCATCAGGCTACCGTGAAAGCGTACTGTCACACACTCTCTTGCAATCGCCAAGAGTAGCCGTTAGTGGAAAGCTGTATCCGAGCTACTGCATGAAGGCGGGAAATAATGTAAAACGTCCTACACCCAAACACTTAATGTGTTCAGTTGGAAAAACAGACTTCTAAGCCTAAACCTGATTAATGTGAACTTTTGTAATGGAACGCAGAATTCCTAGATTTTTGAGTGAGAGACAAATAGAGGTGGATAAGGACTAGTCATTTAATCGCAGTTACTAAATGAGATGCCGAACATCGAAATACTCAATGAAGAATGGGAACATAGAATACAACAATTATTCCGACTTAGCTTCCGTCAAGCGGATATTACTAAGTCAAAACGTTTGCGCGATTTAGCAAGACGCTCAGAAACAAGGCGATTAAATTGGTTAAATCAAGTACTCAACTAAACCTTTCCAACAAAGGTTGCTGTCTACTTCCATTTTCTTGATGTGGGTGTTAGAAATAAAAATTGGATAAGCTAGCTAATTGATACCCCGCCCATAAGCTTTACTCCAGCAATTCCTAAACAAAGGATTTTCTAATTCTGCTGGAGATAAAAGCACTCCTCTACTTAATAAGATACGAATATAATCCCAAGAATATCCTGTGGTGCGACAAACTCCTTGTGGAAACCTGCTGATAGAAGAAGGTTTGTTGCTCCCCTCCATACAACTTATTACCTCTTGTAAATCATCACTCTTGGATATGGAAACAGCAGGATTAGAGAGAGGTGGTAACGTTTGCCGATCTCTTTGTGTATAAACAGTTCCGCCCCTTTTGACCTTCCTTTCTATCTGGCTACGGTTGCCAGATAGTTGCTTTCGAGCATTAGCCACAAACTCGTGACTAACACCACATTGCCTGCCTATCTCTCTATTACTCCACTTTGACCACTCTTCATCCCTTAATAACAACTCCACAGCATGGCGCTTATCCTCATTTGTCCGTCTCAATCCATGTTGTGAATTAGCCCCAACTGAGTGCAGAATAGCATCACGTTTACCCCCTTTATGAACAATCGCCTCAATTTTGTTGCCCTTTAGATTGGCTTCTAATCGGCTCTTTATCCTGTGGAATCCATCAGCAACCCAATAGGTTTTACCATCAAAGTAAAGGTTAACTGGGGGGAAGTTGCCGCCAGCTTCCCACACCACAACATAGTCATCCAGTGTTTTCTGGTGGAACCCAGTACGGCTCTGAGTACTCTGGTCAAGATTGATTAATTCGAGTTCAACCAGCTCAACACTTTTGACAAGCTTGAGATGGTTGAATCCCTTTTGTTTGGATGCTTTCGGTTTCATAGTTTTTTCTCATTCATTCTCTAATTATCTCCGATTAAATCGAGGATAGAATCATCTTTTCCAACCCGACTTCTTTGGTTAAGGTGTGCCTCCAAATATCGCTTTGCGCCTTCTGGATCACGCATCAGGAGAGATTCGGCTACATCTCGCACAGTTGGCGGGAGATGCTTAGGAATCTCAAAATGTGTGGCTGAGGAAGGGTCTGTCGATTGTCTGGATTGTCTGATCAACTTATTTTGCATGATGTGCCTCACTGAATGGCATTCACTTCAAATTCATAAGCTTTCTTAAGTGCTGGCGCTGTATTGGTGTGTTCTGGAGGTCAATTGCATCTTGAATCACTTCAGGTGATTGCCCAGCCGTGACCGCTTCAAGTTGTTCTTTTGTGGTGACATCTGCCAAGCCATCAATCAGTTGTTCAAGTGAGGTAATTGCTGGAGTGGTCAATTCGACCTGACTAGATTCATTCTCTTGAGTAACCACTGGGTGTGTGAATGAGTCGTCTAATTGGGTTGAGTCCACATGGATGGTGCCATCTGACCGCTGGTAAATGGGTAGTGGGATTTCAATTTCTACTGGGGAAGGTGTGATCGCTTCTAACTCAGGACAACTCAGGACAGTTTCAGGACAGGTGTCCTGAGTTTTGTCCTGAGCTGAAATCCCCACTGTTGTTGAATTACAGGATTCGCTTACAAACTCAGGACAACTCAGGACAGTTTCAGGACAGGTGTCCTGAGTTTTGTCCTGAGCTGAAATCCCCACTGTTGTTGAATTACAGGATTCGCTTACAAACTCAGGACAACTCAGGACAGAAAAATTCA
>JAESFV010000360.1_pt1 | contig 17488 bp, 13 predicted proteins | sample 9269471 | NCBI WGS metagenome assembly JAESFV01 (sample SAMN14502647, study PRJNA617108) | algae metagenome | isolation source: Symplocastrum torsivum CPER-KK1 and co-occurring heterotrophs from... | place: USA: Central Plains Experimental Range, Colorado | collected 2001-01-01
TATCGATTTTGTAAAAACTTTTCAATTATTAAGCGTTTATTCGAGATGTTAGCAGATTACAAACTGTTCAATTTTCCTAGTCTTGAAAACTATGACGCTTTTTCATGTCTCATTTGAAAACGCTATATAAACAAGAACACAACTCGACTCTTATATTTGTTTTTAGCTACGGATGTAATTTTTATTCTTCTTCATATCCTTTATCTACCAACAGACTTTGTTTCAAACCCCTATCTTTCGATTGAAAAAGACCAAGGCTATGCAGAACTGTTTCAATATATCAAAGAGTATTGGATTGCCCTTTTACTAAGTCTCTTAGCCTGGAAGAATCGTTCTTATCTCTATCTTTCTTGGTCTATACTGTTTTGTTACCTGTTACTAGATGATGCTATCAGTATCCACGAAAGAATAGGTAGCAAAATTAGTCACCGACTCGCTTTCTCCCCAGCATTCAACTTGAGAGCAGTAGACTTTGGAGAACTTATTGTATCTGCCTGCGTTGGTTTGTTCTTCCTGATCTGTATTGCTACTGCCTATCGTTTCAGCGATCGCTCATCAAAAAAGAATTCTAGATATTTAACTATTTTTCTGCTTGCTTTAGCTCTATTCGGGATTGTAGTAGATATGCTTCACATAGCGCTCCAATCCCCATATTGGAAACCCTCACTTGCTCTTATTGAAGATGCTGGTGAAATGATAGTGATGAGTTTTATTGCTTGGTTTGTCTTCAATATATCTGAGGGTTCATCTCGGACTATTAGCCTTACAGAAAAGCGGCAACAAACAGAAGATAATCATAGTGTTGCAATCATCTCAAAATGAATGTTTTGACGCTTAACTATCTATCTGCGCGAGAATTTCTGAGGCTTGAGTACAAAGAGTACTGTGGCAATGACCATTACTTGCCATTACACCACCCCATTGATTGATGTCTCCCTGGTTGTACAACAAAGGAGTTCCATCAAAATGAGTGAATTGTCCACCTGCTTCCCTGAGAATAAGTTCTGGAGCTGCCATATCCCAGTCTTTAGGGGCAGACTTACCGGAGAGAGAGATGTAAACGTCTGCCTTCTGTTCAATGATTGTCACAATTTTACAGCCGACGCTGCCAACGTAGTGTTTCTCTTTAAAGGGGAGTTGGCGCAGTAGCTGGTTAAAACGCTCATCCCGGTGAGTACGACTGGCGACAAGGGACAAATCTGCGATCGCATTACGCTCTGATACACGTATGGGTGTTGTGACACCATCTGACGTTTCAACAAAGGTGCCGCCGCCAAGGGTGGCATAATACAGCTTCTCGGCTTCCGGCCATGCAACTACGGCTAAAATGGGTCTGCCTTGATGGGCTAGGGCAATATGCACAGCATACTCGCCTGTACGCTCAATAAAGTCGCGGGTGCCATCCAAAGGGTCAATAATCCATACCCAAGGTTGCTGTTGGAGTGACTCCTGCGTTTGCTCTGATAAGGATTTATACGTTTCTTCGCTCAGGTAGCCGAAGTCTTGTGTACCGAGAGAGGCTTGGAGTTCTTCTAGGATGTAGTGGTTAGCGGCGACATCGGCAGCCGTGACAGGACCATCTTTTTTCTCTTGAATTTCTAAGTTTCCATCGTTGGAATTGCCACGATAGTAGGAGCGCAAGATTTTGGCAGCACCCCAACCAACGGAACGTGCGATCGCAACAATCTCCTCTAATCCTTCATAGCGATCATTGCTTAAACTTTTCAATACCACCACTTGATAATTCCTCCTATCAGTTTTAATAATCTCAATTGTCTAGTTTCTTGAAGAACTTGTAAGAAACCTTAACCTAGGAAATTGACAGAAAATCTCGCAAAAGCGCGTGAAAACTAGCTTACATATCTTTTGCCTATAGTTACTTCATCATAAGTAGTTATTAAGTCTTTTTTCTACATAGATACGCCCCTAAGGAATTCGCGCTTCAATATATTTGGTAGGAGCAGATGGCTTCAGTTTAAGCAACAGCTAATGGAGTGAATACTCCCTGAGCTTTCACTAGAGCCTAGGTCGAATTTTGTCTGAACTAGCCTATATAACCTGGCAATCTTAAGGGGCATTTGCCAAAAAAAGGCTGATTTGAGCGGGAGTACGCACTATAAGTAAGGGTTAACAATCATGAACCGTATTTGCCAACTGGCTCAACTAATTTTGGACTTCTACCGCGAGGAACCTAAGCAACTCCGGCAGCTTGCACCTCTACGCAATTGTAAGGTATTCCGGCGCTGGGGAGCATTGTATATCCGCTGCCACACGCAAGACACAGCAGCAGTACTAGTGGATGCGGCTTTGGCGATCGCAGAACCCGTTGCTCGGCTGAGATTAGCTAAAAAAATTATAATTCTGAACAATAATACTTCAGTTGCTATGTTTCCCGTTGATCTCAGCAAAATTAATGTTTGAGCAAATAATTAGTAAAGTTGTTGCAAAATAACGATCTCGATACGTGACTCTTTTTCCTCAGCAGACTGACAAATTAGATAATCAGCTCAAATCTCTGGTGAGGGAAGAATCAAATAGAATCAGACCATATTACTACAGATAGTTAGAGGGGAAAGTTCTTTAACTTCCCCTCTAACTTTAGGTATACATGGGTAATAGAGCTAATCAATTAGTATTACTGCCCCATTACAAAATCAGTACCCGCTAGCGGCAACTTCGTCATTGCTGAAGCTTCTAGAGTCAACGCCACTAAGTCCTCACGTTCCAAATTATGCACATCCGACTTACCGCAAGCGCGTGCTAAACTCTGTACCTCCATTACCAGAGATTGCAGGTAATTTGCCACATGTGTTGTCGCCTCTTCTACTGGTAAGCGTTGCATCAACTCCTCATCTTGAGTTGTAATCCCGACTGGACACATCCCAGTATGGCAATGGTGGCAGTGATAAGGTTCTGTGCCTAACTTCTGATAGTCCTCAATGTAGACGGGTTTATTGCATCCCATTGCAATCAGAGGGGCAGTTCCCAGACTTACTGCATCAGCCCCCAACGCTAGCGCCTTTGCAACATCAGGACCCGAACGGATACCACCAGAAATCACCAATTGTACTTGTCCATAAACGCCGCTTTCCTGCAATGCTTCCACGGCTTGCACTAATGCAGGAAGCGTGGGAATACCACTGTGTTCCTGAAAAATACTCTGAGTTGCGGCAGTACCGCCTTCCATCCCGTCGAGGACAATCACATCAGCACCAGCCTTTACCGCCAGTTTCACATCATCCTTGACGCGAGTCGCCCCCATCTTGACGTAGATGGGAATTTCCCAATCCGTTGCTTCTCGCAACTCCTCAATTTTGATTTTAAGGTCATCTGGGCCAATCCAGTCAGGGTGACGACAAGGCGATCGCTGATCTACCCCTTCCGGTAACGTCCGCATCCCAGCAACCACCTTATTCACCTTCTGCCCTAGCAATAAGCCGCCACCACCCGGTTTTGCCCCTTGCCCTACAACAATTTCAATCGCATCAGCTTTTTTCAAATCCTTGGGGTTAAAGCCATAGCGTGAAGGTAAGCATTGGTAAACTAACTTAGAAGACGCTTCCCGTTCGGCTGGCAACATCCCGCCATCGCCAGTAGTTGTAGAAGTTCCCATCATTGTCGCCGCCTGTCCCAACGCCACCTTTGCATTGCGAGAAAGTGCCCCAAAACTCATGCCTGCAACTGTAATTGGCACCTCTAATTCCATCGGACGCTTAGCGAAGCGTGTTCCCAACATTGTTTTGGTGTTGCACTTCTCCCGGTAGCCTTCCAAAGGAAACCGCGTCATCGAAGCTGTGAGAAAGAGCAAATCATCAAATCGAGGAACATTGCGAAAAGCCCCATATCCCCGAATCATGTAGCGACCAAGTTCTGCCCGTTCTTGAATAGCGTTGATAACTGAAGGGGAGTAAGTGCTACTAGTTTCTAATATACGTTTTTCCATTATTATTTATTGGTTGTTGGTTATTGGTTATTGGTTATTGGTTGTTTGTTGTTAAGCTAATAATCATTTAACTTGTAAGGTGATATTTAAGATTCTTTTGTGGGATGGGCATCTTGCCCGTCCAGCTTATGTAGGTGTACAGCCGTTTACGAGCTAATCATTAGCTAACAACTAACAACCAACAACTAATAAGCGTCTTTCCATTTTGCCCAATTTTTGGCTTTGAAATGATACAGTTCTTTGGCACACACAATTTTTTTAAAATCATACTCTCGCGGAGCAATTCCTAAAGGAGATAACTCTTGCTCAAGCTTTTGCCAATCTTGCTCAGACATCGGTTCAATCGTTGCATCTGCTCCTAAAGAGCTTATTGTTCCCCCAACATAAATTGCTCCATCGTAGATAGAATCTGCCAAATTTTCGCCTGCATTGCCGCAGACAATCATACATCCCTGCTGCATCATAAAAGCAGAGCCGTAGCCTACGTTACCAGTAACAATTAAAGTTCCGCCTTTTAGGGAAATTCCTGCGCGTGAACTGGCGTTACCGAGGATGCAAACTTTACCACCATGTGCTGAAGCAGCAGCATTAGCGGAAGCACTACCATGAATGGTAATTGTACCGCCCATCAAGTTTTCTCCAACTGACCAACCGCAAGCGCCAAACACTTCAATATTGATGCTGTCTCCTAAACCGCCACAGTAATAACCCACTGGGCCTTGGAAGTGTATAGTAATCGGTTGTTCCATTCCTACAGCTAGGTTATGTCGTCCTGCTGGGTTGAGTACTTTGACAACAGGGACACCTTCTGAAGCTAAAGCTTTGAGTTGTTGATTCAGTTCTCGTGTGCTGAGGTTGGCACAGTCTAGGACGGTTTCTTGTAGGAGGATTTGCTCTTGCATAACTGAGTTAAGAATTTGAACCGCAAAGGCGCGAAGAAAGAGTAAAAATTTGGGTTTTAGGATTAAACCTTGCTTGCGGTTCCTGCCAGTTCTAGTATTTGAGAAGGAGTGCTTGCTACTGACCAAACGTTTACTTCTCCAGCATCAGGTTCGCGTATGGTTGCACTGCTGTCGAAACTGGGTAGACTCAGCAGACAACGATATTCTGAGGCAACAGCAATCATTTGTGGAGACTCGTAGATTACGGCTGGCTTTGCTGCAAATTTGTCGCGCACTAGTCCAACTTTGTCTGAGGTTGCGACTAAGAAGGTATAGGTACCATCAAAGTCATTGAGTAGGCTGTAGAGTGAGGCTTCTAGGGATTTGCCTTGGAGTAATTGATAGCGGAGATAATGTGCGATCGCTTCTGAATCATTATGCGTCTCAAACACCACTCCTTGCCGTTCTAGCACAAAGCGCAATTTGTAATAGTTAGAGACTTGCCCATTATGGACAATACATAAATCTTGGGCTGAGGTAAAGGGATGGGAATGATAGGTATCCACCACAGATTCTGTTGCCATTCGAGTATGGGCGATGCCATGACTCCCGGCAAAGTTTTCCAAACCATACTTCTGGAACAAATTCGCCGCCGCACCAACTTCTTTATAAATCTCTAGCTGCTGCCCCACACTCATCAAATGTAGCTGGGGAAAGCTTCTGACTAACTCACTTTTCAATACTTCAATGCTGAAGTATTGCTCATCTTTCCCTTGCAGCGTCACACGATACCCAGTGCCGACACTCTCAAACGCCACTACCTCAGCCAGTTGGCTCAATAGTTGCTTGACATTCTCCCATGGCACCTTCCCCTCAGCCAGTAAAAGCACCTTAACTTGCTGAGGTTCAACCGAGTTACCGTAGAGTCCAACACCACAAGAATCTGGGCCTCTACTTTCTAGCGGCTGAATTAGTTTTAGCAAATCCAAGCCAAGGTTGTGGTAATACTCTGGATTACGATAGATGACTCCAGCAATGCCACACAAAGGTTGCTCCTCCTCATTGATGAATTGATGCCGACTAGCTGCTGCTAATCAATTAGCATTATCTTGTTATGACAAGATAATCCTTAAAAAACTGTATAGTCAACTACTGTTTTATGGTTCAGCTCTTTGGGGCGAAGGGGCTTGAACCGTTACCATTTTTCGTCAAAACGACCGAGTAGCAAAGCCTATCGGCTCGACTAAGTGTTTCACCACAAATAATTGGTTGTGATGCTGTAGTGTACGCCACATAGCGGTTCACTAATAGTGGTGCGCCAAGGGCAATGTCCAAGTGTTCGCTCACTTCGTGAGTGGCATGAGTACACTCCAAAATAGTCTCTACTCGTTCAACGGAAACGCCATTACTATCGAGGGTGGGGTAAATCAAGCTCGATTGCAGTTCGTCAGCAAATGTTTCTCCCAAATCAAAACGAATGTAGGTAATATCTAGGGCAACAGGAATGTCATCAGTGAGGATGATTTTCTTTTGGCAGTAGATGTGATGAGTATCAGATGACAGCTTGAGTTTTTGGCGAACTCTAGGGGAGGGTTCTGTGACTTCAAAACAAAGGCTTTTGATGCTGCTGGTGACTCCTTGACGTGTCATGTCTTCATCAAAGAAGACGAGAGGATTAGATAAGGAGCGAGTGACTTTGTTTTGTTCTTTGACAAAAACGCCTTTACCACGATGGCAGACGACTAAGCCTTGATTGACCAAATTTGCGATCGCACGTCTGACTGTAATCCGGCTGACATCAAACTGCAACATTAACTGATGCTCACTCGGCAACTGCTCTCCAGGGGAGTACTCACCCCCAAAAATTTGTTCACGTAGTTTCTCCGAAATAGCTAAATGCAGGGGAAGCTTGCTAGGGTCTAAGACATTCTGTTCCATGCGGAGACATTTTTGATACCTTAATCAATTCTCTCAATAGATATCGAATTCACTACTGTCGAACTGCCTTAATAAGGCAAGATTGGTCTCAAAACCATCGATCAGCAGAGTCTCTAGACTTGTTATAATAAGCTCCGCTACAAAAGCTGACGTAAAAAATTGGGATGGTGCATGGTGGAGACAGCTGACATTATCGTCGTAGGTGGGGGTTGCATTGGAGCGTCGATTGCCTTGCATCTGGCAGAAAGGAAGGCAGGAAAAATCCTGTTACTTGAGAAAAAAGAGCTAGCCAATGGTGCGTCTGGTAAAGGAATTGGAATTATCCGCACCCATTACACCCACCCGATTCTTGCTGAATTAGCTCACCAATCTTTACAGCGATATCATCAGTTTCCAGAGCGATATGGTGGCTATGATGCTGGGTTTCATGCCTGCGGTTACTACATCCTGGTTGGGGAAGCTGATGTAGAAACACTTCATCAGGTGGTGCAACAGCATCAGTCGATGAACATTAATATTGACTTGGTAAAGCTTCAACACGTTCAAGAGAAAGTACCTCACCTGAATCTCACTAATGTAGCCGCCGCCGCTTATGAACCTGATTCTGGCTATGGCAGTCCTCCACAAACTACACGCGCTTTCGCCAAACGTGCAGCAGATTTGGGTGTAGAGGTTCGCACCCAAACTCCTGTTTTAGACATCATGGTAGATTCCGAAGGGATTGAAGGCGTTGTTACACCGACAGGTAAGATTGCAACCCGGACGGTAATTGACTGTGTTGGTCCTTGGGCAAGAAAATTTACTGAACAATTGGGGTTAGAGTTTCCTGTAACTCCAGTTGTTGAACATGTTGTCGTAGTAGAACGACCTTCTGAATTTGCTCAAATCCATCCCGTAGTTTCAGATTTGGTCAATCTTTGTTATATGCGATCGGATGCTGAGCAACCACTAACTCGCATCGGCAACTCTGACCCCAAATACCATCCTCAGTTCAGTCTCAAAGATGCGGATGATTTCAAAGGACAGCTTTTTGAGAATATCACTGAAGAATTGCATAAAAAGTTGCTTCACCGCTTCCCAATTCTTGAAGAAGGGAAAGTTGTAGACACCTATAGCGGAATTTGGGGTGTTACACCAGATTATCAACCAATAATTGATAAATTAGAACATTTACCAGGACTGTATTGTGCTGTTGGATTCAGTGGTCATGGTTACAAGCTGAGTCCAATTATTGGCGAGTTAATGAGCCAGTATGTCTTAGGGGCAACTAATGATTTAGTCAACCAACTTAAACTTTTCCGATTTGGTCGCTTTCAAGAAAATAATTTAGTTAAATCGCCTATCAGCTATAGCCAAGCTAAAGGTTTACGCTAATCACTGTTGGATTTGGATTTTGTTAGCTTAATTTTCTCTTACTGTCTAGCCCTAAAGTGTAGATATTTGATGAACTTGAAGCAAATTAGAGACTAAGTTATAGATTCAGGAAAGTTTGAATACAGAAGGTAATTAAACGGGAACATGTCCTCAAATTCAGAGTCTATATTGCCGTTCGGCGTTGTTGTGAGACTCATGAATTCGAGTTTTTTTGTGTCATTAAGTGGGATTGTCTTGACGGCGGCAGGGATGGCAACCTCTACTCCTTTGCTAGCTAATACGTTGCCAACTCAAACCGATAATCTTTTAGCGAATCAATTCTCTGTTAGCCAAATGGCAGAGGATGACATCCAGTTACTACCTGAAGCAATTACTGATGCCATTTTTAAGAATGTCATGCAGCAAAGTGGGATGGAGGCATCACAGCTACGTGTTGTTGAGGTAAAACGGCAAACTTGGTCAGATGGCTGCTTGGGTTTGGCTAGTGCCGATCAGATATGTACTCAAGCTATGATTCCAGGTTGGCGAGTCGTTGTTGCTAGTGGTGAACAGCGCTGGGTTTATCGCACTGACGAATCGGGTTCTCTCGTAAAGCTGGATGAAGTAGCCACTCAAACTCTTATCCGTAGTACAACGACGCAAACCACCCGCCGAGAAGTAACTACCCGCACAACTCAGACTAGTCAATCAGTCACGGGTACTAGCAGCACTCAAAATAGCAGCAGTCAAAGCACTCAAGCGGTTGGTACTAGCCAAACGACAGGAGGAGTCACGACAAGGACACAACAGCAGGTAGCTGCAACAAGCCGCAGCACTCAAGTTAGTTTCTCAGACATCTCGCAAAACTTTTGGGCAAGAGACTTTATTGCAGAACTGGCAAGGCAAGATATTATCACTGGGTTCCCAGATGGTCAATTCCGTCCAAATGAGCCAGTGACTCGTGCTCAGTTTGCGGCGATGATTCGCAAGGCATTTGAGAAGACTAAAGTTCGTAATGCGGTTAATTTTAGAGACGTTTCGTCAAGTTACTGGGCTTACAACGCGATCCGAGAAGCTTATGAAATGGGCTTTTTAGACATGGTTTCTGGTAGTGAGTTTAACCCCAACCAAAGCCTGACTCGTTTACAAGTTATGATGGCTTTAACGAAGGGTCTGAATTATTCGGTTAGTAGCTCTACTGAATCAGTTTTACGGTTTTATAGTGATGCCGCTAGTATCCCTGCCGATGCCCGCACTCTTGTTGCCGCCGCGACTGAACGGGGTATTGTGGTGAATTATCCTAATGTCAAAACTTTCAGTGCAAATACAGTCGCAACCAGGGCAGAAGTTGCGGCTTTTCTCTATCAAGCAATGGTTAGCACTGGGCAGATGGTAGCTATTTCTTCACCTTACGTGGTGACTCAAGAATTCTCCGCGCCACCGCAGGTAAGCCCAGCGCCAGCAACTCCAGCGCAGGTAACTCCAGTTCCGGCAGCAAGTCCAGCACCAGCAATCCCAGCCGTTGAAGCAGGTGGAAGCGATCGCAACAAACCCCAGCGTCAAAACTGTAACCAAGGGATTGGTAATGGTGCAGAAGGCTGCGATCCTGGTAACTCTCAGCCTCGTGGTGGCAGTAATGATGAAGGAGGACGGACTCCTGGCAATCGTCCTTAGTAACGAGTGCGTGTTGTAATTGTCTGAATTAAGGGATTTCCAAAAAAGAGTACATCCCTAAGTTGCAAAGGGCGGGTTTTCTTATAACTCGCCCTTTGTATTTGCAAAAAGGCGATCGCCTGCCTAAATTCACTAGCGTTGATTTATGCATACTAGGCGCTGGCCAACACTTTAATACTGTATAAGGATGAAAGTCTTTAATGAAGCTTTATATATTCTTTCTAGGTTTGGTGTATCTATTGAGGGATTTTTGGCAAACAAAGTTACGTTAGAAGAGCAGCTTTCAGGTAAGCGAAACTTAAGCTTAATGCTGACAAGTTAAGGCTGAGTGCAAACCACGTTTACTTATCACGAATTCGCCGTGGCACTGGCGCGTCGCACGCCCAGACCGCTTGGATTTTGTATAATTTAAACAGAGTAGAAGATGCTTAGCATAAAAAGTCTGTATAATTCGTATTATTTATAAAAACCTAAGTTTTATTATGAACTTTTTATTGTATGGTCAAGCGATCGCTCCAGGCATCACCAGCCGGAATTCAACAGGCTAAAGGAGCCTTTTCCCATAAAGGTTGGACTCAAGAAAACCTGGCAGAAGAAGTGAACGTAAAGACTCGTCAGCCGATTTGGAGGTTTTTCTCAGGTCGTCCGATTGAACACCATACCTTTAAAGAAATTTGCTCTGTCTTGGGGCTGAATTGGCGGGAGATTGCGGAAAATCCGCCAGAAGAGGGTTCAGAACCTGGAGAACAGGCAGGTCTAGAGATTGATGCCTTGGTCAAACAGGTGCGATCGCAACGCCACGACAAAATTCAAAACCAGTGCGGCACCTTGCAGCTATTAGATATCAGCCGTCCCGTTGGGCTAGAGGACATTTACATCGATGTCAATATTGTGGAGGAAATCGCAAGCCAACAGTGGTTAGAGATCGCTGACATAGAACGCCTTACTCCAGAAGAATTTGACCACTTTGGCTTGGGTGAAGTTTCCCAGAAAAAAATATCAGGCATGAGGGCTGTTGAAACCTACTCTAAGCTGAGGGTGTTGGGTAAACCTGGGTCTGGTAAAACCACCTTTCTACAACATCTCGCTATTGAGTGCAACCAAGGCAAATTTGCGGCAAACCGAGTTCCCATTTTTATTAGCTTAAGAGATTTTGCGGACGAGTCAAAAGAAGCCGATCATAGCAGCTTATTAAACTACATCCGAGCAGAATTTCTTACCTCTGGAATTTCAGACCTCTCCGTCATTGAAACCCTGCTGCTTGAGGGTAGAGTCTTGCTGCTACTCGATGGGCTGGATGAAGTACTCGGATCAGATAGCAACGCCGTCGTCAAAGAAATCCGCAGATTATCCGAGAACTATGAAAAGAATCTATTTGTCACCACCTGTCGAACAGCAGGTCAAACGTTTACCCTCAAGCGATTTACGGATGTGGAAATTGCCCCGTTTACCCAAGAGCAAATTGCTGCCTTTGCTCAGAAGTGGTTTGCCACATTGGCGAAAACGAATGGCGAGGATGAAGTCGATCCAGCCGTTGAGTTCATTGAGAAATTAGACTTGCCGGAAAACTTGCAATTCCGTAGACTCGCCGTCACACCCTTGTTTCTGCATCTCGCCTGCTGGGTGTTCCGTCGCCAGGAAAAATTCCCAACCAAAAAAAGCGAGTTTTATAAGCAATGTCTAGACCTTCTCCTCGTCAAATGGGATGAAACCAGGGGGATTCAGAGGGATGCCGTTTACCGGGGGTTTTTATTGCCCCAAAAGCTCAAGCTGCTGAGTCAGGTTGCAGCCGTGTCGTTTGAGCAGGGGCATTACTTTCTGGAACAGCGTGCCATGGAGGGTCACATTGGCGACTATATCCGTAATTTACCCAATGCTTCCACTGAGCCAGAGGAATTGCAACTGGATAGTGAAGTGGTACTCAAGGCTATAGAGTTGCAACATGGTTTATTGATAGAACGAGTGCGGGGAATTTTCTCCTTCTCTTATTTGGCGTTTCAAGAATACTTCACTGCCCGGAAAATCGTTGCCAGTCATAATTTACAGGCATTAGAAAAACCCCTGGAACGTCTGGTGAGTCACATCACTGAACCCCGTTGGCGCGAAATCTTTTTGTTGACGGCTGCCATGCTGCGGAGTGCAGACTCCTTGGTACAGTTGATGAAGCAACAAGTGGATGGGCTAGTTGCCCAAGACCCCTATCTCCAAGAGTTTCTAACCTGGGCGAGTCAAAAGTCCCAAGTTGTTCCTCCCCAGCCATCGGCAATTCGCGCTTTCTACTTTGCCCTTGCCCGGACTCCTCAACTTGCTCCTCACGTTGCCCTTGCCTGTACTGTTGATCAAGGGATTTTTCTGGATGCAGCACTGAATGACTTGGTGTTGGAGAGTGCTATTGACTCCAGCCCTGATTTTGCCCATGCCTATGCCTGTGCCGATGCCCTGAGTAATGCCCTCACCATTGTGCTGGATCTGGGGTTACAGCAGTCCCTACAACAACTCCAAGACCAACTCCCTGACTCAAAACACGACAGAGAAAGGTTTCAGGCATGGTGGCAAACCAACCATGTCGCTTGGAGTGAGCGATTAAGGAAAGCGATCGCACTTCATCGAAATATTCAGCATCAGTGGCACTTCAGCCCTGAGCAGCAGCAAGTGTTGCAACGCTACTATGATGCTAATCAGTTGCTCATCGATTGTCTCAATAGCAACTGTGAAGTGACGGCTGTCGTGCGGCAGGAGATTGAATCCGCCTTATTGTTGCCGCAGAAGGAACTTGAGGAGAGGGAATGGCAGTAGAGTTGAGGGTTAATTGCTTAGACCAGGCGAAAGCAAACCCTTTCTCGGCGCGAGAGATTCGCTCTTCCAAACACTGCTATCAGTATGAGCGCCACAACACAATTCACGAGAGCGTCCAGACAGGAGGATGAGGTGCCATAGAGGATTAACAAGTTGAATTATGTGATTAGGTTGAAGCGAATTGAATAAATGAAAACATCGCTTTACTTTGAAATAAGCAAACTGTTTCTAACCAAAAACTTGCCGTCGAATGTGATTGGCAGTCCTTCTCCAGCTAAAATCGCTTTTCCTGTGTTTACTTTTCGAGCATGGATATGAAGATGAGGTTCACTGGTGTTTCCTGAGTTGCCAATCTTAGCGATCGCATCTCCTGATTTGACTAGCGATCCGACTTGGCTAGTGATGCTACCTTTCAGAAGATGAGCCATTAAGATATCGGCACCCTGACATCTCAGTAGAATGTGGTTTCCAGCAGGATTTTTTCGGTCGCTTTCTCCCGGAACGAGATTAGGCAAATCGTTGACTAGATTGGCGATCGTCCCATCGCAAGGGCTGTAGACATGTGCAACATAATATATAGCGTTTTCATTTGGGATGTAAAACTAAGGCGTTCGGCATTTACGCTCTGGCAAGAGCTGTAATCCCTGACATTTCAGCACTCCAAGTCACATTTTCTAGCCTAAAAAACTCCGAGGCATTTTCATGTCTCATTTGAAAACGCTATACGCCGTTCTTTAATGGAAAAGACAGATCGATAGATGAGCCAGTAAAAAAATAACCCTTTAGACTAGCTATAAATAGCATCACAACAAAAGCGCTGATTCCTAACTCAAGATATTTTTTAAACGTTTTCGGAGGGTAAAGGGGTAAAGACTTGGCTTTGATGAAAGACTTATATGCTGCTATGACAAATACGATTAGCAATAGAAATCTGAGGTAATAACTTAACCATTCCCACCGTCCATTGAGAAAAATAAAAATAAAATAAACCAAGACCATTAAAAGATTGATCGACCAATTGAATTTACTATCAAATTGTGCCTGCCAAAGCCAAATCAGGATGATTTGCCAGTATCATTAGACTTAGCAGTGCGCCGATGAATTGCCGACAAACACGGCAGTTTCTTATACCAATTCAGGGCACAAATCAGCCAGCAACGCTTCCCAAACTTCAATCGAGTAGTCGATTACAGGCTTAAAGGAGAAAAATGGTCACAGCAGACGCACTCACACACAAAAGCACAGACGAACTGAAGCAAGAATTAATCGATCGAGTGGGCGATCGAGACGGCGAGGCACTCGGTAAAAAAGTCGCGTTTGCCAAAACTGAACTGATGCCCTGGTTTGATGAACTTAGCCGCCGCAATCCGTTTCCAAATGCGATCGATCAGATTGATTTGGTGGTCGGTGTTTGGTCGCCTGTGTGGTCTACAATTCCGTTTCAAGACATATTTCCCGGACGGATTTATGAGCAGTCATATCAAATCTTCCAAGCCAATGGCTACTACGCAAACATGGCGCGATATGCACCGGGAAAGCTGCCTTTGTTAAAGCGACTTATAGAAAAACTGGTGGCTTACGACTTCATGATCTTGCAAAAATTTGAGGTGCGATCCGATCAGTGGTTCATTCAAAACATTGGCATTCAGCAAGGTTTTCGACTGAATTTTTCGCCACTGTCGATCGAAAAAGCGCAAGCCTGGTTTGAATCTGCTGTGCAAAAACAACTGGCAAAAGGCGAAGCAAATACTACGCCAGATTTTCAAAAGCTCGATCAAAGCACCGCGAAAAAGTATGAAAAAATCTTTCAGGCCAGACCGCAACTCAAACATTTGTACATTGATCGCGACTTTCGACTTGTGAAAACGCAACGCGAAGCAAAACAGCGACCTTCGTATACGATCGCGGTTCGCAAAGCTTAATTTATAGGAATTACGCGGTTGCTATAAAATCATTGTTTTGATATCCTCCTGTGTGGTTTATTGAGTTAGTTGTCAGATGAGCGATTCTCGTTCCGAGAGGCTTCGCCAACGCGACCTTAAGGTGACTCAGTTGTTCACATTCTTCAACGTTTAGCTTATTTAGAACACTCAAGTTCGCTGAGTTAAGCGGTGATTTAATCTTTCTATTCCTAAAGAAACATGGATGCTTTAGAGTTTCACTGCTTCAATGATGCTGAGCATTGAGGGTGTTGGAATCAGGCGCGTCAGTTCAAAACCATTGGATCGCAACAACGATCGATACTCTTCTTCAGATCGTTCCCGTCCGCCCGTCAGCAATAGCATGATCACGTCGGCGAACTTTGCGGGAGAGGGTTCGTTGCCGGGTGGGATGATGCTTTCAATTAGCAGTAGCTTGGCGTGATCCGGCATGGCTTGATGACAATTCTTCAGGATGAGCGAGGACTTTTCATCATCCCAATCGTGAAGAATCCATCGCATCAGGTAAGCATCGCCCCCAGTTGGCACAGACTCAAAGAAGTTTCCGGCAACGGGTTGAATTGTTTCGTCTACATTGACAATGGCAATGATGTCAGGTAAGTCGAAGAGAATGCCGTTGAGATGGGGATGCGATCGCACAATTGTAGAAATTACGCTGCCGTGCCCTCCCCCCACATCGACGATTGTATTCATTCCAGAAAAGTCATAGCTGGCAGCAACCGCTTGTGCGCTCTCAGTTCCTATACTATTCCTCGACTGCGAGAATATCTGAGCCTCTTCAGGATGTTGAGCGAGGTGATCCCAAACCGCCATGCCTGTTACAGCATCGAAAGTTTTTTCGCCTGTTTTCAAACTATGTAGCCCGTGGCTCCAGCCTAGAGAAGAGACGTAGCCCATCTGTGCCATCGCTACATACCGCATGGATCTAGGGCTATTGCTTTGCAACGTTGCGGCCAACGGGGTCAGCGCGAAGCATTGATCTGAGATTTCGGTAAAAATGCCAACACTTGCCAAAGCACGCAGAAGTCGATATAGAGATCGCGGCTCCGTGTTCGTTGCGGCTGCAAGTTGAGCGATCGTTTTGGGCTGATCGTCAAACAAATCGGCAATGCCTAACTCCGCAGCGAGATAGATTGATCGAACAACCCAAAAGCCACTGATTAGATTGAGCATCGTCTCTTGTGGAGTAACTTCTGATTTTTCCATTTGATCCTGAGAATTACTAATCGATGTAGCGATCGAGAAACGAGGAGCAACTTCTGATTTTTTCATCGGAACATGATTCTCTTTACTTTATTAAGTTAGGACTTACGCATTGACAGGAATAGAGTGGTGTGGGTTGTTACGCTGAGGCGCGTAGTTTGACGAGAACCAGGAAACGCAGTTCTAAATTGCACTGTCTACTATTTCCGATAAAGCTTATTCTCTGTACCATACACGCACACATTGAAAGCAATTGATTGTAATGCCACTACTGGTCGTCACTGGATAAACACCATTACTGACCGTCACTCCGTAAAAACTATCACTTGTGCCTTCTAAACGATCTGGTAAAACAACGGTTTCAACATTGATTACCTGTATCGTTCTATTGTCAATCCACTGATTTACAGCACTAACAATTTCAGAGAAGGATTCATACTCGGCAGGTCCGCCGAAGGGTCCCCGTTTAGTAATCCGAGGCGCAAAATTTCGCACTTAATTATTTTCACCACCTTAAAATTGTAGAGTTGACCATCACTTCAAGGAACCATCGTGATTTGTTTATGGATCGATTCACTGTGATTCCACTATCAATAATCAAAAATTAACTCACTGTATATCCGCCATCGATCGCTAAGGGTTGTCCCGTGATGTAGCTGGCAGCATCAGAGCAAAGAAAAATAACCGCTTGAGCAATTTCCGTTGCCTGACCAATCCGACCCATTGGAACCATCGATCCGAGATCATCGAACGTGATGCCCATTTGGTCAGCGCTACGAGCCATCAGGTCAGTCGCAATCGGACCCGGATTGACGGCATTAATCCGAATGCCCTGTTTGGCATAATCGAGGGCAGCCGATCTGCGCTTCGCAGCAGCGCTTCGCTATCGCGTCAGCCCCATCACTGCATGTTTGCTAGCAACGTAGGGAGAGATCCCCGGCAGCGCAACCAGACCATTCGTTGACGAATTGTTCACGATCGCGCCTGCGCCTTGGGTCAGCATCTGTTGAATCTCATATTTCATACATAGAAATAGCCCCCGCGCATTGATCGACATGATCTTGTCAAAATCCTCGATCGATTGTTCGTGCAACGGTTTAACAGCCAGATCAATCCCAGCGTTGTTAAAGGCACAATCGAGCTTGCCGTAAGTAGCGACCGTTTTTTGCACCAGGGCTTGCACATCCGCTTCACTCGATACATCTGATTTGACAAACAAGCATTCCGCTCCAGTCTCGCGAATCAGCGCAGCAGTTTCTTCACCTTCTACACTGCGTACGTCCGAGAAGACAACGTTTGCACCCGCAGCACCGAATGCGATCGCTGTTGCTCTGCCAATTCCCGATGAGCCACCAGTCACTAAAGCCACTTTATCTTGCAGTATCATTCTGTTTCTCCTAGCATTAATTTCGTTGCATTGATCTGAAGTGTACTGAGTTCCAATGCTTGATTTCTTCCAGATTCTTACGGTGAAGCGCAAGTTCGTTTCGGCAGCATCCAATTTAGATACTAATGTTCAGAATTCACTTGCCATGTCATCACAATGATTTCTGCAAACATTAAGACAACTAATAGCCTCGAAAACGCTCGTAAAATGGCTTCCATCGTCCAGTTCTGACTCTGAACATCCCAAATCATCCAAACAATGTTCACTCCAATCACCAACCAGGGTAGAATTACCGCTGAATTCCGTCTGCGATAGAAGCGGATCGTCGTCTCGCGCCAAAAGGGGAAGGTGCTGAGGAGACAAACAATGTAGG